>Ga0209521_10001738_pt1 | contig 17796 bp, 17 predicted proteins | sample Rifsed19ft4_FD_184016 | JGI IMG/M metagenome (GOLD analysis project Ga0209521, IMG submission 184016) | Soil microbial communities from Rifle, Colorado, USA - sediment 19ft 4 (version 2) | ecosystem: Environmental > Terrestrial > Deep subsurface > Rock core/Sediment | place: Rifle, Colorado...
AGAGGCCCCGCCCGCGGAGCCAGGGGGCTCCGGAGAGCCGATAACCGACGGCTAGCGTTTAAATAGGATGAAACTCGTAGCACGAGTCCGGACCGCCTCCCCAGCGAACGAGAGTTATCCCCATGGGTCCGAAGTGAGACCGTGAGCGGGTACCTGAAAGACGTCGCCCTCCGAAGGCAACTCGAGGAGAAGGTGCGGGAAGCCACCCGCACACGATCCGACGCCGAGAAGGCCGTCCAGGCCGCGGGCGATTTGATCGCGGCGGGGAAGCGGATCGACGCCGTGATGACGGAGGCGGACGCCGCCCTCGCGGAGGCGACCTCCGCAATCGGCGCGAAGGACTACAAGCTCGCCCTCGACAAGTCCGTCGCCGCGAAGGAGAAGGCCCGCCGGATCTACCAGGAGCGCGTGAAGGGCATCGTGGACGCGAGCGCGAACCTCGTGTCGATCGCGAAGGGGCTCGGCACGGACGCCTCGGAGAGCGACGCCGCGATCGCGAAGGCGCGGGAGTCGATGGGCGCGGAGGACTACGAGACCGCGATTGACCTCGCGAAGAAGGTCTGGAAGCGGTGCGAGAAGATCCTCCACGAGCACCTCTCCGGGTCGTTCTCGAAGGCCCAGAGCCTGATCTTGGCCGCGAAGAACCTCGGCCGGGACGTGGGACCGATCGAGGACCTGCTGTCCCGGGCCCGGTCCGCCATGGAGTCGAACGACTTCGAGATGGCGATGGGCTTCACGAAGGAGTGCCTGGAGACCGTCACCGCCGAGCTCCGGGGGGAACTGGACCGGACCCTGTCCGAAACGGAGGGGCTCATGCGGACCGCCCAAGAGATGGGGGCGGACGTCGCGAAGATGGGGCAGCTCATCGAGCGCGCCCGGGCGGACGTGGAGAAGCTCGAGTTCGAGAAGGCCTTCAACGCGCTCAAGTCGAGCCGGGCCGAGGGGGAGAAGGCCCTCCAGAAGGGGCTCGACGGCCGCGTCGCGGACTTCTCGAAGTGGCTCGCGCGGGCGGAGAAGCTCGGAGTCGACATCACGCCCGCGAAGGCCGCTCTGAGGCAGGCGGAGCAGTCGATCCGCGAGGGGCGATACCAGGAGGGCGCGACGCTCGCCCGCCAGGGCTTCCAGACGCTGCAGGAGGCCCAGTTCCAGCGCGTCCTGTTCACGATGTCCCAGAGCCGCGACAAGTTCGTCGCCGCGAGGAGCTTCGGCGCGGACCTCACGGGACCCGTGGGGCTGCTCCAGCAGGCCCGGGGGGCCCTCCAGCAGGGGGACTTCGAGGCCGCGATGGAGGCGGCCCGCAAGGCGGACGCGGACGTGGATCACATCGTCTCCGAGTTCAAGCACGTGGAGACCGTCGTGCGGGAGCTGAACCGCTTCCTCGCGGAGGCGGAGTCCCAGGGGGTCGCGGTCGGGAACGCCCGCCGGCTCCTGGACCGGGCGCGGTCCGCCCTCCAGGACAAGGACTTCAACCTCGCGCGGGACTCCGCGCGGAAGGGGCGGGAGGAGCTCGAGCGGGCCCAGTACGACCGGACGATGGAGATCGTCGAGAAGACGGAGTTCATCCTGACGTCCGGGGAGCGGATGGGCGCGGACCTCTCCGAGCCGAGCAAGGCCCTCGAGGACGCGATCCTCGCGACGAAGGAGAAGGACTACGCCCGCGCGATGCAGCTCGCCCTCCGGAGCCGAGAGCTCGCGGAGGCGGGCCTCCGGAAGCGGCTCGACGACGGCCTGGCGGGCCTGAAGGCCTCCCTCCAGTTCCTCGGGGAGGACGCGGCGTCCGTCCGGAGCCTGATCACGAAGGCGGAGAGCGCCCTGAACGCGCGGGACAACGAGGGCGCGTTCGGGTTCATCGCGGAGGGGCAGAAGCTCTCGGAGGCCCGCACGAAGGACCGCGCGGTGCAGTACCACGACGCGATCAAGGCCGCGGTCCAGCTCGGGCGGGACGTGGGCGTCGAGGGCGGGGCCGTGGAAGCGATCTTTAAGGAGACGAACGCGGCGATCACGGAGGGCCGCTACGCGGACGTGATCGGCATCCGGGAGCGCGGGGCGAAGGAGCTCGCGGTCGCCTCCGAGAACCTGTTCAACCTCGTGAAGCAGAAGGTCGTCCAAGCGAAGAACATGCGGATCGACATCGAGGAGATGCGGGAGCTCCTGAAGCGCGCGAAGATGTCCCTGGGCGTGGAGGACTATGTCGAGGCGATCCGCCTGATGCGGGAGACGAACGACAAGGCGAACCGCGTCCTGGACCTGTACCGGACGACCCACCACGCGATCTCGAGCGCCGCGGCCCTCGTCGCGGAGGCGAAGAAGCGGGACGTGGACGTCACGAAGGTCCTCGAGATCCTGCTCGAGGCGAAGAAGGCCTTCGAGCGCCTCGACTTCGAGAGGGCCCTGGAACTCGCGAACCGCTCGAAGTCGGAAACGGAGCGGCTCATGGTCCTCTACACGTCCGCCCAGCGGCTGATCTCGAGCCGGGAGAAGCTCGAGGTCGCCGCCCGCCTCGGGATCGACGCGCCGGACCTCCGGGACGTCCTGAACAGCGCGAAGGAGGCCATGAAAGCGAAGGAGTACGAGAAGGCGCTCCAGCTCTCCGAGCGGGCGGAGAAGGGCCTCACGGAGCTCATCTCGGACAAGATTGCGAGCGTCGTGACGACCGCGGAGGGCGTCCTCGCGGGTATCGAGAACGTCGAGTTCACCGCGGTCCAGAACAAGATCGTCCAGGTCCGCAGCCTCACGGAGGGCCAGCAGTTCGGCTCGGCCGCGGACCTCGCCCTCCAGACCCGCGACGACGTCGAGAAGCTGAAGAGGGTCTGGGAGGAGGCCGCCGTCGCGATGAAGCGGGCCCGGGACGCGATCGCGGAGGTCGAGACGATGAACATCGACCCGTCCTCCGCCCGGCGCCTGCTCGAGAAGGCGGAGCGCTCGTACCGCGGCGGCCGCTTCGACGAGGCCCTGGACCTGTCGAACAAGGCGACCGCCGAGCTCGAGACGGAGACGCAGCAGAACGTCGCGGCCACAATGAAGCGGTTCGAGGAGTCGATCGAGAAGGCGCGGCGGGACGGCATCGACACACGCTCCGCGGAGAAGCTCTTCGAGCGGGCCCGGGACTTCCTCAAGGAGCGGAAGTTCCGCCAGGCCCTCGCGGTCGCGATGCAGTCCGAGAGCGAGACGGAACGCGTCTCGCTCCAGCAGGACATGGCCTCGAAGGCGATCCAGACGATCGAGAAGCGGATCACCGGCTTCAGCCAGGCGATCCCGCAGGTCGACGCGATTGTGAAGGAGGCGAAGGCCGCGTTCGCGTCGGGGGACTACGTGAAGGCCCTCGACCTCGCGATCCGCGCGGGCGACGAGTTCGGCCGCCGCCGGGACCTCGCCGAGGACGCGATGGAGGTACGGACGTCCGCGGAGAGGATCGTCGACGTGCTGTCCACGATCGGCGCGGAGTCGGACAAGGTCGCGAAGATCCTAAAGGAGGCGCAGTCCGCCTTCGAGCGGGGCGAACCGGAGAGCGCGCGAAACGCGTACCAGCAGGCCCTGGACTGGGGCGTCGGCGCGGCCCGGACCCACCTCACGGAGCAGCTCCGGCGGGCGCGGGAGACCGCGGACCTCGCCCAGAAGCTCGACGTGGACCCCACCCCGGCCCTGAAGCGGTTCTCGGAGGCGAAGGCGCAGATCGAGAGCGAGAACTTCGAGAACGCGTTCCAGCTCATCGAGCAGGGCCGCAAGGACGCGGAGGCGGGCCTGTCCGGGAAGGTCTCGGACGCCCTGACGAACGCGGAGTCGACGATCGCCCACGCGAAGAAGATCGGGGCGGACGTCGGGGACGCGGAGAGCCAGCTCCAGCAGGCGAGCCAGGCGCTCCTGGAGGGCCAGTTCGAGAAGTCGCTCGGCCTTATCCAGCAGGGCGCGGAGCGGGTGGAGTCCCGCCGGATGGTAGAGAAGCGGTTCGTCGAGCTCACGTACAAGGCGGAGTCCACGATCCGGAACGCGAAGAAGTTCGGGATCGACGTGAAGGAGGCGGAGCGGATCCTCCAGGGCGCGATCACGGCGAAGAAGACGGACATGACCCGCGCGATCTCCTCCGCGGAGGACGCGTACCGGCTCGCGTGGGAGGCGGTCGAGTCGTTCGCCCCGAACATCCAGGCCCGGCTCGAGGTCGAGGCCCCGCGGCTGGACCAGTGGTCGGAGGCGACCCTCGTCCTCTTGAACAACGGGAAGGCCCTGGCGAAGGACGTCCAGGTGAAGATTCTCGGGGACGCGGAAGTGGAGGGCCTCAAGTCCCTCGCCGCGATCCGCGCGAAGGGCGAGGAGAAGCTCCCGCTCAAGATCCGGATGTCCGCGCCCGGCGTGATCCCGCTCGTGATCCAGGTCGTCACCCACCGGGTGATGGACGACAAGGAGTACACGCAGGAGATGATTGCGCAGATCGAGGTCTCCGCGGTCGCGGCCCCGCCCGAGGAGAGGAAACCGGAGGTCGCGGAGTACGAGAGCCGCTGCCCGATCTGCAAGGGCCTGATCAAGAAGGGCTTCACGATCACGAAGTGCGCGTGCGGGCGGGACTTCCACCAGCTCTGCGCATCCCGGGTCGGGCGGTGCCCCGTGTGCTTCCGGCCAATCGAGGGGGACGACAAGAAGCGGAAGCTCGCGTTCCACGTCGGCTAGGCGAGCTTGCCGACCTTCGCCTCCACGGCCCGCGCGATCTCGCCCGCCGCGATCATCGCCGCCACCCGCTCGATGTCCGCGGACTGCGGGCGGTCCTCCGTGAGCCTCGGGACCGATCCCCGGATCACGCGGTGGGCGATCCTCGGCCCCGCGCCCGGGCGGAGCGGCCGGAGGAACTCGAGGCCCTGGGCCGCGCACAGGTACTCGATCGCGACGACCCGCCGGCTGTTCTCCAGGACCTGGCGGGCCTTCAGCGCCGCGGTCTGGCCCATCGACACATAGTCCTCCTGGTTCGCGGAGGTCGGGATCGAGTCCGCCGTGGCGGGGTGCGCGAGCACCTTGTTCTCGGAGGCGAGCGCGGCCGCCGTGTACTGGAGGAGCATCATCCCGGACCGGAGCCCGCCCTTCTCCGTGAGGAACGCGGGGAGCTCGCTCAGGTGCCCGTCCACGAGCCGCGCGACCCGGCGCTCCGCGACGGACCCGAGCACGGTGAGGCCGAGGGCGAGGAAGTCCAGGGCCATCCCGGCGCTCTGGCCGTGGAAGTTCCCGCCGCTCAGGCTTTCCCCCGTCTCCGGGAAGATCAGGGGGTTGTCCGTAGCGGAGTTCACCTCGATCTCCAGGACCTGGCGGGCGTAGTGGAAGGACTCGAAGCACGCGCCGAGGATCTGCGGGATGCACCGGAGGGAGTACGGGTCCTGGACCCGGTGCGGGCCCTTGTGGCTCTCCGCGATCTCGCTCCCGCGGAGGAGCTTCGTCATGTTCCCCGCCACGAGGTGCTGGCCGATCTGCCGCTTGAGGCGGGCGAGCCGCTCGTCGAACGGCTTCGGGCTCCCGCGCAGCGCCTCCAGGCTCATCGAGGCCGCGATCTCCGCGTCCCGGAGGAGGGCGAGCGCGTCCGCGACGAGGAGGCACCCGAGGCCAGACATCACGGCGGTGCCGTTCAGGACCGCGAGCCCCTCCTTCGACTCCAGGCGCAGAGGCTTCAGGCCCGCGGCGTGGAGGGCGGCCCGCCCCGCGACCCGCTTCCCCTTGACCACGGCCTCGCCCTCGCCGATCATCACGAGGGCGATGTGGGCGAGGGGCGCGAGGTCCCCGCTCGCGCCGAGGGAGCCCCGGGACGGCACGACCGGGTGGACGGCCTTGTTCAGCATCCCGAGGAGCAAGTCGACGACCGCGGGGCGGACCCCGCTGTAGCCCTTCGCGAGCGCGTTCGCGCGGACCAGGAGGGAGGCGCGGACCTCGTCCTCGGAAAGGGGCGGGCCCACGCCGACCGCGTGGCTCCGCACGAGGTTCTCCTGGAGGCGGAGGGCGTCCGCCTTCGGGATCGGGACGTGCTCGAGCTCCCCGAACCCCGTGTTCACGCCGTACGTCGCGCGGCCGCTCTTCACGATCCGGACAAGGGCGTCCCGGGAGGCCTCGACGCGGCGCAGGGCGGTGCGGGCGAGCCGGACGGGCTCCCCCGCCCGCGCGACCCGCGCGACCTCCTCGACGGTGAGGGAGTCCCCATCGATCGTGAGCAACGACAGCCCCCGGCCCGCGATGGGGAGGCCGCCATTAAGACTTTTCGCGGTGCGTTTGAAGCTTCTCCATTTCCCTTAAGGGAAGAACCGTTTCGTCGACTCACCCGGGGTCCTGCGGGATAGGAGCGAACGCGGGATGCTGCCTGATTGCAGCGGCAGAACGGGACACGCTGTAGGCGAGCGCCACCCACCATGCGATGGTCCAGAGGTACAAGTCGAGCGCTGACCCAACGTAGTGTGCCAGGTCCGGGCTTGTTCCAACCGGGAAGCCAAAGCAGCTGTTTGGATGCGCGAGCGCGTAAGGGAGGTAGAAGAGAGGGTTCAGGGCCCTGTAGTCGTAGCCCTCTATGCCAGCGCACCCCCACCCGAAATACCCGATTCCGTCCACGACGGAGCCGACAGCGAGGAGGGCGAAGACCACAGGGAACAGGAGGAACAGGAGTCGGCGTTCCGACCTGTTTCTGCCAACCAGACCCCGGACAAGCCGACTAGGGATGCCCTCCACAGCGCTTCCACAGTGCGTGGGCATCTTTGAGCGTTGGGGTCAGCCCGACTCACCGAGGTTCCCGAGCTCTCGCCCCGAAAAGCTTCATAGCGAGCCCCCCGTTCCCGCGTGCGTGCAGATCGTTTTCCTCGGTACGAGCGGCTCGTGGCCGACCCCGAAGCGGAACGTGTCCGCGATCGCGGTGAAGCGCGGCCCCGAGGTGATCCTGTTCGACTGCGGGGAGGGCACGCAGCGGCAGTTCATGCTCAGCAAGCTGAGCTTCATGCAGGTGTCCCGCGTCTTCCTGACGCACTTCCACGGGGACCACTTCCTCGGGCTCCCAGGGATGGTCCAGTCGATGTCGATGAACGGGCGGGAGCGGGAGCTCCTCGTGTACGGCCCGAAGGGCACGGAGGGCCTCGTCGAGAACCTCGTCACCCTGGGCCACTTCCGGTCCGCCTTCCCCGTCGTCGGGAAGGGCCTCCGCGGCGGGGAGGCCGTGGACTGCGGGGAGTACGCGGTGCGGGCGGTCGAGTCCGCGCACACGGTCCCCGCCCTCGGGTACGCGCTCGAGGAGGGCCCGAGGCCCGGCCGGTTCAGCCTCGAGCGGGCGCGGGAGCTCGGGGTGCCGGAGGGCCCGCTGTACAGCCGCCTCCAGGAGGGCCAGGCGATCACGGTCGGCGGGAGGACAGTCGCGCCGGAGATGGTCCTCGGCCCGCCCCGGCGGGGCCGCAAGATCGTGTACACGGGGGACACGCTACCGACCCGCTCGATCCTGGAGGCCGCGCGGGACGCGGACGTCCTGATCCACGACGCGACCGCGGACACCGGGCTCGAGGAGAAGGCGAACCGGTACGGCCACTCCACGGGCCGCCAGGCGGCGGAGATCGCGAAGGAGGCCGGGGCCCGGGCCCTGATCCTGACCCATTATAGCCCGCGGTACGAGGACGCGACGCCGATCCTGGAGGACGCGAAGGCGGTGTTCCCCGCCACGTACATGGCGGAGGACTTCTTCGAGTACGAGGTGCCGTACCCCGATTGAGGCTCAGGCGGGCGTATCCGCCTCTCGGGTCTCGCTCACGAAGTGGTGGAGGGTGTGGACGCCCACGGAGGCGACGTACCCCACGGCGGCCCCGTGGACCGCCTCCATCGCCAGGGGTCCGCCATCGAGGAACGCGACGACGAGGACCCCCGCGAAGGCGAGGGACGCGCCCGTCCACACGGCCGTCCATCGCCGGACGCCCAGCCACCGGTTCCGGGTAATCCCGATCGCCGCGAGGAAGCCCGCCATGCCGAGGACGCCTGCGAGGAAGACCCACATGGAGGCCACTCCGCCATGAAGACGGAGGGAGCGCCTACTTGACCCCTCCGACTATACCTTTCGGGCGTCCGAAACCTCAGAGGAGCTTCATCAGGTCCGACTTCGTCACGATCCCCGTGATGTCGCCGCGGGTCGTTACGAGGACCGCGTTGTAGTGCCGCAGGAGTCCCGCTGCGAGCTCGACGGGGGCCTTCGCGTCGATCTGCGGGAAGGGCGGGTCCATCACCTCCTCCACGCGGATCTCCCCGAGCTCCCGGATCTCCTTCCCCGCCAGGATGAGGTTCGTGATCGTCTTGTCCGAGAGGCTCCCGACGCTCCGCCCCGCGCGGAACACGGGGAGCTGGGAGAACTTCTGCCGGCGCATCTCCGCGGCCGCCTCCTCGAGGGACAGGCCCGCGTCGATGTAGTGGACCTTGCGGGACTGGACCTGCTCGACGCTCGCCGTCTGTTCCCGCCGGCGCATCTCCGACTCCAGGGCGTTCATGATCCGGCGCACGATGTCGTAGCTCGGGCTCATCTGGCGCTTCTCGATCTTGACGACCGTGGACTGCGAGACCCCCGCCAGGGCCGCGAGGGCCGTCTGCGTGAGGCCGAGGCCCTTCCGGAGGCGCGGGATCCCGTCGAGCTCGGGGAGCACGGGTCCGCCAGCCGCCCGGGGTACATATTCTTATCGGAATTTTCGAGCCATGTAGATATTAATACGGGGCCGCCGTCCCGCCACGCGATGCATCTTCCCTCCAGGACGGCGCGGCCTGCGGTTTGTCGCGCCCCGGCTGAGGAAAAGCATATATCCGGCGCCCCGCGTTGCGCGCCGACACCCGAGGTCATTCCGTGAGCCGAAACGTGTTCGTCGAGGAGCTCGTCCACACGCCGATCGAGGAGCAGACGGCGGAGATCGTGGAGCGAAAGGGGATCGGCCACCCCGACAGCGTCGCGGACGGCCTCGCCGAGTCCGTGAGTCGCGCGCTGTCCCGGATGTACGTCGAGCGGTACGACCGGATCCTCCACCACAACACGGACCAGGTCGAGGTGGTCGGCGGCCAGAGCGCCCCGAGGTTCGGTGGCGGCGTGTTCCTCGAGCCCGCGTACGTCCTCCTGTGCGGGAGGGCCACGACCTCCGTGAACGGGGAGCGGCTCCCGTACCGCACCGTGGCGGTGCACGCCGCGCACGACTACCTCCAGAAGACGTGCACGAACCTGAACGTGGACGACGACGTGATCATCGACTGCAAGATCGGGCAGGGCTCGGTGGACCTGCGGGGCCTCTACGACACCCGGAAGCAGCTCGCGAACGACACGTCCTTCGGCGTGAGCTTCGCGCCGTACAGCGAGACGGAGACCCTCACCCTGCGGACGGAGGAGCTGATCAACGGGCCCCTGAAGAAGGACCTCAAGGAGGTCGGCCAGGACATCAAGGTCATGGCGGTCCGGAACCACGACAAGATCCGCGTGACGATCGCGGCGGCGATGGTGGACCGGTTCATCCCGGACAAGGACCACTACCGGAGCGTCGTGCAGGAGCTGCGGGAACGGGTCCTCGACAACGCGGTGAAGTGCACGAACCGCGAGGTCACCGTGGACATCAACACCGGGGACAACACCGAGAACGGGATCTTCTACCTGACCGTGACGGGCCTGTCCTGGGAGAACGGGGACGACGGCAGCGTCGGCCGCGGGAACCGGAACACCGGCCTCATCACGCCGTACCGGCCCATGAGCCTGGAGGCCGCGGCGGGGAAGAACCCCGTGACCCACGTCGGGAAGCTGTACAACATCCTCGCATACGAGGCCGCGCACCGGGTCGCGAAGGAGCTGGAGTCGGGCGTGCGGGAGGTCTGGATCCGCATCGTCTCGCAGATCGGCAGGCCGATCGACCAGCCCCAGGCGGCGACCGCGCAGTGCATCCTCCGGAAGGGCGCGAAGCTGTCGAAGGTGAAGCCCGAGGTCGAGTCGATCCTGAACGAGGAGCTCGACCGGATCCACAAGCTCACGGACCGGATCGTGGCGGGCAAGTGCCGCGTGTTCTGAGCCGCGGGCCGCGCGCCACGGACCCTCCATTCAGAACCTATTTATCGACCCCACCGCACTCCCGCCCTCCATGGACGAGGACGTCGCGTTCATCGAGGAGCAGGTGGACCGCCACCACGCATGGTTCTCCCAGAGCCTCCCGATGATCGCCTCGGAGAACGTGATCAGCCCCCTCGCGCGGGAGATGCTCCTGAGCGACTTCGGGGACCGGTACGCGGAGGGCCTCCCCGGAGAGCGGTACTACCAGGGCAACGTCTACGTGGACGAGGTGGAGCGGCGGGTCACCGCCCTCGCCCAGAGGCTCTTCCGGTGCCGCCACGCGGACGTCCGCCCGATCAGCGGGACGGTCGCGAACCTCGCGGTGTACTACGCGCTCCTCGAGCCGGGGGACATCATGACGTCCGTCGCCCTGAGCCACGGGGCCCACATCAGCTCCGCGAAGTTCGGCGGGGCGGGGATGCGCGCGGTGAACAACGTGAACTACCCGTTCGACGTGGACCGGATGAACATCGACGTGGACGGGACCGCGCGGCTCATCAAGCAGGTGAAGCCGAGGGTCGCCGCCTTCGGCCAGAGCGTGTTCCTGTTCCCGACCCCGCTCAAGGACCTGCGGGACGCCTTCCAGGAGGCGGGGTGCCACGTCTGGTACGACGGGGCCCACGTGATGGGCCTGATCGCGGGGGGCGCGTTCCAGGACCCGCTCCACGAGGGCGCGGACGTGATCACGGGGAGCACGCACAAGACCCTGCCCGGCCCGCAGCACGGCATCCTCCTTTCGGACTCCGGGGATGAGAAGTTCGTGAAGAGGCTCCTGAAGGGCGTGTTCCCTGGCGTCGTGTCGAACCACCACCTCCACGCGATGGCCGCCCTCGGGATCACTCTCGCCGAGCACCTCGAGTTCGGGCGGGACTACGCGCGGCAGATCGTGCGGAACGCGAAGGCCCTCGGGCAGGCCCTGCACGAGCGGGGCTTCAAAGTGCTGGCGGAGAAGCACGGCTTCACGGAGAGCCACGCGCTGGCGGTCGACGTGTCCGCGCAGGGCGGGGGCGCGAAGGTCTCCCTGGACCTCGAGAAGGCGAACATCATCACGAACAAGAACCTCCTGCCGTGGGACACGTCCTCCGTGAAGCCCAGCGGCATCCGGGTCGGGACGCAGGAGCTCACCCGCATCGGGATGCGGGAGGCCCAGATGGCGGAGGTCGCGACCCTGATGGGCCGCGTCGCGATGAAGGGCGAGGACCCCGCGAAGGTCGCGAAGGACGTCGCCGCCATGCGGCGGGACTTCAACACAATCCACTTCTGCTACCAGCCCGGGGTCGAGGCCCACAAGCGCTTGCGGCTGTTCGGGGCCTAGAGGACGAACGTCTCGAGTCGGGTCGCGCCGTCCACCGTGATGTACCGGCGGCTCAGCACCGCGAGCCCACCGTGGCCCAGGGTCGCGCTCGGGTGGGCCGCGTCCAGGTCCGCAATCCCCTCGGACGTGTAAGCGCCCGCCTCCGGCTCGAAGAAGTGGATCGGCACCCGGAGCACGGCGAACGCGCGGTCCCCGTCCGTCCCCGCCACGACGTACGCGCGGTAGAGGGTGAGGAGGTACGGCTCCCCCGCCGCGAGTGCGGGGAGTTCCAGCCCCGCGACGGCCGCGGGGTCCATCGGGCTCCCCACGGAAATCGAGGTCGCGAGTTCCCCCGCACTCTCGGAGAGCGCGTCGATGTACGCCGCCGCCCGGTCCGCGATGTCCTGCAGGGCGTCGTGGACGGCCCGGTCCCGCTGCGCGAGGAAGAACCCCACGATCCCCGCCAGGAGCAGGAGGGCGGCGAGGCTCATCGCGACCTTGGACGAGAGCCAGTCGAGCACTCAGGCCACGCTCACGACGACGCGGTCCCCGAGGACCTCGAGGTGCACGCGGTAGAGGCCCGCCACGAGGGATAACGGTTTGCCGTCCGGCCCCGCCATCGGGGCCGCGGGACGCTCGACGAGGACCGTCTCCTCCGTGTCCCCGCTCAGGCGGTACCGCACCGTGCTCGCGAACGGGCCGCCGACCGTGTCACCGACCGTCACGTACAGCACGGACGTGAACGTCCCACCCTGGAGGTCGAGCCCGAGGGTCTCCGCCCCGCCGCCCGCGATCAGGTACTGCTGCGCCGCCCGCGTGAGCCGGAGGATCTCCCCGCGCACCCGGGACTCCACCTGGCCGCGGTCGTACGTCGCGAGACCCGCGTAGACGACCGGCGCGGTGATCCCCGCCACGACGGCGACGATGAGGAGCTGGAGCGGCAGGCCCTCAATCCCCGCCGCGTCCCCCCGGAGGCCCATCGCGGGCTCACGACCGCACGACGAGGATGTCGTCCGTCGCGGCCGGGTACCCGGAGGCCTCTACGGTGACGTCGATCTTCGCCGTGAGCACGCCCGCCGGGACCCGCACCAGCACGTTCGAGAACGTGGCGGCCCCGTCCGCGGCGCCGTCGTCCCGGTCCGTCTTCGCGGTTCCGAGGCCCGCCCCGTTCAGGCTCACGACGACCCCCGCGATCACGTTCCCCTTCCCGTCGAAGGCCCGGACGGTGATCGTCACCGTCTTCGTGGCCTCCTGGTTCGTGGGCGCGCCCGTGATCGACACGGTCTCCGGGGTCGCCTCCACGCGGCTGATCACGTTCGGCGTCTGGATCGACAGGACCCAGCCCAGCACGATCGCCAGGGCGATCCCCGCCACGATGACGGCGATCATCAGCTGAAGGGGCATCCCCTCGATCGCTCCACGTCGGTCGGTTCGGATAAGAATTCGGTGTGGCACTGCATCTCCCCCCACGGCGGCAGGATGGACGGGATGGGTAATGAAGCTTGCCACGGCGTCGCACGCGGGGTCTCAGCGGAGCTTCCGGAGCCGGTAGCTCGTCCGGGTCTCCGCGGCGCGCTTGAGGGTCTCCTCGTCCGTCACGGCGGGGTCGTACTCGACCGCGGCCGCATCGAGGACGTAATTCGCGACGACGTCCTTCACGCCAGGCTGGCCCTTGAGGGCGTTCTCGAGGACCTTCGTGCACGTCGCGCAGTCCATGCCGGAGATTCGGAACTTCACGCGGGCCATCGAAGCCACCGGAGAGGATCGAACTCCCGACCTGCGGTTTACAAAACCGCCGCTCTACCGCTGAGCTACGGTGGCAGACGCGTTCGCCATGGGCCCGAATCCTAAAAGGATTCTGGGTCCGTCCGAGGACCGCGCGACGGGACGCCTTGGAGCCCGCTGTCTCGGAACGTTTATGAAGGCCACCCCACGTATCGCCGCCCCAGGGGAGGATCCATGGCACTTCCGTGTCCGAACTGCGGCGCGGACCTGACGTTCGTCGAGGAGTACGGCCGCCAGTACTGCTACGCGTGCGGCCAGTACGCGCCGGACGGATACGGGGGCGGGAAGGGGCTGAACTGCCCGAAGTGTGGGAGCGTCCTCACGTATGTGAAGGACTACGATCGGTACTACTGCTACAAGGACCAGGAGTACGCGGCGGAGGACCTGGGGAAAGAAGCCGCGCCGCCCGCGGAGGCGCCGAAGGAGGAGGCCCCGGCGCCGCCACCGGAGGAGATCCCGGAGTTCGACGAGCTGCTCCCGCCGGAGCCGGAGGCCGAGCCGCCCGCGGAGGCCGCGGCCCCCGCACCCGAACCGTCCGCGCCGGAACCGGAGCCCGCGCCCGCCCCGGAGGTCCCGCCTGTCCCCGAGGTCGCGCCCGCCGTCCCGGCAGAGGCGCCCGCCCCGGTCGAGGCGAAGGCCCCCGAGGAAGCGCCGAGGGTGGAGCGACCCCCGATCATCGAGAAGGTGAGGCCGCCGCTCGTCGCGGAGGAAATCGCGAGGGCGAAGAAGGCGGCCCTGATGGACCTCGCAGGTGCGTACGGCCTGGAAACGATGGGCACGAAGGACGAACTGAAGGAGCGGCTCTTCCGGGAGCTCCATCGCCGGGAGCGCGAGGAGGAAGCGCGGCAGAAGGAGGAAGAGCGCCGGAGGGCGGAGGAGGCCGCGAAGGCTGCGCCCGTCGTGACGCCCGCGATTGAGGCCCCCGCACCGAGCCCCCCGCCATCCGCCGTCCCGGAAGAGTCGGCGCCCATGGCGGGCCCGGCACCCGCCGTGCCAGTCGAGCCCGTGACCCCGCCCGCGGAGGCCGCGGCCCCCACGATCCAGGAGGCCCCACCGACGCCCGCCCGCGTCGAAGCCCCGAGGGCCGAGGCGGTCGTGATCCCCGCCGAGCCAGTGCCCGCGCTCGCGCCCGAGATCCCGAAGGTCATCAACCCCTGCCCCACGTGCGGGCGCGAACTGACGTACGTGGAGCAGTACGACCGGTACTACTGCTACCACTGCAAGGTGTACGCCCCGCCCGTCGTGAAGGTCGTCGCGGTCCCCGCCCCGCCGAAGGTCGGGCGGCCGTGCCCCACGTGCGGCGGGGAGCTCACGTACATTCCCGAGTACAAGCGGCACTACTGTTACAGCTGCAAGAAGTACGCGCCCCGGGAGGGCGAGCCCGCCGCCGCGGCGGCGCCCGCGGCAGAGGTCGTCGCCGAGAAGCCCGTGGCCGTGCCAATCCCGGCTCCCGCACCGAAGATCGAGATCGTCGGCGTGAAGAACCCGTGCCCGACGTGCGGACGGGAGCTCACGTACGTCGAGCGATACGGGCGGCACTACTGCTACAGCTGCAAGAAGTACGCGCCCGCGCGGCCGAGGAACCCGTGCCCGAACTGCGGGAAGGAGCTCCAGTTCATCGCGCAATACCAGAGGCACTACTGCCCCGCGTGCGGGCAGTACGCGCCGAAGGAACTCACGGCCCAGATCCTCGCGGCGAGGTCCGCGGCGGTCGCGGCGGCGATCGCGGCACCGGTCGCGCGGCCTGCGGCGGCGCCCGCGGTGCGGGTCGTCGCGTCCCACGAGCACGCGAGCCCGGCGGCGGGCGTCGTGCTCGCGACGATCGGGCTCCTGCTCATCGTGCTCTTCCAGGTCCTGATCACGTTCCCCGCGATGACGGCGCCCACCCAGCCCCCGCCCGTGGCCATGGAGCCCTGGGTCGCATGGTTGATCCAGTTCTTAGGCCTCCTGCTTGTTGGCCTCGGTGTCATCGTCGGCCTCGTCCGGATTCGGTCGTCGAAGTGAGAAGCTTCTTATAGCCAGTATATCATGTCTATACGGCATGCCCCTCGTCACAGTCCGCATCGACGACGGCCTCAAGCGCGAGATGGACAGCGTGCCAATCAACTGGAGCGAAGCCATCCGCGGGGCCATCGTCAAGATCATCGCCGAGCGCAGGATCCGGAACCGAATCCGGGCGGCCCAGCTCAACGACCGAATCCGGATTCCCGTCCCCAAGGGCTTCGACACGACCCGCATCATCCGGCAATGGAGGGACCTCCGCCGTGGATCTCGTGGTTGACGCTAGCGTGGTTGTCAAGTGGTTCCTCACCGGCGAGGAGGATACCAATCAGGCGTTCTTGGTGCGGGATGACTTCGTGGCGGGGGACGTCGTGCTCCATGCCCCCGCGGAACTCCCGTACGAGGTCCTGAATGCCCTGCGGTACTCCGCCCTGTGCCCGGAGGAGAGGTGCCTCCAAGCCCAAGTCGTACTCGAGGGCTACGGCCTCACGTACCATCCCCTTGAGGGGGGTGTCGCCCGGCGGGCGATCCATATCGCGTACGGGGACGACCTCTCGGTTTACGACGCGTCGTACCTCGCGCTCGCGCGAGAACTGGGAATCCCGCTCATCACCGCGGATCGGCAGCTTGCCCGTGCCGCGAGCGACGTCGCCAGGCCCTTGGACGAATACGAATCCTCCGCCGATCGATAGCGGCGGAGACGAACCTTCTTAGCCGGGGCCCTCCTTCGACGCCCGCCCATGAACCTCGGCGAGCTCGTGCGGGAGCAGCGGGTCGACCGCGCGTACGACCCGCGGGAGATCATCTCGACGTGGACGGAGAAGGACCTCCTCGACGGGAAGGTCGTGGACGCGTGGGTGATCATCTTCCGGACCCGCGGGTGCTACTGGGCGCACGCCTCCGGGTGCTCGATGTGCGGGTACGTGAACGACACCGCGGTCGAGGTGACCGAGGCGGACCTCGCGCACCAGCTCGCCTCCGTCCTCCCCCGCCACGCGGGCCAGCCCGTCGTGAAGGTGTACACGTCCGGGAACTTCTTCGACGACCACGAGCTCTCCCCGGAGTCGCGGCGGGCGGTCTTGGAGGCGCTCGGGGACCGGTGCGACAAAGTCATCGTGGAGACGCTGTCCCACATGGTCCGGAGGGAGCAGCTCGACGAGGCGATACGGCACGTGCACCGGCTGGAGGTCGCGTTCGGCCTGGAGTCGACGAACGAGCGCGTGCTGCGGCACAGCGTGAACAAGGTGTGGGGCCTCAAGGAGCACGCGCGGGCCGCGGCGATGGTCCGCGAGGCGGGCGGGACCGTGAAGACGTACCTGCTGATCAAGCCCGCGTTCCTCACGGAGCGGGAGGCAATCGAGGACGCGGTGCGGTCGGGCCACGAGGCGGACCCGCACTCCGACACGATCTCCTTCAACCCGGTGAACGTGCAGCGGAACACGCTCGTGGACCACCTGTTCAAGCGACGGGAGTATCGTCCGCCCTGGCTGTGGTCCGTCGTGGAGGTGCTCGAGCGGACGCGGGACTTGAAGGCCCACGTGAAGAGCCACCCGACCGCGGGCGGGATGCGGCGGGGGGCGCACAACTGCGGGTCGTGCGACCGCCGCGCAGTCGACGCGATCGAGGAGTTCTCGCTCGGGCTGCGGCGGGACTTCGCGGACCTGGACTGCGCGTGCCGGGAGCGGTGGCGGGACGAGCTCGACCTCCAGGACTTCCTCGCGAGCTCGGCAGACATCGGCGCCCTCCTCACGCGGTAAGCCTTTTATCCGAGACCGGATTGCGCGGACGATCCCGATGCATGCGTACGACCTCCGGCGGGGCTGGGCGAAGAAGATCGAGGGCGGGGGCCTCCAGGGCCTCGTGGCGTCGCTCTTCGGCTCCGCGGACGTCGTGGAGGGGAAGATCGTCACGAGCTGCGGCGCGATCGAGCGGCTCACGGCGTGGACGGACGGGAAGAGCCTCTTCGTGGACACCGTGATGAACCCGAAGGTCGACGAGGCCACGGCAGTGAAGAGCCGCCAGGCGTGGAACGCGTTCCTCGAGCAGGCCACGGGGTACAACGCGAAGCAACGGCAGAAGCGGGTCCAAGACGCGGCGAAGGAGAAGGCGTAGCCCGGCCCGCGCCCGCGATGGGGATGAGGAGGCGGGAGCCCCGCTCTCGCTCACGCTCGGATCGAAAAGGAAATGACGGTGGCCCCCGGCCTACATGCCGAAGAGCGCACCGAGGCCCGCGGCGGCTTCCTCCTCGCTGACCTTCTCCTCTTCCTTCTTCTCTTCCTTCTTCTTCTCGTCCTTCTTCTCGCCCGCGGCGGGCGCGGGGGCGGCGGGGCCGGACGGCACGATCGCGGCCGTCTTGAGGGCCTCGTCGATGTTCACGCCCTCGAGGGCGGCGGTCAGCGCCTTCACGCGGGTCGCGTCGACCTTCACGCCGGCGGCGGAGAGGACCTTCATGAGGTTCTCCTCGTTCACCGGCTTGCCGGCCGCGTGCAGCACGAGCGCGCCATAGACGTACTCCATCTTTCGTTCACCTCCTGGACTGGATCGTCACGGTTCATCCGAAGAGCGAGCCGAGGCCCTTCGCGGCGTCCTCCTCGCCCGGTTCCTCCTTCTTCTCCGCCTTCTTCTGCGCCTCCTTGGCGGGTCCCTCGGAGGGGGGCCCGCG
>Ga0209521_10001739_pt1 | contig 17796 bp, 13 predicted proteins | sample Rifsed19ft4_FD_184016 | JGI IMG/M metagenome (GOLD analysis project Ga0209521, IMG submission 184016) | Soil microbial communities from Rifle, Colorado, USA - sediment 19ft 4 (version 2) | ecosystem: Environmental > Terrestrial > Deep subsurface > Rock core/Sediment | place: Rifle, Colorado...
TTTAACGAAGTGGCTCATCGTTTCTCCCTCCAGACAAAGCACATTATCTATTTGTTATTTACTATTCAAAAAACGACTCAAATACGGCTTCAGTTCGGGCTGCCATGATGAAATCATTGCGGTGCAGCCCATGGACTACATGGGTCCACCAGGTGACGGTCACCAGGCCCCATTCGGTTAAAATGGCCGGGTGGTGGTCCTGGTCTTCCGCCTGTTGTCCGACGCGGTTGGTAAAACTTAATGCGCTGTTGAAATTGGGAAATTTGAAAGTTTTGGAGAGGGCTGGGACCCCGTTATGCTCAATGATCGTCCAATCTGGCAACCGGTTGAGTAATTTTTCAGCTGCCTCGGCTGAGAGAGCTGGCGTATTCTTATCCACCCGTACACAATCTTCCACGGTTAACTCATTCATGACTGCTCCAATTCAATTGTGAGTTTGGTCGTCAGCTAAATTATAACGAATTTAGTCAACAATAAGCAAATAATTTACACAGCCCTCAAAAATGAAATCACCTCGGAGGTTGTCCGGGGTGATCATTACTCATCATAACTCAAATCGCCTTAATTCGCTTCGCCGGGAGATCCCAGCGCAACGATCAATTTAGGCACCTGGAAGTCGGATTCTTCTTCGGCAGCCAACAATTGAATGGCAATCTCGTAGCTGCCCAAAATCGTTTCGAGGAAATGGTTCAGGGTGTATTTTGGACTGGCTGAGGCTTGCAGCACGGAAACGGTCACCATCCACCACACCAGGTCTTCATAGGCTTCCTGGCTGAACCAGAGGACGTCCTGGTAACGGTTCACACCAAGGAAGCGCTGAATTTCCACGTCTGTAAGCCAGGTTTGCATGATTTGCTGCACCGGCAGCGTGCCCATTTTCTCGAACCAGCGTTGTTTGCCGATCAACGTCCGTAAAATTACCGGCAATTTCCAAGTATCGGCGGGCTGGATCCCCAACTGGTGACCCACCTCGGATATGCGGCGGGTTAATTGCCATTCTTCCAACCAGCTCAGGCTCTGATTCTCATAATCCGGGCTGCCGGTGAGTTTGCCGAGGTCGTGGATGAACAACCCGCTCAAAAGGATTACCCAGCGGTCGGGGCGGTTAGCCAGGCCGTCCTGGACGTATTTCAAAGCTTTGATGAAGCCGCCTTTTGCGGGAATGGGCAAGTATTTTTCCGGATTGGGCAATGCCAGCAGCAATTCCAACTGACGGCGTAGCCCTTGAATGACATCACTGCGGTGCGACGACGCGCCTGTCTTTGCCCGGATCCCATCGACCAGCGCAGTCATTTTGAGAGCGGCTTCGTCCAGCAGGTGTTCGGGTAATTGCCGGTTTCCCGGCGATAAGCGGTTTTCGAGCAGGAATTCCATATAACCACGGTTGATGATCTGATTAAAGGGGGTCATGATTGGCGCCAGAATCAGCTCCTGCATGGCCTCGTCAATGTTGGGGACACCGCGCCCGTTGAGGTAATCGCAAATGGAGCGGTACATCCCCTGACCGTCGTCGGTGACTTCACGGAAATCGACGAAGACGTGCGCCTGGTAAGCTGCCAGGTTTAGATGCAGTCCTTGATCGGCGATTTCTGATGCCGGACGAATGAATTCCAGCCCGGTCAGGCTGTCGCGGAAACGTATGAAGACGTTTGGCCCGCTGTTTAATCCCAAACCCTCCAGCAATGGGAGCTGTTTTAGCCCGTCGCTGCCGCGGGTTTTGTAAGCCGCAGACCATTTGACCCAGCCTTCGGTAGAGCCAAATTTGTTGTGATACACCACCAGCCCGCGCTCATTGCCGGCGCGGTTGGAGTACGCATATACATCTTCGTTAACCCAGCCGCCGGAGGTAAAGAAATCGTACAGCAGGAAATTTTCAACGCCGGAGAAGGTTGACCGCTTATGCAGCAACGGGAAAATTTCGCGGCGGTGCCTGTCCACCAAATTGGTATCGACCTGTTCGGCCCAATAGGCTTTGCGAAATTCCATACCGTATTTCTCGGAAAAACCCTCGACCTGACCATGACCAAACATGGGCAGCCCGGGTAGTGTGCTCAGCATGACGCAAATGCCGAAATACTTGTCGCCTTTGCCAAATTGATCCACGGCCGTGCGCTCGTCCGGGTTGTTCATAAAGTTGACGTACCGTTTAAGGATCTCCGGCTCGAATTCCAGCGTGTTTTTGATCAGCTTGCGGTAATTGGCATTTTCTTCGTTACGCAGCATGTTCATGAAGGCGCTGTTATACACGCGGTGCATGCCCAATGTGCGCACAAAATAACCTTCCATCAGCCAGAAAGCCTCTGCCAGCAGGAGCGTATCCGGCACTTCGCGGGCGACCCGGTCCACCACCTCGCGCCAGAACTCAACCGGCATAGCCTGGTCGAACTGCTCTTTGGTCAGCGCATGATCGGCGCGGGAAGGGATCGCGCCGCCGGTGCCAGGTTCGGGAAACCACAGGCGTTGAAAATGGCGTTTAGCCAGCGTCATGGCGGCATCGAAGCGGATAATCGGGAAGCGGCGGGCAACGTCCAGAATGGTTTGGATCACCTGTTCGCGAACATCCGGGTTGAGGTAATTTAACTGAGCGGTATCATTCCATGGCATGGTGGTGCCGTCATTGCCGTGATAGATGTATCGCTCGCTGCCTGATGACCGGTCAACACGCTTGAACACGACCGCGGCATCGCTGCGCGAGAAATAGTGATCCTCGAGATAGATGCCCGCCCGTGCATCCGGTGAAAGATCCGGTCCGTTGAATGTATAAGCCGGGTAAGGGGAATAATCCAAACCGATGAACCAGTCAGGTCGGTCGAGCAGCCAGGATGAATCAATGCCCATGTGATTCGGCACCATGTCACTGGCTAAGCGGATGCCAAATTTCCAAGCCTTTTCGCGCAGCTTACTGCAGGCTTCCTCGCCGCCAAGGTCAGCGGCAATCTGGTAGGATGCCAGCGAATAGGCTGAAGCGATGGCTTCAGGATTGCCACACAACTGCTTGATGCGGGCAGACGCCTGACTGCGTTCCCATAAACCGATCAACCATAAGCCGGTAAATCCGCGGGTGGCGATCTCCTGCAGTTCCTCATCCGGCACCTGGTCCAGACGGTAAATGGGCTGTTCGTATTTGCGCCGCAGCTGGTCAAGCCAGACATAGGCATTTTTTGCCAGCAGCACCAGGCGCGGCATCCATTCGCGGTCCTGGCTGAAATTTTCCGGTTCACCCTCGCCAACACCGCGACCATAAATGGGGATCTGCACTGGACCAGGCCCAAGAAACGGTAATTTTTCCTCTTCTTTGATCAGGTCGAGGCTGGACAAAAGGCGGTAAAGATAATGCCCGAGGAACTCGGACCAACGTTGGCGGATGTATTCCAGTTGATCGGTTAGCGAAAACGGATGCGCCAGGGCAGGAGCACGCAGCACATCGATCAAGTTTTGTGAATCCGGCCCAAAGGTCGGCTGGGTCTGAAAAAACTTGTACAACTCATCCAGAATGGGCTGGTAGGCGGTCTCCCGTTTGAGCGTGTCATCATCGAATAACTCCTGATATGGCTCGAGCGCTGGATTTTTATTCGAAATCCACAGCATGAGCATTTCTTCCAGAACGATGGCGCGATGGGAACGGCCTTCGGTGGTGCCTTGCAGGTACTTCGATGGGTCTAGCTTGCCCTTGTAAACCGCGACAGGAGGAAATTCCTGGGAAAAAGCCAACAGCGTGTTATCGACGACTTCCTGACCGATGTGGGAGTCAAGCCAGCCCAAAGCGAGGGTCATGGCATTGGAATTTTTCTGTTGGCGATATTGCGACACCAAAATATGCAGAATTTCGTCCAGCAACCCCATGGCATTGATCTGCCCGGCTTTGACCGCCCGCTCGGGGAAATTGACCAGGTCGCGCTTTTGATTCATTTTTTCGGCAAACATGCGAGCCGCGTGGAAATTCGCGAATACTACATTGCCATTAAAAGTGAAAAGCGACTGGTCAAACGCGTACCGGTCGCGCGATAGCCTGCTGACATGAAATTCAAACATTCTTGCCTCCGATTGATTGCGGAAGTATGGATTGTCCCAGCCTGTTTAGATTATACACGTATAGAGTAGACGTGGTAATTCCATCGCCAGCCCATCAGGATCGGTTGGGAGCGGTTACAGCAGCTCTTTTAGAGCGACAACCGGATCTTTGCCATTTTCCACGGTGGCATCATCAACAAGTACGCCGTGGTCGAACAGCGCCTGGAAGGTGCGGGCGATATCGTCAGGACGCCAGCCAAACAGCTTGCCGGCTTCCTGGCGCGTTGCGGCTCCCAGAGAGCGATAGTAATCGGTCAACAGCTGCTGACGGGCAAGCGGTTCGCTAATTTTGCCAGCTTGTTCCACCAACTGCGGGTAATAGCGGTGAGTGAGGTCATAAACAAAAGCATAATGCCAGGCGCCAGCTTCGGAGATGCGTGTTGGCAGGACTTTAAACTCCACTTGCAGCGATTCCAAGGCTTTGTTGAATCGACCGGTGTTTTCCGGATTGGATAAGCGCGAAGCTTTGCGCAGCGAGATCGAATCCAGCGGGCCTTCTTTCAACAGGGCTTCATAAACCAGTTTGCTTTCCTGGGTCAGAAGTCCCTGCTCATACTGCATCAGGTAATCCTCGTCCGGATCTCCATAATTGGGCGAGAGGGCGTAGAAATGAGGTAAATCCTGGTAGGAGATGATCGAATTGCGCTTGCGAATCACGCGGGCGTAGTACCAGACGCGCTTGTCGAGCAATTCATCCTTCCAGCCCCAGGTGACGTGGCCGGGATCGTCATGTTCGTCTGCCACAGGACGATCGCCGGCGACCGCGGTCCATAGACTTGGCAGTGTTACCCCTTTGTTTGGCCAGAAAAACACGAATCCGCGTTGATTGACGAACGCGACCGCGTCCTGTTTGGATTTCAGACGCCGAGCCGGATCCCGGCGGAAAGTTTCGCGGCGATAATCGGTCAGTTTTTGCTCAGAAAGTGTCGGCATAATGATTATCCCTTGTGAGATGACCAAATTTTACCGCTTCTGCCCATGGAAAATCAGACGAGTCGCAAGCCAACCCGCCTGAATAATGACTAAGAACGCACCAGAGTGATTAAACTCGGCCTAAGATGTGCGTAATAATGTTTGAGCCGCTGCCGCCGATATTTTGGGTCATGCCGATGCGCGCGTTTTCGACCTGCGTGCCGCTGGCTTCGCCGCGCAGCTGCTGCACAACCTCGACAATTTGGTAAATGCCGGTGGCGCCGACCGGATGTCCGCGGGCTTTCAATCCGCCGCGGGTGCAGATGGGGATGCGCCCGCCAACCTTGATATCGCCGTCCAACCCCAGGCGCGGTCCCTGACCCGGCTCAGCAAAACCGCTGGCTTCCAGCGACAGGGCTGCCATGATGGTGAAGGCGTCATGGACCTCGAACAGGTCGATATCTGCCGGCGAGACGCCCGCCATTTTATAGGCCTGTTGGGATGATTTTTCTGCGGCTGTCAGCCACAAGGGTTGTTTACGGGAATGCACCGCGATGGTGTCGGTGGCAGCACCGGAGCCAAGCACGCGGATATCCGCACGCGGCGGCAGGCGTTTGAGGACCTCAACCGGGGCGATCACAACTGCCGCGGAGCCGTCGCCAATGGATGACGAGTCCATCAGATTGATGGGTGGGCAAATCATTGGCGCTTTCAGGTATTCATTTTCGGTAATGGCTTTGCTTAATCGCGCGATGGGATTATGGACGGAATTGGCATGGGCATTAATGGCAAATGGGGCAAAGTGGTGATGTTCCCAGCCGTACTCATACATGTAACGGTTCATGATCAGCGCATTGAGGGCGATGAAGGATAGACCCTGGCTGGCTTCCCAATCCGCATCTGCAGCGGTAGCCAGCTGCGCGGTGATTTCAGATCCGGGCGAGTCGGTCATTTTTTCAACGCCGACAACCAGGGCGATTTCCATCATCCCGGAGCCAACAGCCATCAATCCGGCGCGGAAAGCAGCGGCGCCGGAACTGCAGGCGGATTCGATATGCATGGCATTGGCATAGCGTACGCCGATCCAATCAGCGATGTGCGCACCTAACTGCTGCTGGCGGTTGGCCGACCCCGACATCATGTTGCCGACGAATAAGCCATCCACTCCAGTGACGCCGGCATCCTGCATGGCTGCCAGGGCGGCTTCACCAGCCAGCTCACGCAAGGATTTATCCCAATGTTCATCGACAGTCGTTTGACCTATTCCAATGATGGCAATTTCGCGCATTTGATCCTCGGTTGGGAGATTTTCAAAGGTAATTATAGCCAGTAAAGCTGTCACAACCTATCAGATGTGAGCATCCAGCGATTGGTTCGGTCAATCACACGGCGGTATAATAACTCGCGGCAGCTGCATAAAAATAAACCTCCCACGCCAAGTGGCTTTCCTTTTTTCCCAATGAAATTATTCCGAAGAATTATTCCTTCTACGATAACTGTACTTCCAGTCTGCCTGGCTTTCCTATTGGCCGGGTGTTCGGCATGGGCTGGCATTTCATCCCTGCCGCCCACTCAACCCGCGCCGACGAACACTCCGGGGATATTTGCAGAGGACACGGTCACGCCCTTTCAACCGCTGCCGACCGCTACCATCACGCCGACACCTACCGTACCGCCGGAGATCCCGGTGTGGATCCCTGAGTGGGTGCCAGAGGGGATTACATCCTCCATCAACCTGGCTTACCCGTACGTCTATACCGATCGTGAGGCTGCGTCCGCAATCAAAATCAGCGTTTTCCCGAAGGATGTTTCGGATTTCACCTGGGTTTATGCACTGGTCGCGCCGTTTCCAACCATCACCGACGGCATAAATTTCGAGCAGCTGAAGGAGATTTGGAGCGGAGCGAGCGATGCTGCGCAACAAATCCTGGTCACTGAATCAACTGACGTCATCTTTAGCGAGCTATGGGGCGAGTCAAATTCAGAGAGAATTCGTATAGCCAAGGCTGACGAGATGCTGGAAGCAGCCTGGTCTACAAAAAACACCTGGGCGATTATTCCATTCGAGGAGATTACTCCCCGCTGGAAGGTTCTGCGGATAAACGGGTTGAGCCCATTGGATCGCGGATTGGATCTAGTCCAATATCCGCTGGTTGCCCGCCTGAATTGGGAAGGTCGAATCCCAGTCGGTTCGGATAAAGTTGAGGGGCTGCGCACATCCGGGTTTCAAGGCTCCAACCGCGACGAAAACAAGCTGACGCGGGTGCTGCTCACCGGTACCACCGCGCTGGTACGCATCACAGCGGAGCGCATGGAAGCCATGGGCGTTGATTATCCGATTGGTGATGTTCTACCGTGGCTGCTGGATGCCGATTTCACCCACATCAGCAACGAGATTTCATTCAATGACCAGTGCACCCCCGCCATTGCCATGCGCCTGGGCACCCGTTTCTGCAGCCCAACCAATTATATCGAAGTGCTGGAGTTGATCGACGCGGATGTCATCGAACTAACCGGCAATCATTTGATCGATTATGGACGGGAAGCACTTTCGCTAACTCTCGATATGTACGCTGAGCGGGAAATGGCAACGTACGGCGGCGGTAGAAATCTCAATGCGGCACTGCAGCCATTGATTATTGAGCACAACGGAAACCGGATTGCATTTCTTGGCTGCAATCGGGCAGGGCCGTCTTCGGTGTGGGCAACCGATGAGCAGCCGGGTGCCGCACCCTGCGACCTGGAGTTAATGGCTGGTCAGATTCAAAACCTGCTGGACGAGGGCATCCTGCCCATTGTGACCTTCCAGCATTATGAGCTCGAGGACACCATGCCGATCAGCTTGGCGCGGCAGGAGATGCAGCAGATGGCAGAGGCTGGCGCAGTGGTGGTATCCGGATCGCAGGCGCATTTCCCGCACGGCTTTGCTTTTTTTGGCGATCATTTTGTGCATTACGGCCTGGGAAATTTGTTTTTTGACCAGATGTTTACCTACAACCGGCGTGAATTCCTCGACCGGCACAGCTTTTATGATGGGCGCTACCTGGGGGTTGAGCTGTTGACCGCCCAACTGGAAGACTTTGCCCGGCCGCGCCCAATGACGGAAGATGAACGAATCCGAATGTTGACTACATACTTCGAAGCCAGCGACATGACCATCAACGACCAGGATTGAAAATGAAACGAACGATTCTTTCAGCACTTATCTTGATTATTCTATTCGCAGGCTGTGCACCTCAGCCAACCGCACGGACAACTGAATCGACAGACTCCGCTGCGACAGCTACCTTAGCGATTACGCAAGGAACTTTACCCACGGAAGCTGCTCAAACCAAGCCGACCAGCCTACCGGTGGCAGATTTGACAGTTTTCGCCGATGCAGCTGTACCCGCGCTGTTGCTGGAAGAAATCAGTGGGCTGCCTGTCGCCAATGATCCAGCCACAGCCATACTCCGCTTGGGTCAATGGGCAGAGCCGGAGGCAGGGGTTGAATGGATTTACGCCCTGGTTGCGCCATTTTCTTCGCTGCTGGATGAGATGCCGCTCGAAAACTTGAAAGCAGCCTGGCAGGGCTTCTCTCCGACGACCCCCATCTTCGTCGAGAAATCAACCTTCACCGCGCTGACCGACACCCTTGGCAAAGCCAGCACAAATGTGAAAGCACTGCCACCAGAGGAGATTCTGGCGGCAGCCTGGGACACGCCGGATGCACTGGCGATCATTCCCTTCGAGCAACTTGAACCACGCTGGAAGGTGATCGCCATCGACGGTCAATCGCCGGTGCATAACGATTTTCAGGCAGAAGCCTACCCGCTGAAAGTCTGGTTTGGCTGGCAGGGCGAAGAATCGGCGCTGACCGCACTGAAAACTGCCGAGCAATCAGGCGAGATTTCCGCCGTGACAGGCAATCGCGATCCCAGCCGGATGACGGTACTGGTCATGACCGGTGTGACCGCACTGGTGCGCGCCACGGCGGTCAAAATGGAAGAGAATGGCATGACCTACCCGGGCGAAGCCGTGCGCGAATGGCTGGTCAACGCCGACCTGACGCACATCAGCAATGAGGTCTCATTCACACCGGTCTGCCCGGATCCGGTATCTTACCCTGGAGCACTGATATTCTGCAGCAAAGCCGAATACATTGAACTGCTGGACGATGTCGGAACCGACATCATCGAGTTAACCGGCAACCACGGCGTCGATTGGGGCCGGGAGGCGCTGGCGTACTCGCTCGATCAATATCGCCAACGCGGGTGGGTCTATTACGCCGCCGGCGAAGACGTTTTTAAAGCCAGAGAAGCTGTCACTGTGGAGCATAATGGCAACAAACTGGCATTTATCGGTTGCAACCCGGCTGGGCCGGAGTTCATCTGGGCGACCGAGACACAATCCGGGGTAGCCAATTGCGATTACCCCTGGATGTGGCAGCGAATCCGGGAATTGACCGAGGATGGCTTTCAGGTCATCGCCACTTTCCAGTATTTTGAAACTTATCGGCATTACGTTGAACCATTCGAGGAACGCGATTTCCGCTCGATGGCGGATGCCGGCGCGGTGATTGTCAGCGGCAGCCAGGCGCATCACCCCATGGCGATGGAGTTTTACCAGGGCAGTTTCATCCATTACGGTCTCGGCAACCTCTTCTTTGACCAGATGCACAAAGGCGGTTTGATCCCGAATGCAACCCGTAAAGAATTCCTCGACCGCTATGTGTTTTATAATGGGCAGCATATATCAACCGAATTGTTGACGGCCATGCTGGAAGATTATGCCCGCCCGCGGCCGATGACGGCAGCCGAGCGCTACGACTTTCTGACAGAGATATTTGCCGTCACCCGCTGGGGCGACGTCCCATAACCGGGTTTGTGGAGGAACTGAAATGCGAATACACGATATTTCATTGACCGTGACATCCAACCTGCCAACCTGGCCGGGAGATCCTAAAGTTGAGCTTGAAAGAGTCGAGAAAATTGAAGACGGCGCGAATGCGAACGTTTCGCGCCTATCCGCCGGCGTCCATACCGGCACCCACGTCGACGCGCCTTTTCATTTTTTAGCCGATGGAACCACAGTTGATACTCTGCCGCTGGATATTTTATTCGGGGCGGTGCAAGTAGTGGAATTAGGCGACCAGGTTGACCTGATCACAGCTGAGGTGATCCAATCAGCCGGCTTGATCCACGGCGTCGAGCGGATTCTTTTCAAAACCCGCAATTCAGCATTTTGGGCGCGCGGCGAGACCGAATTTCAAACCGGATTTGTCGCCATTTCTGCCGATGGAGCTGAATATCTCGTCCAGCAGGGGATTCGGCTGGTCGGAATCGACTATCTTTCCATCGCGCCGTTCAAGAATTCACGCCCGACCCACCAAATCCTGCTAAAAGCCAAAATCGTGGTCATCGAAGGGCTCGACCTCAGTCAAATCAACCCTGGGGTATACCAATTGGCCTGCTTGCCACTCAAATTAGGCGGTTCGGATGGCGCTCCAGCTCGAACGGTGCTGATCGAGCAGTAGGTCAACCGCTTTCGCGCCGTATTATTCGGTGGAAATTTGATCAGGGTCAGTAAAAATAACCGGCTTTAGAAAGTTCGAGTTGAAGTGGTTGATGCCGTTCGGGCCAAGCCGGGATAATTCGGCATAGACGGCCTGGCAATTCTGCCGCAGCGTGCCGATATCGATGCCGCAGCAGGCAGTCGGGAATGGTTCCAGCCACGGCATACAGCGTTGAAACACTTTCACCGCCCCGCGAAAATTTTGATTCTTTATATGGTGGTACATTACTGCCACCTGCAAAATTCCACGGTACAGGTCGCGCAGGGTGCTGCTTTCCGCGCGCCAGGCCAATTCCAGGGCTTCGTGCGCCTCGAAATATTCCCCTTTATTAAATAACCGCAGTCCGACTAAGGCTTGCGGATGGATGATAGCGTTTTCACAGGCGCGTCGGTGGGCTGCACTGTGTGAAATGGACGAGTCGTGCTGGGATGCTGGCATAATTTACCTGTTGGGAAGAATGCGGGGATTATAGCACAGCCAACCCGCCGCCTTAAGAATTAGGCGAGCCAGGTGGATTTATGATAGTATTTCCGTGGAAAACATCAACCCGAGGATGTATGGCCCCGATCAAAGACGAAGAAATACTACCCCTTTCACTGGAACATAATTTTTGGACCTGGTCTGCGCAAGGCAAGGTCAACCCGATCCCGGTAACGCGTGCCAAGGGTGTGTATTTCTGGGATGCCAACGGTAAACGCTACCTGGATTTGAACTCAATGACCATGTGTGTCAACATTGGTCACGGGGATGAGCGGGTGATCGAGGCAATGGCGCAGCAGCTGCGCGAACTTCCCTTTGCCGCCCCGGGCATGGCGACACGTGCCCGTGCTGAGCTCGGTCAATTGCTGGCGGAGATCACGCCACCCGGTTTGACCAAGTTTCTTTATACCCTGGGCGGAGCGGACGCCAACGAGAACGCCGTCAAATTGGCGCGCGGCTTTACCGGCAGGCATAAAATCTTGACCCGCTACCGCAGTTATCACGGCGCTTCAGCCGGCGCAATGGCTATGACCGGCGATCCACGCCGGACAGTTTGGGAACCGGACTTGATGCCCGGCGTGGTGCATTTCCTCGACCCGTACCGCTACCGCTCAACGTTTCACCAGGGCAATCCCGAAATCAGTGAAGCACAGTTTAGCCGTGATTACCTCAAACACCTGGAAGAAATCATTCAGTACGAAGATCCGAACACCATCGCCGCCATCCTGATGGAGACCGTAACAGGAACGAACGGCGTGATCATCCCGCCCGAGGGCTATTTGCAGGGTGTGCGTGAACTCTGCGACCGCTATGGCATCGTGATGATTTGTGACGAAGTGATGAGCGGCTTTGGACGCACCGGGGAGTGGTTTGCCGTCAATCACTGGAACGTGGTGCCGGATATGATCACCATGGCTAAAGGATTGACTTCGGCTTATGCGCCTTTGGGCTGCGTGGCGATGAAACCGGAAATTGCGGCAGCCTTTGATGACCGCGTTTACGAAGGCGGGCTGACGTTCAATGGGCATCCGGTGTCACTTGCGGCAGCGATTGCCAATATCCGCGTGATGCAATCCGACAATTTAATTGAAAAGGCGCGCGAAACCGGAAAGGTGATGGCGGATATACTGGCAGAACTGGTCGAGCGCCATCCTTCCGTCGGTGAAGTGCGCTCGATCGGGTTGTTTGGCATTATTGAACTGGTTAAAAACAAAGCTACCCGCGAACCGCTCTCGCCGTGGAACAAGACCAATGCGACTATGGCGGCAGTAAGAAAACACTTGTTGGAACACGGGGTCTTCGTGTACATCCACTGGCACACCATTTTGCTGCTGCCACCGCTGATTATCACCCCTGAACAACTGGCAGAAGGCTTTGCCGTGATCGACAGAGCGCTTGAAATCGCGGATGCGGCAACGGTTTAGTCTGTATCTTTTCCGCCCGCTTTGCATCCTATTACTAAAATAACTATTCCGGAGACATTGCATGGAGTTACGTTTAGATAATTTAACACCACCGGCTAAGAACGCTGATAACAAAGTTGAAAAAGTGTTGATTTTGGGGGCAGGCCCGGCGGGATTATCCGCTGCGCTTTACGCTGCACGCGCCGAGTTGCAGCCATTGGTATTGATTGGAACCGAATTGGGCGGGCAGGCTTCGCTGACCTTCACCATCGAGAATTACCCCGGCTTCCCGGACGGCGTCGGCGGAGCCGAGATGGGCGAGTTATTCAAAAAGCAGGCTGAACGTTTCGGCGCCCGCTTTGAATATGATCTGGCAACCGCGGTCGATTTTAGCCGCCGCCCGTTTTTGGTCAAGACATTTAGCCGGGAAATATTGGCCGAGTCGGTTATTGTTGCTACCGGCGCCAGCCCGTATGTGCTTAACGTACCCGGAGAGAATCAAATGATCGGGCGCGGCGTATCCTACTGCGCCACCTGTGACGGCTGGTTCTTCAAAGAGAAAAATTTGGTGGTGGTAGGCGGCGGCGATAGCGCACTGGAAGAAGCCCTCTTCTTAACCCGTTATGCTGCCTCAGTTACCATTGTCCACCGGCGCGATGAATTACGGGCTGGACCGATTTTGCAGAACCGGGCCAAGCAAAACCCGAAGATCCACTTTATTTGGAACACCGTCGTCGACGAAATTATCGGCACCACCGGCGTTCAAAGCGTGAAGCTGCGCAATGTCATCACTGACGAACGTACCGACTTCGCGGCAGACGGCGTATTTATCTTCATTGGTCATGCGCCGAATACGAAAATCTTCGAGAATCAACTGGATATGAATGAGAAAGGCTATATCCAATCCGATTTGACGATGAAAACCAATATTCCTGGGGTATTCGCTGCCGGTGAGGTAATGGACAGCCATTACCGCCAGGTGGTGACCTCGGCAGGCATGGGAGCGGCAGCCGCCATCCAGGCTGGGCGTTTCCTGGAAGAACACAGCGAGGAACCTGAAAAACCGGTTCCGGAAAAAATCAAAGAATAATAAAAATCGGGCGACCATCAGGTCGTCCGATTTTATTTCAATTTGACCGCGAAAGAAATTTCGCGAACGTACGATTACGGGGTAGGAGTTGTAGCAGCCCCGCCAGTGCTCCACCAGATGAAGCTGCGCGATGCGCTGGCTGCTCCGGCTGGCTGGTAGATGGGCTTGCCATCGATCGAGGAACCAGTCTGGCGAACCGGCACGACATACCACTTCAAGATATGGGGTATCGAATCGGTTGGGCGGAAAGATGCCGGTACGATCAACTTTGTGTCTGACACGTATTCCAACAGCTTGCGGCCTTTGCCCTCAGTGACATCTTCCACCGTCACAGCGTAGGCTTCGTTTTGACGCAAGGTGCTAACCGCAGCCCACTGCAATGTCACACTGTCATTGGCGGCAGTGAAGACTGCGCCGTCAGCTGGCAGCAAGAGATTGGGGGCGGGATAAGGCGGCGGGTTGGTAGGCGTAGGCGTAGGCCCGGCCGTTGGCAGCCGCTCACACAGCGGAATGATCAGCGGCATGCCCTCATAAACCACATCCGAGGCCAGACCGTTGTAACTCCTGATCGCATCGGACGAAACGTTGTAGTTGGTCGCGATATTGAACAGGGTATCACCAGCCACCACCATGTATTCGACTTTATCGCAGGCTGTATCGGTGGCGTCCGCAGCGCTGAGCGTCTGTGTTGGCGCAGGCGAGGCGGTTGGGGTTGGCTGCGGAATCAAAAGCTTTTGGCCAATCGACAAGGTGTCACAGGCAGCAGGCAGATTGTTCATGGCGACAATGCTGTTGACAGATACGCTGTAACGCGAAGCCAAAGTAATGCAATTGTCTCCAGAAGCAATGATGTGCTCGACAGGCGCCAACGGAGTCCAGGTGAACTCAATCGTCGGTGAGGCAGTCGGACTGGGCGTCATTGTGACGGTGGGTGTCTGAGTCAGCGTAGCGGTGGCGGTCGGTTCAACCACCTGGCCAGTGCCGCGCAGCACGCCAAAAACAGTGCCGGCGCCAATCGCCAGGAGCAACAAGATCAAACCGATTGCGATCGGCAGCGAGAGCGTGACTTCCGGTAATTTGGGGCTTTGCACTGCCGTCGCGGCAGCAACCTGCTTTCTTTCTTTTGATTCCCCGACCGTGAAGGAGCGTCCGCAGACCAGACAACGGGTGGCGTTTTCGGCTAAGCGAGTGCCACAAGTAGGACAAATTTTGGTTTTTTGGGAGGTAGATTCTGGGCTCATAGGCGTGTTCAATAGTGAACCGGGGTACAACCCCCGGCGTGGGAATTATAACATACTCAAAATCCGTCAAGAGATTCAGCGGTTTTCGGTGAATTTTACCCGCCCGGCGGGATTGTGATATGCTACGGACATGTCCGAATTGACCAGTCTGTATATTCACATCCCATTTTGCCGTCACCGCTGTAGTTATTGTGATTTTAACACCTATGCCGGTTTGGATGGGTTGATTCCGCAGTATATGGCGGCTTTACGGCAAGAGATAGCCTGGGCTGGTCAGGCAGCTGGGGAAAAATTGCCAGTACATACCATTTTCCTGGGAGGTGGGACGCCATCTTTGATCCCCGCCCATGACCTGGCCCTGCTGTTGGAAACGTGTGACCAGTATTTCGCTGTGCAGCCCGGCGCGGAGATCAGCCTGGAGGCCAATCCAGGCACGGTGACGCTGGATTCGTTGAAGGATCTACGCCAGATGGGTTTCAATCGAATCAGCCTGGGGATGCAATCCGCCAACGCCATTGATCTGGCGCTGCTGGAACGCCAGCACGGAACGCTCGATGTGATCCGGGCGGTGGAATGGGCACGGCAGGCTGGTTTTTCCAATCTCAATTTGGATTTGATCTATGGGCTGCCGGCGCAGCCACTGGAGCGTTGGCAGGAGACGCTGGAGACGGCTTTGGCTTTGCAGCCGGAGCATTTCTCGCTGTATGCCCTGTCAATCGAACACGGTACGCCGTTCCGAAAATGGCTGGAGCATGGCCTGGTCAGCGCACCGGATGACGATTTGGCCGCTGACATGTTCGAATGGGCCTGCGAACGGCTGGAAGCTGCCGGGTATGGTCATTACGAGATTTCGAACTGGGGAAAGCGGGTTGACGGAGAGACGCTAGCCTGCCGACATAATTTACAGTACTGGCGCAACCTGCCGTATTTCGGGCTGGGTGCTGGCGCACACGGCTATGTCAATGGGGTGCGGACCGCCAATCAACGCGGGGTTAAAGCGTATATTCAGTCTATAGCAAAGAATCAACCGGTCGGATTTCCCGGCGGGGCGGCGGCGGAGACTTCGTTACCCGTTGACCGGTGGACAGCCATGCAGGAGCATATGATGGTCGGATTACGGCTGCTGGACGAGGGGGTATCGGATGCCAGGTTCAGCCAGCGCTTTAGCGTGACCTTGAAACAGGCTTTTCCAAAGCAAATTCAACAGCTGGAGCAGAAGGGGTTGCTCGAGTGGGCCGGGGATGGCAGCGATGTGCTGCGGCTATCACAGCGCGGTTGGCTGCTCGGCAATCAGGTGTTTTCAGAATTTGTGGCGGTTGAGGAACCGGCAGGGCTTAGCTGACCACCACGCGGGTGCCCCAGCCGCGCTGCTCGACCGTTTCCGGGTCGTTAGCTGGCATCACCCAGCGGAAAAGCCACTTGGCTTCTTCGGAGCGCATATTGACGCAGCCGTGACTGCGCGGGGTGCCGAAATCTTCGTGCCAGTAGGTACCATGGAAAGCCACGCCGCTGGTCTCGAAAAAGGTGGTCCAGGGTACGCCAGGCAGCTCGTAATCTTCGGGATTACCGCTCAGCCTTCCGTCACCCATATGCTTGGATGGCATTTTGGAGAAGATATAGAAGGTGCCTTTGGGTGTGTTCCAGGGCATCTCGCCATTGGGAGGTGAATAATCCAACCCGGTGGAGACTGAAGTCTCCATGACAGGTACGTCATTTTCGTAACAGATAACCTTTTGGTGCCCGATGACGACTTCGATGTGTTTTTTGTGTTGAGGTACTTCGGGCGTGATCGGAGTAAATTCCTCCGGCTGAATAAGGCGCAAATGCATCGCCGGCACATGGTAATCGACTCCCAACAGTTCATCGATCAACTTGTACCAGGGTTCACCGTCCGGACCTTCTTCGACTGCGTGCACCCAGTGAGTAGAGGAGTTGTAAAGGCGGTACAGCGTCTCCCATCCCTGCGAGCCAGTGAAGCGCATGGCCTGGGTAAAAGGCACGGTGACTTCAGCCAACTGACCGGTTTCGGGAACGTTGGAGGCTACCGGATTATAGGTGATGCGCGAACGCACGACATTGGCGCGGTGCATATAGCCGCCCCACACGCGGTACCAGATCGGGTTGTAAGCCGGACCTTCCTCCGCGTTGACCTCGTAATAAATATTAACCAGTTCATCGCGGTAGCGCTGAAATAAAATCTGGCTTTTGTCCGACGGTTTGGCATAAACCGAGACAGAGCGCACTGTCACGCGGCCGATGTCGTTGGCTGTGGTGTTGCTATCCTCGCCGGTGAACGGGCGGAAGCCAAGTCCGGTCAGCCCGGCGGCTGAAAGTAGTTTAAGGAATGCCCGTCGCGAGATTTTGGTACTCATGGTGGTGGAATTATACCAAATCAATCCAGCTGAAGTTTGGACCCTACTTCGCGACGCCAACGGAGAGCTTACGCTACAATAATCCGGATGGACGCGTATTGGATGGCGGTGATCTCGGCAGGCAGCGGCGGGGTGGCAGCTCTGCTGGCGCGGCGTATGATGCGGATTGCTCCGACGCGCGATCTGATCAGCGTCAATTTTGGTCTGATATTCGTAATGCTGCTGCCAGCGGCGCCGTTTTTCTGGCATATCGAGTTCTCATGGCGGGCACTGGTGGTGTTCATGCTGGCGGTGCTGCTGGATGCCATGGCGAATATTTTCTATTTCATGGCCTTCGAGCGCTTACCCGCTGTGACCGCCTCGGCGGTGATGGCGCTGTCACCATTGGTAGCTCTGGCGTTGCAGCCGTTATTGGAACCGGGATTTCGGCTGAGTATGCTGAATATGGTTGGAGTCGGTCTGGTTGTCACCGGGCTGGTGTTGTTGGCGCGTAATGGGTCGAACGCAGCAGGCGCGGTCAAGGTGGCTCCGGTTCATCTGATTTATCCGCTGCTGGCGGCGATTTTGTTTGGCATCAATGTCTTTCCAGTACGAACGCTGATGGCAAATCAATGGACCAACCCTTACACCTACTACCTGCTGCGGGCACTGCTGGTCGTGCTGTTGACCGGGG
>Ga0209521_10001742_pt1 | contig 17782 bp, 16 predicted proteins | sample Rifsed19ft4_FD_184016 | JGI IMG/M metagenome (GOLD analysis project Ga0209521, IMG submission 184016) | Soil microbial communities from Rifle, Colorado, USA - sediment 19ft 4 (version 2) | ecosystem: Environmental > Terrestrial > Deep subsurface > Rock core/Sediment | place: Rifle, Colorado...
CGCCTTCAACTTGCCCATTGTGACCCTGGTGGATGTGCCAGGATTCTTGCCCGGCGTCGCTCAGGAGTACAACGGGATCATCAAGCACGGCGCGAAGCTGCTGTACGCCTACGCGGAGGCGAGCGTCCCGAAGGTCACGCTCATCACCCGCAAGGCCTACGGGGGCGCCTACGACGTGATGGGAAGCAAACACCTGCGGGGCGATCTCACCTTTGCGTGGCCCACTGCGGAGATCGCGGTCATGGGAGCCGACGGCGCGGTCAGCATTATCCACCGTGAGGCAATCGCGAGCGCTGCCAATCCCGAGGAGACACGCCAGCGCCTCGTCGAAGAGTACCAGACGAAGTTCGCGAACCCCTGGGTAGCGGCCTCCCGCGGCTACATCGACGACGTCATAGACCCACGGCAGACGCGGTCGCGCATCATCAAGGCCCTTGAGGCGCTACAAAACAAGGTGGACAGCAACCCTCCGAAGAAGCACGGGAATATTCCCTTATAGGCGCGTGTATGGTAGACTAGCCCCCACGGCGCAACGCGCCTGACAAGCGGCAGGAGCCGTAATGGGCGTCAGAATAACCGAGACCATCCTGCGGGATGCCCACCAGTCACTGCTGGCGACCCGCATGAGAACCGAAGACATGCTTCCCGTTGCGGAAGCGCTGGACAGGGCAGGGTTTTACTCGTTGGAAGTCTGGGGCGGTGCTACTTTTGACACCGCCCTTCGCTTTTTAAACGAAGACCCCTGGGAGCGGCTCAGGCTGCTCAAAGAGGCCATTCGGCGGACGCCGCTGCAGATGCTCCTCCGCGGACAAAACCTCGTGGGCTATCGGCACTACGCGGACGATGTGGTGGAGCGGTTTGTGGTGAAAGCCCGCGAGAACGGGATCGACATCTTCCGCATCTTCGATGCGCTCAACGACCCGCGTAACCTCGAAAAAAGCATGGCGGTCGCCAAGCGTGAGGGTGGACACGTTCAGGGCACAATCTGCTATACGACGAGCCCCGTGCACGATCTCGCCTCCTTCGTCAGGCTGGGCGAGCGGCTCGTCGACCTGGGGTCCGACAGCATCTGCATCAAGGACATGGCCGGCCTGATGGACCCGACGACCGCATACAAGCTGGTGTGCGCGCTCAAAGAGCGCATCGAGCTTCCGATCCATCTGCACTGCCACTGCACCAGCGGCATGGCCGATATGGCATACCTGAAGGCGCTGGAGGCTGGCGCGGACGGGATCGATACCGCGCTCTCCGCGATAGCGCTTGGCACCTCCCAGCCGCCGACGGAGACGATGGTGGCGACGCTCCGCGGCACCCCCTACGACACGGGTGTCAACCTGGAGGCACTGGTGCCCATCTCGCGCCACTTCCAGGAAGTACGGCGCCGGTATGCCGACTTCGAGAGCGAAGCGAATACGGTTGATACGAATGTCCTGATTCACCAGGTGCCGGGAGGGATGATCTCCAACCTAGTCTCGCAGCTCAGGGAGCAGGATGCGCTGGACAAGCTGGACCCCGTGCTGCAGGAGATCCCGCGCGTGCGGGCTGACATGGGCTATCCTCCGTTAGTAACGCCCTCCAGCCAGTTCGTGGGTACTCAGGCGGTCTTGAACGTGCTGATGGGCGAGCGCTACAAGATGCTTTCGCGGGAGGTGCGTAACTACGTGCGCGGCCTCTATGGCGAACCGCCGGGGCCCATTTCCGACGAACTCAAGGCCCTTGTACTTGCGGAAGGGGAGGAGATGGTGACCTGCCGGCCGGCGGACCTGCTGGAGCCGGAGATGGAGAAGGCGGCAGAAGCAGTCGGGCCTCTGGCGCGCAGCGAGGAGGATGTGCTGTCGTATGCTCTCTTCCCATCGGTGGCCGCGGGCTTTTTCGAGGCGAGAGAGCGGGGTGGGCCAGAGCCGGCCATCGTAGCAGCGATTGCCGCTGCCCTGAGTGCGTTCACTGCGGCGGCTCCTCTGGAGCCGCATGCGAACGGGCTATCGCCATGGAAGCTGGCCGGCCGCCAGCTTCTGCTGGCCCAGCGCTGGTGATGGGGCGTGAAACTCAGTGTGAACGGCGTCGCCCATGACGTGCGTATTGCCGGCCGGAGAATAGAGGTGGATGGGGTGGTCTTCGACGTGCAAGCGGAGCGCCACGGCTCGATTGTGGCGGTCGGCATCGGGCCCGAACGGTTTCAGATCGAGCTGGAACGCCAGGAGCGCGGGCACTGGCTCGTGAGGACGGGTGGGCAGAGCTACGACGTGGTTACCGAGCGCGAGGTGGAGCGTGAGGCGCCTCCTTCGCCGGCCGCCACAGTGGCACGCGCGGCAGCACAAACGGTGGCCGGGGTTGTCCGAGCGCCGGTGCCGGGACGTGTGCTCTCGGTTAAGGTGCGCGTCGGTGACAGCGTAGCGGAAGGAGACTTGCTTCTGGTGCTGGAAGCGATGAAAATGGAAAACGAGATCCGTGCGGCGATGCGGGGAGTAGTGCGCGAGGTTATGGTGAATGAGGGTGCCCGTGTCGGCGAAGGCGACCCCTTGGTGGCGATCGAATGACGGGCGACCCCGGCGAGCGTACGGCAGCCCAGGGCAAGACGGCAGCCTTGCCGGGCGACACAGGAGAGCGTGATGGACTACAATTCTGATCTCACCTGGATGGTCGGCGGGCCTCAAGGCAGCGGCGGTGTCAACACGGCTGCCGAGGCCTTCGCCAAAGCGCTTTCCAGGGCGGGCTATCGGCTCCACATGAACATCGAGTACCACTCGAATATCGAGGGGGAACACAGCTACTATACCGTCCGGATTAGCAATCAGGACAAACGCAACCTCTCCGAAAAGATCCATGTGTTAGTCGCACTGGATGAGGAGACCATCCTCGGTAACACCCATAACGAATGGCCAAGCCATCACGGCCACTTGGCGCAGATGGCCCCGGGCGGCGTGGTCATCTACGACGGCGCGCTGAAGCTTGACCAGTCCGGCCTCCGACAGGACATCCGCTATATCCCGGTGCCCTGGGACAGGCTCCTTCGGGAGATGCTGGCAGAGATGGGTCGCTCTAGCGATTTCAATACGCTGAAGCCGATGACCAACACGATCGCGGGCGGCGCCTCTGCGGCCGCCCTGGGGATGGACCTGCGACTCTATCAGGAGGGCTTGCGCAGCGTCTTCACGGGACGTCGCGCTCAGTTGGCCGAACCAAACGTGCGCGCGGCCGATGTCGGCTACCGGTTCATGCAGGAGGCGCTGGGAGACCACCAGATCTTCCGCCTGATCCCAGTGGAGCCACCGGCGGTTGCGCCTATGCTGTTGCGCGGCATCCATGCCGCGGCGCTTGCCAAGTTGAGGGCCGGCCTGGCCTTCCAAACGTACTACCCGATCAGCCCGGCCACGGACGAAAACGTCTACCTCGAAACGTACGCCCGGGCTCAGGGCTTAGTCGTTGTGCAGGTTGAGGACGAAATCTCGGCTATCAACATGGCAGTCGGCGCGGCGCATACCGGCGCCCGCTCTTCGACTTCGACGTCTGGACCCGGGTTCTCCTTGATGATTGAAGGCATTGGCTTTGCCGCTATCACGGAGGCGCCGGGCCCGGTCGTGTTCATATGGCAACGTGGCGGGCCGAGCACGGGACTGCCGACCCGTAGCGAGCAGGCAGACCTCAACATCGCACTCCATCCTGGCCACGGCGAGTTTCCGCACATCGTGGTGGCGCCGGGCGATATCCACGAGATTGCCGAGGACAGCTTCGAATCGTTCAACTGGGCAGACCGCTACCAGCTCCCGGTTGTGGTGCTTGTGGATAAGAAGATCGGCTCCGGCTACGTCACGGTTGACGATCTAGGCCTTGACAAGCTCCCTCCTGTGGATCGCGGTGCGCGATACAAGCCGGACGGCGACTACCTGCGCTACCGCTTCACGGACTCTGGCATCAGTCCGCGCTCAGTGCCCGGCCAGGAAGGGGCCATCTTCTGGACCACCACCGACGAGCACGATGAACGTGGTCACATCACCGAGAGCACGGCGAACAGGATCCGCATGATGGAAAAGCGGATGGGTAAGCTGAGTTTGGCGGCGCGGGAAATCCCGTCCTCGCGGAAGATTGCGCTCTACGGCCCAGCCGACGCCGACATCACTGTGGTGGGCTGGGGAAGCACCAAGGGGCCAATCCTCGACGCGCTGGAGGTTCTGGCGGCGGAGGATGGTGTCAGGGCGAACTTCCTACAGGTCCGGCTCCTGCGGCCCTTCCCCATCGAGGAGGTGTCCAGGATACTGGGGCGTGCCTCGCGAACGCTGCTGGTGGAGGAGAATTACTCTGGCCAGCTTGGCGACTTGATACGAGAGCAGACGGGAATCGAGGTAAACCAGCGGCTGGTGAAATTCGATGGGCGATCCTTCTCAGAAGAGGAGCTGGTCGATGCGCTGCGAACCGCGCTGCGTGAGGGGCAGCCACGGGTGGCTGTGACGCACTTGCTGCCGTAAAAAGGAGGAGACTGCGTGGCTATTATTACGAGCGACCCAAAGGTCTACACCATTCGGGACTACAAGTCACCCGTCCACAACACGTGGTGCGCTGGCTGTGGCGACTTCGGCATCTTGAATGCCATCCAGCTGGGGCTGGCCGAGCTGCAACTTCCTCCGCACCAAGTAGCCGTCTTCTCCGGCATCGGCTGCTCGGGCAAAGCGCCGCATTACATCAACGCCTTCGGTATCCATACCCTGCACGGACGAGTGCTGCCCACGGCAACCGGAGGGAAGCTAGCCAACCCTGAGATGACTGTCATCGCTGTCGGTGGCGATGGTGACGGCTACGGTATCGGCGCCGGTTATTTCGTGAACGCTGGAAGGCGCAACGTCGACCTCACGTACCTCGTGTTCGACAACGAGGTGTATGGGCTTACCAAGGGCCAGGCAGCGCCCACGATGCAAAAAGGCCTGCGGGCGAAGGGAATGCCCGAACCGGCGATCCAGGACAACATCAACCCGCTGGCGCTGGCTATCGCCTCTGGATATACGTTCGTCGCCCGCGGCTACGCCCTGCAGCCCAAGGGTCTCGCCACTCTCATTGCCGAGGCCGTAAGCCACCGAGGAACCGCCTTCATCGATATCCTGCAGACCTGTCCGTACTACAACGATCTGCACACGAAGGAGTGGTACAGCGAGGTCTTTGACCACGAGCCGCGCCTTTACCAGTTGGACGACACGGACTACGATGGCGTCGTGCGCGACCCCACCAACCTAGACGAGATTGTGGCGAAGAAAGTTCAGGCGATGACGAAGTCATATGAATGGGGCGAGCGTATCCCGCTGGGTGTTCTGTACAAGGTTGATATGGCAACCTACGAGGACCAGCTCGCGACGGGCAGACCGACGACGAACGGCGCCACAGGCGAACCCAATCTCTGGAACAGGGACCTCTCGTCCCTGCTCAACGCGCTACGCTAATCGATAGTAGGGCTCTCACTCTACCCTGCCGTCTGGCCCTGGCCTGCGCGGCGGGGTAGAATCTTGTCGAGTTGACGTGATCGAGCGCCCTGGTGACCAACCAGTAAACGAGGAGGCTACCATGACCTACACCGTCACGCTGATCCCTGGAGATGGCATCGGCCCCGATGTCACCACGGCGGCGGTCCGGGTTTTGGAGGCAACAGGGGTCCAGTTCAAATGGGACGAGCGCCTCGCCGGCATCCCTGCGTTGGAGGCGCACGGTGAGTTGCTGCCCCAGGAGACGCTCGACTCAATACGGCGTAACAAACTCGCGCTCAAAGGACCGCTGACAACGCCCATCGGCACCGGCTTTCGCAGCGTCAACGTCGCGCTGCGCAAGGTGTTGGATCTTTATGCTTGCCTACGCCCGTGCAAGTGGTACCCGGGGATGCGCGCTCCCTATCAAAACGTCGACCTGGTGGTGGTGCGCGAGAACACCGAGGACCTGTACGCGGGCATCGAGTTCGAGAAGGGCGCGCCGGAACTTCGGGCGATCTCGGACATAGTCGAGAGGAGCGGCCAGGGCCGGATCCGGGATGACGCCGGCTTGTCGCTCAAGGTGATGTCGGAGTTCGGCAGCGAGCGCATCGTCCGCTTCGCCTTCGACTACGCGCGCGAGAACGGTCGCCGCAAGGTGACGGCTGTTTGCAAAGCCAACATCATGAAGTTCACCGACGGCCTTTTCTACGATGTCGCCCGGGGCGTGGCCAAGAAGTATCCGGACATCGAGTACGAAGAGGTCCTGGTTGACGCCATGTGCATGCAACTAGTGCGGCAGCCGCAGATGTATGACGTGCTGGTGCTGCCCAACTTGTATGGCGATATCCTTTCTGACCTTTGCGCGGGCCTCGTGGGAGGGCTAGGTGTGGCGCCAGGCGCCAACATCGGCGTCGACGCGATCCTCTGCGAACCGATACATGGCTCAGCGCCGCGCTACACGGGGCAGAACAAGGTGAACCCCATCGCCACGATGCTTTCCGGCGTCTTGCTTCTACGCTACCTGAACGAGAAGCAGGCCGCGGACCGTCTCGAGGGGGCGATCGCCGCGGTTGTCGCTGAAGGAAAGAGCGTGACGTATGATATGAAGCCGCACCGCGATGACCCGACCGCGGTCGGCACTTCGCACGTGGCGGACGCGGTCATCGAGAAGATGATGGTGGGAGTGGGCTAGACAAGGCCGTCGAGGCGCCATCGCGGATCGCCTGGAGGCACAACGCTAAGGAGGACTCTGAATGAGTAACCAAGCCGCGGTGCGCGTGGCTGTCAGCGGGGCGAGCGGGAACGTCTCCTATGCATTGCTGTTCCGAATCGCCTCTGGTCAGCTCCTCGGGCCCGACACGTCGCTCGACCTTCGTTTGCTTGATATCGAGCCGGCACTGAAGCCGCTTCAAGGTGTGGTCATGGAGCTCGACGACTGTGCCTTCCCGCTGGTGCGGTCCATCGAGATGACCGCTGATGCAAAGACGGCATTCGACGGCGTGTCCTGGGTGTTGCTGGTTGGATCGGTCCCGCGGAGAGAGGGCATGGAGCGCGGGGACCTGCTCAAGATCAATGGTGGCATCTTCGGTCCCCAGGGGCGGGCCATCGCCGCGGCTGCCGCAAGCGACGTCCGGATTCTCGTAGTCGGCAACCCATGCAATACCAACTGCCTCATCGCGCGGTCGAACGCGCCTGAAATCCCTGCCGACCGATGGTTCTCGATGGTGCGCCTCGATCAAAACCGCGCGAAGGCGCAGCTCGCCCGCAGGGCGGGTGTGCCCGTCTCTGACGTGCGGAATCTCGCCATCTGGGGCAATCACTCAGCGACGCAGTACCCTGACTTTCGGAACGCCAGAATCGGTGGCCGTCCGGCCGCAGATGTGATCGGCGACGACGCGTGGCTGCGTGGAGAGTTCATCACGAGCGTGCAGCAGCGCGGCGCAGCCGTCATCAGCGCCCGAGGCGCCTCCTCCGCTGGCTCAGCCGCCGGGGCAGTCATCGACTCTGTTGTGAGCATCCACACTCCCACTCAGGCCGGCGATTGCGCTGGGCTGGCCGTAATGAGCCGGGGCGAGTATGGAATTCCTGAGGGTCTGCAGTTCGGCTTCCCGATTCGAAGCACCGGCTCGTCGTGGCAGGTCGTCGAGGGGTTCGAACACGACGACTTCGCCCGCGATAAGATCCGCATCACCATGGAGGAGCTTCTCGCTGAGCGCGAAGAGGTCCGTGATCTCCTCCCGTCGTAGGCGGCACTGAGCGCAGGTCGCCGAGCTTGCGCGAGCTCGCACGATTCCACTTAGAGTCCGCCGCCGGCGTGGCCACGCCTCAACGAACGACTCGCCCAAGCCCTCCGGTGGAGCTCTGTGACCGCTGCGGCACGCCGGTGTTTGAGTTGCACTGCAAGCTCATCTGCCCACGCTGCGGCTTCACGCGCGACTGCTCCGACCCGTAAAAGTACGGACCGCAAAAGGAGATAGGGGACTCGCGCATGCGGCAGCGATGCCCCTCGCTGGCGGCGGCTGTGGTCTTTGTGCTCCTCGCCTGCACGGGCAGCGGTACAGCGTCCGCGCCGCTTCCGCCGCCGAGCGCGACGCCGACTTGTGAGTCCCCCTGCCATCAGATTGGGGTACGTCTGGGGACCGACCGGTATGAGCCGCCGGTCACCTGCTCGAACCCTGGACGAATACGCCTGGTCATCGAGAACCGGTCAGAGCAGTCCGAGGAGGTATCGATCAGCGGCCCAGGGCTCTTTCAGCGCCTGCCGGTTATCGGGCCGGGCCAGACGCGGATGTGGGAGAGCACGCTGTCAGGCGGCTCCTACGTAGTTGGCGAGCGTCAGCCACGCGACCTGGCGAAGCCGCGCACTGCGATCCTGGTGCTCAAGCTGGACTGCAACGCGCCGTTGTAAGGAGCGCTGGACTGGCGAGCGTGAATCCAGCGTGATGTAGAGGGAATGGCAATGAGAGCGATCTCCCGGCTTCTGAGGTGGTTAGGGATTGCATGGTTGATTCTGGCAACCACTGGCATCTTCTTGGTTACATCGGGATCGTCTTCTCGTCTGGCTTGGCTAAATTGTTCGAGGTTCTGAGGCCTTTCAGTGTCTGGAATTACGTATCCGTGATCCCGATGGCTCCATTGCAATGGAGATCACCCCGATCGTAGAGCGTAGACCGCCAGACGACCCTGTGGCGTTCGGGGAACTCTCATCTGACCCACGATACAGCGCAGCGCTGGAGGAAAGAGTCAGACTCTTGTCGCTAATCAACGAGCGAATGGAGTCAACCATGAGTGAGATCAAAACCTGCGCGATGTAAGACCGGCCAACGACGCCGTTAGCGGATAGGCTTCGACAAGCCCCTGGCACGCTCCCTACGGCACACCCAATAGCACCGCCAACGCCCATACGCTCCCAACGATGGCCGTGCTGTAGCACAGGAAGCCCACAACCCTATCGGCATGGAGGCCGAGGTCGCGGATGGTGCCGCGGAGGCGGTGCGCGGCGTGGAAGAAGGGCAGGGCGAAGAGGGCGAGCAGGTAGAGCTTGACGATGGGGTTGGCGACGAGGCCGGAAAGGCGGCCGTAGCTGAGCGTATCCGTGCCCAGAAGGCCCACGCCCACGAGCAGGTTGACCGAGATGTGCACGGTAACCAGGAGGGCAGCCACGGTGCCGCCTCCGGCAAAGAGGAACCACCAGAAGGGCTCGAGCGAACGGACGTTACGCACGGCTAGAACCCCACCAGGATGAGGCACACCGCTATTGAGGCGATGGCCCAGAGCACGTAGCCACCGAGAACCAGCTGCCGCGGCGGTACGGTGCTGCTGCCCAGGCGCACCACCATCACGACCCCGTTCAATTGCCACCAGGTAACGGCATGGTATATGGCCGACGCGAGCGCGATAAGATGGAAGAGCACAACCACGGGGGACCGCAGCGTGGCGACGAAGGCGTCGTAAACGCCCTGACCGCTGCTGAGTCGGGCGATCTGGACCAGGTAGAAGACGAGAAACAGCGCGACGACGACGCTGCTGAGCTCCCGGAGCATGAAGAGCAGATAGGCGCGAGTGCCTTGGGTCGAGGGGCTGCGGTAGCGCCCGCTGAGCCACCAGTCGGGCCGCACCGGCCGATGGAAGGCGGGAGGCGCCGCCGGCCGTGAGGGAGCGCTCACCGGGCGGCCCAGGGCATCACCAGATTGCGCATCCATTCCATGGAGGCGCTCAGCTTCGTGCGTTGGATCGCTGCTGCGGGGTCGACGTGCTTGGGGCAGACCAGTGAGCACTCACCCACGAACTCGCACTCCCAGACGCCTTCGGGTCCGGCGACGATGGGCGCACGCTCACTCCAGCCGCCGTCGCGCGAGTCCATCTTGTAGCGGTGGGCCAGGGCAAGGGCCGCCGGGCCGACGAACTGGGGCTGGATCCCATAGACCGGGCAGGCGGCATAACAGAGCGTGCAGTTAATGCACTGGCTAAACTGACGGTAGCGCTCGACTTGCTCTGGCGTTTGCAGGTACTCGCCTGCGGCTATTGCCTTGGGCGAGTCAGGAATCAGCCAGGCCTTGACCGCGCTCAACTTGCGCAGGAAATCGTCTATGTCGACGACAAGGTCCCGGATGATGGGGAAGTTAGCAAGCGGTTCGACAGTCACCGCCGGCGGAAGGTCTCGCAGCAAGGCAGAGCAAGTGAGCTTAGGAGTGCCGTTGACCATCATACCGCAGGAGCCACAGACCCCCATGCGGCAGGACCAGCGGTACGAGAGCGTGCCGTCCATTTGGTCCTTGATGTAGTTGAGCGCGTCGAGAACCCTGGTGTCCTCGCGGAACGGGACTGTGTAGGTAGCGGGTGTTGGGGCCGCGTCCACTCCCGGCCGGTAGCGCATGACGGTCAACGAGACGGTGCGTTCACTCATGCTTCCCTCGAACAAACGAGATCATTGCCTCGATCATCGCGAGCGCGGCGAAGCAATCTCATGATGAGATGAGGGACTGCTTTGGTTGCGGGCGACTCGCAATGACACGTGGCTGTTCAATACTTGCGCTCTTCCGGCTGCCAGCGGGTGATGGTAACAGGGTGTGTCGATAGGCGCGGACCTTCCGGGGTGTAGTAGGACAGGCTGTGGTGGAGGAAGCGCTCGTCGTCGCGCTCTGGGAAGTCGCGGCGGGAATGGGCGCCCCGGGACTCCTCGCGGACCAAGGCGGCGCCTGCGATCGCCTGGGCCAGGTCGAGCATGCACTCGAGCTCTAGGGCATTGACGAGCTCCGTATTGAAGACGGCGCTGCGGTCGTCGAGGGAGACGTGCGCGAACCGTTCACGCAGGCTGCGGAGGTCCGCGACAGCCTCCTCGATCCCCTGCCTGGTGCGATAGACGCCCAGGCCGCGCTCCATCGCGCGCTGCATCCCCTCGCGGATGTGGCCAATCCGTTCCGTGCCGTCCTGCCGGTTTAGAAAGCGCTCGCGGATGCGGCGCTCTTCGTCGTTGGCCAGCGCCTCCACCTGGTTGGCCCTCACAGCGGCTGCCTCCAAGGCATAGCGAGCGGCGGCGCGGCCGGCGCGCGCGCCGAAGACGAGACATTCGGTGAGGGAGTTTGAGCCCAAGCGATTGGCCCCATTGATAGTCGGGCAGGCGGACTCGCCGGCCGAGTACAGGCCCGGCAATGGCGTCTCAGCATCGACGTTCGTATGGATGCCACCCATCATGTAGTGGGCAACTGGGCGCACGGGAATAGGCTCGTGGACCGGGTCGATGCCCACGTAGTTGCGCGTGAGCTCGCGAACGAACGGCAGCTTGCGGTCGATGAGTTCCTCGCCGAGATGGCGCAGGTCCAGGTGGACGAACTCCCCATAGGGGCCATCGAAGGCGCGGCCGGCCTCGATCTCCATCATGATGGCGCGTGAGATGATGTCGCGCGGCCCCAGCTCCATCCGGCCGGGCACGTAGCGAGAGAGGAATCGTTCGCCTTCCTTGTTGTAGAGATAGCCGCCCTCGCCCCGTGCGGCCTCGGTTATGAGGATGCCGGTGCCCGGGAGGCCCGTTGGGTGGTACTGGACGAACTCCATGTCCTTCAGCGGTGCGTCGGCCCGATAGGCCAGCGCCATGCCGTCGCCGGTGTTGATGGCGGCGTTCGTGGTGAAAGGGAAGATGCGACCGAGACCGCCGGTGGCGATGATTATTGCCTTGGCCGTCAGAGCGCGCATGGTGCCGCTGCGGATATCGAGCGCGGTCAGGCCGACGACCCGGCCCTCATTCACCAAGAGGCGGGTTACGAACCACTCGTCATAACGCTTGATGGCAGTGTACTTGAGGGAGGTCTGGAAGAGGGCGTGGAGCATGTGAAAGCCGGTCTTGTCGGCGGCGAAGGCGGTGCGGTAGACGGTCATGCCGCCGAAGGGTCGCACGGCGATGCGGCCATCCGGCTCGCGGCTCCAGGGGCAGCCCCAGTGTTCGAGCTGGATCAGCTCGCCGGGCGCTTCTTGGACGAAGGCCTCGACGACATCCTGGTCGGCCAGGAAGTCGCTGCCCTTGATGGTGTCGTAGGCGTGGAGGTCCAGACTGTCCTCGCCGCCCTCATGGAGCACCGCGGCGGCGCCACCCTCGGCGGAGACGGTGTGGCTGCGCATGGGATAGACCTTGGAGACGAGAGCGAGGTCGAGGCGGCTGCCGGCCTCTTCGGCGATGGCGATGGCCGCGCGGAGGCCGGCGGCGCCGCCTCCGACAACAATGATGTCGTGATTGATGATCTCCATGCCATCCTCGGCTGCCTCAGATGGACAGTCCGAGCGGCATTCTAGGTGGGCAGGATAGGATTGTCAAAACCCGTGATTCTGGGGCCAAGTCCCCTAGCCCCAGCCCTTCAACTTCTTTTTCTCTTCCCTGCTGGCGAAGCGCCGGCCGAGCTTGTAGGTGGCCCACATAAGAAAGACAGCGATCGATATCAGAAAGCCGAAAACGAAGTCCATCGGGCTCATTGATGCCACCTCTTTCGTAGTTGCCAGCAGGCGATACCGACATCAGCCTGAAGGCAGCGGCCTACGTTCCGGTCTAACTCAACGCGGCGAAGGGCGGCCTGTACCGGCCCCAGCGTTTGTCTATGCCTCGACGATCACCACGCCTGCGGTGCCATCGACGGTCACGGTGGCGCCGTCTGGTATAAGTGCGGTTGCGTTTCTGGTGCCTACGACGGCTGGGATGCCGAACTCCCGCGCGACAACGGCGCCGTGCGAGAGGATGCCGCCCGAGTTCGTGATCAGAGCGCCGATAATCGCGAAGTACGGTGTCCAGGGCGGGGTCGTGCTGCGACACACCAGTACGTCGCCGCCTTGGAGGCTGCTGACGTCACTGAACGACTCGACGACCCGGGCACGACCCCGATAACTGCCGGCTGAGGCTGGCGCGCCGCGTAGCACTAGCGGTCCTAGCGACTCGGACGGGTGGCGCTCAGCCTCGTTTCTGTCAGACAGCGGTTGTTCTAGGGCAAGCGGCATGCCGAGGAGGGCCGGAGGCGGTGTGGCCCTGCACAACTCATGCAAAGCACGCCGTTGGGCGAGCTCGTCTTGCGGGAGGGTGGCCCCCTGCTCGAGAGCGTGGACTAGCTCGGACCGCCTATAGAAGAAGACGTCGTCAGGGAAGGCTGTGGCCCCTCGTTGCTGTAGGAAGTGACCGATGGCGAGCCAACGGCGGCGAGAGGCAGCAGCGATGCGCTGGTCGGCCAGTAGGTTATGGTCCTCGAGCACTGGCACCAACTGCTGGGCTATCTCCATGAGCGGGACCAACGCTGCAACAGACGGGTCGGTGCCGGCTCGTCCGCGGAGATCGCGCTCCAGAGCCTGCCGCCGGTCGCTCTGACGGTGCACTGCTTCTCGCGGGCTCCTGTCGTCTGCCTGTCTGGCGTAGGCGCGGACTACAGCCAGTGGGATGCTGGGGTCCTCCCCCCAGGTAGGCGCATCCTGCATCTCCTTGCTGTTGGTGTGCCCGAACTCTCTAAGGCAGGCCCCGAACTCTTCCCTGAATTGGAGAGCCAGGGTTGACTCTGGCCATTGCGCTCGTGAGTCCAAGGCGCTCGCGAGCCCGGGATCGGCACGAACCAGACGACTCAAGTCCCAGAGGGCAAGGCTGCGATCGAGGGAGCGATTAGGGAACCCATGAAGGAGTGCCATAGCATCCTGGCGACGCTCCTCGCCAAAGGAGGCGGCGAACGCCTCGATGAAGCGGTTTACCGCCACCCAGGCAGGGCGCTCTGTGGCCTGGTGCACGCCAACAAAGATGCGCTGGTACTCCCTGTCCTGTTCGTCGAGAATCGCTGCCCAGTCGCCCGTTTGGACCGTTGCAGCGTCGAAGGACTCAAGTTGATGCGCGAGAGCCTCCACCTGAGGGAGCCAGTCGGCACGCCAGCGAGTGAGGTCGTGGATACTCTCCGGGACCGTGGGCTGCCCGAACAACGCGGGCCCAGTCGAGCCGACACGCGTATAGAGATAGCCATTGATCCGGAGACGTCGGGGAGGATCTGCAATGGCTTGCCCACCTGGCGGGTTGTCAGGCCCGGCCAGGAGCGGTGGCTGAGCGGCTGGGATGAACTCGTCTTGGAGGAGCCAGGTGTACGCCTCATACGCTGGGTCAGGCAGTTCGAAGCGTATCTGTGTCGACATCGACCCCTCCTTTTGTAAGGGCTTACTGCCCACATAGGGAGCACTCTGCGGTGGTCGCAAGAATACCGCGAAACAGAACGGCGCGCTACTGTAAGCGCGCCGTTGAGCGGGTGATTTGTGGTGCGGCTGATCGATTAGGAGAAGATACCCTGGGCCGGGGAGACCAGCCCCTCCTCCGGCAGCATCGCCCGGAGCAGGCGCTGCAACGCCATGACATGGCTGCAGGTGTTGTGAATGGCGAAGAAGTCGCACTGGCAGTGCCAGTCGCCCTTGTCGAATTTCAGGCGGTGTAGCTCGTTGTCTCCGCTGAAGGATACTTCGAGGCTAAGAAAGCGGACGCGCTCGGGCTCTTCCGCGTAGCGACGGGCCTTTTCGATCTTGCCAATGAAGCCTGAGTTCATAGCGCCTCCTCCTACTGCGGGGCTGAAAACACAAGAGCACCAGCGCGCGCTGGTGCTCAGCTCTCCGAGTGCCCGGTTTGGCTCATCTAGTGAACCTCATCCACAAAGGCAATTATACCCGCAGCGCGACAAGTTGACAAGCCCAAATGCGCGTTCCTACGATGGGCCGAAACGCGTTCTCCGCATTGATCGAAGGAGGCACCCATGGCCGAGGTAGTGCCCGGCGTCCTTGGGTTTCGCAACCCGAACGATCCCTTCCGCGGTCTTCAGGGGCCTAACGTCTATCTGATAGCCTCGGGCCCCGGTATCCTCGTCGACTCAGGCTACCCGGACGAGGCGCATACGGCCTGGCTCCTCGAGCAGCTCAAAGAGGCGGGTTGGACGCGGCTCGGCGCCATCCTGCTCACCCATCATCACGTCGACCATGCCGGCGGAGCCGAAAAGGTCCGGGAGGCCACCGGCGCACAGATCATCTGTCATGCCAAGGAGGAAACGCGAACCATCGCCGACCGCACCGTTGAGGGCGGCGAGGTGCTCGAGTGGGATGGAGTCTCTGTTGAGGTCATCCATACACCTGGTCACACGCCGGGCTCCACTTGCTACTACCTGCGGAGCGAGCGTCTTCTGTTCACCGGCGATCACGTCTTGGGGACCGGCACAACGGCCGTCTCGCCGACGGGCGGCAACATGGGCGAGTACATCCAGTCCCTGCGGCTCCTCCAAGGCCGTGACTTTGCCGTGATGGCTCCGGGCCACGGGCCGGTCATCCGGTCGCCGCATGCCAAGCTTGAGGAGCTCATTGCCCACCGGCTGGAGCGCGAGCAGCAGGTGCTGGGCTTCCTGAAGGCTGGCCTGGGCAACGTCGAGGCAATGGTGGCCGAGATCTATCCCGAGATCGGTGCCAATCTGCGCCGAGCGGCGATCGGCCAGATACAGGCGCATTTGCTGAAGCTGGAGCAGGAGGGGCGGGTTGCGCGCACAGGGGAGGGCATGGATGACTGGCGCTTGTCGTAGAGCCGCGGCGGACAGGTCCTCCTAGACGGCCTTAGTCTTCGTCGGCGGGGTCGCGCACAGCCAGACGCACGTCGCTGCCGAGCTGGACCGCCGTGCCAGCTCCAGGGCTTGAAGACAGGACACAGCCAAGACACACCTGGCGCAGTTGTCCTGGCGGGATATCGGTGTTCTTCCTGCTCTGGTAATTGACGCCGAATTGCGGGATGCGCAGCCCTGCGGCCTCGATGAGCTTGCGAGCCTCGGCCTCCGTTTTGCCGTGCAGCTCGGGCACCGCCGTGAGGCCGCCGGCGTTCACAAGCAGGACAACCGTGCTGCCGGCGGGCACGGATGTGCCGGGCGCGGGCTCCTGGCCCACCACCGCTTCCGGAGCCGCTTGTGGACGTGGCGTGTCGCGCCGCTCCACGAGGAGCCCAAGCGCCAGCAGTTGCGAGAACGCGTCCGCGAACCGGGAGCCCACGAGCGATGGGACGGCTATCGTCTGACGTCCGAGGCTGGCGGTGAGCGTCACGGTGCTTCCTTGCTTGATCGCCACGCCGGGTGTGGGGTCCTGCTGCAGGACGGACCCAGCAGCGACGCTGTTGGAGAACAACGCCGGGCCCAGTTGTACCGTCAGGCCCAGCATCTCTAGTTGGGCGCGCGCCTGCTCGACGGGCATGCCTTCGACTTGCGGCATGACGATGGTCGTCGCAGCTGTGGCAGGAGGTTGGGATACGAGACGGCTCTCGATCCACGGGCGCCCAAACTGGACTGCCCAGGGCGAGACGGCGGCAAGTGCCAGCGCGAAGGCAATCGCCAACAGCCAGGACGAGACCGAGCGCCGGCGACGGCGAGGGCCGGCCCGCGTTGGCTCCGCAGGCGCCTCTCGGCTATCGGGGCCGCTTGGGCTGGATCGAGGCGCCACTTGCCGTCGCGCGACGGTCAGAGGGCCGGTCGCTTCCAGGCCGAGATCCTCGACGAGCCGCAGGGCGTCGCCAAACTCTTGGGCGGAGGAGAACCGCTGCGTTGGGTCTTTGGCCAGCGCCCTGAGCACCACCTGATCGATGCTGTGGGGAAGGGTTGCGTCGAGAGACCGCGGTGAGGGCGGCGGCGCGTCAATGTGCTGCAAGGCAACCGCCATGGCGCCTTCCCCCTGGAAGGGCGGCCTGCCTGTGAGGAGCTCGAAGAGGACACATCCGAGCGCATAGACATCGCTGGCAGCGGTCGCCGCCTCGCCTCGCGCCTGTTCTGGGGACAGGTAATGCGCGGACCCCCAGACTTCGCCGGCCATGGACAGGGAGCGCTCGCCGGCCGCACGGGCGATGCCGAAGTCGACGACCTTCACCAGCGTGTCATCTTCATTGACGGGAATAACGTGCCAATCGTTGGTGGGGAGTGGGTGGGTGAGGAGCAGGTTTCCGGGTTTCACATCGCGGTGCACCAGTCCCTGGCGGTGTGCCTCCTGTAGAGCGGCGCTTGCCTGCCGCACGATGGCCAGCGCCAGCGAAAGAGGTGGCCGGCCGGCGCGCCGGAGAGCGTCCTGCAACGAGGGGCCCGGCACGTACTCCATGACGATGACGGGCGTCCCTTCGGGCGACTCGAGCAAGTCGTAAATGCGCACGATGTTGGGGTGGCCGAGGCGTGCCGCAGCCTGCGCCTCCCGACGGAAGCGCTCGACGAACGCCTTGTCGTAGGCATACGCGGGCTGCAACGTCTTCAGCGCCACCTGGCGGCCAAGCAGCGTGTCCTCCGCCAGCGAAACGACCGCCATGCCGCCTCTGCCAAGGGTGCGCTGCACCTGGTAGCGGCCGGCCTCAACTCGCTGCGGCGTCAACGAGTCCGTCATAGCTCTAGTTTAGCGCCTTGGGTCAAGCGAGCGTCATTCTGTGGTTGGAGCACCGCGTGCTATGGCCTTGATGAGGCCTCGCTCCTTGGGAAAGCCGCAGGGGGCAGGTCTCTGACCTGCCCCCTGCGAGGCCCTCCGGTTCGCTTCAGATCGATGTCAAACCTTGCGCCCCTGCCGGTCGTAGGGGACGCCCCAGGTGCCTTCCTTCCCCCGCGTCCCACCGCGGCCAGCGGGCGTGGTGTCGTCGAGGAACATCTGGCGGATCTGCTGCGAGCCCCAGCAGCACAGCCAGGAGTGGATATTGTCGCCCCAGTTGTGGATCCATGGGTTTCGCACGGTGATCCGGTGCGAGGAGAGCAAGTGCAATGTCGGGATGATCTCCAGGTAGCGTGCGTGCACCTGGCGGGCGATCTCTCGCCTCTTGTCGTAGTCGAGCTCGTAGCGCTGCTTCTGGGCAA
>Ga0209521_10001743_pt1 | contig 17768 bp, 13 predicted proteins | sample Rifsed19ft4_FD_184016 | JGI IMG/M metagenome (GOLD analysis project Ga0209521, IMG submission 184016) | Soil microbial communities from Rifle, Colorado, USA - sediment 19ft 4 (version 2) | ecosystem: Environmental > Terrestrial > Deep subsurface > Rock core/Sediment | place: Rifle, Colorado...
TCGAGTGGTACGAATCGCACGTCTTGTAGGGCCGTTCTAGCTACCGCCACGAAACGTCCAGCCGAGCAAGAGCATCCCGATGGCGGCAATCCAGCTGCCGGCCACCCGGATCGCGATCCGAGCCCACGGGATCTTGAGGGACACCACCAACGCCGCACCGAGGGCCACCATCGTGAAGACCGCACATCCAATCCCGACCAGCCCGGTGACACCGAGATTCGCCTGGGCCATGGCGGCGCCGTTCGAGTACCCATGAAAGAGCCCCAGGACCAGGGCGATCCCCGTCACGACCGGCAAAGGCAACGGGCGATCGGCGGCCACCAGAGCCCCGAGCGTCAGCAACGTCATGGCAGGGAGATACGGCAGAGAGAGCTCGGCTTGCTGTTGCAACCCCCACAACCCACCCACCAGCCAGGCGGCCGGCAAAACGAATAGTGCCCAGCGTCCAAAACGCGCTCCCCGGAGCCCGGAGAGGAGCGCCAAGGCCAGAACGGGGACAAGATCTTCCGGCGTGAGGAAGAGATGATAGAGACCATCATAGAAGGGTCCGAAGCCCGTGTTCACAAGATGAGCGCTCGCATCTGCTGGTAGGAGCCACACCGAGAGTGTCGCTGCGGCGACCGCCAGGCGGGAAAGCGTTCTTCCCCACTTCACGCCATGGCCCTCCAGAGAAATGCCAAGCCCCCTAGAGTCACCAGGACTCCAGTGGCACGAAGGGCGAGCTTCCCCGCTGACCAGCGGTGTAGGAGGCCGATGGCAATCCCGGTGGCATGTAGGAGTCCGGTCGCAACCACGAAGCCGATACTGTAAAGGAGACCACTTTGTCCCGCGGGAAGCTCGGTGCCGTGCGCGTGGCCATGAAAGATGGCGAACAATCCCACCACGACCGCTGCCACCCATAGAGGTGGATGAGCTTCTCTAAAGATCATGAAACCAAGAACGATTGCCGACAGAGCGATCCCGATTTCCACCCCTGGAAGAGACAGCCCCAGAAGACCCAGCATGCCCCCCAATGCCATGACCATCGGGAAAGTGACCGGGAGCACCCAAACCGCTGGTGCGCCGAGCTGCGCGCCCCATAGACCCACCGAAATCATCGCCAGCACGTGATCGAGCCCGGACACGGGATGGCTCAACCCACTCCAGAAACCGGCGGCCTCTCCGCCCAGCACGTGTGCGAGAGCCAGTCGAGGCCAGGCGACCATCGCAGCCACCAGCACGATGAGCAAGCGACGATCCATGGGATGCGAGCTCATGACGTGATCCCGAACAGGATCGCCGAGCGTTGGATCGCCCAGAAGGCTCCCAGAGTTCCGACCGCGTAGCCGGGCATCATCTCCGCCCAACGCGGCCACCGAATCTCGAGCGTGCGGAAGGAACGTTCCATCAACAGAACGAGCAGCACGAACATCAATTGACCCAGCTCGACGCCGACGTTGAACAAGAGGAGTGCGAGGGGAATCTCGGCGCGAGGAAGTCCCATTGCCGTCAAGCCGCTCGCGAAGCCAAAGCCGTGCAGTAGGCCGAAGGCAAACGCGACGACCCAGGGGTGGCGAATGGTGAAGCTCGTCTCACCACGCCACGAGCGCACGATCTCCGGCCCCAGGAACAGAATGCTCAGAGCGATTGCGGCATTGAGTGGCACCACCGGCGCATTCGCGTAACCCAGCGTGGCAATGGCGAGGGTAATGCTGTGGGCCAGCGTGAAGGACGTGATGGTCTTGAGGAGCATCCAACGGTCCTCGACGATAAGGAGCAATCCCAGGATGAACAGAAGATGGTCGACTCCCAAGACGATATGCTCGATGCCGAGCGTGACATAGGCCGAGGGTCCCTGGCCCTCTCCGCCGATGACCACGGAAGGGGACGTAGGCTTCAGCAGATGCGTCTCCGTCACGCCGTTGGCGTGGTGCACGCGCACCAGCACATCCGTCAGCGTGGCTTCCAGCCCCACCACCGCGATCGACTTGCCGGAGAGCCCACCCTCGCAAACCAGCATGGTGCGCCACAGAAGGGCTCCCGGTATGAATTCCTGATCGCCCATTCCCGCGAGCGTACAGGACGGCGGAAACGCAGGGTTGATCCGCAGGCGCATCTCGCCCAGCGCCGGCTGCTTCCACAGGAGGTCGAAGCGATCCGGGGCGACCTCCCTGAGCTCCAGGAAACCCGGACGCGCCTCGTGCGCGGTGAGGGCCAGGGGGACGCACAGGATCGACGGAACGAGAATCCAGAGCAAGCGTCTCATGGCGAGGTCCCCGAGCCCTCGGCCCATGAGGGAAGCTCCACGCGCACCGTGTATTTGTCACGGAGTCCCTGGTAGAAGGCTTCGTTGGATTCCCGTCGCCGGGCAGCGGCCCACTCTCGCTCCACCGCCTCTCTCACCTCCGCCAGCTCGGGCATACGCCCTTCAACCATCTCGCGAACGAACACCAGGTGGAGCCCGTAACCGGACTCCAGCGGACCGGTCCATCGCCCCACCTCGGTCTGCATCAAAGCATAGGCAAAACCCTCGCCAAAGAACCCCACCACGTCGCGCTGATAAATAGACTCGAACGCTCCCTGGAGAGGAATCGGATCTCCGAGCTCGGCGGGGTCGATTCCCGCACCCCCGGTGCGGAGCACCTCGAGCAGTCTCTCCGCCTCGGCGGCCGCCCCCTCACCGCGACGGTCACGACTTATATAGATGTGCTGAAAGCTAACCCTCGGCTCGACACGGAAGAATTCCGGATGGCTGACCAAGTACTCCTGCAGCTGATCGTCGGTGGGTGCGGTGGTTTCGATGAGGTCCTCGGCGAGAAACTCTATTTTCTGACGAAGCCGGCGTCGAATGATGGTGTCTTCCTCGTCGAGCCCCATCTCCATGGCCTCTCGATACAAAACCTCCTCGCGAACGTAGTCCTCGATCATTCCATCGACTTCTTGGGGAGTGGGCGGACGCTGCCAGGTTCTCGTCCAACCCTCGATGAGCCGATCCACGTGGCCCGCGGTGACCACGATCTGATTCTGCGCTCCCGCTCCGTTCCCGCCTACCCCGTTCCAAATGAACAAGGCGGCGCCCAGGGCGAGAAAGTGAACGAGCGGCTCTCGAAACAGTTGCTTCATTCCCCCACTTCCCCTCTTGCTGGAAACCCGAGTGTACCAAATTCCCTTCCGCCCCGGCGCGGTCCCTGGTGCTTCGTTGACTCCGGGGATCTTTGCTGTTTCAATGCGCCCATGAGGCATCAATGACCGAGCGAGCCTTCCAGAACCAGTTCAAGGAGAATCTCTGCTGGGGATGTGGCGCCGACAATCACCAAGGGCTCCAAATCAAGAGCTTCTGGTCCGGGGACGAGGCGGTGAGCAGGTGGGAGCCTTCCCCGCATCATGCCGCCGGCCCGCCGCACGTCCTGAACGGTGGCATCATCGCCACCTTGATCGACTGTCACGGTGTCTGTACGGCGATTGCCGACGCCTATCGACGCGAAGGCAGGGAGATCGGAACCGGCGACTCGATCTGGTACGCCACGGCTTCGCTCAACGTGACCTACCTCCTCCCCACGCCGATCGACAAACCGGTGACGGTCAGGGCCCGTGTTCGGGAGCGGGACGGCAAGAAGACTTGGGTGGACTGTACCGTGTTTTCGAACGACGTCGCGTGCGCGCGGGGGAAAGTGCTCGCGGTTCGCGTCAGCGAAGAGTGGCGATCTCCGCCCTGACGTCGTTTCCGAAAAACCGGTTCTCGAAGGATTGGTACCCGCCCCGGATGTCCGATTAGCTGCGGCTGATCGGCCCTAGAGATGCTATAATTAACTAGTGAGCCGCACGGGCCCTGTCGCCCCTCGACGACTCGCGAGGGGGATATATGGCCACCAGACCCGAGTATGTCGGCTTTACGGTTAACCAGAGCTCGCGCGTTTATAGGCTGCTGGTGAGGGAGCCACAAGGCGAGTGTCACGATTTCACCGTGGCTATCACCAACCGAGCCTTCCTTTCCAAACGGGTTCGGTATCAAGATGCTCCGGAAATCTGTTTTCTCAAGCTGGCGCGTGAGCTGATTGCATGTCCCGACTCCTTGCCGCCGTCGCACATGCTGGTCAGCGATTCCGAGCTCGACGAGTACCGCGAAGCCCATACCAAGAAGCCTCCCCAGCATCGTCCCAAGCTGCCCGTCACCTCATAGCTTCACCGGTGTCGGCGCCGCGCAACCCACGGGCAGGAGCTCGCGCGTATCCGGCCTACCAGCTCCCGGCCGGCAGCTTCGCCGGCGTCCACCGCGCCCCGTAGGGTCTCACGGCGTGCCAGAGGCACGGCCCCTTCTAACTCACGCCGCAAGTGCTACCCCAGCACGACTTTGTCGAACCGATAGCTGAACTCCTGCGCCAGATATCCTAGCGGTGACTCCAGCTTGAACCGGGATACGGTTGGCACGAATTTCCCGAATCGTGTAGAAGTAGCCGCGGAGCTCGAAACAAACGAACGGTTTCGAGCGTCGGAGCGATGATGCGATTGCCACAACACATCCGCGTCGAGAACGCGTTTTTCCCTTGTCTCATCGTCCTGGCCATGGTCTCGGGCGCGAGCTGTGTGAGCACGGCGTCGCGCGGTCGCGAGGATATTTCCGCCGATTTGCACGAGCGCACCGGTGCGCCTCTGCGTCCCGACTCGGTCACCGATCCCTTGCCTCCCGAGGGTGTCGACCTCCAAGACGGACTCTCGCAAAGGGAGGCGGTGGCCATCGCGCTTTGGAACAATCCGCAGTTCGAGGCCGATCTCGCCGACTTGGGTTTCGCCCGGGCCGAGCTGGCACAGGCGGGGGCGCTCCAGAATCCGTTTCTGGCGCTCTTCTTCCCGTTGGGGCCCAAACAACTCGAGTTTGCCCTTACCTGGCCAGTCCAAGATCTCTGGCTACGGCCGCGCCGCGTCGCCGCGGCCCGCCTGAACGCGGAGAGCGTTGCGGACTCACTGGTGGAGAACGGGCTCAACCTCGCCGAGGGCGTGAAAGTGGCCTATGCGGGCGTGGTTCGGCTTCGCAGCCTGGCACGGCTCGCCGCGGACGTGGGTGAAGCGGAAAGGGAGCTGGCCGACCTCGCCGATGCCCGACTCCGGGTTGGCGATGTGAGCGAGCTGGAAGCAGAGGCCTCCCGAATCCGCTCGCTACGCTCGTCGGACGAGGCACAGCGATGGGAGCTCCAAGCCACCGCCGCAGCTCAGAGCCTGCTTTCCCTGCTGGGTCTCGAGCCGGACGCTCTTCCTCCCCGTTTCGACATGGACGAGGAGCCGGTGCAGCCGAGCCCAGTCGAAGACCGAGCGGCGTTGGTGCGAACTGCCCTGGCGGCACGACCGGACGTCCGGGCGGCAGAGCTCGCCATCGAGTCGGCAGGAGAGCGCCTCGGACTGGAACGGAGCAGCTACTGGAAGATCTCCGCGATTGTCGACGCCAACGGGGAGGGAAGTGAAGGTTTCGAGATGGGGCCCGGGATTTGGGCGGAAATTCCCGTCTTCAATCGAAACCAGGGAGGAAGAGCGATGGCACAGGCGGAGCTGGAACGAGCGATCCGTCGCTACGCTGCAGTCCGAAATCGCGTTGCGACCGAGGTACGTGACGCTGATGCGAAACACTCCGAGCTCGCCGAGTCGCTCGGTGCCTGGCGCGACGGAATCGTCCCCAGCCTGGAAGCAACGCTTACCGGAGCGGAGCGTTCCTTCGACGCGGGCGACCTTTCTCAGATCGACGTCTTGAACGCGAGGCTCATGTATCTCGACGGCCGCCGTCAGGAGGCCGAGCTTTCCTACGGGCTTTCGCAGGCCAAGGCGAGATTGGAGAACGCCGTGGGACAAGATCTCGACTCAACCCGCTGAAGCGAGCAAACGAACGCGCTCCTGAGACCGATGACCATGACGAGACAGCACAGCCTATCTGCCCTGTTGCCCTTTGTTCTACTGCTGCCTGCTTGCGGTGAGGCTCCAAGCGAGAGGGTGGCACCGGCGCAGGTCGAGAATCCACCCGTCGAGTCCGAGTTGTCGCGGATTACGCTGACGCCGGAAGCGACCGCCCGGTTGGGGATCGAAACCACGCCCATCCAACTTCGTGAGATTTCAAGGGCCAAGGTTTACGGCGGAGACGTGATGGCACCTCCCGGGCGGTCGCTCACCATCTCCGCTCCCATGGAGGGGGTGGTGATTGGAAGCCCCCCGGCGCCGGGCACCCTGGTAGAAGGACGTCGCGAGCTCTTTCGTTTCCTGCCGCTATCTCCGGAACGCGACCCCCTTCGACTGGAGACCGAGGCCGCCGAGCGTCTCGAGCTGGCGCGCTCGGAGCTCCAACGCGCCGAGCAGCTTCTGGAAGCCCGGGCGGCGAGCGAGCGCCGGTATGAAGACGCCAAGGCGGCCCTCGCAGTGGCGGAGGCGACGTACCGATCGGTGCGCGCCCAGCTCGATAACCTCAGGGACTCGGGTCTCGAGCCCAGCGCCGAACGCGAGGGCTATGCCGTCTCCTCTCCCGTCGGCGGTCGGATTACTAAGGCTTACGTTGCCGAGGGGCAGGCGGTGTCGGCGTCTGGACCGCTCTTCGACGTTTTCGCCGAGGATCCTCTCTGGATCCGCGTGGCCGTCTACACTGGCGATCTCTCCGACGTCGACCGACAGGCGCAAGCGGTCGTAAGCCTCCTGGGGTCGTCGCCGCCCGAGCAAGGCATTCGTGTCGACCCGGTAAGGACTCCTCCACCCATTGCCGATCCCGTCGCGGTCACGGTGGACGTCTTTTATCTACTCCACAATGCAGAGCGTCACTTTCAGCCGGGCCAGAGAGTAAGTGTTTCTCTGCCCCTTCACGGAGCAGACCAAGGACTCGTCGTCCCTTACGGTGCGATCCTCTACGACATCGACGGAGGGACCTGGGTCTACGAGGCTCCTTCGCCCGGGGTCTTCGTTCGCCGGCGCGTGGAGCTCGCCCGGGTGGTCGAAGACCTGGCGGTTCTCCGCCGCGCGCCACCAGCGGGGACGGCCATCGTCACCGTGGGGGCGGCCGAGCTCTTTGGAACGGAGTTCGGTGTTGGGCACTGACCTTCTGCGCCTGAAGCACTAACCCGATCGCCCATGAATTGGATCATCCGCACCGCCCTACGGCTTCGCATCCTCATCGTGGCCGCCGCGGCCATGGTCATCGTCCTGGGTGTTCGAGCCGTTCGAGAGACTCCCTTCGACGTCTTCCCCGAGTTCGCACCGGTTCGCGTCGAGGTACAAACGGAGGCCCCCGGGTTGGCGACCGAGGAGGTGGAGAGGCTCGTCACCATACCCCTCGAGAACGCGCTGAACGGAGTTTCCTGGTTGGACACCATTCGCTCCCGGACGGTTCTCGGACTTTCCTCGGTGGTCCTGATCTTCGAGGACGGTACGGATTTGTTCGCGGCCCGCCAGATGGTGCAAGAGCGGCTGGGCACCGTGGCCGGCGGTCTACCGGCGGTCGCCAAGCCTCCCGTTATGCTCCCACCCCTCTCCGCTACCAGCCGCATCATGAAGATCGGTATCACGTCAAAGACCCTCTCCCAACTCGACCTGACCTCACTCGCTCGTTGGACCATCCGACCCCGTTTAAGCGCCATCCCGGGTGTGGCCAACGTCGCGATTTGGGGGGAGCAGGTGCGAGAGCTCCAGGCCCTGGTGGATCCCGTCCGACTACGTTCCAACGAAGTGACGCTGGCGGAGGTGGTCCAGGCGGCTCGCCAGGCGTTGATCGTGGGCGCGGGTGGATTCGTCGATACCCCGAACCAGCGCCTCGCCATCTTCCACGGCCAGGCCATCGAGACTCCCGATGAATTGGCACGCGTGCCCATCGCGCTTCGTGGGGGTGGCGTCCTGACCATCGGCGACGTCGCCGACGTGGTCGAAGGACACGCTCAAATGATCGGCGACGCAGTCATCAACGACGGTCCGGGCCTGCTGCTCATCGTCGAGAAACAGCCTTGGGGAAACACCTTCGCGGTAACCGAGCAAGTTGAAAGGGCCCTTGACGCCCTTCGTCCGGGTTTTGGTGACGTCGAGATTGACTCGACGATCTTCCGCCCGGCAACGTTCATCGAGATGTCCCTCGACAATCTCCAGATCGCTCTCGTCACGGGCTGCGTCTTGGTGGTCGCGATCCTCATACCCTTTCTCTACGAATGGCGGACCGCTTTCATCAGTCTCCTGGCGATACCGCTCTCACTGCTTTCCGCCATTCTCGTCTTGAGCTACCGCGGCAACACCATCAACACCATGATCTTGGCGGGGCTCATCATCGCCCTGGGCGAGGTGGTGGACGATGCCATCATCGACGTAGAGAACATCATGCGACGGTTGCGACTGAACGCCTCCTCCCCATCGCCCCAGAACGCCATTCGCGTCGTTCTCAACGCTTCCCTCGAGGTCAGGAGCGCCGTCGTCTTCGGTAGCCTGGTCGTGGTGTTGGTCCTCATGCCCGTCTTTTTCCTCGGGGGCTTGTCGGGATCCTTCTTTCGACCTCTGGCGTTGTCGTACATCCTGGCGATGTTGGCGTCGCTGGTGGTTGCTCTCACGCTCACGCCGGCACTGTGCCTCTTGCTTCTACCGCGGGCCGCGGCCATACAAGCCGGAGAGCCGCCCCTCGTCACCTTCTTGAAGCGCCACTATCGGAGAGCGCTTCCCCGCGTCCTGAGGAAATCCAACGCCGCCTTGCGCCTGATGGCTCTGGCCTTCGTCTTGACGCTGGCCTGCCTGCCTTTCCTGGGTGAAGAGCTCCTACCGGATTTTCAGGAGTACGACTTCCTCATGCACTGGGTGGAGAAACCCGCGACGTCCTTGGAGGCGATGCAGCGGATCACGATCCGGGCGAGTCGAGAGTTACGGAGCATCCCCGGTGTGCGGAACTTCGGCGCCCACATCGGACGCGCGGAAGCCGCCGACGAAGTCGTGGGACCCAACTTCACCGAGCTCTGGATCAGTCTCGATCCGAGTGTGGACTACGAGGCAACGGTAGCTCGCGTCCAGGAGGTCGTGAACGGCTACCCCGGGCTCTATCGCGATCTCCTGACCTATCTGAAGGAAAGGATCAAGGAAGTGCTTACCGGGGCGGACGCCTCCATCGTGGTGCGGATATACGGTCCCGAGCTCGACACGCTCTACCAGACCGCGGAACGAGTCGCTCAAAGCATGGAGGGCATCGAAGGCGTCGGCGATCTCCACGTGGAACAGCAAGTCTTGGTCCCTCAAGTGATCGTGCGGCCAAGACCGGAGTCAGCGCGGCATTTCGGCCTCACCCCGGGAGCGATCCGCGACGCGGCCACCACGCTTCTCCAGGGCGCCAAGGTCGGCCAGATCTACCGGGGGGGCGAGCCCATCGACGTGGTGGTGTGGGGCGACGCGAAGTATCGGAGAAGCGTTGCCTCGTTGCGCGACCTCCGCATCGACCTGCCCTCCGGCGGGCAGGTTCCGCTCGGCGACGTCGCCGAGATCTACGTGGGCCCCACCCCCAACGTCATCAACCGTGAAGGAGCCTCGCGCCGCATCGACGTTACCTGCAATGTCCAGGGGCGCGATCTAGGAAGCGTCGCTCGGGACGTCGAGGCGGCGGTTCGCTTGCTCGATTTCGAGCGCGGCTATCACCCGGAATTCCTTGGCGAGTTCGCCGAGCAACGCCGAGCGCGAAATCGCCTGCTGTTTCTCTCCCTCCTGGCGGTGGCGGGAATCTTTCTCATCCTTCACGCGGATTTCCGTTCCGCCCGCCCCTCTCTCCTGGTCTTCTTGAGCCTGCCCTTCGCGCTCATCGGAAGCGTCCTCGCCGTCATCCTCAGTGGAGGCCTTCTCTCTCTGGGCTCGCTGGTGGGTTTCATCACCGTGCTCGGAATCGCCGCCCGAAATGGGATCATGCTGGTGAGCCACTATCGGCATCTCGAGACCGAAGAAGACGAGCCCTTCGGCGAACGGCTTGCCTTACGCGGGGCAGAGGAACGGCTCGCGCCCATCCTCATGACCGCCTTGACCGCTATGCTCGCCTTGCTTCCGATTGTCGTGCGCGGGAACGTGCCGGGTCAAGAGATCGAGCACCCCATGGCGGTCGTCATCGTGGGGGGCCTTTTGACCTCGACCTTCTTGAATCTCTTCTTGCTGCCGGCGCTCTACGCTCGATTCGGCGAACCGGCACGCCCAGAGGCAGGCACCCTTGAGAATTGAAGGGTTTATCTGGTAGTAGGAGAGATATGGCGGCCAACGAGAGGAAGTACTATGACAGAACGTAGCTCGCGAAGCCTCCCTCCATGGCGTTCGCTGGATGAGCTCGTCGACTACTTCGACACCCACGATATGGGAGAGCATCTGGACAAGATGCCGAATGTGGATCTGGAGGTCGACATCAAGCGAAGGCGACATTTGGTCGCAATCGATGACGACCTCTTCGCTCGTGTGGGCGAAGTCGCCGACAAGAAGGATCTCTCCACTGGGGAACTCATCAACACCTGGTTGAGAGAGCGAGTCCAAGAATCACGTCGGTGATTCCCTTCGTCCCAGGCATCGAGTGATTTCCCCGCCGATCCTGGGATAACACCAATCCACTCGCTTCCTTGGGCCGCAGCTGCAGGAACGTAGGAAAATGGCGCGCCCTGGGCGATTCGAACACCCGACCTACTGATTCGTAGTCAGTCGCTCTATCCAACTGAGCTAAGGGCGCGCCCTTCGAGAGACGCCCATGCTAACAAACGTCTTGGGTCCGATCAAGCTAGCGAATCAAAGACCCACCACCGGATCGCTCATGCCGTCGGTGTGATAGGCATGCGCCATGTGAGGCGTGCTGAACGCAAATCCCAGATTCCCGTCGGGAGCCATAAGAATAATGCCGCCCCTTCCTCCGGTGCGGCTTTCGAGCAAATCGATCGCTCGCCGCGCCGCCTCGGTCACCGGGCTTCCGGAGCCCAGGAAGTCCAACGCGCTCCGGGCCATCACTACACGAATGATGCCTTCGCCCCAGCCCGTCGAGGCCGCCGCACCCAAACGATCGTCGGCATAGAGTCCGCAGCCCACCAGAGGGGAATCACCGACGCGCCCAGGCAGCTTCAGAAGCGTTCCACCGGTTGAGGTGGCGGCTGCCAGATGGCCGCTTTCGTCGCGAGCCACCGCGCCGACCGTGTCGGCCGGGTCCAAGGCGACGGGAAACTTGCCTAGCGTCGGATCTTTTTCACTTCTCTTCGCTTTCACCCATCGCTCCCGCTCCCGTTCGACGATCAGTGACTTTGGCGGGCAGGTGGCGATCCCTTGCGCGCGGGCGAAAGCGACGGCACCTGCCCCGACCAGCAAGACATGCGGCGAACGTTCCATGACGCGGCGTGCCAGGTCCACCGGATGCTCGATCCCTTGCACCGCGGCGACGGCGCCCGCCGCCAGCTCGGCTCCCTCCATGATGGCCGCGTCCAGCTCCACTTCGCCGGCCTCGTTCAAGACCGCACCACGGCCCGCGTTGAACGCGGGATCCGCCTCCATGACCCGGATCGCCTCGACCACCGCATCGACCGCCGAGCCACCGCCGCGAAGGACATCGAAACCCACGCGCGCCGCACGCTCCACACCTTGGCGGTGCGACTCCACTTGACCGTCCGGCGTTGCCCAGGCGCCACCGTGAACGAGAATGGCTTTCAGAAACGACACTGTTTTCCCTTCTGAGCCTTCAGTAACGGAATTCTTTCGTCGCCGGTGGTCCGGGGCAAGATCAGGGAATCAAGAACAGGAAGAGCACGCTGACGAAAACAACTTGGTAGCGCTACGGGGATTCGAACCCCGGTTTGATGGCTGAGAACCACCCGTCCTAACCCCTAGACGATAGCGCCACGACGAGGGCCCGCCTGAACGGGTGCGCGAAGGCTAGCATAGGGTTTCTCGAAGTGTCAATGCGACTGGCCTACCGGGCGGTTGGTCGGACCGCGCCGGTATGCTAAAATAATCCGTAACTCCTAACAATTCTTTAAGTTCTTCCGCCCGAAGCGGCGGTTTTCCCGGCGAGACAACGGCGGCATGCTACAGCGTCTTCGAAAGCGGATCGGGGACTTGGTGGGACAGAGTCCCGCCGCAACGTCCCCGACCACCGCGCCGGTTTCCGAAGCTCCTACCCTGCCCCAGCCCGTCAAAGGTCTGAAGTCCCCGTCGCCGCCGGAGCTCGACCAAGAAGTCGCCGCCAAGCTGGCCCGTCGCGAGGCCCAGCGTCGCGACGCCCGGCTGCTTCTGAAGGAACAAGTCAAGAACCGTACCGCGACGCTCATGAGCGAGATACGTAATGAGCTCTTGTTCGAGATCCACAACACTTTGGACCAGGAAAGTGGTCCCAGGGTCTTGAAAGACGTCTTGGAGCTTGCTTTGGATCCGAGCTTCCTGCGTAAGCTCGACACGGATATCGACGCACGGGTCTTCCGTCTGATCGAACGCTTGAAGAGCGAGCGCAGAAAGGAAGACGATGTCGAATCCCTCCTGCCCTCGGCCAGCGCGTTAGTAGATGATCTCAAGACGTATCGCGATCAGATCGTGAGCGCTCACCTTCTGGATCAAGTCGAGGTCTACGCCTTGCCTCAACTCGCCGAGGTCTTTTCGGAGGGTGGGGCGCCGCCGGAGCAGTTGAAACAGCGCATCGCCAACTATTGGAAATCATGCCGCGTCGCCATGGAGCGTTTCTCCAGCGCCCCCGAGACGTCGCTGCTGCAGAACGCCCGGCCAGGGCTGCGCCCGGAAGCGTCGGTCATCCGGGAACGGCTGATAGCTGCCCAGTACCGGAACGGTTACCGAACTCTAGGCGCTCGTCTGGCCGACCACCACGCCAAGGTGGCTCAGCTCCAAATGTCCAGAGGCGATCGTCTCGATAGGATGCGTCCGGAGATCGACCGCCAGGTGGTGGAAGGAATCATCGTGCCCTTGGCCTTCTTCATTCGAGACCGCGAGAAGCCCGAGCCTCTGGACGCTATGAGGAGCCGGGCAGAGCTCTTTCGGGACATCGTGGACAAAATGGTCGCCAGTGGCGATCCCTTCAGTCGCACTGCGGAGGCCATCAAGCCGATCCTGAGACGCAGCATCGAGCAGACGCGGCCCCTGGCGCTCGAGCGCTTTCCCTACCTGGCGGGCCCCATCGCCAGCCTGAAGCCCACCGAAGTCCATCGGGCAACGGCGCTGCTCCATATGCTGGAGACCCTGCTGAAGCCCGACCTCGATGAGAAGGCCCTGGAAGCGGTCGAGCAGAACGTTCGACTCAACAAGACTCAGTACCGTATCTACGTCTACCTCGATCGCACTCACCGAGAGCTGCTCCCGCTGTTGCATCCCCTGGACCGCATTCAGCCGTCGGACGCTCAATTCTTTCTGAAGTTTCTGGAGGAGTTCGGGCCTTCCGCGGAGGCGGTGGTGAACATGGCCCGCCGGCTCGGCTACTTGCCGCCCGACCAGCCCTCCTCCGAGGATTCCCAGGCCGTGATCCGGGCTATCGCCGTGCTCGCCCTGCCCCGGCGGGAGCTCACGTCGTGGCAATTTCTCTACAGTGTCACCCCTCCCACTGAGAACGAGCTCGCCGTTCTTGCCAAGACCGTCGTCGCCCAGTTCCGACCGACAGGCATCGGGGCCTACGATCGGCAGCAATCCATCGGCGCCGTTCCCGTCCCGGTGGATCTCTCTCGTGCCTTGGCCAGCATCGGCTCCCATCCTGACAAGGAGAATCGACTCGAGGTCTTTGCTAAGGAAATCCAGCAGTTCATCGAGTCCGGGAAGAGTTGGGAGCTCAGTAAGGCCCTCGAGAACCTGCGCCGCTTCCGTCGCGCGGTGGAAGAGGAGCGTGTTCGAAAAGGCCTGGTGGACACCGAAGCTTCGCCGTACGTTGGCGAGATCTGGCTGAAGGAGTCGGGAGAGTTGGTCGGCCTCCTTTCTTACCACGGCACCGGTTTCGGCGAGGTCCCTATCGAGCTCATGGTTCGCAAGCCGCAGGGCGGCAACCATGCCGAGATAGAGCAGGCGCTACGCCGCCAGCTCAGGAACCAGGCGCTCATCTATCAGGCCTTTCACAAGCTCTTTACCAGCGCACGGGAGCTTCCCTTAGCTCGCCGTCGCGAGCTGCCCACCTACCTCAAGACGACCTACGAGAAGATCGAGCCGAATCGCAACTCTCTTCTCATCCATCTCAGAAACGCGCGTTTCCTCCTGCGGCGCATGGAGGAGTTCGCGGCCATGATCCTGGAGTCCGATCCCGCCTCACGGACCGACACCGCGACGGTCGCTCAAATCCTGACCGGCCTGAGTCGTAAAGTCGACGAGCTTCTGGCCGGCGTCGATAAGACCAGCTCCCCCGCCGACCTTTCCCGTTTCGGCCGCGAGCACGAGCGCATACTCAAATACCTGAATGTCGCCATCGTACACTCGGTCAATCCCTGGCTCGAACGTCAGACCAGGGAGCTCCCCACCGAGTTCGAGTTCCGCCAGGAGGACGTGGTCGCCGCTATTCGCGTGGCCGCGCTATCGAATCAGATGGACTGGTCTGAGGTCGCCAACTGCCGGGTCAACCCCATTCGGGGAACCCTGGGATGTCGCGCTCTTCTCGAGCTCAGAGACGGATCTTCCAAGGTCGTGCTCTGCGAGTTCGATCGGCGGGAGCAGCGGTGGAAAGTCAAACACTTCGGACCCCGCATCATGGAGGTGGTTCGCGAAGAGCTTTTGCGTCATGGCCGCACCCTCCCCCGGGACTACGACGAGAAATTCGAACAAGCCACCTTCAGCCTCGACGAGCCGGCCAGCCGGTTCATGTTGAACAAAGAGGGCGTTGCCCGAGTCGAAGCCACTTTGATTCTCAAGTCGAGTCGGATCGACAGCCCCTGGCAGGTCGTATATCTCAAGTGGAACGACGAAATACTGGTCGACCGCGCCAACCCCCTCACCGAGAGAGCTCTCTAGTTTCCTATCCGCTCGTCTACCCTCGGTTCGTCGGTTTGAATTGATCGGGCTCGGTTTTCACCGTATGATTCGGGGTGTCCCCGCACCCGCCCGAACCTCCGCCCCTAGGGCACGGCAGCCGGCTCCTACTGCTCGTCACCTTCTTTCTGAGCGGCGCCGCCGCACTCGTTTTCGAGCTCATCTGGACCCGTCTGCTATTGCTCTCTCTGGGAGCCACCTCCGCCGCGGTGGGAGTGGTGCTCGGCGCCTTCATGGGTGGGATGGCGATAGGCAGCGCGCTCGCCGGACGGAGCTTCCTGGCGCGACGGGATCCCATCCTCACCTTCGCCTTGCTCGAGGGATGGGTGGGTTGCTACGGGCTGGCCTCTCCGCATCTGCTGCGCATCGTGCCGGCGGTGCCCGCCGGGCTGCAGTTCGTCAGTGCCTTGATCTTGCTTCTTCCGGCAACCGTCGCCATGGGGGCCTCGCTCCCCGTGCTGTCACGCGCCTTCGGTAGAGACAACGCCTGGCCGGCCGCCGAGGTCGGTCGCCTCTATGCCGTCAACACCGCCGGTGCGGTGCTGGGACCCTTGCTGGCGGTCTTCGCACTCTTTCCGACACTCGGATTGACCCAGACCCTGTACCTCGCGGCGGGCGCGGATCTCATCGTGCTCTGCAGCATCGTCTTGGCTCGCAAGGCACTGCCCAATTTGTCCATCACATCGGGCGAGATACTCCCGAAAGGAGAGCGACCCGCTCTCCTCCTTCTCGGCGCCCTGGCAGTTTCCGGCGCCTCCGCCATGGTTTACGAGGTGGCCTGGGCTCGCACCCTGTCCCTCGTCTATGGCTCGTCGATCTACGGCGTGTCCATCATGCTGTCGACGTACTTGTTGGGTATCGCCGCCGGCTCCGCCCTGGCATCTCTCCTCTTGCGGAGACGAAAGGAGGCCCTGTCTTACCAAGTCACGGCGTGGCTCTTGATCGGCTCGGCGGGAGGCGCCTTCCTCAGTCTCATGGTGACGCAGAACTTGCCTTTCGTCTTCTTGAATCTCTACCGCTCCGCTCCCGAGAAGGATCTCACGCTTTTTGTGACTCAGTTCGTAATTGCCGCCGCTCTCATGCTGCCCGCCACCTTGTGCCTGGGTGCCATGCTTCCCGCCGCGGTCGCCGCCCTCCCGTCCTCGAGAGCCGATCTAGGTAGCCGTGTCTCCTGGCTCTACGCGTCCAATCTGGTGGGCGCCGCAACCGGCGCCATCCTCGCTGCCAGCGTGTTGCTGGGAAGCTTCGGCATCGAGCTTTCGGTGCGGGTAGCTTCCGCCTTGGCGCTCACCGTTGCCGCTTTGTTGGCCGCCAGGTCGGGTCGAAAGCTTTCCAAAGCGCCTCTCACCGTGGCCATGGCGACCGGGTTGATCATTCTGTCCTTCGACCCCGCCGGAGAGCTACTGGTCAAGAGCTTCGGACTCTACACCCATCCGCAGGATCCTTCACGCGATCCTAGCTCGCTTCGCGAGCTGGTGGACGCGCACCGGCTGGTGTACTACCGTGACGGTCCGACCGCGACCGTGGCGGTACAAAAAATCAATCGCTTCATCCTCCTCAAGATCAACGGCAAGACCGACGCTTCGAACGGCCCCGGGGACCTTTCCACGCAGCTCTTGCTGGGCCACCTGCCGTTCATGGTCTCCGACGCCAGCCGGGTGGCGGTGATCGGCTGGGGAAGCGGCATGACAGCCTCCGCCATATTGATGCATCCCGTCGAGTCGGTGGACGCCTTCGAGATCGAGCCGGCGGTCATCGAAGCCTCTCGCTTCTTCGAGCCCGACAACGGAACGCCCCTTGCCGATCCACGGCTACGCCTGGTGCTGGGCGACGCACGCAGCGAGCTCATGCGCACTGCCGAGGACTACGACTTGATCGTTTCCGAGCCATCGAATCCGTGGATCACCGGTGTCTCGAATCTCTTCACTCGTGATTTCTTCGAAATCATCGCGTCGAAGCTGAAGCCCAACGGGATCGTCTGCCAATGGTTTCACCTCTACGGTATGTCCGAAGAGTCCACTCGCACGCTCCTCGCCACTTTTCGCAGCGTGTTCCCTCACGCTCTGGCATTCAAGGATCGCGACCTCATTCTTCTCGGTTCTCGGCGCCCCATCCATCTGTCCATGTCGCGTATACACGCTTTTTTCGAGAAGCCGGAGATCAAAGACAATCTCGAACGCGCCCAGGTTATTTATCCATCCGACATCCTTGCCGAGCTACGGCTCGACGGCGCCGGGATGGACGCCTACTCTCGGAACGCGCCCTTGAACACCGACGACAACCTACTGCTGGAGCTCGCGGCTCCGCGCAGTCTCTATCGGGACCGCACCGAGGCCATACGCGCCGAGATCGAGCGATACCCCCCGTCCGTCATGGAAGTTCTCACCGATTACGATTCCGAGGCGGACATTCTGGTCGAGCTCGCCGCCTCCTACTTCACCAGCGGAAGGAAGGAAGCCGCGCTGCAGGCTTGCCGGCGCTCGCTCGAGATTCGCGATTCCTTCGCGGGACTCAAGCTCCTCGGGCAGACGCTGCAAAGCATGGGACACTTCGAAGAGGCTCGCCGCGCTCTCGAGAAGGCCTTAGTCCAAGACGGCGGTGACGACCAGGGTCGGAGGTTCGTCCAGGCTCTTCTTCGCTCGTTGGATTCGGCTTCTCCTTAGAGCGGGGCGGCAGCCTCGGTGAATACCGCGCCAGTGAATCGGATCTGCGCTTGGCTCCTCCCGCTGATTGTCTTGATGCAGTCGGACCCCGCGGGCAATCTCCACGGCCGCTGGATTCTCACCAGCAAAGGCCAACCCCACGACTATTCCTGCGCCGCCAGTCGATTCGGTCTGCAGCCCTCCGGGCTGGCT
>Ga0209521_10001752_pt1 | contig 17713 bp, 18 predicted proteins | sample Rifsed19ft4_FD_184016 | JGI IMG/M metagenome (GOLD analysis project Ga0209521, IMG submission 184016) | Soil microbial communities from Rifle, Colorado, USA - sediment 19ft 4 (version 2) | ecosystem: Environmental > Terrestrial > Deep subsurface > Rock core/Sediment | place: Rifle, Colorado...
CTGGACGGCACGATCGTCCTCGCTTACCGATACCGTCGCATGGAACCTCTCGTGAACGCTCACAGATGCCGCACCCGGGATAGACTGCGAGAGGGTGCGGCGCCGGCCTCGACAACGGGCCAACCGATGAACGCCGGCTGGCGGCCGAACACCACGTAGACGGCGCCATCCATCGGCCGGGCCTCATGCTCGCCACCGTCGACGACAAAGCCTCCCGCGCCTCCGGTTTCGAGCGCCGCCGACGGAGCCCTGATGGCCTCGGCGCCAGCGGCCCGCAAGCGACGAGCCTCTCTATGACAAGCTTGGTAGCTATCGAGCCCACCTCGAAGGACGGACGGATCGAGCGAGGGCTCGCGGGTGACGAAGACATGCGTCGGAACCTCGATCGCCCAAAGAGCCCGCCCGATCCCCTCGAGATCCGCTTCGTCGGTGATGCCCTCATGCCGCAGGAACTCCGCCCAGGCACCCGTGGAGGTATCGGCGAAGTACTGAACTGGCCCCTCTCCCTCAGCATGCCAGCGCGCGGCCGGCTGGTTCGTCGCCTCCCAGAGAAAGGGGAAGCGACGGTCGCAATGCCTGAACAGAATCAAGTGGCCCCAGCCCCGACCAGCGCCGCAGCGAGCCCGCGCACCCGCCGGATGTCGTCGTCGTCGGGGCTCCAGCCTCGCTTCAGCACGACCGAGGGCGAGCGGCCGGCAAGCTGCGAGCGCGGGCGCTCGAACCACCGGCGGATGCCGAACTCGTTGTAGCTGCCCGCGAGATCGGAAACGATGAGCGCAAGCACGTGAAGGCGCTCGGCAACCTCCTGCGGGGTGGCCCGCTCGCCGGAGGAGTAGCGATGGATACTCTGCCGGGAGACACCGAGCAGTTTCGCGAGCATTTCGTCACCGAGGAGTTCTCGCATCGACGCCCATTCCGACTCCGGGAGCGGAGACTCCTCGATCGCCTCATATAGCTGGCTCAGCTCGTCGGCCAGCTCCTCGGTCGAGAGAGACCTCCCCGAGGGGACCGCCAAGAAGGGGGCTGCTCGGAGGAGCCCCGCAGCGCGCAGCCGCGACAGGACTTCTTTCCACGTCTTGAGATCGAGCGAACGGATTTCCTTGCCTTTGAGAAGTCCGGCAGTCGAGGCAAAGGCAATGATGCGGGAAGCCAGGGACCCCAGCCCCGGATCGGCGAACGGGTCAGAAATAGACTCAATTCGGAGAATCTCCATGTACCAAAGTGTATCCGATCTGCAACCGCACTTGCAACCCTCGGTCTCACTCTGGCGGAGGACAAGGGGACGGTCATGCGGGCGCTCTCCTCCGAGCTTCAAGAAGAACGAGATGAAGAAGGTGTACTCGCTCATCGTCCGGTAGGGCGCTACGGCCCCTCTTCCTGAACCGGGCGCGAGGGGGCTAGAGCGGGTCGCCGTCGGGGTCGAGGCGGACGACGGGCCCGAGCTCGAGCGACAAGAGACCCTCGGCGACCTTGATTTTGTCGCCCACCACCACCAGGATCGACTGCGCGGTGTCGAGGTATCGTCGCGAGGCTTCCTCGAGAGTGCCGAGAGTGACGGATTCGACTCCGTCGGTGTAGTCGCGAAGCTCTTCAGGGTCGCGGCCGTACCCCTCGAGCTCCGCGATCTCGCCCGAGATCTGGGAGAGGGTCTCGAACCGCTGGGCGAACCCGCGGACCAGGTTCTCCTTGGCGTGCGTCAGCTCGTCGGAGGTTATCGGCCGGCGCCACTGGTGGAGATCTTCGATCTCCCTCAGCATCTCCAGAATGGCTTCCTTGGTGACGGAGCTTTCGACCGGCGCCGAGCCCAGGAGCACGCTCTGGACGATGCCGTAGCGAATCGAGGAGAAAGCCCCGTAGGTGTATCCCTTGTCCTCTCGAAGGTTGAGATTCAGCCTTCCCGAGAAGCCTCCGCCGAGAACGGTATTGAGCACCTCGAGGACGTGATAGTCGGGCGTCGCCCGCGGAGGCGCCAGCATGGCGATGCGAATCTCGGACTGGGCGGCTCCGGGCCGGTCCACGAAGTACGTCTGGCGCGAAGGAGGCCCCGCGGGATCGACCTTCCCCTCGCCGAAGCTGTCGACCGACCAGCTCCCGACGGCCCGCTCGGCGGCGCTCTCCGCCTCTTCGAGGGAGATGTCCCCCACCACGATGAGAGCGCTCTCAGAGGGTGCGTAGTGCCTCAAGTAGAACTGCTCGAGCTCGGCGCGCTTCATTTCCCGAACGGAGGACTCCTCCCCGGCCACCGGCCACCCGTAGGGGTGATCGCGGCCGAAGAGCGACTTCCGCACCGCCTTCCCCGCGATGGCTCCCGGGCTCACTCGCTCTTGCAGGATCCCGTCGAGGCGCTGCTTGCGGAGCCTCTCCAGCTCTTCGCTCGGAAAACTCGGGTGGAGCAGTACGTCGGCCATGAGCTCCAGCGACTCGGGAAGGTGACGCTTCAAGCAGTCGAGGGACAAAGCACTCCACTCGCGGCTTCCCCCCGCCGAGAGGTGGCTTCCCAGGCGATCGAGCTCGGCTTCGATCTGGAGCGAGGTCCTTGTGGCGGTCCCCTCCTCGAGCATCTCCGCGGTCATCGAGGCGAGACCGCTTTTCGCCGCGGGCTCCGCGGAGGCCCCGCGCTTCACCAAAAGCGTCGCGGCGACCTTGGGAACTTCCCGCCGCTCGACCACCAGGAGCTTCAGACCGTTTCCGAGGGTCGAGCTCGAGACCATGGGGACGCGAAACGAAGGAGTCGGCTTCACACCCGGCGAGACCGAGCGATCGGGCTCGCTTCGTGAGGCGGGCTGGGAGGTTTCCGGGACGTAGGAGATCGCGAGCCGCGGCTCGAGAAGGTACTTCTTGGCGACGTACTTCAGGTCCTTGGTCTTGAGGCGCTGATAACGCTCGTAGTCTTCCTGGAACCGATCGGGGGTCTCGAGAAACGTCTGGTACATCGCGAGGCGATCGGCCTTTCCCCCGAAGCCGCCGATGCGCTCGAGACCGGAGATGAAGTCGAACTCCTGTCCGGCCTGGATGCGCTCGAGCTCCTCGGCGGTCGGGCCTTCCTTCGCGACCCTCGAGATCTCCTCGTCGATCATCCGCTCGAGCTTCGAAAGCTCGACCCCCGGTCTCGCCGTCGCCACCACTCCCACGAGCCCCGCGATCTCGAGGCTGTAGTTGAAGGCGCTCACGTCGGATGCGACTTGCTCGTCGTAGACCAGCCTTTTGTAGAGACGCGAGTTCTTGCCGTCGGCGAGGAGCGTCGTCAGGAGGTCGAGGGCAGCGTCGTCCTTTTCGAAATAGGCGACGCCGGGCCAGCCGAGGTAGAGCCGCTCCTGGGGAACGCGGTCGCAGACGGTGATCCGGGACTCCGTCGGGAGAGTGATCTCCCGCCTTCGTTGCCGCTTCAGCGGCGGCCCGGGGGAGAGCGACCCGAAGTACTCCTCGACGAGCTTCTTCGCCTCGGCGTTATCGAACTCGCCCGCGATGGTGAGAGCGCAGTTGTTCGGGGTGTAGTACGTGCGGAAGAACTGGTGGACGTCGTCGAGAGTCGCGTTTCCGAGATCTTCCATGCTCCCGATGATGTGCCAGGAGTAGGGGTGGCCCTTGGGGAAGAGGTTCTGGAAAATCACTTCGACCGCGGTTCCGTAGGGCACGTTGTCCATGCTCTGCCGCCGCTCGTTCTTCACCACCTCGCGCTGGTTGTCGAAGTTCTCCTGGTTGACGGCGTCGAGGAGGTAGCCCATGCGATCGGATTCCGCCCAGAGGACCAGTTCCAGGGACCCCGCGGGCACGGTCTCGAAATAGTTGGTGCGGTCGAAGTTGGTGGTTCCGTTGATTCCGCCCTGGGATATGTTGGCCCCGGCCCGCTCCATGAACGAGACGTAGGAGCCCTTCATGTTCCTCGAGCCTTCGAACATCATGTGCTCGAAGAGATGGGCGAAGCCGGTCTTGCCCTCCTCCTCGTTCTTGGAGCCCACGTGATACCAGAGGTTCACGTGCACCACGGGAAGCTTCCGGTCCTCGTGGAGGATGACCCGGAGGCCGTTCGGAAGCCGATAGGTCTCGAACTCGATCTTGGGGACGCTCTCGGCTTTGGGCTGGTTCAACGCTTCTCCTCCTGGGGCTCATATAATAACCTCATGAGCTTCGCCCTCGCCTCGCTCGTAGCACTCCAGGAGCTCTTCGCCACGCCCCTCACCCTCGACGAGATGAGGGGAAAGCAAGCGGTGGTCGAGACCACTCTCGGCGAGATCGTGATCGAGCTCCTGCCGGAAAAGGCCCCGAATCACGTGGGTTACTTCATGAAGCTCGCCGCCGAAGGGGCCTACGACGGCACCTCGTTCCACCGGGTGGTGAAGTACGGAATCGTCCAGGGAGGCGATCCCGTTACTCGAGATCCGAATGCCCGAGATCGTTACGGAACCGGCGGCCTCGGCTTTCTTGCCCGGGAGCCGAGCGACGAGAAGCACACCCGGGGAGCGGTCTCTGCCGTCCAGATCCCGGGGAAACCCGACTCCGCGGGCTCGCAGTTCTTCCTCGTCGTGACCGATCAGCCGGGCCTCGATGGTCAGTTCACCGTCTTTGCTCGCGTGGTCGAAGGAATGGCGGTGGTGCAAAGGATCTCCGAAACCCCGGTCGACGAGAAAGGCCACGCGACCGAAAGGGTCGAGATCGTGAAGGTAACTCTCCGCGACAAGCCGCCTCCGGAGATACCGCCGTTTTCGACCGAGACCGTCGAGGAGCTGAGCCAATACCGCGTGGTGCTCGTGACCTCCTTCGGCGAGATCACCGTCGAGCTCTACCCCGATAAGGCGCCGAACCACGTGAGGAATTTCTTGAGGCTCGCCGAGATCGGCGCCTACCAGGGACTCGCTTTTCACCGCATCGTCCCGGGCTTCGTCATCCAGACGGGATACCTCGAGACCCGAAGCGAGCCCCCCTCGGAGCGCATCCTGAAGTACGTCCAGAATCTGGAGCCCGAGTTCAACGACATACTCCACGAGCCGGGAGTCCTCTCCATGGCCCGGGGAGACGAGCTCGATAGCGCTTCGACGTCGTTTTTCATCGTGACCGGGACCGCGACCTCGCTGGACCACAAGTACACCGCCTTCGGCCGGGTCGTCGACGGGATGCAGGTGGTGAAGGCGGTCGAGGCCGTTCCCACCGACGGCGATACCCCTCTCGGCCGGGTCGAGCTCTCGCGGGTGCGCGTCGAGAAAGTCCCCCAGTAAAGCTCGCGGCATCGTGAGAGCCGACCTCGTCATCCAGAACGGACGCATTCTCGACGGTACCGGCGCACCCGAGCTCCGGGGAGATCTCGCGATCCGGGGCGGGAAGATCGCGAGCCTCGGAAAAGAGGTCGAAGCCGAGGACGTCATCGACGCGACGGGAAAGGTCGTCGCACCGGGTTTCATCGACCTCCATTCCCACGGCGACCTCGTTCTCGCGTGGCCCTCGGACGATAGGCTTTCTCTCCTCGAAGGAAGGATCGCCCAGGGCATCACGACGGAGATCGTGGGAAACTGCGGCCTTGGCGCGGCGCCTCTCTTCGGCGGCGCCACCGAGATCCTTCCCCAGATCAACGGCTGGATGACGCCTGCTGCCTTCGCCTGGAGCTGGAAGGGAATCGGCGACTACCTTTCTCACCTGGAGCGCGTCGGTCTTCCGGTGAACGTGGGAACGCTGGTTCCTCACGGCCCTCTTCGTCTCGGCGTCCATTCTCTCGCTCCCGGCGAGACGAGCGGTGAGGCACGGCGCCTCATGGCCGAGGCTCTCGAGGCCGCGCTCGAGGAGGGAGCTTTCGGGCTTTCGGCGGGGCTCATCTATCCGCCGGGCATGTACACCTCGACGGAGGAGCTTTCGTTCCTGGCGCGGCGGGTCGCTCGTTCCGGAGGCATCTTCACGAGTCACGTGCGGGGCTCGAGCGAGACCCTCCTCGACGCCGTCTCCGAGATTCTCCGCATCGGCCTCGATACCGGCGCCCGCGTACACCACTCCCACGCGGAAGCGGTGGGGCGGCGCCACTGGCCGAAGCTCGCCCGCTTTCTCGAGATGGAAGAGGCGGCGCGCGCCGAAGGAATCTCGGTGTCGGCGGACATGTTCCCCTACACCGTGGCGGCGACGATGATGCTCGCGATCTTTCCGCCATGGTCGCTCGAGGGGGGGTATCCCGCGGCTCATCGAGCGTCTGAAGAACGACCGGGAGCGAGAGAGCATCCGGGTCAGCATCGAGACCGTGTCCCCGAGCTGGCCTCCCTGGCCCGAGGGAGGATGGCCGCACAACCTCGTCAAAGCCGTCGGCTGGGACCGCATCCGGGTCTCGACCGTGGGCTCGGATCGAAATCGCGCCGCGGAGGGGATGACTCTCGAAGAGCTCGGCCGAGCGCGCGGGCGCGATGCCTTCGACGCCATCGCCGATCTGATGATCGAGGAGGAGGGAAACGTCGGTCAGTTCGTGGAAGACATCTCGGGGGAAGAGGGTATCGCCACCCTGGTGAAACACCGCGACATCGCCTTCATCACGGACGCGAACGACTACGGCAAAGGAAAGCCGCACCCCGCGGCGTACGGGAGCTTTCCCCGGATCCTCGGTCGCTACGTGCGCAAGGAGGCTCTGCTGACGCTCCCGGAGGCGGTTCGACGCATGACCTCGCTTCCAGCCTCGATTCTCGGTCTCGAGGATCGCGGCGTTCTCCGTGAGGGTGCTTTCGCGGACGTCGGGGTGTTCGATCCCGAGCTCATCGAGGACCGCGCCACGCTCCAGGATCCGCGCCTTCCCGCAAAAGGCGTCGAAGTGGTCTTGGTGAACGGGAAGGCCGTTTACCGTGCGGGCACCCTCACCGGCGCTCTCCCCGGAGTCGCCCTCCGCGCCAAAGGAGGCTCGAACGGATGAAGACCTTCGATTGGAAGCCTACGGCGTCTGGCAGTGGAACAAGATTAAGGGCTCCTTGCGCCCGCGTCGCCGTCGAGCCTAGAGTGGCGCCCGTGACGATTCTCAAGGTTCTTGCACTCTCCTTGATATTGACAACGACCGCACGAGCTCAGTCCGCAGATGACCGTAGGCTCGAGGTCTCGGGCCAGCTCGCGGTGAACGATCTCGCGGAGCTCGAGACCACCGACCTCGGATTCGGCGGCCGTTTCGGCTTCCGCGCGACACCGCTCTTCACCTTCGAGGGTGAGCTGAATCTGTTCCCGTCCGACATACCCGACGAAGTCCCGGTGACGAGCTCCCGGCTCGAAGGTCTCTTCGGGGTCAAGATCGGGCCGCGGTTCGACCGCTTCTCCGTCTTCGGCAAAGTACGGCCGGGATTCGTACGGTTCGGCGAAGCCCCCGAGCCTATCGCCTGCATCCTGATTTTCCCTCCCCCCTTGAGCTGCGTCCTCGCCGGGGGGCAGACGGACTTCGCCCTCGATCTCGGGGGCGGCATCGAGCTCTACCCGACGGATCGGAGTCTCGTGCGCTTCGACGTCTCCGATCTGATGCTCCAGTACAAGGGCCCGGTCTTCAATCGGGATCGAGAAGCCTTCACCGACGGAGGGTTCTGGGGCCACAATCTGAGGCTCGCCGTCGGAGCTGGCTTCAGATTCTGAAATCAGCCGCTTGAATTCGGCCTCCAGGCTGGTTAAGTTTCTTCGATGGCATTCCTGGACAACCTGATCTCGGATCTGATTCGAAACTCGACGGGCTTCAACGCGAAACCGTTCGTCCGCGCGGTGGGTGGGAAGAACATCCTTCTTCTGGGAGGAGCTGCGATTGCGGGAGCGATCGCGGCGGAGAAGATGCGCCAGCAACAGCCGGCGGCCGGAGTCCCTCCGGTTCCTCCGCTGCCGCCGCTCCCGTCGACCGAGGTCGTCCCGCCTCTTCCCCCGCTTCCGACGGCGGCACCGGCGGAGCCCCAGCTTCCTCAGGCGCTCGTCTTCGCCATCGTGCGCACGATGGTCTCGGGCGCTCTCGCCGACGGTGAGATGCACGCCGGGGAGAAGAAGCTCATCGAGGGCCGCCTCGGCGAATCGGGCCTGTCTTTCGACCAGACGAAGCAGATCCACAAGGACCTCGTATTCCCGCCTACACCGCAGGAGATTTCGACGATGGTCTCGACGACCGAAGACCGGGAGCTCCTCTATCGCTTCGGTGCCCTCCTCGTCCGCTGCGAGGGAGGAGCGTCGGCGCCGGAGAGAGCGTGGCTCGAAAGGCTCGGCGGAGCGCTGGGGATCGCCCCGGAGCGCCGGACGGCCCTCGAGAGCGAAATCTTCCGCGCTACTTGATCAAGAGAATCCTGCGGTTTATCGGATAGACCCACTCGACGCCGCGCGCGGTTACGATGGCGTCGTCCTCGAGCGGAATCCGCACCTTCTTGCCAGAGAACTCCGGCGCCCTGGTGTAGGCGAAGAGCTCGATCGAGAACATGTTGCTGGGCCGGATTTCGTACTGGAGCCTTTCGGGGTTGAACCAGGCGATCGAGGGGCCGATGCCATGGCCCAGATCCCCGACGGAGTGACAGCCGATGACGACGTCGGTGGTGTCCGCGTCCGTGGGGCGGTTGAACTCGATGAGGCTGAAGCCCGCTTTCGCGATCTCGTCGTTCAGATGCTCCAGCATGGCGGCGGCGGTAGGTCCGGGCTTGATCTTCTGCCGCAGGAGCTCCCGTACCTTGACCGCCTGGTCGAAGGCGTGCTGAAGCCCCGCGGGGGCCCGGGTCTCTCCCTCCTTCAACACGTAGGCGGTGCGCTTGATGTCGGTGTAGAAGCCCAGGTAGCCAACACCCCAGTCGATGATGAGGAAGTCGCCGCGCTGGATGATCCTCTCGTTCGAGGTGGCCTCGATCCCTTCGGGACCGGTGACGTAAACCGAGGGCATTCCGAAGGAGGAGTCGAGGCCGCGGGCGAGGAGCTGGTCCCACATCCACCAGGAGACGTCCTCGAGAGTCGTCCTCCCCGGAGTGATGACCTCGTTCGAGAGCGCGCGCTCCGCGATCTCCCGGGACATTTCTCCCGCTTCCCCGAAGGCGACGATCTCGCTCGACACCCGTCGCGATCGAAAGTCCGAGGCCAGCTTCTCCGCGGAGACGAACCGCGAGGCGTACTTCTCTCCCAGGGTCTTCGTCAAGTAGAGGTAGCTCGAGTGGGAGAGCCCGTCGGCGGCGCCGATTCCTTCCGACATGTTGAGAGCGATCCGCTTCGGGTCCCGCTCGGACACGAAGGCCTGGAGGTCGAAGGCGCCCTCGACGACGTCGTAGAGACCGCAGGCCTCGATCCTCCGATCCGAGAGACCGACCGCGACCCTCTCGATTCCCGCGGCCCCCCGGTCGGTGAAGATGAAGTAGGCGATGCTCCCGACGTAACCCTCGCCGAAGTCGCGGAACAGGGGATCGTAGAGACCTTCCTTCGACATGGTGATCCACATGTCGATCCCGTTCTCGCGCATCGCCTCGGGAAGGATGCGATCGAATTTCTCGTGCCGGATCTGGCACAGGCGCTCCCAGCGCTTTCGGGACTCCTGGGTGCTCGCGGCGCTGAAGGCGGCGAGAAGAAGAGAGGCGGCGAGAACGAGCTTTTTCAAGTCACACTCCTGTTCGACTCCGGCACGCAGCATGCTACAGCAGCCCCGAGTTGCTTGGAAAGCCGTCCGTTGACACAATCGTCGGTCATGAGCAAGTCGGACGCGGAGGTAACCAAGGGGGGGCGCCCTCAGCTCACCCAGCGGCGCGCCCAGATTCTCGAGAAAGCCGCTCAACTCTTCCGCGTCAAGGGGTACGAGGCGACGTCGATGAGCGATATCGCCGACGAGGTGGGAATCACCAAGGCCGGACTCTACTACTTCGTCGAGAGCAAGGAGCACCTGCTCTATCTCATCACCGACTACGGCCTCGACCTCCTCGACGAGACGGTGGTCCGGCCTCTAGAAGGCGTACAGGACCCGAGAGAGCATCTGGAGAAGCTCATCGAGCTCCACGTCCACATGCTCCTCACCCGCCCGCGCGAGGTCACGATCATCCTCCACGAGAGGACGGCGCTCACCGGGGTCTACCGCGAGAAGATCCAGCAGCGAAAAAAGCAATACATCGAGTACGTCCGCAGGGTGCTCACCCAGCTCCAGAAGAGGGGTGACGCGAGAGAAGACGTCGACGTCACCGCGGCGACGTTCTTCCTGCTGGGCGCCTTGAACTGGGTCTATCAGTGGTACAAAGCGGACGGACGGCTTTCCGAGGAACAGCTCGCCCGCGAGCTCACCGAAGTCTTCTGTCGCGGTTTCCTGACCGCCGTCTGAACCGGAGCTTCAGGCTCGGTTTCGCCGCCCGCCGCTGACCGAAAGCTCGATCACTTCCAGGAGCTGATCCTGAAGGTCGATGTTTCCGATCTTGCGCCAGTGGCCGAGGAGCTTTTCCTCTTCCTTGTTCTCCGCGAGGGGCTTTCGCGTCCGGCTCTCGGGAATCAGATCGGAGACGCTGACTCCCAGCGTCTTGCTGATCTTCCGGAGCCAATCGAGCGACGTGCGCCGCCGTCCCTGCTCGAAGTTGGACAGCGCCGAGGGCGACAGCCCTGCCTTGCGAGCGAGCTCTTCCTGGAGCATTCCCCTCTTCAGGCGAAGCTCACGAATCTTCTGGCCTACTTCCGCGTGCAATGGAATCTCTCCTTGTGGTCGGGTTTTCCCCGTTGGGCGAAAAGACAACGTTTCTGCCATAGGCGCAAGTTACCACACCGAAGCGGCCCGGAAAAGCGAATCGGAACGGTTCTCCGTGGTATAATTGCAGTTTCGTTCACAGCGAGCGGAGCGCCCGCCCTTCGCGCGAAGCACTTCGGCGGGTCCGCCGATGCCCGAAGGGCACAGGCGGATGCGCGCACTAACGGAGGTTTGCAAATTTGAATATCAACGAAGCTGGAATCTTTCTGAGGGTCAACGTCGCTGCCCAGCGGGCGCGACAGCTCATGCAGGGCGCGGCGCCCAAGATCGCGACCAAGTCGCGGAAGGCCGCCGCCATCGCCATCCAGGAGGTGGAAGCGGGCCTGATCCAGGCCTTCAGCCCGAGCGAGATGCCCGAAGCCCTGGCCGACGAGACCTTCGGGTCGGGCGACTCCGAGGACGACGCCGACGATTAAGGCCGGAAAGGTGTAAGAAGCGGGATGTGGAGATAGGAGGGGATAGGGGGATAAATCCAATTTCCTTGTCTTTATCTCCCCATCTCCTCCTATCTCCTTATCCCCTTGCAATTGGGGTTTCCACCCTAGCTCACGATTCCTTCGACCCTCTCACTTTTCAGAAACGCTTTCAGCGACTCCGCGGTCGCCGTCACCCGGTCGAGGTGATAGCGCGAGAGCACATCCTTCAGGAATGGATGGTGCCGCACCAGATCGCGGAGCTCCGCTTCCTCGATCTTCAATAGCTCCGTCGGCTCGACGGCGTGGACCGTAGCCGTCCGGGGAACGCCGGTCAAGAACGAGACTTCGCCGAAGAACTGATGCTTGCCCAGCCGGGCGAGAACCAGGGGCTCTCCATGAAGCGTGGTCTTTACCTCGACCGCTCCGCTCTTCACCAAGAACAGCGATCCGCCCGGCTCTCCCTCTCCGAGCGCCTGCCCTCCCGCCGGAAGCTCGACGAGCTTGAAGCGAGGCGCGAGACGGGCGCGGTCCTTCGACGGGATCACCTGGAAGAGCGGCGACGCGGAGAGGACGTTGGTCAGCGCCCGCTCGCGATAGAGCTCGAACAGGACCTCGCGCAGTCGAGGATATTTCTTGACTGCCGACCGCATGCTATCCGCCGAGAGCTCCAGGAGCTCGCTCGCCTCAAGGGCGCGCACCGTCGCCGTCCGGGCGTCCCCGGTCAGGAACGAGAACTCGCCGAAGCAGCTTCCGGCCGACACCAACCCCAGCCGGTTCGCGCCGCACCGGACTTCGAGAAGACCTCGGTTCACGAAGTACAGCGATTGTCCCGGAGCGCCTTCCTGGAAGACCGTCTCTCCCTCGCCTACCTCGTGGCGCCTCATCGTCGCCGCCACGCTCGCGAGCTCGTCGCTGCCCAGATCCTTCAGGAGGGTGATTTGATTGAGCGGGGTGATGACGGGCTGCGCGGGAAGGCTCTTGGCCTGCAGCCGTTTCTGCTCTTCGCGAAGGCTCTCGAGCTTCACCTTGGCCACGTAGGCCAGCGGGTTCTCGAACTTTGGATCGAGCTCCACCACCCGGAGCCCCGAGGAGATCGCCCCGAGAAGGTCGCCCTGTGCCGCGAGGTGCTCCTGGAGCTTCACCAGTTGGGATATGGCGGCGTCCCGGTTTCCCGTCTCGACGAGAAGGTCGGCGATCTTCCGCCGGAGCTCGACGTCTCTCGGATCCTCGGAGGCGAGGCTACGCAGGATCTCGAGGGCCTTGTCCGCCTTGCCGCCGCATCTCAAGCCCTCGGCGCGCCGGAGCTCGGAAGCTTTGTTGTTCTTCAAATCGACTTGAAATCGTCAGGGCCCGGCAGGGGCGCGATTCGTCGCGAGCAGGATCGCGCGCACCCTCTCGTGAAGCCGCGCGCGATACGCGAGCCCTCCGAGTCCGGAATCGCGCAGCAGCGGATTCACCTCGTCGGTGAGCTCCGGCCACTCGATCCAGCGCGCTCCCTCGATCTCCACCGTGTCCCGGGGAGCGAGAGAACCCTCGAACGGCCGCGCCAGCATGACGTGGGTGGCCCACTTTGCCCGACGCTCACCGGAAACGAAAGTCGCGTGCACCTGAAGCAGATAGTCCTCGATGCGCACGGAGAGCCCCGTCTCCTCGAGCGCTTCTCGGACCGCGCCGTCGAGGAAGGACTCTTCGGGGTGGATCCCTCCCGAGGGAAAGCGATAGGCCTTCGGCGGGTATCCCGGCTTGCGGATGACCGCGAGCTTGTCGCCGTCCTGAATCACGAGGCTCACGTCGTGAGCTCGACCGAGGTTGCGGTGGCGCTCGACCCCGTCGAGCTCACTCTCGGTCATGGGAACGTCCCATCGCTCCACCTCCGGCTCGCCGAAGGTGAAGACCAGCTCCTGAACGATGTGCCTTCCGATGTGCATGAGGCGGTCGAGAGGGATCAGCCTTCCCCGGAGGTTTCCGGCGGCGGGAGCTCATCCTTGAGAAGGTCCACCATATCCCGGATCACCGTTGGCGCCGCCCAGTCGCGCGGCCCTACGACCTTGGATTTGAGCCGGCCTTCGCGGTCGAGGATATAGGTCTCGGGATACTTGAACGTCTGATACTTTCGCGAGACTTTCTTCCCTTCGTCGGAAAGGACGGAGAACGTCAGATCGAACTTATGGACGAACGCAGGGACGTCGCTGAATCTCTCGTCGACCGAGACCGCGACCACGGCGACGCCGCGGTCGGCGAGGGCCTGGTGGAGCCTTTGGAGGGACGGCATCTCGTCGATACAAGGAGGGCACCAGGTCGCCCAGAAGTTCAGCACCACCACCCGGCCGCGGAGGTCGGCGAGGCCGTGGAGCTTCCCCTCGAGATCCGGGAGGGTGAAGTCGGGAGCGGGCATTCCCACCTGAGGCCCCGGATCCTTGTTGCAGGAGACGAAAGCGAGGGCAAGAGCGGCCGAAGCGAAGCTCGCCACGAGGAAGCGGCGCCGATCACCCATGGCTTCCGCCCGGGATGTTTCTGAGGCCTCGAAGGCCCGCGACGTTCGCGATCGCGCGGGCCGGGTCGTCGGTCATGATCCCATCGACTCCCCAGGAGAGGAGCCGCGCGATGTGCACCGGCTCGTTGACCGTCCAGACGTGGACCTCGACGCCGAAGCCGTGAACGGCCTCGATGACGGACTTCGAGACCACCCGCCGGAGACCCTTGTACTCCGGCACCTGAAACGCCACTCCCGGGGGGCGATAGCCGCCCATGGTCCCTCCGCGCAAGCGCAGCAGGAACTCCCGCACCTCGTCTTTGCTGAAGCTCGTCCCGACCGAAGGCGCAACCGCGCGGAAGGCCGCGAGCAGCTCGTGCTCGTGCGAGGCCACGATTACCCGGTCTTCCGCGTGATGGGCTCGCAAGACCCGCGCGAGGGCCTCGGCGACGCCGGGGCGAGTCTGCTTGATCTCGACGGTGATCCACATCTCGGGGAAGGCATCCAGGACCTCGCCCAGAGTGGGCACCCGAAGCCCTCTGCCCCGATAGGGAAACGTGCGGCCGTGATCCATCGTGAACTTGAAGCCGGCGTCGAGCTTTCGAATCTCGGCGAGGCTCATGTTCTCGACCCGCCCTCTCCGGCCGGTCGTGCGGGAAACGGAGCTGTCGTGAATGACCACGAGCTCGGAATCCGCGCTGAGGTGAACGTCGAGCTCGATGTACGAGGCGCCCTGCTCGCGCGCGAGACGGAAGGCTTCGAGAGTGTTCTCGGGAGCGCGGGCGCTCGCTCCGCGGTGGGCGAAGAGTCGAGGCTCGGGACCGGAAAAAAAACCGTTTCTCAAGGACACTCTCTCACGTATCAGCCCTTCGGGCGGCGATCGCGTTCCCGCGGCACGGCGCCGAGGCCTCTATTTTCTGGCCTGATTCGGGATCGGTTTGTCTATGAATTCATTATCCGGAACGCTGGCGTCCTAGTCAAAGGCCGGGTGAGCGCGGACCAGAACTCCGAGCTCGCGATCGTCCCGCGAGCTCGGGTCGAGCTCCGAGGGGCGAAAGCCGCTCTCGCTCCCGATAGCGAAGGCAACGAGGGGACCTCGAAGCGTCAGGCGGATCTCCCGCTCTTCCCTGGGAGCGAGCCGATAGCTTTCGTTGACGAGAGCGGAGTCGACGGAGACGCGGTTCGGAGCGCCCCCGTTCGCAATCCGGATTCGAACCTCCCGGGTCCCGGGGGCTTCGAGCTCGATTGCGAACGAAGCGCGCGAGGCTTTCCGGATCCAGAAGCCCGCGGGATCGAGGTAGACCTCGTCGTCGAGCGAGTGAAGCCTGAGACCGGTGGCGCGGATGGTGGCGAGAGCCTCGAGCGCGGACGGGCGAGCCTCGACGAGGAAGAGCCTCGGGGGCTCGAAGAGGCTTCGCGCCCGGAGGCGAAACCGGCCGAGGGCGATTCCGGAAGAGAAGACGAGCTCGTCGGACTGGAAGGCGCTCTCCCCGTTATAAAACGTGATTCCTATCGGCGGAGCACCCGACAAGCGAAAGCTGCCTGCCGGAAGAGAGTAGGCGCGACTCCACCAGTGTCGGGGATCCCCGTCGGATACAGCCTCGAGCGGGAGCGACACTCGCGCGGTGAGCGATTCTCGCGAGAGACGCTCGAAGGACGGAAGGGCGAGGAAACGATCCTGGCCGCGGCGGGAGAGATGGTGCATGACGCGGGAGACCGAATGCGGCTCGAGCTCGCGCGAGCGGGAGACGAAGGTCCGGTCGTGCGCCCAGGCGGCGAGGAGAAGAGCCCCGAAGAGCGGGGCGAGTGGGAAACCGCGGGCGCGCCGGATCTGCGCTCCGACCGCGAGAAGAACGAGAAGAAAAAGTCCCGTCGCGGACGCGAGCGAACGCGGGTCGGCCCGAACCAGGGAGGGGAGATAGTCCGTGAGGTTCCAGGACGTCGAGAGGGCCTCCCAGATTCGTCCGGTCCCGTCCCTCGAGTTCAGGAAGAACGGCCCCCCGGGGAGAAAGACCATCGAGAGACCGAGCGCCACGCTCGACGCGAGAAGCCAGGACGCCCAAGGGCCCACTCCGATCTCCCGCTCCCGCCCTAGAAGCGTGGCGGCGGCGATGGTCATCAACGGGAGAGCGGGAAAGAGGAAGCGGGCTGGAGGCGAAGTTCCTCCCGACCAGAGCGGATGGGCGGCGCCAGGGATCGCGACCGAGAGAAGAGCGAGAAGCGACAGCGCTCCCAGGAGCGCGTTCCGCCGGAACAGGGTGACGATTCCCGCGAACCCGAGAAGATAGAACGGCGCGTGGAGCAGAAGTCCGAACTCCTGATCGAAGAGGAGACCCGCGATCCCCAAAGGAACTCGGTCGAGAAAGATCCGCTGGCGGCCATAGGAGGCCGTGGGGTCGAAGCTTCCCGTGGTGAGGAAGGTGACGAGGAGCAACGACCCCACCGAGATCGCGGCTCCGAGGGCGAGCCAGGCGAGCAAGGATTTCCCGCGGCGCCCGAACTGGTAGGCGAAGGCGGCGATCAGAAGCCCGGCGAGCGGCAGGAATTTGACGTGAAGGAACGGAAGCGCTCCGAGGGCGAGCGTCCAGGCGAAGGCGCCGAAAGCACGAGGCGGCTCGGGGTCGAGAAGCCGCTCTGCGGCCAAGGCCGCGACGAGCGCCGCCGGAAGCTCGGGGTAGGCGGAAACCGAAAGGAACAGGGCGGGAGAGGTGAGCCCGAAGCCGACGACGGCCAGGAGCGAGGCGGATGGGCTCGCGGTGATCCGAAGCGAAGCTCGATAGATCGCGTGCAGGAGAAGAGCCGAGATCAGAGCCTCGGTCAGGAGAACCCCGAAGAGGCCAAAGGCGGCGAAGCCGGAAACGAGGAGGAGCGGGACACCGATGCCATGCACCGAGTAGGGCGTGCCGGCGGCCAGTCGCGGCTCGATCTTCCCCTGGTAGAAGCTCCGGTAGTCCTCGGCTCCATAGTTGTTCTGGACCTCGAGGTCGAAGTCGTGGAGAAGACTGTAGGTCATGAGGAGGTAGTGGGGCTCGTCGCCCGAGAGCCCTACTCTCAAGGAGATCCAGTATCCGACTCCGAGATAGAAGACGAACACCGCGAGCCCCATCGTCCTCGCGGATGTCGCAACCGCGGGAAGCCCTCGCGCGAGCCTCGAGAGCGAGATCGCGAGGCCGACGGCGAGCAGGAGATCGAGGGACCTTCCGGCGAACGAGGCGAGGAAAGGGGCTTCGGCGAAGGCGCCCGGAAGAAAGATCCCGGCCGCGAGCCCGCAGGGGAGAAACGGCGTCAACAGATCCTCCCTGCCCCTCCGCGCGAGCAAGGCTCCCATGACGCCGAAGAAAACGACGGCGATGAGGGCGAGGAAGAGAGGCGGGACAGAGCTCACGAGCCAGGGGGCCGCGGCCTCGGAGCGAGAATCGAAAACCGCGGCGCGAAGCGTGGTGCAGACGACGAGAGCGAGGCCGGCCGAGACTCCCGCGGCGGCTCCCAGAACGGTGCTTTTCAACGAGGCCCCCTAGCTCGTGAAGTTCGTGAAGAGCGGGTGCCGCCTGAGGAAAGACAGGGCCACGAGGGTCTTCGCGTCGCGGACGTCCTTCCCGGGCTCGAGGGCGAGGGCGTGCTCCCAGGGGAGCTCCACGATCTCCAGGCTCTCGTCCGCGTCCGGGGAGGCCTCGCGCTTCTCGAGCTCGGTCGCGAGGAATAGGTGCATGCGCTCGGCCAGGATTCCCGGAGACGGAAAAAACTCCGCGAGCTTCTCGAGCCGGCGGGCATGGTACCCGGTCTCCTCGACGAGCTCCCGTTCCGCGGTCTCTTCCGGGGTCTCACCGGGATCGATCGTCCCCGCCGGGACTTCGAGGAGCGTCTCGCCCACGGCGTAGCGAAACTGACGAATCAAAATCACGCGCCCGTCGGCGGTCACCGGGAGAAGCACCGCCGCTCCCGGATGACGCACGATCTCCCGCTCGACTTCCATCCCCGAGGGCTCGACGACGCGGTCGACGTCGAGGTGCACCACGCGTCCGCGATAGATGTTCCGGGAGGAAAGAACGCGAAATTTGGGGGGCTCGCCCACCGGGGAATTCTAGCATGCGCGGATCTTTGCTACATTCGGTGAAAGACATGAACGCTCTTCCAGTCCTCCTGGTGACGCTCGGCGCCGCC
>Ga0209521_10001763_pt1 | contig 17637 bp, 18 predicted proteins | sample Rifsed19ft4_FD_184016 | JGI IMG/M metagenome (GOLD analysis project Ga0209521, IMG submission 184016) | Soil microbial communities from Rifle, Colorado, USA - sediment 19ft 4 (version 2) | ecosystem: Environmental > Terrestrial > Deep subsurface > Rock core/Sediment | place: Rifle, Colorado...
CCTAGGCCGTCCGCTGCTCGGCCTGCCATTCAACCGGCGGTGTGTGCCGTCGGTCGCCAGTCTCGTCCGTCACCCGATACCTTACGCGCAGAGGCCGGGCGGGGCTGGCATCTTTCAACGCCGGCTGGTTCGTCGCATCTCCACTCGATTCCTCTCTTCAACTTTTCCAAGGCGAGCCAGCCGGCTCTTGTATTCCGAGGCCCCCGCGTCACCGAACCTGCACGCTCACCGAGGGTTGCCTGCCTGCCCGTACAGACAGGCCCAAGGGGAGGGGCGTGCAACGCTGGCGCGGGGGAAGCCGGCACATGCTAATAGCGAGACGTCATTTGCGTATTGCCAAGCTACGGTGCTACGTCTTAATACTACAGCTCTGTATAGCTGCATGTTATTGCATTGGATGGTTCATTGGTGTGGCCCTGGCAGTGTTGCAAGGAGCAGCCCGACTCGTAGTGTTGTGCTTGTTGATCGGGGCTATGTTTTGGTCAGTCATTGGTCCTGGTCTCGTGTTACTTCTAGTGATTGTACACAGTTTCTCGTTGTCGCCGTGGGCGTGGGTTATTGGGTCTTTGTATTGGTTTATGGGCGTTGACTGTCTCATAAGTCTGAATTCAGAAAGACAGGATATGCCTTTCTGGGCGGAGTGCGCAATGCGATGGACTGGCGCAGTGCGGCAGGATGGCGAAGCCGGCATTCAGACGCCCAACTGGCGCGGGGGAGAGTGTGAAGCATGAAGCGTAAGATCAGAGCCTATATCGTAAAGTTCACGCTGAAGACCGATGCGGCAGTTCCGCTCCTGGCGATCAAGACGCCATATTTCATCATCAGCCAGATCGACGGCACGAGAGGGCTCCAGCGATTCAACGTCGAAGTTGTCAAACTGGAGGTGAAGCGAGCTTGAGTGAAGCGCCCTACACCATCGGTCCGCACATCACCGACCGCGACGCATGGCTGGCCGCCCACGACGGCGTGACAGGTAGCGGCGATTCCTACATCGTCGTCACGGGCAAGCCTCTCTTCGGCCGCACGATCTGGGATCTCTACCTCCTAGCCATCGGCGAGAAGGAACGGGATGATCTCAGCGGCGTCGAGTCCATCAAGCTCGGCAACGCCTTGGAGGACTGGGTTTCTCAGCGGTTCCTCTCGGAAGCGAAAGCGTTTGCGGTCCAAGATCGTGGACCTGGTCACTTTCTGCGATCTCTTCGGTGGCCACGCCTGGGATGCACGCCGGACTTCTTCATCCGCAAGACAGGGGCCGACGTTGGAGTGCTGGAGTGCAAGACTTCCGGCACCCTCATGGGCTGGGAGGAAGGCCCGCCAGAGCACTACTGGGCGCAGGTCCAGCATCAGCTTGCGGTCACGGGTCTCAAGTACGGGGCCATCGCCATCCTGGCCGGCGGCATCGGCGGGATGAAGTTCCGTTGGGCCTGGATCGAACGGGACGACCGCTACATCGAAGACGAGCTCGTGCCAGTCGTCGAGGAGTTTTGGCGACGGGTCGAGGCTAGGGAGCCCTACCCAGTGGACGGGACAGAAGCCTGCACCCACGCCCTCGGCAAGCTCTGGGAGCCTGAGCCCGGCAAGCTGGTCGCCCTGGATGGGGCGTTCACTACGATGGATGATCGGTTGCAGGAGCTGGACGGCCTGCTCAGGCAACTGAAGTTCGAGGAGACGGAACTGAAGAACCGCATCCGGGAGGCGATCGGCTCGGCTGAGACGGCCGTCCTCCCGAACGGTGTCCGCTGGTCCTACAAAGAGCAGACCAAGAAGGAGCACATCGTGAAGGAGTCCACCTTCAGGGTGCTCAGGAGGAGCGAAGCAAGATGACCAACGTGGAGTTCGTGAAGGCCCACCTGAAGGCCAACCCCAAGGCGTCGAACGAGGAGATCACGGCCGCCGGCAACAAGAATGGGATCACCATCGCCGGCCTGGCCCTGTACTACGGCCGTGGCGGCAAACGGTCCTGGAAGAGCACCGGGCACCCACCGAAGACAACCAAGCCCTCGGCCCCACGCCCGCCCAAGAGCGACCCCATCACGAGGCTCGCCGCCATGCTCCGCTCACTGGAGCGCGACCGGATCTCCATGCGCAAGGCCCTGACCAAGATCCAGGAAATCGCCAGTGCCTAAAGTCCCACCAGTGCCACCCAAGGACCAGCAACGGAACGCTGCTGCCAGAACCTTCATGCACCGATTGCAGTGCATGCTTGAGCAAGCATGGTTCGCGCAAGGTGCGTGGATTTTGAGACAGGATGCAGGAACCGAAACAGATTGGCCTCAACTTGAAGCGCCACTGAAGCGGTACGAAAAGACTCACGATGTCCTCATGCGACTCTTGGAACGAGATCAAGGGAGAAAAGAAGATGCCTGAACTGGTGCCCCTGGAGCGCAAGAAGGAAGCCCTCCAGAACATCCTCAAGTCCGCCCTGCCGAAGCTGACCGTCTCTCTCCCGGACAACCTCCGCGAGAAGGCGAAGAAGTTCGCCATGGGAGCGTTCGACTGCATCGCCAGCAACCCATCCCTCCTGGAGCCAGCCCTGGCCAACCCGGAGCGCCTGAAGCTCCTCGTCGTTGAAGCTGCGCGCCTCGGCCTCTGGATGGGGCCGACCATGGGCTCCGACTGCCACCTGGTAGCTTTCAAGGATCACGGCGTCGCGAAGCTCCAGCTCCTGACCAACTACCGGGGGCTCGAGAAGTTGGCGTACAACACGGGTGCGGTGGCCAGCATCAACACCGGGACGGTCCACGAAGGCGACATCTTCAACTGGGACGAGGGTTCCGAGCCCTTCGTGACCCACAAGAAGGGCCAGGAGCGCGGAGAGACCACGCATGCTTGGGCAGCGATCTGGCTGAGGCACTCCACCAAGCCCATCGTCCGGGTGATGGTGCGGGCCGAGATCGACAAGGTGCAGCGGGCTGCCCCTAGCGGCTCCTCGCAAGCCGGGGCCTGGGTCCAGTGGTGGGACGAGCAGGCTGAGAAGACGGTCCTGAAGCGAGCTCTGAAGAAGTGCCCGAGGAGCGAGGAACTGGCCCGGGCGCTCGACCTGGACGATCACGCCACCGCCGGCAAGGAGCAAGCCCTGGAAGACCTGGGGACCTTCGGGGGAGCTTCCTCACCTGAGCCCCCCCCGCCAGCTCTCCCAGGAGCCGGACAGCGACCGCAGGAATCGGCTCCAACCGCCCCAGGACCAGCGCAGACGCCAGAAGCGGCCCCAGGGACCCAGGAGCCTGCCGCCCATCCAGAGCCCGCCCAGGACGTCCCTGGCGACTCCGACAAGTGGAAGGGGCCGGCCATGCGTGCGGTAAAGTCACGCTCTGAGAAGGCTGGCATCCCCATCACCTGGGTCCAGACCGAGGTCTCCCGCCGGCTCAAGAAGCCGTGGGACGCCTTCGACCGGACGGACTACGCCTGCGTCCGGGAGTGGCTGGACAGCGGTGAGATAGACCGGGCTTGGAAGGCGGCTCCAGATGCAGAAGCCCCTACCGAGACCATGCCGCCCGAGGACTGGGAGGAGCAGCATGGGAAGGCCCTCCGCCAGAAGATCGCCGTTCGCATGAAGGCCATCGGCTGCCAGACTGACGATGAACGCCACGCCTACCTGGAGCAGTTCGGGCTCAAGGGTGGACTCACCGCCCAGCCCCAAAGCGAGCTGGACAAGCTCCACGACTGGGTCCACGGCAAGGAAGGCACCGAAGACCTGATGGCGTGGCTGAAGGAGCGGAGAACCACATGATCGAGCAGCAATTCCCAGCTGCCATCAGCGCACTCGAATCTGCACTTGCGCCACTCACCGCCAGTGCAGACAGCTTCAACACACCTACGAATATAGAGTTGATACTGCAATCGGTAAGACACGGATTGTATCGACTCAGCCAGGGAGTCCCGAACTCATTAAAATTCATTGTTAGTGCCAAGTACGCTCTTGAACAGTTGGTTTTGCAGATCCCAAAGATCCTGGAATCCTTAGCTGCTGTCAAAGCAGCGTATGATATTGACATCACAATGCGCCAACGCCGGCAACGCCGCCGCCGCCGCCATCAAGCCAAGAAACGAGCCGCTCGGCCTTGAGCTCGTTCCCGAAACACCGCTCGTACCACGCCCGGTGCAGCTTGCCGTCAGCGTCCACCCGCCCAGGCTCCCGCTGGTACCACTGGAGGATCGCCCGTAGCTCATCCCCGTTCGACGCCTGCGGCCACGGCGGCAGGTCGCCTCCGCACCACTCAACGAGCATGTCCCGCACCGAAGGCGCGAGCCCGTTCACCGCTACGATCCCCAGCGCCGTCGCCTCGATCGTGTTGCAGCCGTAGTACCCTTGGAAGTGGTCCACCACCAGGTCGCAGTGGCGCTTCTGCTCCAACGCTATCTCGAAGTCGCCCCCCGCCTTCTGGCACCAATTGATCCGCGGGTTCATGCTCTTGAACACGCCCACGATTTCCGCGCTGTTCTTCTGTTGGTCGCAGGCAGCGAAGTGCCCGCCGCAGATGTTGCTGTCGTACGGTGGCAGCCGGCCCATCTCTCCTGAGTCCAGCCGGCTGTCGATGCAACACGGGACGAAGTGCGCGTTCAAGAGGAGACATAGATCCGGCGTAGTTGCCACCTTCCGGAAGTCACGGTACTTCTGCCGGTAGAAAGGTGAGCACGTCCTGAGGCTCCGGCTTCCGTTGAACCATACGATGGATCGGTCAGGCGTGAAGAACTCCCGGCACCACGGCATGTCCGTGATGTCGTACTTCACAGCGTCAGTGGTGTTCGCGTAGCCCTTAGGTCCAGGAGGCCCCTCGTGCCACTGGCCGACATGCCAGAAGATGGCGTCCGCTGACGCGAGCGCCGCCCGCGACTCTTCCTCCTGCGTCTCCGCCCACAGATGCGCCGTGTTCGCAGCCGGCGTGCCGACCATGATGATGAGAAGGCTCTTGTGGTCTCCAAGAGCGTTCACGGCCTGAGAGTAGTTCCAGCCTGCCCTGGCAGCATCGAAGTGCGCGATGTGAACGATGTTCATGCCTGCACAGCCTTCCAAAGCATCCACCTTGTGCCGTACTCAGGAAAGACCTGAGTCAGACTCTTCCAGACGACACGCAGCCCACAGAGCGCACAAAGCCAGTCCATGAGAGATTCGGAACGAGTATACTCCGCGTAGCCATCAGAACCAGCGCATACTTCATCGCTGTGTGTGTTCTCCGGTCCGCTGCTCGTCTGGAAGCAGAACAGGCCACCATCTTTCAATGGCACACATGACAGTATGCGAGCGACTTCATGCAAAGGGATGTGTTGAAACACCAGATGGCAGATGGCCAGATCGGCCTCCGGCGCTTCATGGATGCGATCCACCAGGAGTGTACGGCATCCATCAGGCAGGCCCGAGAGCGCAGCCGGGCACACGTCCACAGCGCACACTGTAGCGCCATGCTCCATGAAACCACGTACGCAGTGACCGAGTCCGACACCGATCTCCGTCACCTGCAAGCCGCAGCCATGCTGAACAGTGAGATCGTAATGCTGGATCATGTGGTCAAACACTGTCCCACCAAGCATGTATGAATCCGATGCCTTGTGCCGTCCTTCCCAGAACGCAGCATAGTCGAGCGTCATGGCCGTGGCCTCAAAAGAAACCCGGCCGCGCCACCCATAGGACCAGACTCCTGTGCGGCGATGGACCAGCAGCATCGGAAGAATTGTGACCACCCAAACCTCGACCATTTGGTAAGGTGCAGTTCAATGCCTTCCCATATGTCGGAATGATTCGCTACGGTCACTATTGCCGGGCAGCGGAATGCAGTCATGATTTCCATGAGTAACGGTAAGCGCTTCGCTGGAATGTGTTCCAGGACATCGCTGGCAACGATGACATCCAATGGCTCTATGTCTTGGATGCAAGGCACCTCCTGTGATAAATCGATGTCCATGTGTTCCACACCAGGGATGTGATGGAAATCCGCCAAGTCCCAGGTGGTGATGTGCAGGTCCTGACGTGAACAAAGCAGTGCCTTCAGCCAGCGGCCTCTTCCTGGCCCGATCTCAAGGAGATGCGCGCCAGCAGGCAAGCCCGGAAGATGCCTATTGATAAACCCTTCGCGCCACTCTGCACCATCAGTGATGCCGTAATTGCCAGTGGCAAAAAGTGCGCTGTAGATGGCCTTGAAATCAGACAAATGTCACACTCGGCGCGTGAGAGTCCAGGGCGTAATTGATCGTCCGGTTGATGCCGTTGAACTGGCACCTCGGGCAGCCTCGCGCATCGAAGTCCTTGAAGGCTGCCGTCTTCGCCTCTGACCGCCACAAGTCCTTGAACCGCTGGTGTTCCAAGCTCCCTATCAAGCCTCTGGGGTTGTAGGCCAGGTTGCAGCAACGGTACACGTTCAGGTCCCCGCCGATGTACGTCGTGAAGTGCTGGTACCCGCAGAAGCGGTACTCGGGGTGATGCTGGCGCAGATCCTCCAGCCGTTCGCCGAAGCGGTTGTAGACCCTGAAGCCACCTTGGCCGTCATGCTCCTGCACGGCCTGCCGGCAGAGGTCTGCCGCGGCCTCGAAATGGTCCGCGTGGTACGTCTCGTCCTCAGGCATGAAGGCCGCCGAGAGCCGGATGTTGTCTGCTTCGAGGCTCCGCGCCAGAGCCGTCCCAGCCAGGATTTCCCGCCAGTTCTCTTTGCTGACTACGAAGCCCACGCCGAGCTCTAGAGCCGATCCTGACACCTCCTTGGCTAGAGCCAGCGCCTTCACATGCTCGCAGACCTTGGCGAAGTGCTCTGGCGGCGTAGACCGCATCGGGCCATAGGTCGCTGCCGTCGCCGCGTCCACGGACACCCGCACCCACTTCGCCTTCATCAAGGCCCAGATGATGTTCTCCGTCAGCCTCACGCCGTTCGTCACCAGCGCTAGGTCCAGATCCCGGATCGCCACCTGGTGCAGCACGTCCAGGAACCTGGGATGCACCGTCGGCTCGCCCCCGCCGGTCAACTGGATCGCCGCCACCCCCAACTCCACGCAGTCGTCCAGGATCTCCAACACCTTGTCGTAGTGCAACATCCGTTTCGGGTTGATGGAGCCTGTCACGGCATCAGGGAACATGGCGTTGTTCGGGTTGCCTTCAACCCTGTAGCTGCACCACTGGCAGCTTTGGTTGCACATGTCTGAGAGGATGATTTGCACCTGGGCCGGTGTCGGCTGGAGCCCGCACCGCAGCCCCTTCAACCTGCCAGGATGGTGCAGGATCTTCAGCGGTGAGTACGGGCCGAAGAGATCACTTGGCGGAGACGTGGACATCGAATCCTCTCGGATCGTAGCCCCACTTCAGACGGAACAATTCCCAGTTCCGCCTGGTGAGAATGTCGAGCATGGCATCGTTGTCGGGGCGCAGATGCCACTGGTGAGCAACGAATGGCCGGTCGATGACGTGAATCGTCATGCGTCTACCGACGATCTGCTCCACGAGGTCGTTGTCCTCGTAGCCAGCCCCGTTGTCGTAGATGGGGTCGAAGCCACCGTACTTGAGGAAGTCGCCCTTGGTGATCGCAGAGCAGAAGTGCAGGAGCGCCGGCCGGTGGCGGGAGTGCTGGTACCAGCCTTGGGCGAAGCTGGTATCGACGTACGTCTCTGGTTGCCCAAGGTAGGCACTGAAGCTCTCTGGGATGCTCTTAAGCGTACGGCAACCGAACACCAGATAGTGCCCATCTTTGGTGTCAGTCCTGATTGTGCCTAGGACGTCCATCTCGTGGAGCACTTCCGGGCATGTCAACATCAGGATCTCGTGCGAGGCGTCTGCGGCAGCGCCGTTGTAGAGTATGCCTGGATTCCTGACGTGCCTGCCCTTGCGATCAGAGTAGGACCATTTGAACCGGAACGGGAAGTCCTCCAGGATTCGCAGCGACTCCTCTCTATCCTCGGATGAGTCGTCTACCAGTACGATCTCTATCCAGTCATGATCGCTTCCATGCCAGTGCTTCAGACTCTCTAGCGTGTTGCGTAGCTGCTTCGCTCTGGCGTTGTACGCCATCAGGACGCTCACGGAAGGCAGCGTACTCTCGCTTTCCGAAGGAGTGGGCTCCGACATGCTTCACCTCGATGCGTGAGTCAATCCAGAGTTCTACGCCAGCAGCCTTGGCAGCAATGCAGAAGTAGATGTCCTCGGCCGTGAACCAGTTCTTCTCGAAGAAGGCCGCCTTCGGCCCAAGGCGTTCCCGTACACGCTCCAGGACGGAACGGTGCATAAGAACGGTGTGGAAGCCTGTCGCATCCGCCCGGAAGAGGCGCGGCGGGTCAGGATCACACGTCACCGTATCGAACCTGCCGTCCGCCCGCCGGGGCCCGATCTCGAAGCAGCATGGCGAGTACGGCGGCAGCTTCCGAAAGAAGGTCGGGGCCAGGAACTGCTTGTCCGACGCCATCAGGTTCTTGAGCAGGTCCCGTGGGGGATCGGCATCGTCATCCAGCCACAGCATCCAGTCCACGCCAGTTTCCGCGCAGGCGTTGGCGATGGTGCTCCTCGCCTCGGCGACGTGGGAGTTCTGCGTGAAGTAGTGGGAGACATCAGCCCCAGGGAAGGTGTCCAGCCACCAGACGGCGCTCTCGGAGGCGCACCACATGAGGCCACGGAACGCCTCGGCCTTCACGCTGTCACGGGTGGGGATGCACAGGGCGAGCTTGGGTGGGTTCATCTCTGCCAAGTGGTGTACCCCAAGGGATGGGGGTCGTCAACGGGTCCTACGCTTCCGCTTGGGCAGTTTCTTGCCCTTGGGCGTGTGCTTCTCCCACTTCTCGGCCATCTTCGGGTGCTTCGCGTGCATCCACCGTCTCTGGGCCTGGGACTTGAACGGCATGGCTTGCCTCCGTTGTAAGGGCCGCCGGCCTCCCACCAGCCAGGAGGCTGAGGCCGACGGCGTCGCTGTGGTCCCCCCAGGCTACGAGCCCGGGGAAGCCTCAATCTGTGCCTTGGCCTTGCCCCAATCCGCAGCGCCCTGCGCCCCGATGAGCGTGGCGATGATCGCGGCGATCTGCCAGAGCACCTCGTCCGAGACGTTCCAGCCGATCTTGCCGATCAGCACCGCGGCCACGCCGATGAGCGCGCTCCAGACCTTCTTGCTGGAGAGCATGTCGAGCATCACCTTGGGCATCTCACTTCTCCTTCTGCGGCGGCGCGGGCGCTGCTAACCAGCCTTCCGGTACCGTCACCTTGTTCCGAGACTGCACCCACTCCGAGGCTCCGGCGTCCCAGAAGTAGACGTAGCCCTCCATGTCAGGTCCGATCTTCACGAGGTCGCTCGGGGTCCCGTCCTCCCGGTAGACGATCGGCGGGATCAGAACCACTCTGGGTCCTCCGGCGCACCCAAGAACCGAAGTGCTCACGGTCAGCACGAGGAGCAGGATCGGAAGTCTTCGCACGGGCAGCCTCCTTGCGGCGGAAGAGGAATGGTAGCAGGACTTCGAGGAGCGGCCGGATCCAGCCCCAGCCCATCACGACCACTCTACCTCAGGTGGAAAGATAGCATCCATCTCCTCGGCGTAACCCTTGAACACCAGCCTGCCCATGGGGGCGTCCTTGCCGTTCCAGGCGTAGACCGCGGTCCGCGTGTTACCGGAATTGTAGGCCGTGATGCTGTCGTTGATGATCCACGGCTTCATGACGTTGGCACTAATCGGTTTCGCAACCACCGCCGCGACCGCCCCAAGGACGGACGCGAGGGTCGCGCCTAACCATCCGCGTCGATTCATACTTCGGCCCTCCTGAGATCGCGGACCGGAATCCTGGATCTCGTGTTGCCCCGGAGGATACCACGGCACAGCCAGCACGCATGATGGTGCCGCTTGGACTTGTCCTTTCGCTTGTGACGCCGCGGATTCATCGCTTCCCCCACATCCACTCCTGTCGCTCCTCCAGGTCTTGCACCCGCTCCCGCAGGTCGTCGTGCTCCATCTGCTGCTTCATGATCCACCCGCCCACCGCGATGGCCCCGGCCAGGAGCGCGATCAGCCACTTGGTCGGCAGCTTCGACCGCCGCTCCCCGATCTGGATGGCGTCGGTGGTATTGTTCTTCACGGGACGAAGTGCCTCGTCAAGAGCCACAGCCCCACGTTGAGGAGCGGGATGCCTAGCGTTGCCAGCAACGCCAGCCTGGTCGTGACTGACTTCATGCTCAGCCGCAAGTTCACCAGCTCCTCCCGAAGCGCCGACACGTCGGACCGGACCTCGGCGACCTGTCCTGAGACCATCGACCAGCGCTCCGACAGGACCGCTACCGTCTGCTCAAGGACCATCGTTCGCTTCTCCAGATTTGCTTCCGATGTCATTCATCCTCCGGGTTCCTCGCTTGGGCTTCGCTTCAATACCGCCATGTTATCGTCTCAGGAGCGGCACTCGGTAATCCCGCTCCACTTGTTCCCGCCGCGCCTGCTTCGCTAGCTGCTCCGCGATCAACTCCTGGATCGTCCCGATGTCAGCCTGCTTGGCCGGCTTGCCGTCGTCCTCCACCCGCTTCCGGAGCAGGCCCTTCAAGCGGTTCAACTCGAACTCCTGCTGCTGCTTCTTGTGCCGCGTCTGCTCCTGCACGTCCACAAGGTACGCCCTCGGGGTGACGCCGAAAGCGCCAGAGATGAGCCGTTCCCACCAGGGCAGTTCCTTCCTGGAGCCGAGCGCCTGTCCGCGTGGGGCGGCGTTCCCCAGCGCCACCCGCAACTCCTTGAAGTCCTGGAAGCTCACGATGTTCAGCCGGTCCAGTTCGTTGAAGCCCCGGACCAGAGCCCTGACCGCATGAGTCACACGCTTCGGCATCGTGATGCCGAACATCTCGTCATGCTCCCCAGGGATGTTCACCAGCTGCCCCTGGGTGTAGAAGTTCTTGTTGAAGACCTGCTCGATGGCCTGCTTGGCGAAGGGATCGAACCGCTCCATCCAGTAGGTGAAGATGTTCCCTTCCTTCGGATCGCCGCTCACGGTGTCCTGAAGCGCCTGGGCTATCCGGGTGACTTCCCCGAGCGGCAGGTAGTTCCCGAGCACCATGTACTTCGGCCCCTCGGGGCTTTGCGCCACTGGGATGCCGAGGTTGTCCTGCAAGAACTCCGGCAGGATGGTCTCAATGTTCGCCGGGTCGAGTCCCTGGGCTTTCGTCAGGGAGTCGTGCATCTTGTTCCACCACGTCACCACGCCGGGCTTGGTGAAATACTGCTTCAGCGTCGTGGAGATGGCGAACTTCTGCCAGGCGTAGAAGGGGATCAGGCGGCGGAGCGTGTGGCGCTCGAACGTCGTGAGCGTCCGCATGGGATCGTAGGCCACGGCCGCCGTCCGCTGGACCGCCTCGTCGATGTCCATGCCGCCGTGCCATCGGCCCAGGAAGCCCGAGAGCTTGGAGTGGTTGTCTCCGAAGACAGCCATCTTGTAGCCGCCCTGGATCAAGGCGTGGTCTGTCGCCTTGCCGAACTTGTTCCCGCCCAGGATCGGCGGCAGGATGCCAGCAAGCCACGGCTTGAAGCCTCCCTGCGAAGGTGCCACGCCCTGGAGCCGCAGAGCTTCCTGAGTCCCCAGGAACATCTCGTCTCTCACCAGAGGCGATCCCACGAGCCCGCGCGGCTGGAGCTTGTCGAAGACCTGACGTGCCGTCAATTCCATGCCATCAGAAGCGCGCCTTGTCGAAGTGGTAGGAAGCAACGAATAGTCGCCGTTCAAGGCTCTTTGTATCGCGTGAGAAAACTTGTATGAATCCTTGAATCCACTGCCGAGCTGCACTGCATTGAAACCACCCTCTGCGATCTGCATGACTTCATTTGTCATCCAGTCCCGCATCCACCGCTGGAGGAAGACCGCCGGCATCAGCGTCCACGCCTTCCACCAGGACGTGTTCTGGTCCCAGTGCTTGATCAGCCAGTTCTCCCCGAGCTTGTCCGGCCGGCGCATGTTGCTCAGAGTCCCGTTCGGCCCCCAGATCGCGTCGTAGTGGTCCTTCCTGACGTAGACTAGTTCGGGATCGTTCTTGATGATCTTCTCGAAGAGGGCAGGGTCCGTCTGCTGGAGTTCCGTCAGCGGCAGGACGCCATCCCGATGCTGCCAGCGGTGGAGGATGAGAGCTTCCCTGGTCTGCTCAGGAGACAGCTTCCGCCCGACGATCTCCCGGAGCATCTGCTGCTTGTCCTTGGAGCCAGCCTTGATGCCGGCAAGGTACTCGTCCCGCATCCCGCGGATCTCGCCTTGCTGCGCCCGGATCACGTCCTTCAGTTCCTGGATACGGAGTTTGCTGTGGCGCAAAGCCTCTAAGTCATCATTACGCAACCATCGAGCGTATTGGCGGAAGGATTCCCAGCCGCGTGGTGCCACGACTTTGCGTGACGGTACCGCGGCCTGTGGCGCTGGTGTAACAGGAGTTATAACGGTGCCCTCTGTGGCTAGGCCTCCCACTGCTTCCATCCTTGCCAGTCCTTCTTCCTCCAAACGCAGCCGTGCCGCTGCATCCTTGGTACGCTGGCTATGGGGCCCGAAAAGACTAATCTCCCACTCCAATGACCTACGAGCCTCTTCCACCCAACGCTTGCGTGCAAGGACGGCGGCAGCCAGATCCATTGACGATTCCGTGCCGCCAACTGCTGTTGTGGGCCCTGGGACAGATTGAGACTTGATCGCCGTCAGTGCAGATGATTCCGGAACACGTTCTATAGCAGCCGCTTCCCAAAGACCAAGGAAAGCATCGAGGTCTTCTGCGTCAAGCTGCGTGCCGGGCTTGCCGTGTATAAGCGCACTAAGTTGACGTACCGCCCCTTTTTCCCGTTGGGCCCGTGCCCACCAGTCTTTCTGCGCCTGAAGATGCCTCTTCATGGCTGCTACGGCCCAAGTGTCCGTGTCCTTCACGGCGAGGTCGCCCTTGTGAGTCAGGCCGAGCGCGCCGTCCCACTCGTCCAGAAGGTCCCCAAATTCCCTCTTCCCCTCCCCCAAGAGCTGGTGCGCCTGCTCCTCCAGCTGGTCCTTCGCTAGCCAGAAGCGGGCCTTCTGGTTGTTCCGCGTGGAGAGGTCGAGCAGCGTCGCGGGCTCTGGCGTGCGGAAGGTCGTGGCCGTCGTGCCGCGTTCTTTCATAGCCAAGGCCACGACCGGATGGCCTTCCCTCTGCGTCAGATTGCTGACCGTCTCATAGTAGGCCGATCCTCTGGTGCGAGCCAGAGCAATAGGCCCATTTGGATCCAGGAGGTTCTTGTTGATGAGGTTGCTGTCAAAGGTCTTGGTCGAGTCCTCCAGCCGCCGCCACACGGCAGAGAAAGGCTGCGTGTCGAACATGTGCAGCGCCTCGGGAGCCAAGCGTTCGACATCAGCCCTGACGGGATCGAACCACCGGGCCAGCACACGATGGATCCCCTCGACAGGATCCCGCCGGAAGGCATCCTTGATCGGCTTCCACTCCGTGTACTTGGTCCCCAATTCCCAGGCGATGCTGTTCACGGTGTACGTGTCAAGCTGGTCGAATCCGCCACGCTTCTTCATGAACGCCGCGACGTAGGCCCGGGCTTGCTTGTTGAATCCATGCTCCACCGAGGACAACAGCTTCTCCTCGATGCCTTTCCGCACCTCGGGGTTCACGATGCGCGGAAAGTACAGTTCCGTGAAGCTGTTGATGAAACCGGCCAGGTGCTCGGAGTCCCACATGCCCTTGAGGATGGACTGGAACTCAGCAGTGACGGCGGCGACGTCCTGCTGCTTGCCGGCAGCGTGGATGCGCTGGAACACGCCGATGTGCTCAGCCTGGGCAGCCTCGATCTGGGCGGCGCTCATGCCTGCCACTTCACCCTCAAGGCCAGCACGCGCCTCCTGGCCAGGAGTCGGACCAAGAGGCGCGGCTGAAGGCAAGGTCTCCGGGACTCCCGGAGGTTGCATCACGTCCAGGATGTTGCGTTCCTGGACCGCTACCGGGATGGGGCGCTTCAACTCCAGCCCCGCCCGCGCTGGCAGATTCCATGCCTCCCGGATGTCCTTCGGAATGGCGACGTTCGGGAACTCATCGTAGAGGCGGAAGGCCGCCTGTTGACCGATGAGAGGGTCAGCCGATGTCCTGGCCTGTTCCACAAGCTGCGCGAACTCTGGGCTCTCCTTGGTCAACCTCTCGAATCGGCTCTGCGCCTGCCGGACTTCGCGGCTCTCATTCGTGAAGATTTCGGAGAGCGCCCCCAGGTCGTCCAACTCCCGCTCGTTCAGGCCCCACTCCATCGACAGCATGACCCCCCTGGCCCCGTCAGGGTTGCGGAGGATGTCGGGATGATCGTGCTGGATCGCCATCACGCGCTCCCAGTACGCCTGGTTCTGGATGCGCGCTCCCACGCCGCCTTCCGTGATGGCATCCCGGACGAAGGCTCTGGTGGCAGCTCCCTTGATGCCAACGGCCATCTTCTGGGTAGCTGCGAGCACAGGGCGGGTGACTGGATTCGTGTTCAGGAACTCCGCGACGCCCTCCAGCGCCTTGGCGATGTTGATGTCCATCGCCTTGAACGGCTGCCACACATACTGTTGGCCGATGATGGGGATGTTCCAGACGAACAGTGCGCGACGGGCCGTCTCCGTCTGCTTCACGAGAGCGCCCATGTCAAGCTTCAGGAAGCGCATCGTGGCATCAGCAGTGTGCCCTTCTGCCTTGGCAATCTCCTTGAACATCTGGTCCCACTGAAGCATCGGCTTCGCGGCCCGAGCTGCTGCCTGCCCGCCCCTTCTGAGGCCGATCGCTGTCCCACTGATCTTCCCGTACGGGTTCCAGAAGCTCGACGGGTCCAGAATGATCTCGCCCGCGAGGTTGATGAAGAAGTTGGCGACTCCCTCGTTCACGTTCTTTTGCCCGAAGCTCCAGCCGAGGCTCTCACGCACATCCGTGAACCGCACGTCTCTCCCAGTGAACGGCTGCCCTGGCAGGAGCATGTCGATCACCTGGAAGATCGGGTTCTTCCGGAACCCTTCCCAGAGGTTGTCTCCCGCGCCAGTTTCGCCCGTGCCGGCCAAGAAGCCTTTGACCATCTGGCCGAAAAGAAGCTCGTCGAAGAACTCCAGCGGCTCGACCCACCACGGCTTCTGCGCTTCCTGATCCTGGTAGGCCCTCACGATCTGCGGGAGCTGGGGCATGTACGCCGAGATATCGGTAGGCGTGCCACCGAAGCTAGGGAGTGCCGGCAGGTTGAAGGACGGCCGGAGGAGGCCGCTCGGAGCGAAGAGTGGGAGCGGATCCGGCATCGACTACGCCTGTCCTCCCTTGGCGGCAAGCATCTGCGCTATGACCTGGATCGCCGGGTTCTGGAGTCTCCTGGAGAAGCGGCCGGTGTTTTGGTTGTTCAAAAGCTGCTGAAGGAGCATGAACCAGGGAGAGTTTGCTGTCTCCTGCACCACACGCGGATCGTACTGGGTCTGCGGATTCTGCTGAGGTTGGAGGATCTGGCCGAAGCTGAGTCCTGGGGGTGTCGTCTGCCTGAGTGCCGGGAAGTCCCACTGGCGGTTGAGGGTGGGCGCGAGGTCGGCGGCTGGCAAGCTGAAGAGGCTCTGGGCGAGGGGATGGAGCGGCGGGACCGTGGGCGGAGGCTGTGGAACAGGACCGCCTGGGCTGCCAGGAGGATCACCGTAGCCGTAGGGGTTCGGGTCTGGCATCAGTGCAACCATCCTCTGAGTTCGGTCACGCCAGCATCCACCATCTCTTGGACGTTATGGATGCCGTATCGGTCTGCTCTGGGCCAGCGACGGATTTCCTCCATCTTCCACAGCAAATGGCGCAGCTTCGCAGGATCGTCACCAGCAACTTCAACAATCTGATCAAGGATGGGCTGTGAGACGCCTTTCTCACGCAGCATGTTGTATGTGTCAGTTGCGGCACTCATCGCTTCCTTGCGGGCGATTCCTTTCACGTCGATGAGGGGCGTCTTTTCGCCTTCTTTGGGTGCTCCAGCACCAGCGCGGACATCCCGCAGCATCTTGACCATCTTCCCAGCACGGCTTGGTACTGAAGGCAGCGGCCTGGCGATGATCTTCAAGCGACGCTGTTCGGCCTGGTCTTCGGTGATCGTTCCCTTGGCGAAGTCGGCGTCGATGCCGTCGATCTCCAGTTGCCGCTCCTCAAGAGCCTTGCCGATGACATCAGGTTCTTCAAGGAACAGGTCGGCCAATTCCTTGCCTCCCGTGGCGGCGTTCACAGCGTTGCCACGAGCACGCAGCTTGTGCATCTTGTCAATAGCCTGCTCAGGCGTCATGCCAAAACCTTCAAGAATAGGAATGTACTGAGGATTCGCCATGTCAAGCATGAACTTCTGTACGAGCGCATCGTCGTCCGTGATGCGCTGGAGTTCGGTATGGAGAGCCAACTGATCACTGCTGGCTCTCGCCGAGGCTTCATCCTTGGCCCTGCCAAGTGCGAATGTGAAGAGAGCTTCCTTGGTTCTCGCAAGCCGGTCTTGAACTGCGGCCTTCTTGGCATCCTCCGCCTGTTGACGCGCCAGGTTCAGCCGCTCTTGTTCGATACCGATACGCTGTGTCTCGCGCCGCCCGCCCTCTTCGGCCATGACTTCCTGGCGCATGAGATTCTGTCGCTGGAAACCTTCGGCTGTCTTCTGGCTAGAGGCCGCCCGTTCCTCGGCCTTGGTCAAGCGCGTCTCGCCGAGCTCTGCTAGCCGGCGCTGTGTAGCCCCCGTGGCTTTGGCCTCGGCCAGACGTTCGATGTCCATGCCCTCTTGCGCAAGCCGCCCACGACGGCCCTCCTCACGCTCCTCCTTCAACAGACTGATGCGCTCGCCGTGGCGCGTCGTTTCGAGTGCGACGTCCTCCTTCCGCTCCCTCTGCCTGGTCTGCTCCTGCTCCTGCATCATCTGCCGCCGGGCAGCCTCCTGGAGTCCAGGCGCGATGGCAGAAGAGAACCCGCTGGCGAAGGCTCCGATGCCGGCTCCGAGGTCGCTCATGGTCATGAATCCTTCGGGGTGTTGGGCAGTATAATGAAGCCACCGTCGCCGAGATACACTCTGCCAGCAGCAACTAACTCCCAGAATGTGACCAACTCCTCTCCCGTCACTCCGATGCTGCGAGCGAACGGAGCAACGCGCTCACAGAGCCAGTCTTTCGGATGGTCCTTCAGGTCAAACTCCATACATGGCCTCCTGGCCGGCGTGCGCGAGACGGACGAAGAACGGTCGAAGGGTGCGGCGCAGGAAGGCGCTCCTGCGGACCAGCCAGGCCACGGGGCGACCGATGGCAAGGTACGTCCACCGGAACCACGACGGGGCCTTGAACCGGACCCAGTACCGCGCGGCGTGGGTCTCCCAGGCGTCCTTGCCGAAGATCGCCTCGGCCACCCAGCAGAGCAGCCCTGCCATCGTGTTCACTTGGCCGGTGAATCCTGCTCCTGGCATCGCTCCAGCAGCGCCAGCACCGCCGAACAGGCTCCCGAATCCACCAGCCATGCCGGCAGCTCCGAGGAGGCTGCCGCCAAGCTGACCGACCCCGCCCAACGCCTGGGCTAGTGGGCTCGGCTGCCCGGCTAGGCCCGTCAGGGTGTTCCCGACGCCTAGTTGCGTGTTTGCGAGACTCTGGCTCATCCCCGCCCTCTGCCCGAGCAAGCTCTGGATGAGGTTGAAGGCGTTCACCAAGTCGGCGTTGCTCTGGAGCGCCCCCTGGATCTCCGCCTGGCGTGATCCCTGGGCAAGCTCCGTCCCGAGTCC
>Ga0209521_10001764_pt1 | contig 17635 bp, 16 predicted proteins | sample Rifsed19ft4_FD_184016 | JGI IMG/M metagenome (GOLD analysis project Ga0209521, IMG submission 184016) | Soil microbial communities from Rifle, Colorado, USA - sediment 19ft 4 (version 2) | ecosystem: Environmental > Terrestrial > Deep subsurface > Rock core/Sediment | place: Rifle, Colorado...
CCATAGCTTCTGGCCGTACTCCATCCCGCAGTAGAACTCCCAGCCCAGCTCGCCGACATAGGTCACCCGCACCGCCAGGGCGGGGACATTGCCCACCGTGATTCGCCGCGCGGTCATGTAGGGAAATCCCCCGTTGGAGACATCGTCCCGGGTGAGGCTCTCCAGGATCTGGCGCGCCCTCGGCCCCCAGAGCCCGAGGCAGGCATACGACGAGGTGGCATCCTCCACCGCCACGGAGCCATCGTCGGGCGTGTGCAGGCGGATCCAGTTGATGTCGTGGACGCCGAAAGCGGTGCCCGTGACGATCAAAAAGCGATCGTCGGCGAAGCGGGTCACCGTGAAATCGCATTCGATCCCGCCGCGATCGTTGAGCATGGAGGTGTAGACGACACTGCCGACGGGTTTGTCGATGTCGTTGGCGCACATCTGCTGGAGGAACCCGATCGCCCCAGGACCTCGAACCTCGATCTTGCTGAAGGAGGTTTCGTCGAAGAGGCCGGCCGCCGACCGCGTCTGCAGATGCTCATAGCCGACGGCCGGCGACCAATGGACGGATGCCCAGCCCCGCGGCCTGTAGCCGTGCGTCGCCAGTTTCTCGTAGGGGGTGTACCAGTTCGGGCGCTCCCAGCCGAATTTCTCGCCGAACGAGGCGCCCAGATCTTTCTCCCGGGAGTAGGCGGGGCTGAAGCGGAAGTTGCGCTCGGTCTGGCGCTCCTCTCCCGGCAGGTGGATGTCGTAGTAGCGGGAGTTACTCTCAATCGTGCGGTTGAGGGTGAATTGTTGACCAAGGTAGTGTGGCCCGAAGCGCCGCAGGTCGAGCCGCCAGCAGTTCCACTCGGGCGTCCCCTCGATGATCCACTCGGCCATCGCCTTGCCGATGCCGCCGGCCCCTGCCAGCCCATGGGCGCAGAAGGCGCACGCCACCCAGAAGCCCTTCACGTCGGTCGGTCCCAGGAGGAACTCGCCATCCGGCGTGAAGCCCTCCGGCCCGTTGAGCAACTGGATGATCTCGGCCTTCTCCACCGCCGGCACGCGCTGGATGGAGTTTTCCATCAGCGGCGAGAAACGTTCCCAGTCGGGCGGCAGGAGCTTATATTTGAAGTCCTCCGGGATCCCCGCCAACCCGAAGGGCTTGGGGTTGCGCTCGTAGCCCCCAGTGACCAGCCCCCCCACTTCCTCGCGCCAGTAGACCAGGAGATCCGGATCGCGCATCGTCGGCACCTCGTGATCGAGGCCCTCGATCGGCTTGGTGATCAGATAAAGATGGGCGAAGGGGATGATGGGGAGGACAATGCCCAGCATGGCGGCGATCTCGTTGCCCCACTGGCCGGCGGCGTTGACGACGATCTCGGTGCGGATCGTCCCCTGATCGGTGACCACCTCGTCAACCCGGCCCTGCTTGAGGCGGATGGCCGTCACCCGGGTGTCGGTGAGAAACCTGGCCCCGCGCTTCTTTGCCCCGGCCGCCAAAGCGTTGGTGAGGCCGGTGGGGTCGATGGCGCCATCCGTCGGGGTGTAGACGGCCCCGAGAACTCCCTCCCGGTTCATCAGCGGCCACATCCGGTGAGCCTCATCGGTGCTGATCAGCTCGAGCGGCATGCCGAAGGAGCGGGCATAACCCACCTGGCGTTTGAGCTCGATCATCCGCTCCGGGGAGGAGGCCAGCCGCAGGCCGCCCACTTCGCGCCATCCGGCGTCTACACCGGTCTCGTCCTTGAGGCGGCGGTAGAGGTCGGTTGAGTATTTCATCATGCGGGTGAGGTTGAAATCCGATCGCAGCTGCCCCACCAGGCCGGCCGAGTGCCAGGTGGAGCCGCAGGTGAGCTCGCCCCGCTCGAGGACGACGACATCTTTCCAGCCCATCAGGGTGAGGTGGTAGGCGATGCTGCATCCTCCGACCCCTCCGCCGATAATCACAACCTGAGCATGGGTGGGCAGAGCCGATGCCATTTCAGGCCTCCTGTAGCCAGTGCTGCCAGCCCGGGTCGTTCATCCGTTCCGCCATGCGCCGGAAATGCTTCGCGGCGTAGTCGCGGAAGTCGAAATCGAGCTGGGAGATTCCGATCTGTACGATCCCCCACATCGCCTCGCGGAAGTCGGACATGGTCTTCATGAGCCGCAGGCGAGCGGTGCGCGCGGCGGTCGCCGCGCCGTAGTAGGCCTCGAGCAGGACGTGATCCTGCGCCTCCGAGAAGCTGTGGTTAACGGCGAAATTGGCCAGGTCGAAGGTGACATCCCCCATCCCGGCATACTCCCAATCCAAGACCCGGATCTCTCCATCGTCGAGGAAGTTGCCGATCAGCAAATCGTTGTGGCAGGGCCGGGGCGTGAAGGGATCGCGCCGCAACGCCTCCTCGATCTCCTCTTTACGCTGCCTCAGCCAGTCGAAGTTGTCGGGGAGGGCGACGTCGTAGCGGCGGCCGATCTCGGCATAGGTTTCGACAATGCGGAACGGGGAGAATGTGCCCGGGATCGGCGGCATCCCGTGAATCCGCTTGAGGATCTCCGCCACCCGGCGGATGTTCTCCGGCTGGCCGATCTCCTCCTGGGTGAGGGCCCGCCCGGGAATGAAGCGCGTGACCAGGTAGCCCTCCGGACGCAGGAAATGGACCACCTGCGGTGCTACGCCGATCGCGGCCGCGGCCCGATTGGCGGCGTACTCCAGCTCGCGCCGGATTCCCAGCAGCTCGGTGTTGGCCCCGCTGATGCGGACGACAAAGGACTCGCCGCCCACCTCGACGCGGAAGTTCTGATTGGTGATTCCGCCGCCGAGGGGCGTGACAGTGAGGTCCATCGCCCCGGCCCATCCGGGCACCCGGGCGATCACCTCCGAGAGGATCGGGTCCACCAGAAGGCGCTCCTCGGGGCAGGGATCTAGCGGTGCCAGACGGAGCCCGGACGGGCCATCTCGTTGACGATGTCGTAGGAGGAGATGATGCCCAGGGGCATGGCGTCGGGGTGTTCCGGATCCACCACAACCAGGCGGTGATGGTGGTGAGCGATCATCTGATCGGCGGCCTCGCGCAGCGTGGCCCCGGGCGAGATCGTGAGGGCATGATGCACGACCCGGGCCGCCGTGACGTCGGCGCAGCCGGCCTCGCCGCAGTAGCTGAGGAGGTCCAGGCCGCTGATCACGCCCAGGGGCTTCCCTTGAGGATCGACCACCAGCACCGAGCGATAGTGGGCGTCGGTCATGCCACGGGCGACATCCGGCAGCGGCGTATTGTCGCGGCAGACGAGGATCGCCCGCGACATCACGTCGCTGACGGTCGCCCGCGCCGCGCCGACGGCCTGGGCCATGCTAGCAACGAGGTCGGAAATGGAGATCACGCCCGCGGCCTTGCCGGCGTCGGTCACCAGGAGCCGGCTGATCCCTTCGCTGCGCATCCGCTCGGCGGCGTGGCTGGCGGGTGCGTCGGCTTCAACCGTGTCGATAGGAACCGTCATCAGCTCGCCGGCCGTCATGCTCCGCATCGCCAGCAAGCTCTCTTCGTCGGTGGAGAGCCATTCGGCGGCCAGAAGATCGAAGTCGGAGATGATCCCCAGCGGGCGATGGTCGCGGTCGGCGACGATGAGGGCATGGATGCGGTGTTGGGTGAGCATGGCCGCCACCTGGCCCAGCGAGGCGTCGGGGCGGCAGGTGATCAGGCCGGGGTGCATCAGATCTCGGACGCGTCTCGTCATGGAAGAGGCCTCCTGACTGCGATCCGGCCACGGGCGACCGCGCTAGTCCACTTCCTCGACGTCTTTGTACCACTTCACCCGGTCGCCGACGCGAGCCCGCAGGCGCCACGCCAGCGATTTCGGCTCGGCCTCGATCCTCCCCAGAGCCTGGCTCACTTGAGAGGCGATGTGCGCTTTCTCGGAGTCGGCGAGTTGAGGGTAGGCTTGAGCCAGCTGGCGCACCTTGTCGAGGTTCATCGTCAGAGTCCGCCACAGTCCCCAGTCGGCGGAGCACAGGCCCGCCACACGGCGCATGTTCACCGTCTCGTCGTCGATCTCGCCGAAGGGGTGCTCCAGCAGGAGCATGATCGTGTCGATCACATCCTTCTCGTTGATCTTGACGATCTGCATCTTCTCCAGAAGCATCTCCGCCAGAGGGATCGTGGGCGAATCCACCTCCAAACGGCCGTTCCAGGGGATCACGTGACAGAAGTCGAGCTTCTCATAGAAGACGTCGACGTGCATCCGGATCTTGGAGTTTTCGAAGATCGCCCGGCCCCCTTCGCTGACGACGAACACCTCTTTGTGTTCGGCATAGCCCAGGCCCTGCATCACGCCGCGAACTCCCGCCGCCTCCCGGCTGTAGCCAGCCAGGTCGATGTCGGTGTAGGCGCGGTTCATCTTTTCCTGAAGATAGCCAAACTTGGGGCAGTGGGAGTGAAAGGCCAGTGAGCCAAGGAGACGCAGCGACACCCCGCCGACGTCCCCGGCCTCGACGATGCGATGCACCTCGCTCTCGAATCGCTCGCGCTCCGCCCGGTCTTGCGGCCCGATCCCGACCGTCTGATCTGGCATAGCCTGTCGTCCCGTTGCGCTACCTAGGGGAGGAGAGAAATCCGACCGCTGCCCATTATATCTGAAAGAGCACATGCTTGCAGAACCCCTCAAAATCATTCATAATGTGGTTCGGCAGTGATCTCAACCGAGTAGAATCGACTAGGTCGCCCCAAGCCGGAGGAGGCGGCACTCCTCGGATGAGCAAGAGCCTGATCCCCGCGCAGCGGCGGCAAAAGATCCTCGAATATCTCCAATTTCACCAGGTCGCCAGCATTTCCGGCCTGGCCGAGATGCTGGGCGCCTCGGAGGCCACGATTCGCCGGGACCTGGAGTGGCTGGAAGCCGAGGGCATCGCCGAGCGGACCCACGGCGGGGCCGTCCTCACCCAGCGGATGCCCCTCGAGCCGCCCTACGCCCGCAGTGCTCAGGCCCATCCCGAGGAGAAGCACCGCATCGGCCTGGCGGCTGCCTCCCTGGTGAGGAACGGCGAGACGATCTTCCTCAACAGCGGGACCACAACCACGCAGGTGATGCACCACCTCCTGGCCCGCCAGGATCTGCGAGATGTCACGGTGATCACCAACAACGTGACGGCGGCCCTCGCCGCGCCCTCTTTGGGCTTCGAGGTCGTTCTGCTGGGCGGCTACTTCCGCCCGGTGGCCACCTCGGTCTTCGGGCACTTCGCCACCGCCATGCTCCGTCAGGTCTCGGCCGATCGAGCGTTTATCGGGGTCGACGGGATCACCCTCAAGTATGGCTGCACAACGCCGGCCAGCGGAGAAGCCGAAATCGCCCGGGTCATGATCGAGCGCACTCACGGGTCGGTGATCGTCGTCGCCGACCACAGCAAGTGGGGCGTGGTCTCCAACTTCGAGATCGCCTCTCTTGAGAGCCTGGATATCTTCGTCACCGACATGGGCCTGGCTTCGGAAGCGCGGTCGGCGCTCGAAGCCCGCTCGGTCCACGTCCTGCTGGCCGGGGAACGGCCAGGAGCCGACGGCAACGGCCGGGGCGAGAGCTGACCGGGAGAGACGGCATGCCTCTGTTTGGCAAGAAACCCGCATCCAAGACCACCACCGTCTTCTTCGCCACCGATGTTCACGGATCGGAGCGCACGTTCCGGAAGTTCATCAACGCCGGCAAGTTCTACAACGCTCAGGTTCTGGTGATGGGCGGCGACATCATCGGCAAGATGGCCGTTCCCATCATCCAGGAGGGCCCAGGCCACTACCGGGCGACGCTCCAGGGCCGCACCGAACGCTTCGAAGGCGAGGAAGCCCTCCAGGCATTGCGCGAGCGGATCGGCACTCTCGGCTTCTACAGCAAGGTTCTCGAGGAAGGCGAGTTCCGCGCGCTGGCCGCCGATCCCTCCCGCGTCGAGGCCATGTTTCACGACCTCGCCCGCGAGCGGCTCGAGTCGTGGCTGGATCTGGCCGAAACCCGCCTGGCGGGCACCGGGATCAAATGCTACGTCACGGGCGGCAACGACGACTATCCCGACGTCCTTCAGGCCCTGCATCGCCCGAACGCTGAGGCCCTGGTCGCCTGCGAGGGCAAGCTCATCGAGATCGACGGCGAGCACACCATGATCAGCATGGGCTTCTCGGGACCCACCCCCTGGAAGACGCCCCGGGAAATCCCCGACGAGGAATTGGGGTTAAAGATTGAAGAGATGATCGCCCAGGTGGCCGACCCGAGCCGCTGTGTCTTCAACTTCCACGACCCGCCCGTCGACTCCACCCTCGACACCTGCCCGCTGCTCGACTGGAGCACCGACCCGCCCACCCAGATCGTCAAGGCCGGCCAGGTGGTGCTGCACGGGGCCGGGAGCAAGTCGGTGCGCAAGGCGATCGAGACCCATCAACCCGTGCTTGGGCTCCACGGCCACATCCACGAGTCCCCCGGCGCCACCCGGATCGGGCGCTCCCTTTGCGTCAACCCGGGTAGCGAGTACGGCGAGGGCGTGCTGCGCGGCGTTCTTCTGAATCTGGCCGGGGGGAAAGTCGAAAGCTATCAACTGACCAGCGGATAGTCCCCGGGCAGCCCGGGAAGGAGGCCCGTTATCGAGGAGACTCCGAGCAGCCTCGATGCCCTTCGATGGTCGATTCGTCCTGGAGGAGAACCTGATGGCAACTGCAACAGCTACGCCTGAGGTCTTCACCCGAAAGGCCTCCGGTCTCGTGCGTGTGATGTCCCCGTATTCGGCGTTCATCTACAACATCCTCACCATGGGCCTGATCTTCCCCTGGACCTACCTGTGGGCCCCTGGCGCCCTGCCCGGCGGAAAGCTCGTGTGGGGCATTTTGCTGGCGACGGTCTTCGAGATTCCCATCGCCTTCGCCTACGTCTGGCTCTCGACGGCCCTGCCTCGCTCGGGCGGGGACTACGTGTTCCAGAGCCGCGCCTTTGGCGGCTTCTGGGGCTTCACCCTGCTGATGTCGGGCTTCGTCATCTGGATTCTGCAATGGGTGGCTCTCTCCGGGTGGCTGCTCTCCTATCTCGGGTTTGCCCCCCTCTTCCTCGGGCTTGGAGCCACTACAGGCAACGCGGCCCTCTCCGAGGTCGGCGTCTGGTTCACCAGCGCCAACGGAATCATCATCACCAGCATCGTCAACGCGTTCCTGTCGATGCTGCTGCTGGTGAGCGGCTTCAAGAACTACGTCAAGGTCCAGTATGTCATGTTCTACGGCATCCTGGTGGCCTTCGCCACGACTCTGATCGTCCTCTTCACCACGCCTCAAGCTGAGTTCGTCACCCGTCTGAACGAGTTTGCGGTTCGCTCTGGCGGGGTGCAGAACTTCTACCAGGCCGCTCGCGACGCCGTGGTGGGAGCGGGGATCGACCTGAATCCCCCGTTCAGCATGCTGGCCACACTCCTGGTGGCGCCCATCGCCTGGACCAGCCTGCAGTGGGCCACCTATTCCGCCGAGCAGAACGGCGAGATCAAGGAAGCCCGTTCCTTCAAGAACCAGGTCTTCATTCTGGTCGGCTCCCTGATCGTCACCGGGATCCTGCTGGCCCTGCTGGCCATGGCGTTCGAGCGCGCCGGCGGCACGGAGTTCGTCTACATCGCCGGCGCGGGATACTGGTCGCTGATCCCTGAAGCCAGCATCAGCGGCTTCAACTTGTGGCCGAATATTCTCGCCGTGGCCCTCACGGCCAGCCCTCTCGTGGTGCTGCTGATCGCCTTCGGCTACATCCTCAACTCGTTCCAGATCGTGAACAACTGCTACATCGGCGTCACCCGCATCATGGTGGCCATGTCGCTCGACCGCCTGCTCCCGGAGTGGGTGAGCAAAGTGCACGAGCGGCTCCACACGCCGGTGAATGCCCACCTCGTCTACTTCCTGGCCAGCATCCCGGTGATCTGGGCCTACAACAAGGTGGGGGGTTGGATCGGTCTCACGCTGGGTGTGACGTTTGCCTGCGGCTACGTCTTCGCCGCCACGAGCCTGGCCGGCGCGGTGCTGCCGTTCCGGGCGAAAGAGGTCTACGACGCTTCTCCCGGGGCAAGCTACAAAGTCAACGGCCTGGCCGGTCTGGTCCTGATGGTGATCGGAGCGGCGGCGTTCGTCTGGACCACCTGGGAGTTTGCCGCTGTATTCGCCGCCACGCCCATTCTCTTGTGGCTCGTGCGTCTGCTGGGACTGGCGGCCGCGGCCGGTGTTTTCTACATGTTCCGAGGGCAGCTGGGCGGCTGGGTCCGCGGGACGGCGATGCCCTGGGTGACGGCGCTGGGCACGGCGGGCGCCGGCGTCGGGTCTGCCATGGTGGTGGCGTTCCTTCTGGCGCCCCAGCTCGGCGTCCTGGGCAACTGGGACTTCAGCAACCTGCCCAGCAGCCTGTGGTCGCAGATCATCGCCTTTGGGATCCTCATCCTCTCCGCGGTCTGGTATTTCGCCGCCAAGGCGGCCCAGAAGCGCCGCGGCATCAACGTCGACTACGCTTTCAAGGAGATCCCGCCTGAGTAGTCGGGGCTTCCTTTCGCGAGAAACCCGGCGTCTCCCCGACGCCGGGTTTCTTGTTGGTCAGGAAGAGAAACCTGTCACGGAGGTGCGAGGGCAGCGTCCTCCCTAAGGCTGGGGCCCAAGGATGACCTGGCGCGAGCCGTCGCCCGGATTGTAGAGGACGACGCTTTCCAGGCTCTCAAGCCTTAGGAATGTGAGGATGAGCTCGGTTCCGTCCTCGAGGGGATACACGTACGCGTAGACCCCCGATCCTTCATCCCTTGCCGGCTCTCCCACTCGGGCGACGATCTCGTCGTAGGTCATCCCAAGCCGAAGGAGCTGGAAGCCATCCAGCGTCAGGCCTCCCGAAGTTGGGGTCGGCGTCGAAGGTCCCCCGGTGCAACCCACGACCAGAATCCCTCCGAGGACGAATGCAGACAGAAAGCGAGAAAACCGGTTCACGCTCGACCCTTCCGTGCTTGTCATGCTCACCTCCCGCAACGATTTGCGGGCAAGACCGCCGTCCCGCTCGCATCCCAGCTATGGGCCGACACAGAAGTATCCCCCGAAGTCGGTGTAGTTGAGAGATCCGTAGTTGCGGTTGGCGCTTGCAGGATCCCAAATCGGCAGTCCGGGCCCCTGGCACTTCGGTCGGACCCAGGTCCCGCGCCTCGATCCCCCGCCGGTTGTGGGGGCGATCACAAAGGGAACCGCGTCGCCCCTGGAGACGTTCTCGAGAGCCCACCCGGTTGGTGGCTCGCTCAACGCTGCTAGCCCGGGGACACGCACCTTAAGCGGCCGTCCCGCGCTCCTGCCTGCGCCGCTCCCTCCGGGCGGCTCGCTGCGCATCCCCGCCGTCCCCGCCCTCTGGCCGGGGCCGATTGGCCCGAAGCCATGCCATGCAGTTCTCGTCGTGGCCCATCATGACGTCGGCGGCGCGCAGGATATTGCGGATCTCGGGCTCCAATGGGTTGGTGATGGCGCCGGTGAGACCGGAGGCGATGGCCATCGCCAGGAAGGCCGCGTTCAGCGTGGCCCGGCCGGGAAGGCCGAACGAGATGTTCGAGGCGCCGCAGATGGTATTCACCCCCAGTTCCTCCTGCACCCGGCGCGCCATCCGGAAGAGCGACACACCGGCCGTGGCCACGGCGCCGATGGGCATGGCCAGAGGATCAATCAAGACGTCCTCACGCGGGATCCCCATCGCCACCGCCCGTTCGACGATCTTCCTGGCCACCTCAAAGCGGACGTTCGGATCCAGGGAGATGCCGCTCTCGTCGTTGGCCACGCCGATCACTGCCGCCCCGTGCATCTTGGCCAGCGGCAGCACGGCCTCCAGCCGTTCCTCCTCCCCGGTGACGGAATTGATGAGCGCTTTCCCCTGGTAGGCCGCCAGGCCAGCCTCGAGCGCTTTCACCACTGAGGAATCGATGCACAGCGGCACGTCCACGACGGACTGCACCTGCCGGACGGCCTCCGCCAGAATAGCCGGCTCGTCGGCCAGAGGGATCCCCGCGTTCACGTCGAGCACATGCGCCCCGGCCTCCACTTGCGCTCGCGCCTCGGTGCGGACGCGTTCAAAGTCCCCGCCTGCCATCTCCGCGGCGAGCTTCGAGCGGTTGGTCGGATTGATACGCTCCCCGATGATGACAAAAGGATGATCGGGGCCGATACGGATTTCCTGCTTCGGGGACTTGAGCATCGTCTCCATCAGGGTGTTGCCTCCCGGTCGTTTTCCGGTGGGACTGCCGGAGCGCTGCGGCGGCGCGGCAGCAGCCCCGCCTCTTCAATGATCTCCGCCACAAGCTCCTCCTGGCGGTAGGCCATCACATGCACCCCTCGCACACCCGGGATTTCCCGTACCTCCCGGATGATCTCCACACACAGCCGCTTTCCTTCCTCCCGCTGGCGCCCCGATGGGACGCCCCGAAGCCTCTCGACGACGGTATCGGGAATCACCACCCCCGGCACCCGGGAGCGCAGCCACTCCGCCGTCCTCGCCGAACGCAGCGGCCCCACGCCGACAAGGAAGAAGGCTCTCTCGTCGAGCCCCAGGTCTTGCACCTGCGTCATGAACCCCCGCAGCGCCCGAACGTCGAAGCAGAACTGCGTCTGGATAAACTCCGCGCCGGCCTCGACCTTCTTGGCCAGATGCGCGGCACGGTACTCGAAAGGTGGGGCAAACGGGTTGGCCGACGCACCGAGGAAGAAATGCGGCCTGGCCTCCAGCACCCGCCCGCTGAGGAAATGCCCCTGGTCGCGAAGCATGCGCGCCGTGCGCAACAGCGTGACCGAGTCCAGGTCGAAGACCGGCCGGGCCTCCGGCTGGTCGCCCGCCTGCACCCCATCCCCCGTCAGGCAGAGCAGGTTGCGCACCCCCATCGCCGCCGCGCCCAGCAGGTCGCCCTGGATGGCGATCCGGTTGCGATCGCGACACGAGACCTGCATCACCGGCTCGTAGCCGGCGCGGGTGAGCAAGGCGCAAACGCTCACGCTCGACATGTGGACGTTGGCCCCGGAGGCATCGGTGGCATTGATCGCGTCGCATACCGTCGCCAGCACCAGGGCGCGCTCATAGACCGCCTCGGGATCGGCGCTGTCGGGCGGGTTGAGCTCGGCCGTCACGGCGAAGCGACCAGATCTCAACACCCGCTCAAGCCGAGAGGACTCGCTCATTCAAGCCACCCCGCCCACGGGACACGCCTCGATGCGGGCAACGCTGCTCCTTGACCGCAGAGTGCGCTGAGAGCTCTCTGCGGTGAGCCGCCTCACCCAGAGAGAGCGACAGCATCCCAGCCCACCGGCGTGCGGCCGGCCGAGCCGGTCAGGTCGTTGATCCAGGCCGAAGTCCCTTCCAGGCGGTGGTCGAGCGGAGGAAGGATTCGGCGGATCTCCTCGCGGTATGTTTCCATCCTCGCCGCCCTCTCCCAGGCGAGCAACCAGACGCAGGCCATCTCCGGCCGAACCTCGCAATGCCCATCCGGCCGGACGCCGCCGCAGGGGCCGTTGCGCATCGCCTTGGGGCAGGCCATCGGGCACGTCATGCCTGTGCTGTGCAAGACGCACTGGCCGCACATTCTGCAGTCGAAGAGCGGTTCCTTGGTGAGGCGCTCTCCCAGGACGAAGGCCCGCTCGACAACCCCACCAGGGCGGAGCCAGCGGCGGAATGGAGCCAGCAACGCACGGGTTAGCCGGTAGGCGGTCTCGAGGGAACGAGGCCGATCCTGGAGGAACGACATGGGCCACAACGCCTTTTGCCCTGCCCTGCGTCCCTCCTCTCCTTTGTGGGGGAGAGACAGGGGGCCAGGGGATGGGTCAGGATCCTTCCATGCCCCCGTTGGCCGCCAGTTTCTGCAATCTCTCCGGCGGGTAGGCCTTCTCGATCTCCTGAGCCAGTTCGGCCGCGGCGGCTTCCGGCTCGCCTTCCCGTTCGACCGATTGGGAGGTGCGCCACTCCTCCAGGTAGGCGTCGCTCCCGGTCTTGCCCGCCCGCATGGCTGCCTCGTCGATCGCTTGCTGGAAGCGGTCGCTGAGCGGACGGGAGGCGCGCTTCCGGCCGACTCGAGCCCTCACCTGGCCAGGGATATCTCGCCAGTAGACGACTTCGCACGTAGTCTTCATGAGCCCATCAACTGCACCAGGCGCGTCTCGAGCGCGCCATACCCCACACGGATGGTTACCAGCGGAAGCCCGATCGCGGCCGCTGCGGCTTCCGCCTTGCGTCGCAAGACGGGATCGTCTCGCTGCGCCAGGTAGACGACACGCGTGTAGTTGGCGAAATACTCGCCTCGCAGCCCCGGATGGCGGTCGATTCCCAGCCCTTCGAGCACCAGATGATCAAACGAACCCACGAGATAGTCGGTCAGGAAGAACGTCCCCAGCGACTGGGCCATCAGGTTGTCGAAGCGGCCGTTGGCGTACATCTCGTAACAATGCGGCCCCGACACACGCTCCACCCCCTCCGCCTTCAGCAGAGCGTCGAGACCCCCGCCCGTCCCGCAGTCGCCGTACACCACGATGACTCGGCCATACAGACTGCGCGCCTGGCGAATGCGCTTGAGCACGGCAGGCGGAATCCGGTCGGGCTCATTGTGAAGCAGAGAGGGGACTCCAAGCACATCCGCCTCCCAGCCATGCTTCTTTCGAAGCTCGAGTACCTCGCGCGCCAGGGCGCCGCAGGCAATCAGCGCGGTCTTCATCGGTTCCTTCCGGCCGGGCCCTACGCCTGTTCCTTCATCAGTGCTTCGGCCATGGCCCGCAAGTGGGCCGGGGTGCTTCCACAGCAGGAGCCCACGATGCGCGCCCCGGCTCCGGCGACGGTCGTGGCATACTCGGCCATCTCGGCGGGGCCAGCCCCATAGACGGCGCGGCCCTTCTCCAGGCGCGGGATCCCGGCGTTGGCCTTGGCCACCAGGATGGCCTCCGGCGCCACGGCGCGCATCTTGCGCACCACGGCCTCGATTTCGTCGGGGCCGTTGCCGCAATTGCCGCCGATGGCGGAGGCGCCCCATCCCAGGAGAGCCTTCGCCGCATCCTCGGGCCTCACCCCCATCATGGTCCGGCCGCGGGTGTCGAACGTCATCGTCGTGATCAGCGGCACATCGCCCGCCGCCCGACGAACGCCCTCCATGGCTGCATGCACTTCCTCCAGATCCGACATTGTCTCGATCCAGAAGAGATCCACGCCGGCTTCGGCCAGGGCCGCGGCTTGCTCGGCAAAGCCCTCCACCGCCTCGGCGAACTCCATATCTCCCAAGGGCGCTAGGATGCGCCCGCTCGGGCCGATATCGCCGGCCACAAGGCCCAGGCCTCCCATCGCCTGCACGGCTTCTCGGGCCACGCGCGCGGCGGCGCGGTTGAGCTCGGGGACGCGGGCCTCGAGGTTGTGCAGGCCAAGGCGGAAGCGGTTGCCGCCGAAGGTGTTGGTGAGCAGGATGCGGGCACCTGCCTCCAGATACCCCTGATGGACGCCGCGCACCCGGTCGGGATGGTCGAGGTTCCAGCCCTCGGGCGGGTCGCCGAACTGCAGGCCGGCCTCAAACAGCATGGTGCCCATGGCCCCATCGGCCAGGATCACGTCGGTCGTATCGAGCAGGGTTTGCCACGTGGTCATGGGGCCTCCAACGGAAGAGGGTGATCGGTGATCAGTGATCGGTGATCGGGCACATGGACGGCCCGCAACCGATCACCGAGTAACCGATCACCCGCCTTCACACCGCCTGCCCTCTTCGAATGGCCATGAGCTTCTTGGCCGTCTCGACGGCGACGGCCGCATCGCGGCAGTAGGCATCGGCCTCGATCTCCTCGGCGAAGGCAGCATTGAGCGGCGCCCCGCCAACAAGAACAATCAGCTTTTCACGGATGCCGGTCTCCTTTAGGCCCTTGATGACCACGCCCATATACGGCATGGTGGTGGTGAGGAGCGCGCTCATGCCGAGGATATCCGGCTTGTGCTCCTCGATGGCGGCGAGGAACTTCTCCCAGTCGACATTGATCCCCAGGTTGACCACCTTGAAGCCGGCGCCTTCCATCATCATCGCCACCAGGTTCTTCCCGATGTCGTGGATATCGCCCTTGACCGTGCCGATCACCATCGTTCCGACCTGCGGGGCTCCGGTCTCGGCCAGGAGAGGGCGCAAGATCTGCATCCCTGCTTTCATCGCCTTGGCGGCCATCAACACTTCGGGCACGAAGAGCACGCCGTCTCGGAAGTCGGCGCCCACAACGTCCATCCCGGCCACCAGGGCCTGGGTGAGCACTTCGTAGGGTTGAAGCCCGCGGGCGAGGAGCTCATTCGTCCCGGCCAGCACCTCATCGGCCAGGCCGTCGTAGAGGTCGTCCTGAATCTGCTCGATCAGTTCAGGCGTCGCCAGCTTGCTGAGATCGAGTTCATCCGCCATGTTGCCCTCGTGATCCTACGGGTTTCGCGCGCCGACGCTCTCGGGGTGCGGCTTTCTCATCCGAAGGCCGCGACGCCAGGATGTCTTCCAGGTGGGGGAAAGGATCGGAGGCGTGGGGGATAGCCATTGCCGAGACGAACTCATCCTGGAAGGCGGGCTCAGTGGCCGTCTGGACGTGGCGCACCCACCCGGCGAGCCGCTCTCCTTCGGCGCGCTGTTCATCGCTCAGGAGAGCGATCCGGGCCCCATCGCCGGCTGCGTTGCCCACAGCCGCCACGCGGTCGAGATCACAATCCGGGATCATTCCCAAGACCATCGCGTGGAGCGGGTCGATGTAGCTTCCAAATGCGCCGGCGAGCGAGATCCGGCTCACCTGCCTCACCCCGCGATGGGCCATCAGCAGCTTCACCCCGGCGTATAGAGCCGCCTTGGCCAGTTGAATGGCACGCACGTCGTTCTGCGTGACGACGATCTCGCTCCCGGTGGCCGTCTCCCGGGGGCCGGCGAGCAGGTATTCTCCGGTCCGCCCGTTCCAGCGCACACGGCTCGAACGCCGGGCGGCGGCTTCCTGGACGCGCCCGTCAGATGAGAGAATGCCGGTCAGAAACATCTCAGCCACGACCTCAATGATACCGCTTCCACAAATGCCGGTCGCTCGGGCCGCTTCGGGTATCGGGGGGCCGGCCTCGGCCGTCACCCAATCGTCCCATCCGATCACCCGCCAGCGCGGTTCGAGCGTCTCCGGATCGATCCGCACGCGTTCGATCGCCCCCGACGCGGCCCGCTGCCCGTGCGTGATCTGGGCTCCTTCGAAGGCCGGGCCGGTGGGGCTCGAAGCGCAGAGCACCTCCTCGCGGTTGCCGAGGGAAATCTCGGCGTTCGTCCCGACGTCGATCACCAGCGACATCTCGTCGCGCTGGTGGGGCGCCTCGGCCAGCAAGACGGCCACGTGGTCGGCGCCCACGTGCCCGGCGATGCAAGGCAAGACGTGAAGACGCGCCGCCGGGTGGAAGGCGAGCCCCAGGTCGCGGGCCTTGAGGTCATACGGCGAGGAGGAGGCAGGGGCGAAGGGGGCACCGCCCAGCTCCACAGGGTCGATCCCCAGGAAGAGATGCTGCATCACCGTGTTGCCTACAAGCACCACATCGAGGATGGCCTCCGCAGGCCGGCCGATGGAGGCAGCCGCCTTCTCGGCCAGATCCTGGATCGTGCGGATCACGGCGCGATGCATGCGGTCCACTCCCTGCGGCTCGGTCATCCCGTAGGAGACGCGGCTCATCAGGTCTTCGCCATAACGGACTTGGGGGTTCATGGCCGCTTCGGTGGCGAGCACGGCTCCGGTGCGCAGGTCGCAGAGATGGGCCACAACGGTCGTCGACCCGACGTCCACGGCCAGGCCGTAGGCGCCCTCGGCGTAGCCGGGCTCGACTCGGATCACCTCCCGCTCGCGCCAGACCGCCAGGCTAAGGCCATGCCGTCCATTCGCCAGGTAGGCCTCACGGCGGCGCAACGACGTCTGCAGCCCGCGCAGCGTGCGCAGGTCGATCGTCAGGTTCTCCAGCTTCCATTGCTCGGCCGCGGCCTGCTGAAGGCGTTCCCAATCGCCCCGGTGATCGCCGAGGGTGGCCGCCTCCGTCTCGACGTACACCAGGCGGACGGCCGGGTGAACCTCGATGGCCCGCTCGGTCGCCGCCTTGGCGATGATTTGCTTGCGCGCCTGGCTCTCCTCGGGGACGGTGACCAGAAGGTCGCCGGTCACTTCGGCGGCGCAGGCCAGTCGTCGCCCCGCGATGCCGTTCTTCTCCAGGTATGCTCTTTCCACATCGCCGATCGGGGTGAGATGATCGGCCACAGAGGTCAGGGCATGCTTGGCGAACTGCCCCTCCTCAACGATCACCTGGCACTTGCCGCACGTCTGCCTCCCCCCGCAGATCGACTCGAGGTCAACGCCGAGCGAGCGGGAGGCGTCGAGCAGATTGGTGCCGCGAGCCACCGCGCCCCTGCGGCCGGAAGGCATCAGCACCAGTTGGAAGGTGTTGCTCCCCGAATCAGTCATTCAGAGTCCTCTCACCGCGGAGTTGGTTGAGATCGCCGAGGGTTGCTATGAATCTCCGCGTCCTCTGCGAACTCGGCGGTGAAATCCCTCAGCCCAGCAGGGCGATCATCGCCACCCCACCGGCGACGAGCACCGCCCCGAGGATACGCATTCTCGTCCCGCCCTCTCTGAGAACCAACACGCCGTAGGCCGCGCCCAGAACCACGCTCACCTCGCGCACCGCTCCGGCATAGGAGGCCGGCGTGCCCATCTGCATCGTGATCAACACGATGCCATAGGCCGCCAGGGTCAGGAATCCGGCGAGCGCCGTTCCGAGGCGCGACGAACGCAGCTCCCTTCGAAGCCCCTGCCAACCCACCTCCCGCCAGGTGATCGGCGTCACCCACAGGGTGGTGATGCACACGGCCAGATAGGTGTAAAGCAGGGGTGGGGCGTAGCCGATCCCCACTTTGTCGACGGCCGTGTAGATCGAAGTGCTCAGCCCCGCCAGCAGCGCCCAGCGCGGGCCGGGCCGGGCCAGGGCGCGCAGCGGCTCGCCCCAGGCGCCCAGGCGCGGCAGATTGATCAGGTAGAGGCCGAGGGCGATCAGCCCGATCCCCGCCGCCCCGCCCGGCCTCACCGGCTCGCGCAGGATCGCCGCCGACCAGATCAAGAGGAGCGCCGGCGCCGTACCGCGAGCCAGTGGATAGACGATCGAGAGATCGCTTCCGCGGTAGGCCTTGGCGATCGAGATGAAGTAGGAGGCCTCGAACACCGAGCTTAAGAGCAGCAGCGCCCAGCCGACCGGTGGGACCGACTGCCCGAAGAGAACGAGGATCGGCGAATAGAGGATGCAGGCCCAGAGCAGCATCCACCAGACAAAGGCGGCGCGATCCTGCGCCTTCTTGAGGGCCACGTGAATGACGACGTGCAGGCAGGCCGACCCCAGGATGAGAAGCAGGCTGAGGGGCGTCATGCGCGCTACGATCGAAGCTGTTCGCCGTTCGGATCATAGAGGACATCCGCCGCCACCTCAGCCGGCACCATTTCTCCGAAGACATCCACCCGAAGAGCGGTCCCTTCTTTCGCCATTTCCACGGGGAGATACGCGTAGCCGATGTTCTTGCGCACAGTGTAGCCATAGCCGGCGCTGCGCAGCCGCCCGAGCACACGGCCGTCGTGGTGAACGGCTTCTCCCCCATAGATCGTCCGATACTCCTCGCCGCCGATCGTGAGAGTGCAGAGCTTCTGCC
>Ga0209521_10001765_pt1 | contig 17632 bp, 15 predicted proteins | sample Rifsed19ft4_FD_184016 | JGI IMG/M metagenome (GOLD analysis project Ga0209521, IMG submission 184016) | Soil microbial communities from Rifle, Colorado, USA - sediment 19ft 4 (version 2) | ecosystem: Environmental > Terrestrial > Deep subsurface > Rock core/Sediment | place: Rifle, Colorado...
GCCTGTGCCGGCCACGACAAAGCTTCATCCTATCGCCGGGGGAGGGGGAGGATTTCAAGGATGGTAGGGGGCGCCCCAGCCGCCCCCTACCATCCTTGGACCTCTTCTCCCCCCTCTCCGCCTCGGTGCGACGCGCGGTGAAGCGCACCTCAAGCGGAGAGGGGGCAAGGGGGTGAGGTCGACAGAGCCAAGTGCACGAAGTCATGCTGGCGCTCCAATTCAGCGAGCAAGTTCCCAGCACTCACCGCTGGCGTCATTTCGCTCACAGGCTCTGAGAGCCTGAGTGCCTGGAACCAGTACCCCGCCCCTTACAGTTCACTCACAGTTGACACCCGCTTGTTGCCGGCCTTACACAAGCGGACATATAATGGGCCAGACCACCCGGGGAGGTGGCGATGCCTTTCGCGATCGGCGAGAACGTTGGTCCCTACCGGATCATTGAGCAGCTCGGTCAGGGCGGGATGGCCACGGTCTACAAGGCCTATCACCCGGCCCTGGACCGCTACGTGGCCCTCAAGGTGCTCCATCCCGCGTTCCTGGAGGACCCCAACTTCCTGGCTCGCTTCCATCGCGAAGCCAAAGTCGTGGCCAAGCTCGAACACGCCAACATCGTCCCCATCTATGACTTTGCCGAACACAAGGGTCAGCCCTACTTGGTGATGAAGTTCATCGAGGGCGAGACGCTCAAGGCCCGGCTGGCGCGCCGGGCATTGACAATCCCTGATGCGGTCCATATCGCCGGGTCCATCGGCGCCGCACTGAGCTTTGCTCACAAGCAAGGGATCCTGCATCGCGATGTCAAGCCCTCCAACGTCATCCTCACCTCGAGCGGGGCAATCTACCTGGCCGACTTCGGCCTCGCCCGGATCGCCCAAAGCGGGGAATCCACCCTCTCGGCCGACATGATGCTGGGGACGCCGCACTACATTTCTCCCGAGCAGGCGCGTGGGGAGCGGGAGCTGGACGAGGGAACCGACATCTATTCCTTCGGCGTCGTCCTCTACGAGATCGTCGTCGGGCGCGTGCCCTTCAGCGCCGACACGCCGTTTTCAATCATCCACGATCACATCTACACCCCGCTGCCGCTTCCACGCGCCTTGAACCCGCGCGTTCCGGAAGACATGCAGGCTGTCCTCCTGAAGGCCCTCGACAAACCGCGCGAGAATCGCTTTGCCACGATCGACGACTTGGTGGAGGCCTTCTCCGCGGCGGCGGAGGGATCGCGGCTCCCAAGCCTGCCCGCCTTCAGCACGGTCACGCTGCCTGGGACGACACGGCCAAGCCAGCCCCGCGAAGACACCGTTGCCGCAGTTGAGGTCGAGCCGCCGGCTCCTCCTCCCGCGACCACACCGGGGGCCGGCGCGGCGCGAGGGGTGGTGGCCGCGGAGCCCAAGAAACGTTCCCGAGCATGGCTCTGGGCCGCCGGCGGTTTGGCGCTCACCTGCATGTGCCTCCTCGCCTTCGCCTGGGCGACCAACCGACAGAACGCCGGGACCCCGGATGCAGGCTTGCCCTCACCGGCGCTCTTTCTTGATGAGCGAGGCGAGCCGCCCGCGGTGCCAGAAGCGCGCCGGGCCGCGGACGCCCAGCCTGATGACCCCCAGGCGCGCCTGAATCTGGCCGCGGCCTATCTCGGCGCTGGCATGGAGCGGCTTGCGATCGAAGAGCTGGTGAAAGCGGGGCGCATGTTCGTCGCCTCCGGCGCTTACGTCGACGCAATCCGCACCTACGCCGACGCGGCCACGCTGCGCGGCGGCCTGGAAGGCGCCGACCCCGCGGTGATCGATTCCTTTCAGGAGGCGGTCTTCCTTGGCGCGCCCGATGAGGGCACTTGGGAGGTCGTTGAGCGGCTCCTGCCTGCCTACCCCGGCTGGGATCCGCTGATGGCCGCAGCCTCGCGCACCCGGCTCTTCCAGGGGCGGAATGACGAGGCGCGGCTCCTGGCCGAAGAAGTCCTTTCGCGCAACCCCGGAGATCCCGTGGCCCTGACCGCGTTGCTGGAGATGCTCTTGAAGGTGGGAGATCCCTACGCGGCGGAGATCGCCGATCGGGCTCGAAACCTCCGCGAGGTGCCGCCATGGCTGCGGCCTCACCTGAACGAGCTTCTCCGGGCAACCTGAGAGGGTGCTTCTCGCATCGCTGCGATCCTCAGACCGCCTAGCCCGATGCGGTGCTCGCCGCCCCGGACTCTGCCCCAGCCATTGACGGAATTGCTCGTAGCGCTCATCGGCGCCTATCCTTAGGCCGTGCCAAACTGCCTGTCGCCGGCGTCGCCGAGGCCCGGCAGGATATAGCCGTGCTCGTTGAGGGCCTGATCCACGGCCGCTAGATGGATCGGCACTTCGGGGTGGTGGTCGTGGAGATTGCGAATGCCCTCCGGCGCTGCAATCAGCCCGACGAACTTGATCTTGCGCACCCCCCAACGCTTGAGGATATCGACCGTCGCCACGGCGGAGCCGCCTGTGGCCAGCATCGGGTCAAGAATGATGACGACCGCGACCGTCGGCTCGATGGGCAGCTTGTTGTAGTACTCCACCGGCTGGAGCGTGTGCTCATCGCGGTAGAGCCCGATGTGCCAGACCTCCGCGGTGGGCATGAGCTCCCAGAATCCCTCCACCATCCCCAATCCGGCCCGGAGAATCGGGACGAGGCCTATCTTCTCGATCAGCCGCTCGCCGTTGGCCTCGCCGAGCGGCGTCGGAACTTGAACGCGTTCCGTAGCCAGATCCCGGGTGGCCTCGTAGGCCAGGAGCGCGGCAATCTCGCGCAGGAGTTCACGGAATCGTTTGGGGTCGGTATCGCGATGTCGGAGCTTGGAGAGCTTATGCGCCACGAGGGGGTGGGGAGAAGGGAAGAGATTCTCGCTCATCGGAGGGCACTCCGCTGGCTGGGGCGGTCAGCTCTCCCGCAACAAGACGACGGCGGTGAGGTCGTCCTGCAGGTCGGGCTCCGCGCAGAAATCCGAAACCCGCTCGGCGATCGTGTCGGCCACGGCCTGGGCGTGCCATTCGGTCGAGCCCAGGATGAGGTTCTCGAGCCGGTGAATGCCGAAGAACTGGCCGTTGGAGTCCATCGCTTCTGTGACTCCGTCGGTGTAGAGGACGAGCAGCGCCCCCGGTGGGAGAGTGAGGCTGTGCGTTCGATAGCTCAGGTCCTTGTTCACGCCCAGCACCATCCCGTGTTCTGCAAGCCTGCGGGCGAGGCGCTTCGGTTCGAAGAGGAGCGGAGGGTTGTGGCCGCCGTTGGCGTAGGCGAGCCTTCCCGTAGCCGGCTCCCACACGGCGTAGAAGACGCTCACAAAGAGGTCGGTCTTGGCGTCGGCGAAGATCATCTCGTTCACGCGGGCGAGAGTGAGGCCTGGGTCGGTTCGGCTGATCGCCGCCGATCGAAGCAGCGTGCGGCAGAGGGCCATGAAGAGGGCCGCGGGCACGCCCTTATCCGCGACATCGGCGATGACGAGCCCCCAGCGCGGTCCGTCGGGGCCTTCGGGGAGGGGGATGAAATCGTAGAAGTCGCCGCCGACGTCGCGAGCCACGCGCCAGGTGGTGCCCACCTCCCAGCCTGGATGAGTGGGGAGAACGTTGGGCAGAAAGCTCACCTGAATCTGGCGCGCGGTGGCCAGCTCGCGCTCGAGGGATCGCCGCGTGGCGATCTCCTCGATCAGGCGAGTGTTTTCCAGACGCAGCGAGATCTGGTGGGCGATACCGACAAGCAGAGAGAGCCTGCGCCCGGCGAGTGCCTGGTTGCCGATCAGGAGCACGCCGAGGAGGGCTCGCCCGTCGCTCAGCGTGACGGCCGTGGCCTCATTGGTGTCAAGCGGTATGCCGAGCCTCTCAGGGAGGGTGACGGTGAGGGGAGCCTCCCCGGAGTAGGGAGGGGCGATCCCGATCTCGGCCGCCGAGAGCGCCAGGTCGGCAAGCTGGTCCTGAGTCTGGCGGCCAAGCCCCGACGACAGCCCCACGGAGAGCCGATCGCCGTCAGCCTGAGGGACGAGGAGGATCGCCCAGGGCGTCCCGGCGAGCAGTGTCGTGAGCTGGAGCACGGCTTGAAGGGCCGCATCGGCGCCGCCAGGCTGGGCTGCGTGACGGGCAACCTCGAGCAAGACCGTCGTGATCCAGGCCTCCTCTTGCTGCGAGGCGAAATTGCGGGCCTCAAGAGCCGCCACCGCCAGGTAGGCCGCCAGCGTCTCGGCCAGGCCAATCTGCTCCGGCGGGATTGCCTGGCTGAACTGGCTGCACAAGAGGAGTACCCCCAGCACGCGATCCTCTACTTTCAAGGGCACGGCGGCCTCGGCGTATTCCGCCGGCTCCAGCTTTTCCGATCCGCCGTCCGGGCCGCCGGAAGGCCGGAGGAGGGTTCGTCCGAGTGAGGCGGCTTCGGCCGCGAAGGCGGCCGCATTGTCGCCTGCCGGGTCGGCGCCCTCTTCGTCGGTGGCGGCCCGCAAGATGAGCTCCCCGCTGATTGCCTCATAGAGGCGCACCGACCGGTAGCCGAGCGCCTCTGAGATGAGGGAGGCCACCTGCGTGAAGAGCTCTCGCAGCGGCTGGAGGGAGGCCAGCCGGCGCGAGATCTCACGGACCAGTACGAGCTGCAGCGTCCGGAACTCCAGCTGGGCGCGCAGATTGATCAGGACGAGGGCGGAGGCGACGGCGTTGGCCAGGATCATCAGCAGGCGGACGTCGTGCTCACGGAATGCCCGGCGCTTGCGGCTCTGGAGCAGCATGACGCCGATCGGTTCTGCGCCCGAAACCAGCGGCACGAAGACCCCTGAGGCCGGAGGATCCTCAGCGGCATAAGCCGGCCGAGCGGGGAGGTTGTCGCGCTCGGCCTGGAAGTCCTTCACCAGCAGCGGCCGGGCATTCCGCCTCACCCAGCCCACAAGGCCGTCTTGCCCTTGGGCCAGCGGGAACACCCCATTCTCCTGCGGCTCGCCGTCGCGCACATGGATGAGAGTGCGATAGGTGTCGCCTTCGAAGACGCCAAGCTGGAAGAAGTCGGTGGCCAGAAGGCGCGCAGCCTCTTCATAGGCGACCTCAGCGAGCTCATCCGGCTCGGAGGGCGCGGAGGCAATGGCGCGCCCGATTTCGCCCAGCTCCTCGAGCTCCGAGGCGCGCTCCATGAGCTCGCGCCGGGTAAGGTACCGGCGGTAGAGGATGCCCGCCAAAACGAGAAGGATCAGGCCGACGATCAGGCCTTGAAGGGCCAAGTCAAGAGGCTGCCCTTGGGGGGAAGGACCCGGTAAGGACGACACGCCTCACCCTTCCTCAGGCGCCTGGCGATGGGGCACGCTTGCGAAGTAGGAGCCAGTTGCGCCGCCCTTTGCGCCGGTATTTCACCTCGTCCATGACCTTGTGGATCATGATCAGGCCCAGCCCGCCGACGGGGGGATCCTGGGAGGTCCAAGGGCGGGCCGGGGGCCTGGCGGCGGGGTTGAAGGGTGGGGCGCTGTCCAGAAGCTCGATGGTGAGCTCTCCCGAGGAAGTGCGGATCCTGGCCTCGATCTCGCCGGAAGGCTCGCTCCGGTATCCGTGTTGGATGATGTTCTCGCAGGCCTCAGTGACGGCAAGCTGGCAGGCATAAGCTGTCCGCTGGGTGAAGCCGGCTGCCCGAGCGGCCTCGCCGACGAGTCCGCAAATCTTCTCAATCTGGTCCAGCCGTCCGGGGATTGTCAGCGTGCGAACGTTCTCGTTGGCGGTTGCTCGATGATGGGCCGTGATCGCCTCCGTAAGGCGCCTTCCTGTGACCGCAGTGTCTCGCCCAACATCCGGGAGCGAGCCACCTTCCGCTGCGCGCAGCCTGACTGAGGCGCTAGAAGGAGGCGACGGCCGCTTCGCGATCCGGGTAGGTCTTGAAGAGGGCGTCCAGGCCGGCGATCGAAATCGCGTCGGCGGCCTGCTCGGCGGGGCGGGCCAGGACCAGTTCGCCGCCGGCGTGGCGGGAGGCCTTGAGAGCCGTCACCAGCACGCGCAGTCCGCTGGAGGACAGGAATTCCACGCCCCCAAGGTCCAGTATTAGATTCGTCTGGGCCTTCTCGGCGAGCCTCTTGAGGGTCGCCTCGAGCTCACCTGACGTGGCCGAGTCGACCCGTCCTTTCACGGTGACGACCGTGACCCGCTTGTACTCGTGTGTTGTGGTCTCCACAACCGCCTCCTGATTTCTGCCCTAGGTCGATCGCTGGACCACATAGCGGGCCAGCTCATACAGGGCCGTCCGTTCCAGCCCGTCGGGCATTCCGGCCAGATTGGCCTCGCCGATCGAGGCGAATTCGCGGGCCTCCTCGAGCGATCGCTCGATGGCGCCTGAACGGCGGATCGATTCCACCAGGCGCCGCAGGGGCTCCTCCGCGACGCGCCCCTCGAGCACGAGCGCCAGATCCGGATCCTCCCGATTCTGCTGCAGGTAGTAGAGGGTCGGGAGGGTGACGATTCCCTGGCGCAGGTCACTGGCAAGGGGCTTTCCCACCTGTTCCTGATCGCCGATGAAATCGAGCAGATCGTCGACGATCTGGAAGGCGATTCCGATGTGGTAGCCGTAGTCCTTCATCGCCGCGACCACTTCCTGGCTGGCACCGCCGAGAAGGGCCGCGGCTTCGGTGGAGAGCTCGAAAAGCGATGCCGTCTTGGCGTAGATGCGGTTGAAGTAGTCTTCGCGCGTATCGCCCTGATGGGTGTGGAAGAGCTGGGTGATCTCCCCGTTGACGATCGTCATCAAGGTTCGGGCAAAGATCTCCATCAGGGGAAGCGAACCGGTCTGCGCTGCGAGCTGGGCGGCGCGGGCGAACACATAGTCGCCCGTCAGCACGGTGGCCCCCGGGCTCCAACGGGCGTTCAGCGTGGGGAGCCCGCGGCGGAGGACCGAGCCATCGATCAGGTCGTCGTGCACCAGCGTGGCCGTGTGGAGCATCTCGATGGCTGCCGCCAGGGTGATCGCCCGACCCGGATCGGCGCCCAGCATGCTGCCGGTGAGCAGCGTCAGGGTGGGGCGGATTCGCTTGCCGCCCGAGGAGAGAATCTGCTCGATCGCCGCGTCGAGATTGGGGTGGTGGTTACCGGCCCCGGTTCGCATGCGCGTTTCGACGGCAGGCAGCTGGCTTCGTACCAGGTCAAAGAAGGCGGCGGTCGTCGATGCCATGATCCCAACCAAAGAGGCGGCCGGCATTTGCCGTGGTCTGGCGGGCCACCGTCTCCAAGGATACCTCAAAGAGCGCCGCAAGTCGCTCCGCCACCTGCCTGGTTTGCGCCGGCTCGTTGCGCCCGCGGCGAGCAGGGTGAGGAGTGAGATACGGGGCGTCGGTCTCGACCACGAGGCGCTCGAGGGGAAGGGCGGCTGTGATCTCACGCCGGAGCTCGGCCTCCGGGTAGGTGAGGGGGCCGGCGACGCCCAGGAAGAAGCCGGCCTGGGCGGCCTGCCGCCCCGTCTCCAGATCGGCCGAAAAAGCGTGCATCACCCCGATCCGGCCAGCCAACTGGGGCGGCTGCCGTTTCGCATGCTCCAGAAGATCGTCCATCACGTCGGCTGTCGACTCCCGGTTGTGCACGACCACCGGCAGGCCCAGCTCCGTGGCGAGCGCCAGCTGCGCCTGGAAGGCAGCGCGCTGGGCAGGGCGGGGGGATCGATCGCGGTAGTAGTCGAGCCCGATCTCGCCGATCGCCACAACCCGATCCGAGCCGGCTAGCGCCCGCAGCTCGCGCTCGAGCGACGCGGTGAATGCCTGGGCACCGTGAGGATGGATGCCCACGGCGGCGAACACTCCCTCCTCGGCTTCGGCCAATGCCACAGCCGATTGACTCGTGGGAAGATCGATTCCAGGGACCACAATGCGCGCCACGCCCGCGGCACGGGCGCGCTCGAGCACCTCGCTCAGGTCGGCCTGGAAGGCCGCGAGCGTGAGATGGCAATGCGTATCGACAAGGGCTTCTGGCGGGGTGGTCATCGCGCTCCGGCCAGCTTGAGCCCGTCGTCGAGGATGGGCTGGATGAGGTCGGCGTGCGTGGTTTCGCAATACACCCGCACGATGGGCTCGGTCCCGGAGAAGCGGATGAGTACCCAGCCTCCATCGTCCAGGCCGTATTTGTAGCCGTCCAGGTCGTTGAGGGCGGTCACGCGTAGCCCCCCAAAGCTCGCCGGCTTGCTGGAGAGAATGGCGGCCTCCCGCTTCTTGCGTTCGCCCGGAGGCAGCGGGGTGTCCACCCGCCCGTAGTAGTGGGGCCCGACGAGCTCGAAGAGCTTCTCGACGAGGCGAGAAGGCGAGGTCTTCTCCCGCACCATGAAGTCCAGCAGGTAGAGCCCGGCGAGGATGCCGTCGCGCTCGGGGACATGCCCTCGGAACGCATAGCCCCCGGACTCCTCGCCTCCGATCATGGCATCCACCTCGAGCATCTTCGGCGCGACGTACTTAAACCCGACGCCCGTTTCGTAGACCGGAACCTGGTAGATCTGGCCCAGCGTATCGAGCATCGAGGTCGTTGAAAGCGTCTTGACGATCGGCCCTCGCTCTTTGCGAACCTCCAGCAAGTAGTACGCCAGGAGGGCGAAAACGCGGAGCTGGTCGACAAAGCGGCCCTGCTCATCGCCCAGGCCCACCCGATCGGCGTCGCCGTCGGTGACCAGGAGGACATCGGCGTGATGCTCGAGCGTCGCGCGCAGGCCGGGGTCGACGTTCGGGGGGATCGGCTCGGGGCGGGTCATCTCGGGGAAGGAAGGGTTGCGCTCGCCATGGATCTCGATCACCCGGGTGGAGCCGCCGTGGAGCAGGCGGGGAAACCAGCCGGCGCCGTTGCCCCACATGACATCGGCGAGGACCGTGAGGCCCGCGTTGCGCAGCCGATCCAATTCGACGAGAGTCTCCAGGTGAGCCTGATACTCGGGAGTGGGATCGAACTCCTCAATCAGGCCTTTCCGGACGGCCTCCTCCAGCGGAAGCCGAGCCGCCTCGGCCTCTGAGCCGGGGATGGCAGCCTCAATCTCCTTGAGCCCCTGCGGCGCCACTGCGCCTCCGCGATGATCTCGCACTTTGAATCCGTTGTCCTGCGGCGGGTTGTGGGAAGCGGTGATGTTTACCGCGCCGGCAGCGCCCCGTCGGACGACGGAGTAGGCGATCGCCGGAGTGGGCGTGGCGCCCATTGTAAGCAGGACGTGGAATCCGTTGCCGGCCAGCACTTCGGCGGCGGCGGCGGCGAAGTGCTCCGAGAGGAAGCGCCTATCGTAGCCAACGACGACCGGCCGGCCGGGCCCCCCTCTCTCGCCAAGATAGGAGGCGAAGCCCTGCGCACAGCGGCGGACGGCGGCGAAAGTGTAGTCCTCGGCGATGCGCCCGCGCCAGCCATCGGTGCCGAAGGTGATCTGCGCCGGGGGGGATGCGCCGCCCATCGAGTGCTCCGCAGTACAGGATGACAGCAAGCAGGCCCGGGAGTGGCACTCGCATCATGGGGGATCCATCGCGGCGAGCGAAGCGAGAAGGTGAAGGGCTCGCGCCGGCGCCCCAGCGGTTCCCAGGCATGAAGGATTATACCGCGATCAATTCCTTGGGAACACCGAGACACCTGCACCGAACCGCACACCTGCACCTGCAGCGCACTGCAGGTGCGGTGCAGGTGGGTGCGGTGGGGTGCGATCCCGCTGTTTCGGGCGAGCGTAGGAGATGGCCCGCTCCGCCGCGATCGTCCGCGCGCACCCGCGCGTTTCCCTGCTCCCCCGCGTTCCCCCGTAATCCGCGGGTTCGCGCGTTAACAGCGATCAGTGATCCGTGATCGGTGATCGGTTCGCGGGGCGCCTGGGAATCCGGTGTGGCCCACGCCGTCCTCGGCGTGGGCCCGCGGCTGCCGGGGGAGGAACTGCCATGTGTTCGGACCACGGCCCCCCGAGGCGCCGATCATAAGTGACGGATCACTGAACGTCGATTCGCCGGACGGCCGTGGGAGAGGCCTTTGGCCGTAGGGCTCGATCCGCAGGTCAAGGGGACCTGGCGGCGGAAGCCTCCGAGACTACGCTCGCAGACCCTGCGGGGACGGACGCAGTCGGTGTCGAAAGAAGGGAAACGAGCGCGTTGATGCGACGGGGCTTCTGTGGTAGACTTCGCCCGTCGCCGCGCGCCTCTGGCAGGCGCGCTTTCCGCTCCCCCCGCGCCGCCCGGCGTCGAGGCGGGGGCAATCCCGTGGAAAGGAGGTGACCCCTTTGCGCAACTATGAAGTCGCTTACATCACCGATCCGGACCTCGACGAGGCCTCGCTGACTGCCCTGGAGGAGAAAGTCAAGGGCTGGATCGAGGCCGCCGGCGGCCGCGTTGTGAAGGTGGACCGTTGGGGCAAACGGCGCCTGGCCTATCCGATCAAGAAGCGTATGGATGGCCACTACTACTTCTTCCATGCCGAGCTTCCCCCGCAGGCCAGCACGCCTCTCGAGCGCGACCTCAGGCTGAGCGAGCAAATCCTGCGCTTCATGATCGTCCTGGGGCAAGAGGCCTGAGCCACCGCGGGCGCAATCCGGAAAGGAGCAAGGCATGAGTCGTGGTCTCAACAAGGTGATGATCATCGGCCACCTGGGCCGCGATCCCGAGATGCGCTACACCCCATCCGGCCGGCCGGTGACCACCTTCACCGTGGCCACCGCCCGAACCTGGAACACAACCGACGGCGAGCGCCGCGAGGAAACGGAGTGGTTCAACGTGGTGGCCTGGGGAAGCCTGGCTGAGATCTGCAATCAGCATCTGCGGAAGGGGCAGCAGGTGTACATTGAGGGCCGGCTGCAGACGCGACGGTGGGACGATCCGGAGGGCAAGAAACACTTCGCCACCGAGCTGGTGGCCAAGGAAATGATCATACTCGGCGATCGCCGCGAGAGTATGGGGCCGCAGTTCGAGGCCGCCCCGGGGGAAGAAGAAGAGTTTCCCTTGTAGCCTCGGGCACAGATCGAGAATCGGGCGCCGCGAGTCGGCGCAGGAGTGGATGAGTTGGCCAGAGACATGAGAGACAACGGTGCGGAAAGCGAGCCCGGGGCAGCGGGCGAGGAGGCAGGCGGCCGCCGCCGCTTCATTCGGCCCCCGCGCCTCTGCCAGTTTTGCGCCGAGAAGGCGACGCACATCGACTACAAGCAGATCGACCTGATCAAGCGCTTCGTCACCGAGCAGGGGCGGATCCGCTCCCGCCGGCAGACGGGTAACTGCGCCCGTCACCAGCGCATCCTGGCGAGGGCAGTCAAACGCGCCCGCCACATCGCCCTGCTGCCGTTCACAGCCTCGCGCATGCGTTAAGCGCCCCGAAGCTCCTGCCGAGGCGTGGGCCGCTGCCGGCCCATGCCGGCTGCGCGCTGCCTGGAGATCCCCACCCATGAGCCGAAAGCCCGCCGCCCCGTTGACGACCAAGAAGCACCTTGCGCGAGTCGAGCGCGAGCGCATCCAGCGCCGCTGGATCCTCACAGGCACACTGCTCTCGGCCGCCGTGGCCCTCGCCTTGATCGGCTATGGCGTGATTCGCGTGCGCATCATCGAGCCCGGGGAGCCGGTGGCCGTTGTCAACGGAGTGGAGATCTCTACGGCCCGGTTCCAGGGCAGGGCGAGCCTCTTGCAGCTCGACTTGCTCTCGCGCTATAGCCGCACCCAGCAGATGCGCGATCTCTTCGGCTCCGATCCGGAGCTCCAGGCGTTCATCGATCAGCAATTGCTGCAGATCGAGGGTGAGCTCAGCCCGCAGACGCTAGGGATGAGAGTCGTCAATGATTTAGTGGACGAAGTGCTGGTCCGAGAAGAGGCCGCTCGGCGGGGGATCGCCGTCTCGCCGGACGAATTGGAAAACGTGATCGCCGCCGGCTTCGGGTTCTACCCGGGCGGCACGCCCACGCCCGGCCCAACAGCGACTCGATCGCCGGCGACCCCGACCGCGGAGCCTCCGACAGCCACTCCCACCGAGGGCCCCTCGCCGACGCCCGAACCGACGATCACCGCCGGCCCCAGCCCCACACCCCTGCCCACGCCGACCCCATACACCCGGGAGGCCTACCTCGTGGACTACGAGCGCGAGATCGATCTGATCGAGCAGTACGGCAAGGCGACGGAGGCCGACTATCGGGCGCGCTACGAGGCTGCCCTCTACCAACAGGAGCTCCGCTCCGCCTTCCAGGCCGAAGTGCCTGCGGAGCAGGATCAGGTCTGGGCCCGACAGCTCGTCGTCCCCGATGAAGAGGCTGCCGCCGCCCTCCTGGAACGGCTCGACGAGGGCACGCCCTGGGAGACGCTGGAGAACGAGATCTCCGAAGCGGAGGGCGGATCGAGCGCCGATCTGGGATGGTTCCTTCGCGGAGAGCGCCCGGAGATGGATGATGTGGTCTTCGAGACCCCGGTGGGGCAGGTGGCGGGGCCGGTCGAGACGGCCGACGGGTGGGCGGTGATCCAGGTGATGGGACATGAGATCCGGGCCTTGAGCGAGCTGCAGCTGCAACAGGGCGCAGAGACGCTGTTCGAGGCATGGCTGACCCAGGCGCGCGCCGATGCGGCGATCGAGGTCAAGGACTACGTGGTGGATCGGGTGCCCGACGTACCCAGTATCGTCCCCCAGGATCTCACGACCAGCTAGAGTTCTCCCGGGCGCATCGGTAACTTAGCAGCCGGGTTTCTTGTCACCCTCGACCAGGCGTCGAGGGTGCTCCATGGAGGACCCCGGTTTCTTCGTCGTTTTTCGTTGTGGGCCCCGCCGTCCTTCGAAGACCGAGCACCCCGTTCGGGCCGCGAAGCCCCGGCCCGCCGGGGCGAGACGGCCTCCCGGAACACCACCGGGACGATGTGCGGTCTGGCTGCACTGTGCCGCACACCGTCCCGGTGTCCTATCGGGAGGCACACGTGGGCAGGTGTCCCCAGAGCGCAGAGTTTGTGAATGGATCGCGCCGGCAGCGAGTGCCGGGAACACGCTCGCCCAATTGGAGCGGCGGCATGACTTCATGCTCTCGGTGCGGTCAACCTCACCTCCCCGCCCGCGCGAAGCCCCCCGAGGCGAAGCCGAGGGGACCTCTCCGCTTGAGGTGCCTCTCACCGTACGTCGCACCGATGCGGAGAGGGGGGTAAAGAGATTCAAGGATGGTAGGGGGCGGCCGAGCCGCCCCCTACCATCCTTGAAGATCCTCCCCCTCCCCCGGCGATTGCTTTGGCCATGGGGGGCGCCCGGCACACGCCGGGGAGGGGGCCAGGGGGCCGTCTCGCCCCGTCGGGCCGGCCGTCTCGCCCCGTCGGGCCGGCCGTCTCGCCCCGTCGGGCCGGGGCTCGTGGCCCGAACGGGGGGCCTCGCGGCCCGAACGGGGGGCTTCGCGGCCCGAACGGGGTGGGGGCTGTGTGTTGACGCTCTGTGCATGGACGCATCCCGATGACCCACGCGGGAATATTCTCGCGGTCTCTCAGGCACTCGGGCTCTTCACCGGTCTTCAGCCCAGGTGCACAAAGAGGCCCTGGCCGGAGCGTTCTCGGCCGGAGCCTCCATCCTCCGGTTGGCCTCAGGCTGCGAGCTACTTGTCGAGCAGTGCGGCCACGCCCGGCAGGGTGCGTCCCTCGAGAAACTCCAGGGAGGCGCCTCCGCCGGTTGAGATGTGGGTGATCCGGTCCGCCAGGCCGGCCTGCTTGACCGCGGCCACTGAATCGCCTCCACCGATGACGCTCGTCGCGCCGGAATCAGCCACCGCCTGGGCGACCGCCTGCGTGCCCCCGGCGAACGCCGGGAACTCGAATACCCCCATCGGACCGTTCCAGACGATGAGTTTCGCCCCCTTCACGGCCCTGGTGAAGGCTTCGACCGTCTGTGGCCCAATATCCATCGCCCGCCAGCCGCCGGGAATGGCGTTGACGGCGACGACCTGACGGCCGGCACCGGCTTCGAACTTGTCGCCGATCACGACATCGGTGGGGAGCAGGAGGCGCTCACCCGCGCGCTGGAGAAGGCCCTTGGCCTTTTCCACCGACTCGGCCTCGACCAGGGAATCGCCCATCGCCAGGCCCTGCGCCGCCAGAAAGGTGTTGGCCATTCCTCCGCCAATGAGGAGCCGGTCGGCGCGGGCGGCCAGGCTTTCCACCACACCGATCTTGTCGGAGATCTTCGCCCCTCCGAGGATGGCGACGAAAGGCCGTTCCGAGATGGCCAGCGCCTTGCCGAGGTAGGCCAGCTCCTGCTCCATGAGAAAGCCGGCCACGGCAGGGAGATGGTGAGCCACGCCCTCGGTGCTCGCGTGGGCCCGGTGAGCCGAGCCAAACGCATCGTTGACAAAGACCTCAGCCAGCGAGGCCAGCTCGCTGGAGAAGGTGGGATCGTTCTTCTCCTCTTCCTTGTAGAAGCGGGTATTCTCGAGGAGGAGCACATCCCCCGCGCGCATCCCGGCGGCCGCCGCCTTGGCCTCCGGGCCAATGCACGACTCGACGAAACCGACGGGCCGGCCCACGAGGCCCGAGAGATGGGCGGCCACCGGCCGCAGCGAGAATTCGGCCTCGGGCTTGCCCTTCGGGCGGCCCAGGTGGGAGCAAAGGATGATCGCCGCACCCTGGTCGAGCAAATAGCGGATCGTCGGCAGCGCGGCCTGGATCCGGGTGTCGTCGCTGACCTTGCCCGCCTTGATTGGAACGTTGAAATCCACCCGCACGAGCACTCGCTTCCCCCTGAAGTCGTAGTCGCGGACGGTCTTCTTGTTGAACATGGCGACTCACAAGTCCGGCGCCTGTCTCGGCGCCGGAGCTCCCTCCTGAGTTCTAGAGCGACTTTGCCAGCTTCGCAGCCAGGTCCGCCGTGCGCACGGAATAACCCCACTCATTGTCATACCAGGCCACCACCTTCACCATGGTCCCACCCATCACCATGGTGCAGAGGCTGTCGATGATCGACGAGCGGTCGTCGCCCTTGAAGTCGGAGGAGACGAGCGGCTCGTCGGTGTAGCCCAGGATTCCCTTCATTGGGCCTTCCGCAGCCGCCTTGAACGCGGCGTTGAGGGCCTCGACGGTCGTTTCCTTCTTCACCTCGGCGACGAAATCGACCACCGACACGGTGGCCGTCGGCACTCGCAGCGCAAAGCCGTCGAACTTGCCTTTCAGGTCTGGGATGACCCGAGCAAGGGCGCGGGCGGCCCCGGTGGTGGTGGGTATGATATTGAGGCCGGCGGCACGGGCGCGGCGCAGGTCCTTGTGGGCCAGGTCGAGAATGCGCTGATCGTTGGTGTAGGCGTGGACGGTGGTCATCATCGCCCGGACGATCCCCAGCGTATCGTGCACCACCTTGGCCGCCGGGGCCAGGCAGTTGGTCGTGCAGGACGCATTCGAGACGATGTGGTGCTTGGAGGGGTCATACATCGAGTCGTTGACCCCGAGAACGATCGTTAGATCTTCGTTCTTGGCCGGGGCGCTGATGATCACCTTCTTGGCCCCGCCGCTCTCGATATGCGCGCCCGCGCCGGCCTTCTCGCCGGATGCTTTGGCGTCCGTAAAGACGCCGCTCGACTCGATCACCAGCGGGACCCCTAGGTCTTTCCAGGGCAGCTTGCGTGGATCTTTCTCGGCAAGCACTTTGATCCGTCGGCCGTCGACGACCAGGAAGTCGCCATCCACCTCCACCTTGCCAGGGTAGATCCCGTAGTTGGAGTCGTACTTGAAGAGGTGGGCGTTGGTCTTGGCGTCGAAGAGGTCGTTGATCGCAACGACCTCCAGGTCCTTGGGATACTTCTCCAGGATCGCCTTCAGCACTTGCCGGCCGACGCGCCCGAAGCCGTTGATGCCGATCTTGGTGCTCATGAGAGTTCTCCTGTGGAATGGAGTTAGTTCGAGGGCGCCAGGCGTCCGTTACGGCCATTGGGCGGCGGTTCGAGCGGGCCGGTCTTCTCCTCGAGGAGCGTGATGAGCGCCTGGGCCAGCTTCTCGGCGTCATGCCGCCAAGGACGGCCAGCGTCGGCTAGATCCGCACGCTGGACCGGGACCATGCCCGGGGCGTCTTCCTCCGCGCAGACCCAGGCGACGCCCTCGGGAAGAGGGCCCTCCATCCGGTCGTTGGCCAACACGACGTCGATCAGGCCCGGACCACTGTGATCCTCCAGCGCCGCCAGGTGGCGCAGGCAGTCATAGCCATCGGTCTCGCCCGGCTGGGTGGCCACGTTGCAGACAAAGACGCGCAAGGCCCGGCTGCTGCGGATGGCGCTTGCCAGGTCTGGCACCAGCAAGTTGGGCACGACACTGGTGAACAGGCTGCCCGGGCCGATGGCGATCAGGTCCGCGGCCAGCACGGCGCGGATTGCCTCGGGATGAGCCGGGGGCTCGCCGGGCTCCAGTTGGACGCGCAGGATTGAGCCAGGCGCAGAGGGGATCCGGCTCTCGCCCGCCACCCGGATCGCCTGCGTGTCGGCGGCGAGCGATTTTTCCGCCAGCAGGGCGACATCGCGCAACGTGGAGGGCAGAACCGTACCCCGGATTCCGAGCACGCGGCCCGCCTCGACCACGCCCCGGTCGAAGCTGCCGCTCACCCCGGAGAGGGCGGCGATGAAGAGATTGCCGAACGAGTGCCCATCGAGCTCACCGCCGTCCGCAAACCGGTATTGGAAAAGCTGCGTGACGAGGTTCTCATCGTCGGACAGCGCCGCCAGGCAATTGCGGATATCGCCCGGGGGCGGCAGCCCGAGCGTGCGCCGAAGCCGGCCGGAAGAGCCGCCATCGTCGGCCACCGTCACAATCGCCGTGATATTGCCGGAGTGACGCTTCATGCCACGCAGGAGAATGGCCAGGCCGGTGCCGCCGCCGATGGCGACGATGCGCGGCCCGCGGCCCAGGCGGCGATGCTCGGCGACCGCGTCGACGATCGGCTTTCCGCGGCGTATGTAGGGAGCCATCAGCGTTCGATTGAGTCGGACGACGGAAAAGAGCACAAGCCCGAATCCGGCTGAGGCGAGGAGAGCCGCCCGCAGCCAACGGGGCAGCGTCCTCAACGTGAGGGCCGCCATCAGGGGAGATTCGGGGTTCGCGCGGTAGATGTCGAGGAGGATGTACGCCAGGCCCAGGCCGATCAGCGTCATCCCCACGATCATGACGACGAACCACCGCTTTACCCCAAGCCCCGGGCGGAGCCAGCGCCAGATTCTTCCCCGCTGGCTTCCGGAAGCGCCGTTTGCCTTCGCGGACGGTTCGGGAACTGTCACGTGGGCCACTATACCAGAGGGCGATAGGGGCGTCAACGAAGGCCGTCCGCGCGGCGCCCGCCGTCTGTCAGACGCGCCCCGCGCGGACCCTCACTCGGCGAGGCGCATCTTGTTCCTTGCCCCATCAAGATCAGCAGGTATAATCGCGCCGCAATCTCCCCCCCGGCGCCCCATGCCCCACGAGGCAGACCTTCGCCGCCCGAAAGGACCACCTGGATGGCCGACTTTCATCTGATGAGTGAACTCCGGCAGAGCGCCCCGGGAAAGATCGTTCTGCTCGTGCTGGACGGGCTTGGCGGAATGCCCATGGAACCGGGGGGGCCCACCGAGCTCGAGGCGGCGCGCACGCCGAACATGGACCAGCTGGCTCTCGAGGGCACGCTCGGCCAGGCGATCCCCATCCGCCGCGGCATCGCCCCCGGCTCGGGCCCCTCCCATCTGGCCCTCTTCGGCTACGACCCGATCGCCTTCCAGGTGGGCCGCGGCGTCCTGGAAG
>Ga0209521_10001775_pt1 | contig 17599 bp, 13 predicted proteins | sample Rifsed19ft4_FD_184016 | JGI IMG/M metagenome (GOLD analysis project Ga0209521, IMG submission 184016) | Soil microbial communities from Rifle, Colorado, USA - sediment 19ft 4 (version 2) | ecosystem: Environmental > Terrestrial > Deep subsurface > Rock core/Sediment | place: Rifle, Colorado...
TCGGTATTCTTCCATTTCTCATCGTTCTGGTACAGGTTCTGGGTCTTGAACATTGCCAGCCTCCTTGCCATGTACTCTTCTGCTATTGTGTGCCAGTAGTAGTTAATTCGTATAATTGTGCCCATTTTACTCCAAACCAGCTTCCATTCGAAGCTCCAGGTTTGCAAGTGGATAATTCCCGCCTCGCGTGGGGCTGTGAAATTGCCGCCGTTAAACGAGCATGCTACTACGTTGAAATAAAACCCCCGACAGCAAAAATGGTCACGAGCCCTGGGTCTTTTGCCAGTGTTTGGACAAATGCTATTTCACATAGCGATCGAAAAACTCAATGGTGCGTTGCATGGCCTGGCTGAAATAATTTGAAATGTTGTGGTTATCTCCTTCGTATTTGTAGAGCTCCACAAATTGATCCGCTTCAAGCATTTGATAAAAGAGCAGTTCCGAGAACTCCAGGGGTACGTCTTCATCCGCCGTGCCATGATGGAGTTGGATCGGCCCCGACAGGTCTCTTAGATAGGAGTTCGCCGAAATGGAACTCCAAAATGCAGGGTTTTCTTCCGGGGAGCCGTACGCCTGCATTAAGGAAAATCGCCAGGAACGTGGAGAGGGAGTCGCTGTAAGGGAGGATCCTGTCCCTCTACGCCAGCGCGTGAACATGTCCGGGTAGGATGCAACGACCCCGGCCCAGATCACGCCGGCTTTGATATCCCCGGTAATAACCATTGAACGCAGGGTGATATAGCCGCCCATGGAATGTCCCCACATGCCAATGCGATTCGGGTCTGCATCGGGATACCGTTTCATCGAAGCGACCGCATTGAGTACGTCTACTGTGTAATCAGCTCTGCTGTAGGCGCCTCCTGCTTCGCCTTCAGATCCGTCGTGGCCGCGATAATCGGAACGGAAAACGATGTAGCCGCTGCGCGCGATCAGATCCACATACGCGACATATCTTTCCGTTGTGCGGTACACGTCCGGTGGGATGAAGCCATGGTTGAAGATGACCACGGGCCAGCCTGTGGATGGCTTTTCGCCATCGGGAACAGTCATCAGCGCGTAAATCTTTAAGCCTTCGGAGAGATAAGAAACATAGTAACGGCTGTAGTTTACACCCGGGTCCAGGACTTGTTCGATCACGATATCGCTGCCGGGATATTCGCGGGCGCGCATTGCATCAATTTCGAGCGGATGCGGGGTTGCCGTCGCTGTTGGAATGGGCGTGGGGATGGTTGTTTCGGTGGGAGTCCCTGTCGGGAGCGTAACCACTGTTGAAGTGAACTCAGCAGTGGCCCGATTCGGAAGCGAATCGGGATTACTTATCCCACAGGCGTTGGTTATTAATAAGGCGATCAATATGAACCAGTAATATTTTGTTCTTTTCATCGTGTTATTCTCTTGAATTGGCAAAGTAGTTTCCCCATTCTAGCGCGGAATCATTAGAAGAGTTTAGTATTTCTTGTGGGCAAATCGCGGTGAGTCACAGATGACGGTGTGGGTAAACTCCAAATAGAAAATACTTAGATCAAATGTCGTATTCTTGCAAAAACAAGAACATGTCACCCTGAGCGAAGCGAAGGGTCTCTGCTGTTGAAAGTAATAGACTCTTCGGTCGCGACACCTGCCTTGGCGGGCGATGCCAGGGAGAACGCTCCCTCAGAGTGACATCATTATTACGGAATCTGATTCACATCATACGGCGTGACCTGATACACATAGTAATTCAACCAGTTTGAATACAACAGATTTGCATGTCCGCGCCAGCGGACGTTTGGCGTTTGGGTCGGGTCATCTTTTGGATAATAATTCTGCGGCACATGGATAGGTAATCCCTTGTTCGCATCGCGGTCATATTCTGCTTTGAGTGTGAGCGGATCATATTCAGAGTGACCTGTAATAAAGAGATGGCGTCCATCCTTCGTGCCGAGGATGTAAAGACCCGCCTCGTCCGATTCAGCCAGGATGTTCAATTCGCTGACCTTCTCCACATCTACGCGGCGGATCTCAGTGTGACGCGAGTGCGGGGCCAGGAAAATGTCATCGAAGCCGCGCAGCAGGCTCTCGGTCGGAGAAAGGACGCGGTGCTCATAGACGCCGAACATCTTGTGGGGCAGGTCATGCTTCGGGATGCCGTAGCGGTGGTAGAGACCAGCCTGCGCTCCCCAACAGATATGAAATGTTGACTCAACGTTTGTCTCAGCCCAATCCATGATGTCAGTCAATTCATCCCAATATTCGACTTCTTCAAACGGCAACTGCTCCACGGGCGCGCCTGTGATGATCAGACCGTCGAATTTTTCCTTGCATATGTCATCGAACGCTAGGTAGTGATTGAGCAAGTGCTCGGCATCTGTGTTCCTTGATTCGTAAGTAGCGGTGTGGAGCAATGTGACTTCCACCTGGAGCGCGGAGTTGGAAAGCAATCGCAGGAGTTGGGTCTCGGTCGCGATCTTCGTCGGCATAAGATTCAGGATCGCCACTTTTAGAGGACGAATATCCTGATGTATGGCGCGTTCTTCATCCATGATGAAAATATTTTCGCGTTCAAGAGTCGCGCGGGCGGGCAATGTGGTTGGGATTTTTATAGGCATAGGAATTAAAGGATGAAGGATGAATTAGGAAGGATGAAAGATGTGGAATGAAGATTTCATCCTTCATCCTTCTGCCTTCATCCTTTATGAGTTGAGCGCCTGATCCAGATCCCAGAGAATATCTTCAATATCCTCGAGGCCAATGGAAAGGCGAATGAAATCGGGACTGACACCGGCCCCAGTTTGTTCCTCTGGCGTGAGCTGGGAATGCGTTGTGCTGGCGGGATGAATGGCGAGCGATTTTGCGTCGCCAAGATTTGCAACATGGCTGATCAGTTTCAAGTGGTCAATAAAACGCGCGCCTTCTTCGCGTCCGCCTTTGACGCCGAAGCCGAGCACCGCGCCCGGACCTTTGGGCAGATATCTCTTTGCGCGTTCATGGTCGCGGTGACCCGGCAAGCCTGAATAGGTGACCCAACTAACGTTTGGATGATCTTCGAGAAATTCCGCAGCGGCTTGCGCGTTCTTCACATGGCGTTCCATGCGAAGAGACAAGGTTTCCAATCCTTGAATGAACAGCCATGAATTGAATGGAGACTGGCACGTGCCGATGTCGCGTAAAATTCCCGAGCGCGCTTTTGAAATAAAAGCCAAAGGACCAAAATCTTCAGCATAGATCACATTGTGATACGAAGGATCAGGCTCGGTGAAGTTCTTGAACCGGTCACCTTTTGCCCAGTTGAATTTTCCGCCATCCACGATCACGCCGCCAATGGATGTGCCATGTCCGCCGATGAATTTCGTCGTGGAGTGCGTGACGATATCCGCGCCCCATTCGAACGGGCGGCAAAGATAGGGCGTTGCAAATGTGTTATCGATCATCAAAGGGATGTTGTATTCCTGCGCGATCTTCGCCACTTCTTCGAGTGGAAATATGTTCACCAGCGGGTTGCTGATGGTCTCGCCATAAATGATCTTTGTGTTTGGCTGGATCGCGCGGCGGAAATTTTCGGGATCAGATGGGTCAACAAGGGTCACGCTGATCCCCAAACGCGGGAATGTGTATTTGAACTGGCTGACTGTCCCGCCGTATAACGTGGCTGCAGAAACAATATGATCTCCCGCTTCGCAAATCGTGAGGATGGCGGTGGCTTGCGCGGCATGCCCCGAGCTGGTCTCAAGTGCCCCCACGCCTCCTTCAAGATCTGCAATCCTTTTTTCCAGCACGTTGCTGGTCGGGTTGGAGATGCGCGTGTAAATATTCCCCGCCTCTTGTAGTGCGAACAAACGCGCGGCCCGTTCCGTGCTCTGCAGGTTGTATGCCGCGGTCTGATACAACGGCACAGCCCGGCTTCCTGTTGTCTCTTCAGGCGTGTATCCCGCATGCAGCTGGCGGGTGGTGAAACCGAATTGACGATCTGCGGTGGACATGGAACATCTCCTCTTGAAATAAGATTTACCCGCTTTTCCAGAAGAGATACATTGTCCCTCACCGTGGCCCTCTCCCGAAGGGAGAGGGGGCGTGAGGGGAAAAAATTACCTCTTCCGGAAGTACAAGAAGAGGCACGCGTAGACCATCCTCTCATCTTCCAGCTAAACGGATATTGCTATCCTTCTGTCGGAGTTGGCACCGTTCTCAGTTGTCAGTAGCCAGTTTTTAGTATCCAGTGACTGATCACTGTTTACTGCTCACTGATTACTGTATGAGCGGTTGCCGAGGCTTCACAGGGCCGTTCCCTCAGCCTCTCTGGATAAGAGCGAGTATTTTGTTGTTAGCGAGGGTTTATATCATAAAAGATTTTCATTGACAAGCAACTCCGCATTATAGATCGAGCCTCCCGCCGCGCCGCGGATTGTGTTGTGTGAAAGCACGACAAATTTCAGATCAAGGATTGGATCGCGCCTTAAGCGGCCGACCACTGTCGTCATGCCGTTCCCTGTTAATCGGTCGAGTCTTGGCTGTGGCCGGTCCGCTTCACTTCGGACCTCGATGACTGGTCGCGGGCTCGATGGCAGTTCACTGGCGGACGCGGGTGCGCGGTAGGCTCGCAGGACCTCCTCAGCAGCTTCAGGGTCAGCAGGACGCGCCAATTCAACGCTTGCGCAGACCGTATGACCATCACTCACCGCGACTCGATTGGTGTGCGCGCTGAATCTCATATACGACAGATCAATTTTGTTGCCGTTTAATTTGCCAAGCATTTTACGCGGCTCCCACTCCACCTTATCTTCTTCGCCGTTGATGTTGGGGATGACGTTATCAATAATATCGAGCGAAGGTATGCCAGGATAGCCTGCGCCCGAAAGCGCCTGCAATGAGACAGCAAAAACTTTTTTCACACCGAATGAATCATCGAGTGCCTTAAGTGTAACGGTGAGACCTGTGCTCGTGCAATTCGGATTCGTGAGAATGCATCCACTCCAGCCGCGCTGCTCGCGTTGAATCTTTACGAGTTGGATGTGATCCGCGTTGACTTCAGGCAGGAGCAGGGGCACATCCTCGGCGCGGCGATACGACGACGCATTGGAACAAACTGCAAATCCCGCCTGTGCGAATTGCGGTTCAAGGTCTTTTGCGATTTCATTGTGCAACGCCGAGAAAACGATTTTCGCATCGATACATTCAGGCGTCGCAGGAACCACGACCATTTCGCGCGCAAATTCAGGCATGGGGTCATTCAACACCCAGCGACAGGCCTGCGCGTAGGACTGTCCAATTGACCGATCAGAAGCGGCAAGCGCCACCACCTTGAACCACGGATGATGATCCAACAATGAAATAAAACGCTGGCCGACAGAGCCAGTCGCTCCGAGCACGGCTACAGGGATTTGAGATTGAGACATAATAAAGACTCCTTATTTTCGTACCTCGGTGGTTGAGTAGTCCCGAATGCTCTTTGAGGGCGTATCGAAACCACCAATTTCAAGTTTCTTTGTTATTCGCTGGTTTCGATACAGGCGAGAAAAGCACTCGCCTACTCAACCAGCGGTGTATTTATCTCACAATCAACTCATGCAACGCCTTGACGGCGCACTCCGTATCTTTCGTTTCGACCACCATACTGATCGAAACGTCAGATGAACCATGCGCAATCGCCAGGACATTGATATCGTTATCGCCAAGTTTGCTGAATATCTGACCCGCCACGCCCGGTGTATTGCGTGTGCCGGCTCCCACGGCAGTGATGATCGCGATCTCATCGGTTGCCCAGACACGGTCAATGTCACGTTCCGAAATCTCGATGGCAAAATTCCTTTGCAACGCGTCCAATACTTGATTTGCGGCTTCAGATGGCACGGCAAAACAAATGGATTGCTCTGACGAAGCCTGTGTAATGAGCGGTACGCTGGTTCCCGTGGAAGCCACTGCGCCAAATGCGCGCGCCGCAACGCCAGGGACTCCCAACATCCCGCGCCCTTCAATGGTCACCAATTTTTGTTTACGGATGGCGGTCACTGCCTTGATGACTTGCCCGCCTTTGTTCGCTTTGCCGTTGGAGAGCCCGTTCGCGGTCAGTCGCGTACCAGGGTGGGATGGATTGAACGTGTTGCAGATTCTTAATCCGATACCTGCTTCAACCACGGGACGGATTGTTTTCGGATGAAGAACTTTCGCGCCATAATACGCGAGTTCCGCAATTTCGTTATAACTGATCTCAGGCAATGTCTTTGCCGCAGACACAATGCGTGGATCCGTGGTCATCACGCCATCCACATCTGTCCAGATCCAGACCTCATCAGCGGGTAAGACTGAACCGATAATCGCCGCGGAATAATCGCCTCCTCCGCGCCCGAGAGTTGTAATTACGCCATCGGGGGTCGCACCGATGAAACCTGTCGTGATAGGGACAATGCCTTCATCCAAAAGCGGATTCAAGCACTGTCTTGTCTTTTGGGTCGTGGCTTCATAATCAGGATGTGCATTTTGAAAGTGTGAATTGGTAACGACAAACTCACTCGACTCGATTACTTTCACTTTGACCCCTGTGTCTTCCGCAATCGCGCCCAACAGGCGGAGGCTCATCCGCTCACCGAGAGAAGCCACCGCATCCAGTGCGCGTGGACTGGCTTCGCCAAGCACTGCAATCGCATTGCATAAATTGACGAGCGAGAGAATCAGGGAATTGATCTCTTGTTTGGTTCGCTCGCAAAGTTTCTTATCCTTGATGAGCGCATCTGCTGCAGAGAAGTGTTTCTCCCTCAGCGTGGATTCCACAATCGGAAGCGAATCAACCTTTCCCTGCGCGGCGAGCGTTGCACATGTCAACAGTAAATCGGTCACGCCAGACATCGCAGAGGTGATCACCACCACGCGCGGATATTCCACCCGCGCGTCCTTGATGATGTGAGTCGCTTGGATTAGAGCGTCCGCCGAACCAACGGATGTGCCTCCGAACTTCATTACGAGTGTTTGTTTTGAGTCTGGCATGATCGTTCTCCTTCATTCTCCCCTCTCTCTTTCGCGCTGAGCGGAGCACTTGCGAAGTCGAAGCGGGAGAGCGGCAGGGGGTGAGGTCAGATAAACAAAAACGCCCCACGTTGCCGTAAGGCGTGAGGCCTTGTGTGTTTTGAGATAACCTATGATTCGGTTACTTCTGCCCAGGCACAAATTCCTCACGGGGAGACCGGGAGGTGGTTGTGGTCATGGTCATGCTGAAGTGAGCCGAGTTCATATTGGGCGGAATTCTATGCCAGTGAGGGGAATGAGTCAAGGGGAAATTAAAGAACCTTTCTGTTCCAGTTTTTCATCTTTTTCTTGTGGTCTGAATAATCCACGGAATAAGCCCTGATACCAGCCAGCATGGACCACGCGATGGTTTATGTAACCCTGCTCTTTCTCATGAAGAAGGTTTTCAATCATCATGTGAAATGGCTGAAAAACCATTCAACCTAACTTGCGATCAGCATAAAAATGCATTTGGGCAGACGTGAAATATGAGCCATCATAAAATACACCGATGCGGCATAGAGACTTACACTCTTTTGTTGCATCTCCTTTGTATTTTAATTTATTGGATATCTCTTGGCTTCTTCTACCATATACATAGTATGGCATTCAGGACAGTATAAATAATATTCATAATGATATGACTGGCTTGCTTTAGGCTTTTTGCGTGGTTTCTTTTTTACCACAGGCGTCAAACATTTGCGGCACGGTTGGCCTTCATAAGTTATCTTTATTTTCTTGCCATCGTCTTCCGATCTATTCTCATAACCCTCGTCTGCAGGCAAATCTTCTTGCTTCAATGAAGCTACTGAAAGCTGATCACACTTCTCATTAAAGTAATTACCACCATGTCCTTTTACCCACTTAAACTCAACTTTATGAATGTCGCATAAATTCAGTAATTGTTCCCATAAGTCAACGTTGACTGCTCGTTCTTGTTTATTCCGCCACCAATCGTTTTCTTTCCATCGCCTTACCCAACCCTCTGTTATTGCTTCAACCAGGTATTTTGAGTCACTATATAACGTAACCTGGCAAGGTGATTTAAGAGATTCTAATCCTTTTATCGCGGCATAAATTTCCATACGATTATTTGTTGTTGAACGAAAACCACCGCTTATCTCTTTTTGTCTTTTCTCAAATGTCAGGACAATACCATAACCACCAGGTCCGCCAGGATTTGGATCGCATGCACCATCAGTATAAATTGTGACGTGTTTTAGTTCGTCATTCATGAATACAAAATTGACTCTCATGACAGAGTATACGACGATTTTTCACTTTTCTGATTTGTGTTTTGAAGTTGTTAAGATCAACCGAAATCCTACTGAAAGCCCTTGACTTATTTCCGATTAAGCCTATAATCGGGCGAAATACCTGCAGCGAATGAATATATTGCTCTCCCTCTCTCTTATTGTCGTCCTGCTTGCGGTCCTTATTATTAAGGATCAATTTTCGGTTAGGATGGCGAAGGTGAGAGTGAAGTAACACACACCTCAGTAAATGCAAAGAGCCGCCCTAACCACGGGCGGCTCTTTTGTATTATCTTGGCGAGGAACTTATGCCCGATCTAAAGAAGAACAGCCATGCAATTACCACCGGACCCAACCGCGCTCCCGCGCGCGCCATGCTCAAAGCAGTGGGATTCAGTGACGATGACCTGCGTAAACCGATCGTGGGCGTGGCAAATACATGGATTGAAATTGGTCCCTGCAATTATCACCTGCGAAGACTGTCGCAAAAAGTGAAGGAAGGCATCCGTGCGGCGGGTGGAACTCCGATGGAATTTAACACGGTGTCCATTTCAGATGGGATCACGATGGGTGCCGAGGGGATGAAAGCATCACTGATCAGTCGCGAGGTGATCGCGGATTCGATTGAACTCGTGGCGCGCGGAAATCATTTCGATGCCATCGTTTGTCTTTCGGGTTGTGACAAAACGAATCCAGGCGCAATGATGGCGCTCGCCCGGCTCGATATCCCTGGCCTGGCGTTGTATGGCGGCTCGATCAACCCTGGCAAGCTTGGGGAAAAATCACTCACCATTCAGGATGTGTTTGAAGCAGTGGGTGCGTATTCAGCGGGGAAGATGAGCGAACAGGAATTTATGGACGTGGAAAATTTAGCCTGCCCGGGCGCGGGTGCATGTGGTGGACAGTTCACTGCCAACACCATGTCCACGATCATGGAATTTATCGGCATCTCTCCGGTGGGATTCAATAGCGTCCCAGCGATGTCTGAAGAGAAGGACCGCGTGGCATTTGAAACGGGGAAACTGGTGATGGAAATGCTGCGTGCGGATTTGCGTCCCTCCCAAATTTACACACGCAAAGCGATAGAAAACGCGATCACTTCCGTGGCGGCAACTGGTGGCTCGACGAATGCAGTTCTCCACCTCTTGGCTTTGGCGCGTGAAGCAAACATTGACCTGCACATTGACGATTTTGATACGATTTGTTCGCGCGTGCCTCTCATTACAGATATCAAGCCATTTGGCAAGTACATGGCGGCGGATATGCACGCCGCGGGCGGCATCCCATTTTTGATGAAGCGTCTTTTGGAAGGTGGATATTTGCATGGCGATTGCATGACGGTAACCGGTAAGACCATTGCCGAAGCCGCGCAGACAGGTGTGGAGACGCCAGGTCAGCAAGTCATCTATCCGGTTGAAACGCCGATCAAGCCCAATGGGGGTCTCGTCATTTTGCATGGCAATTTATCGGAAGAAGGCGGAGTGCATAAAGCCGCCGCGAACAATGTCAAACAGTTCACGGGTCCAGCGCGCGTGTTTGAGCGTGAAGAAGATGCGATGCTGGCTGTCACCGAGCAGAAGATCAAAGCGGGGGATGTGGTCGTGATCCGCTACGAAGGTCCCAAGGGAGGACCTGGGATGCGCGAAATGCTCGGGGTCACCGCGGCAATTGCGGGCGCGGGTCTGGGCGATGATGTCGCCCTATTAACCGATGGACGTTTTTCAGGTGCAACGCGCGGGATCTCAGTGGGTCACATCGCTCCTGAAGCGGCGGTCGGTGGAATGATCGCTTATGTTAAGGATGGCGACATGATCACGATTGATGTGGAGCGGCGTGAACTGCGCCTGGATATTTCCGGGAGTGAATTGACTAAACGCAAGAAGGGCTGGCAGGCGCCGGAGCCACGCTATAAAAGAGGCGTGATGGCGAAATACGCTCGCAGCGTCTCTTCCGCTTCTGAGGGCGCGATTACGAATTAGTACATGTCATTGCGAGGAACCTCGCGCTGAGCGGAGCGAGCCGACAGGTGAGCGCAGACGAAGCGCAGGTGACGAAGCAATCCCCTCATCGTGTCGGAGATTGCTTCGCCAAAGAACGGCTCGCAATGACGGCAACAAAGGAGAAATTATGAAAAAAAGCGGCGCAGAAATTTTATGGGAATGTCTGGTGCGTGAAGGGGTGGAGGTGGTGTTCGGCTATCCTGGCGGCGCGAACATGCCGATCTACGACGCCATGTTGAGTTATCCCGTTCATCATGTGCTGGTGCGGCATGAACAGGGCGCGGCGCACATGGCAGATGGATACGCGCGCGCGTCGGGGAAAGTTGGCGTTGCGATGGCAACCTCCGGCCCCGGCGCGACGAATCTGGTAACGGGCATTTGTACTGCGATGATGGATTCTGTTCCGGTTGTGTTTATCACGGGACAGGTCGCGGCGCACTTGATCGGTGGCGACGCGTTCCAGGAGACGGATGTGACGGGGATTACGTTGCCGATCACAAAGCATAATTATCTTGTGACGCGTGCAACTGAGATTGCAGAGGTGGTGCGTGAGGCGTTTTACATCGCGCGCAGTGGCCGGCCGGGGCCTGTGTTGATCGACATCTGCAAGAACGCGCAAATTGAACAGACTGAGTTTGTATATCCTGAAGAAGTGAAACTGCCTGGCTATCAGCCTGTGTCACATGCGCCAAAAGATCAATTGCAGGACGCGGTCAGGTTGATCGAGAAAGCAAACAAGCCGGTCATCTTGTGCGGACACGGTGTGTTGATGTCCAGGGCGGAGGAAGCGCTCATGCAATTCGCGGTCAAGACGCAAACACCAGTGGCAAGCACCTTGTTGGGACTCGGCGCTTTCCCCGCCTCCCATCCCCTAAGTTTGGGAATGATGGGCATGCATGGCGAAGTGCATACGAATCTGGCGATCCAAAATTCTGATCTTATTCTTGCATTTGGCATGCGCTTTGATGACCGCGTGACGGGCACATTGAAGACCTATGCGCCGCGTGCGAAGAAAATTCAGATCGAGATCGATCCTTCAGAAGTGCACAAGAATGTTTTTGTGGATGTTCCGCTCGTTGGCGATTTGAACACTGTGTTGACCGACCTCATTCCGTTGGTGGATGAATACGATCATGATGAATGGATCCAGGAGATCAACGGTTGGAAGACCGAAGCCGACGCTCGCAGTATTATGAACTGGCCTGAAGATGGCAAGCTACATGTGGCTCATTTGATCGCTGATATTTGGAAGTCGACGGGCGGCGGCGCAATCATTTCCACCGATGTGGGTCAACATCAAATGTGGGCCGCACAATATTATTTTTTGGATAAGCCGAATCGCTGGATCACTTCAGGCGGCGCGGGGACGATGGGCTTTGGACTCCCCTCCGCGATTGGCGCGTGGTTTGCGCACAAAGATCAGGAGATCTGGGCGATCGCGGGCGATGGTGGTTTCCAGATGACCGCGGCGGAATTGACCACTGCCGTGCAGGAGGGCGCGAATGTGAAGGTCGCGATCATGAACAACAACTTCCTTGGCATGGTGCGTCAATGGCAGGAGTTCTTCTTCGAGAAGCGTTATTCCGCGGTGAACATGCTCACGCCTGATTTTGTGAAACTAGCTGAAGCGCACGGAGTCCCTGCACGGCTGGTCACGAAACACGGGGAAGTGGGCGAAGCCATCGAATGGGCGCGCAAGACTCACGGTCCTGTGGTACTTGAATTCCGCGTGGAACAGGAGGAAGCGGTATATCCGATGGTTCCTCAGGGCGCGGCGCTGGATCAGATGATACAGAGGCCTGCGAGGGCATAGAAAAATAAATCCGCAGATTACGCTGATTTCGCAGATGGGGAATTATCAATCTGCCAAATCTGCGGATGAGAAATGGAGAAAGAATGAACTACACCTTCATCGCATTAGTTGAAAACAAACCTGGCGTGTTGAACCGCGTGGCATCTTTGTTCCGCCGCCGTAATTTCAACATCGAGTCACTGGCTGTCGGAAGGACGGAGAATCCAGAAGTCTCGCGCATGACCGTCGTGGTGGATTGTCCCAACGGTGACATGGATGCGCATAAGATCGAAGCGAATCTCTATAAGCTGGTCAACGTGATCGACGTGCAGGACGTCACGCATCAACCTTCTGTGACCCGCGATCTGGCTCTGATCAAGATAAAGGTCGGCCCCGAACGCCGCGCCGAAGTTAATGGGCTGGCTGAAATATTCCGCGCCCGCATCGTGGATGTGGCTGCGGATTCGGTCATTGTTGAGATCACAGGCACGGAGGACAAGATCGAAGGCATGATCGAACTTCTGCGCCCCATTGGGATCGTGGAAATGGTGCGCACGGGACAGGTCTCAATGACCCGCGGTGTCAATGACGGAGTCCGGCGTGTGCCTGGAGTCAATGGCCATCGCTATGAGGATGTGTCCGAGCTGGCGGCGATGACACCGTAGTTGGAATCTGTCATTGCAAGGAGGGCGGTAGCCCGACGAAGCAATCTCGTAGTTACCAATAAATCTTTCATTGCAAGCGCGATGAGATTGCTTCGCCCTTCGGTCTCGCAATGACATAAATCAAAGAGGAGAATTTATTATGGCAAAAATCAATTTCGGTGGCGTAGAGGAAGAAGTCATTACCCGGGATGAATTTCCGCTGGAGAAGGCGCGCGAAGTGTTGAAGGATGAGGTTGTCGCCGTGCTTGGGTATGGTGTTCAAGGACCTGCCCAAGCGTTGAACATGCGCGATAACGGGATCAATGTTGTCGTTGGACAAAAGCAGGGCAGCGCGAGCTGGGATAAAGCCATCGCTGATGGTTGGGAGCCTGGAAAGGATTTATTTTCCATCGAAGAAGCTGCAGAACGCGGGACTGTCATCCAATATCTACTTTCAGATGCGGGTCAACGCTCGCAATGGTCAAATATCGTGGAATGTCTCAACGAAGGCGACATGCTTTATTTCTCACATGGTTTCTCGATCACTTTCAAGGATGATACGGGCGTTATCCCGCCCCCGCACGTGGATGTGGCTCTCGTCGCGCCGAAGGGATCGGGACGTAGTGTCCGCTTGAATTATCTCGATGGGTCGGGCATCAATGCGAGTTTTGCCATTCATCAGGATGCGACAGGGCGCGCGAAGGAACGCGCTGTTGCTCTGGGCATCGCCATCGGCGCGGGATATTTATTCCCAACCACATTTGAAAATGAAGTGTATTCCGATCTCACCGGCGAACGCGGCATTTTGATGGGCGCGCTGGCGGGCGTGATGGAGGCGCAGTACAACGTGCTTCGCAAACACGGACATTCTCCCTCGGAGGCCTTCAACGAAACCGTGGAGGAACTTACGCAATCCCTGATCCGTCTCGTCGGCCAGAACGGTATGGATTGGATGTATGCCAATTGTTCCACCACCGCCCAGCGCGGCGCGCTCGATTGGAAGGACAGATTCCGCGACGCGGTCGTTCCCGTGTTCGATCATTTGTATCAGAGCGTTACAAGCGGCGTCGAGACTCGCATCGTTCTGGAGAAGAACAGCGACCCGCATTATCGCGAGAAACTGGATGAAGAGTTGAGGGCGATGCGCGAGTCCGAAATGTGGCAGGCGGGTGCGGCAGTAAGGTCCTTGAGGCCGGAGAATTGGGGCAAGTAAACAAGTACACAGGTAAACAGGTTTGTATACGTGTATACCTGTCTACTTGTATACATTTCCACTTCCATATCGAAAGGAAGACGCGATGACAAACAATTATGTGAAAATCTTTGATACAACCTTACGTGACGGCGAACAATCCCCCGGCGCGACGATGACCTCCGCGGAAAAGCTCGAGCTGGCGCGGTCACTGGCGCGCATGGGCGTGGACATCATCGAAGCGGGATTCCCGGCCGCGTCGCCAGACGACCTGGAAGCCGTCAGACGGATAGCGGTTGAGGTGGGCAACCAGCCTGCGGCTGATTCTGATGCGAGAGTCCCTATTATCGCGGGGTTGGCGCGCGCGAATAAAACCGATATCGATAAAGTGTGGGAGGCTGTCAAAGAGGCAGACAAGCCGCGCATCCATACTTTCCTTGCGACATCGCCAATCCATATGAAGCACAAACTCAAGATGGATCCTGAGGAAGTGATCCAGCGTGTTTCTGAAATGGTCTCGTATGCACGCTCCTTATGTGGGGATGTTGAATTCAGTCCCGAAGACGCGGGGCGCTCTGATCCCGAATTCTTGTATGTTGTGTTGTCCGAAGCCATCAAGGCAGGCGCGACCACGTTGAACATTCCTGATACGGTCGGATACACCACCCCCGATGAATTCCATGCATTGATAGATGGCATTATCAGGAATACGCCCGGCATGCACGATGGCATCACCATCTCTGTGCATTGCCATGATGATCTTGGGCTTGCGACAGCGAACACGCTGGCTGGAATCCGGGCCGGCGCGCGACAGGCGGAAGTAACTGTCAACGGGATCGGTGAGCGCGCCGGCAATACATCTCTTGAAGAAGTTGTCATGGCGCTCAAAACCCGTCATCCGATCTTTGGTCTTGAAACAGGAATTGAAACACGGCAGCTCTCGCGTATCAGCAGATTGGTCAGCAATTACACGGGCATGGTCGTGCAACCCAACAAAGCGATCGTCGGCTCCAATGCATTTGCACATGAAGCGGGCATTCATCAGGATGGCATGCTCAAACATCAAACCACCTATGAGATCATGCGCCCCGAGGATGTGGGGGTTAATCAAACCAAACTTGTGCTTGGTAAACATTCAGGCCGCCACGCGTTACGGAACAGGCTGGCTGAAATGGGACATTCGCTCGATGAAGTTGAACTCGATAAGGCCTTTACACGTTTCAAGGAACTGGCTGACCGCAAAAAAGTGATCGTGGATGCTGACCTTGAGGCTCTGATCGCGGATGAGTTCTATCGCCCGCTGGATGTGTATGTTCTCGATGGTATGCAGGTCACATGCGGTACGTTCGGCATGCCCACTGCTACCATCCGATTGAAGGGGCCCGATGGCAAGGTTCATGTCCATGCTTCGATGGGCTCAGGCCCCGTGGATGCCGCGTATAAAGCCATCGATTCCATCGTCAAAGCCGGGAACACATTGCTTGAGTTCAACATTCATGCGATCACCGAAGGCATCGACGCGCTTGGCGAAGTCACGGTTCGTATTCAGCCGAAGGACGACGACAGAACGACCATGGACGCGCAAAACGAGATCCCACACCCACGCGTCTTCGGCGGACACGGTGCGGATACCGACATCATCGTCGCCAGTGCAAAGGCATATCTCAATGCCCTGAATAAATTGATCATCGCACAAACGGAAGGACTCGAACCAGTCCACGCAAATCACAATCACGGCGTGATGCTGGGGTAACCAAAAGGAGAGAATATGATGAACACACAGAGCACACAAGACGAGACTCAGGACACTGTCCACAGCTCAGCCTACAATCCGTTCCCTGAACCACAAACCATCCCCTCTGGTTGGGATCCAAGCGGATTGTTCTTCGCCCTTCAACCCGTTTCCGATAAACAGGCTGATGATTCGGCTGAGAGCGAAACCAGATAATGTCGACACGTATACAGGTAAACAAGTAAACACGTATCTCACCGGTATACCTGTTTACTTGTTTACCTCAAAAGTAGCTATGCCAAAAACACTCTTCCAAAAAATCTGGGACTCACACGTTGTGGCGGAACAGCCTGCCGAAGGTCCGGCTATCCTGTACATTGACTTGCACCTTGTCCACGAAGTTACCTCGCCACAGGCCTTCACGGGATTAAGACAACGTGGATTGAAAGTCCGCCGCCCCGATAAAACCCTCGCCACGATGGATCATTCCATCCCAACGACACCTCTCGAAGTCCCGATTGCAGACGCAATGGCTGCCGCGCAGATCAAGCAAATGGAAACGAATGCTGCCGAGTTTGGTATCACGTTGCATGGCATGGCAAGTCCGCATCGCGGCATTGTCCATGTGATCGGCCCCGAGTTGGGACGCACCCAGCCTGGCATGACGATTGTGTGTGGTGACAGTCACACTGCCACACATGGCGCGTTCGGCGCGCTTGCATTTGGCATCGGCACATCCGAAGTGGAGCATGTGCTCGCGACGCAATGTCTGCTGCAGAAGAAACCCAGGACATATGAGGTCCGCGTGAACGGAACTTTGTCGAAAGGTGTTTCTGCGAAAGATATCATCCTTGCTCTCATTGCCAAGATCGGAGTGGGTGGGGGAACAGGGCATGTCTTTGAGTACACAGGCGCAGCGATTCGCGGCCTGAGCATGGAACAGCGGATGACCGTCTGCAACATGTCCATCGAAGGCGGCGCCCGTGCAGGCATGATCGCCCCCGACGACACAACTTTTGCATATCTTGCAGGTCGTCAGTTCGCCCCCAAAGAGGCGGATTGGGATGAGGCCGTCGCGCGTTGGAAATCCCTGCCCAGCGACGAAGGCGCGACGTATGACAAGTCCATCACGCTCAATGCTTCTGAACTTGAGCCGATGATCACGTATGGAACAAACCCCGGAATGGGAATGAGGATCACCGATCGAATCCCCACTGCCGAATCATTCAGCGAGGCTTCTCAAAAGGCCGCGTTTGAAAAAGCAATGAGGTACATGGGATTACAACCCGGTCAATCCCTCCTGGGCCAAAAAGTGGATGTGGTCTTCATAGGCTCCTGTACCAACTCGCGCATCTCCGATTTGCGCCTGGCCGCCTCTTTGCTCAAAGGTCGCACAGTAGCAGGCAATACACGTGTCATGGTTGTCCCCGGTTCACAGGATGTGAAGAAACAAGCCGAAAATGAAGGCTTGGATAAAGTTTTCAAAGAAGCTGGCGCAGAATGGCGCGAAGCAGGCTGCAGTCTTTGTATTGCGATGAATGGCGATCAACTTCAACCCGGTCAATACGCTGTCTCAACAAGCAATCGCAACTTTGAAGGTCGCCAGGGTAAAGGCGGACGCACCTTCCTCGCCAGCCCATTAACTGCCGCGGCGACTGCCATCACTGGCTTTGTTACAGATGTAAGGACGATGTTAGCGTAGAGAAGTACACACGGAAACAAGTACACACGTGTTTACCTGTTTACTTGTATACCTAAAGGATAACTATGGCTCAATTCACAACACTTACCTCCCGCGTGATGCCTTTGCCAGTCAATGATATTGACACGGACCAGATCATCCCCGCCCAATTCTTGAAAGTCACTGATAAGAATGGTCTTGCCGAGGTGCTTTTCTTTCACTGGCGGTTCAATGATGACGGTTCTCCGAAACCAGACTTTGTCATCAACAAACCTGAATACAAGGGTGCGCAAATCCTGTTGGCAGGCAATAACTTCGGGTGCGGCTCGA
>Ga0209521_10001777_pt1 | contig 17584 bp, 12 predicted proteins | sample Rifsed19ft4_FD_184016 | JGI IMG/M metagenome (GOLD analysis project Ga0209521, IMG submission 184016) | Soil microbial communities from Rifle, Colorado, USA - sediment 19ft 4 (version 2) | ecosystem: Environmental > Terrestrial > Deep subsurface > Rock core/Sediment | place: Rifle, Colorado...
GGGGGGTGTGGCTAGTGTGGTATCGCATGGTCAAACGGGAGAGTTGGTGAGACCCGACCAGCCGGCAGAGCTCGCCAGAGCCCTCATCGGGCTTCTCACCGACCCCGGTCGGATGGAAGCTTATTCTGCCGCCGCCACCAGGCGGGCCACCCAGTTTTCACTCCCCGTCATGGAGCGTGAGCTGCTCTCTCTGTACCGGGACCTTGCGTTCGAGAAAGGCTTGTCCCCGGAACCTGTGGCAACCGCGGCGTCCCCCGCCTTGACCCCGCCCCGCTGAAACCGCACACCATGGCCGGCACGCCCCCCCGGGTCGTCACGAATGTGCTCTGGAACTGGGCCAACTACGGCCTGAAGGTCGCCGTCGCCTTCTACATTACTCCCTTACTCATCGAGCGGCTGGGAGACACATCCTACGGCCTTTGGATCCTCCTGAGCTCGATTCTCGGCTACTACGGACTGCTGAACTTTGGAATCGATTCGGCGCTGGTCCACCACATTTCGAAGTACCTGGCGGATGACCGGCAGGAAGACATCGGGAAAGTCATACGCACCAGCCAGCTGGTCTTCGGAATCATCGCCTTCGGCATCGTTCTTCTCAGCATGGCACTGGGAGCCGCCTTCGCCTACTCGGACGTTGTCTTCCGGAACGTCTTCAACCTGTCCGAGGAGCTCCGCCGGCCCTTCGCCACCCTTCTCGTCGTACTGAGCCTGGGAATGGCGGCGTCCTTCTTCTCGCGCGTGTTCGTCAGCGTGCTGCGCGCCAAAGAGAGGTACGACCTCCTGAACGCCATTCAAATCGTCATGCTGATGGGGAGGACGATGGCCATCGTTCTTCTCATGGGCCAGTCGCTTCTGGCCTTGGGTCTTATATTCGCTATCTCCGGCGTCTTGACGGCGATTGCCGTCTGGCTCACCGCCAGAAAAATGGCGCCCGCCGCCGGGCACGGCTCCCAACCCCTTTTCGATGCCACCACCTTCCGGAACATCCGCAAATTCGGCGTCTTCTCCTTTCTCAACTCGCTGGCCGACCAGGTCCGTTTCTATACCGATTCCCTGGTGATCGGCCAGTTCATGAGGGTGCAGTTCATCACTTATTACAACCTCGCCGCGGTCATCATCACCTACTTCCGCCATTTCATTGGTCACGCCGCTTCGCCCTTCTTCCCCGTATTCAGTCGATATTACGGTGCGAATGATGAAGAAGCCCTGCGACGCACCTTCTTGCGCGCGTCGAAGATCCTGGCTTTCTTGGCCGTCCTGGCCGCCGGCAACATCATGGGAAGCGCGTCGCCCTTTCTCGAGCTGTGGGTGGGCGACGTCATCGAGCCTCACTACCTGACCCTGAGTTACCGAGTCCTGCTGGTGCTCCTCTTCCCCTTCACCATAGAGATGATCCAGTCCATCGCCATGAATGTCGTCTATGGGATGGACCAGCATCATCGACTGACCACTCTCACCGCCGTGGAGGGCCTGGTCAATTTGATCCTGAGCATCGTACTGGTACGGCGTTTCGGTGTGCTCGGTGTAGCCTTGGGCACGTCGATTCCTCTCGTGATCACCCAACTGATTTTCGTCTCGCGAATCGTGTGTCGCCTCACCGGCGTAGACACGGTTCGCTACGTTGCCCGGTGTATCGTGGCTCCGATTCTTTGCGGGTTCTTGCTGGGAGCATGCCAAATCACCGTCTATCCGTGGACCGGAGCAGGAACCTACTGGCACTTACTGATGGTCACTGTTTTCACTTCGCTGGTTTTCGCGATGGCCATGATGCTTTTCTACTTCTCTGCGGACGAGCGCCGGCTGTTTGGGGAGATGTGGAGCTCATGGAGAGGAAAGGAGCGTTCATGAAGGCCCCCCGCCACAACGAGCAACACCAAGAGCTATGGGGAAGAGAATCCTTGCCGGAGATGACGCGCGTCTTTCGCTCTTGTCTGGGATACGCGAGCTGCCCTGGATGGAGCGTGATGCGGGAGGCGGTGCTCGGTCACTTCGGTGGATTCCATGACCTAAAAACAGTGGAGTTAGGTTGTGGAGAAGGCAAAGTGTCGCTTCTCTTCGCTCTTCTGGGAGCGAGAACCACTCTGGTCGACTACAGCGAAAAGCAACTCCGCCATGCGCGGTACGTGGCGGAAAAGTTTCACATGAATCCCGAGTTCCGACTCGGCAACGTCCTGGAGCTACCCGAACGAGCCAGCGATCGGTACCATCTATCTATGTCCTTCGGCACCGCCGAGCATTTTTTCGGAGAAGATCGACAGGCGATCTTCGAAGCTCACGCCGGGGTTCTCAGACCGGGGGGGCTTACCTTCTTGTGGGTCCCCAACCGCTGGGCGTTTCTGTTCCACGCCGGTGTCTGGACTCGGCAGAAGCTCGGCCGTGAGACGTGCCACGTCGATGAGGTCCCGTTCTCTCGAAAGGAGCTCGCCGAGCGGGCCGCCCGCGCCGGCCTGAGCGACGTCCGGATCGTGGGTGCCAGCTCCCTGCGCGACGACTTCAGCCATTTCATCGTCGACCTTCCCAGATGGCTGGGCCTGCCCGATCGGCGCAGCACCTTTGACCGGCCGGAGACGGCGCGTGCCGAGCTCCTCTCTGCCATGGAGCGAAACGTCAGCCGACCCGGCTTCCTGGCAGACCGTCTCTCCTACCCGCTGCTGATGATTGGAAAACGGCGGGCCTAGCCGCTCAGTGCTTCCAGGAAGGTCCGATATGGACATCCACCTTCAGAGGAACCGCCATCGGGTAGCAGCCTTCCATTACCTGGCGCACCACCTGGGAGGCAACTTCCGCCTCTTTCTCGGGCACCTCCAGCACCAGTTCGTCGTGAACCTGCAGCAACAGGCGGCTTCCCATCTCCCGCCTCCCCAGCTCGCCCCATAAATCGACCATCGCCTTCTTGACGAGATCGGCGGCCGTTCCCTGGATGGGTGCGTTCACCGCCACGCGCTTGGCCGCCTCTCGGGTAGCGCGATTGCGGCTGTTTATCTCGGGCACATAGCGGTGCCGACCGAAAATCGTTTTCACCTTGCCGGTCAGTTGTGCCTCGCGAACGATCTTGTCGAGAAGCTCCCTGACCTTGGGGTAGCGATCGAAATAATTGTCGATGAAGGCCTGCGCCTCCCGGTTAGAAACGCCGAACTCCTTCCCCAGAGTGAAGGCAGTCTTGCCATAAATAATGCTGAAGTTGATGATCTTCGCCCGTCGCCGCTGTTCTGCCTCGGAGAGCCCGGAGCTATCGCCAAACACCCGCGCCGCCGTCCGAGCGTGAATGTCTTCTTGCTGGCGAAAAGCCTCGATCAGGTTCGGGTCGCCGCTCATGTGTGCCAGGACCCGGAGCTCGATCTGCGAGTAGTCCGCCGAAAGGAGAAGCCAGCCCGGCTCGGCCACAAAGGCGCTTCGGATGCGTCGGCCGAGCTCGGTCCGTATGGGTATGTTTTGAAGGTTCGGCTCCGAGCTCGACAATCGACCGGTGGCGGCAACCGTCTGGTTGAAGGAAGTATGGATGCGACCGGTCTTGGGATCCGCCAGGGCGGGGAGAGAATCCACGTAGGTCCCCTTCAACTTCGCCAAGCTCCGGTACTCGAGGATCTTTTGGGGAAGCTCGAAATGGACCGCGAGCTCCGCGAGCACGTCCATTTTGGTGGAAGCGGAACGTTGCTTTTCAGTCTTTTGGAATGAGGGAAGGTTCATCTTCTCGAAGAGAATCTGACCCAGTTGCTTCGGTGAGTTGATGTTGAACTCCACGCCCGCCAGGTCATAGATTTGGGCGGTGAGCCGTTCCAGTTCCTTTCCGACCTCCTGAGACATGGCGCGCAGCTCCTCCACGTCCAGCCGGATGCCGGCCCTCTCCATGCCGGCCAGAACCTCGATGAGAGGTAGCTCCAGCTCGCGAAAGACCATGCCCAAGCCTTCTTCCTCTATGCGTGGCTCCAATTTTTCCTGAATTCGAAGCACCGCGTCGGCTCGCTCCGCACTGGCCCGAACTTGGTCCTGCGAGGCGGCGGCGCCCATTCCGGGAAGGACTGCCTGCCGGTCGACGGTAGATTCCGATCCGCCGAGCGGCCTCTGGAGAATCTCCACCGCCAATGCTTCCAGCTGGTGAGTCCGCTTACCGGGGTTCAAGACATAGGAGGCGACCATGGAATCGAACCCGATGCCGCGCAAGGCGACGTTTCTTTCGGCAAACCACAACAGCGTTGACTTCAGATCATGGCCCACCTTGAGCACCGAGCGGTTAGAGACCACCGGTCCCAGATCATCGAGAATGGCCTTTTCGGTGAGCTTGCCGTCCACCGGAATGAAGAAGGCTTTTCCCGGATCGACCGCCAGGCCGATTCCCACTAGCCCGCCTTTAGCCTTGTCCTCCACGGTCATGAGGGACAAAGCGAGGCGACCTCGCTCTCTCGACGTTTCCATTAGGCGCCGGAGCTCGGCGGAAGACACCAACCGAAGGTAGGATGCTGCCGGTGCGGAGGTGGCCTCGGGCAGGTAGTCGTTGAGCAGCGACGTGAATCCAAGCCGTTCGAAGAGCTGGAAAGCCGCCTTCCGATCCGCGCCGCGATAGCCAAGCTCGTCCGGCCCGAGTTCCAGGGGAACGTCGGTGTCGAGCCGCACCAACTGTTTTGATAGCCGTGCCTGCTCCTCATGCTGGACCAAGGCCTCCCGTTGCCTCTTGTTGGGTATCTTTCCCGCGTTATCGAGGACCGCCTCGAACGAGCCCCACTGGCGGACCAGGGAGACCGCACCCTTCATCCCGATTCCTGGTACCCCGGGAACGTTGTCGACGGTATCGCCCACCAGACCCAGGACATCGGTTACCTTCTCCGGCGGCACGCCAAACTTCTCTGCCACCATGGCCGGATCGTAGTGAAAGTCCTTGCCGGGTTGGATAACGGTGATGTCTTGGGTAACCACCTGCAAGAAATCCTTATCCGAAGAGACGACGAAGACCTGGTACCCTTCCCGCGCCGCCCTGGCAGCAAGCGTGGCGATGACGTCATCTGCCTCGACGTCTCGAATCTCCAGGATAGGAAGCCCCAACACTCCGCACACCTCTCGCGTCAAGGGAAATTGCACGACCAGATCGTCCGGGGTCGGTGGGCGATGGGCCTTGTATTCCGAATAGAGTCGATGCCGAAAGTTCGTACCCCCCGCATCGAATACCACCGCGGCGCGCTCGGGAGCTTGCTCCGCCAGGATTTTCCGGAGAACGGTCGCAAAACCATAGGCGGCATTGGTCGGAACGCCCTCCCGATTGGTGAGCCGCGGGATGGCGAAGAACGACCGATAAACGAGCGAGTTTCCATCCACCAGCAACAGTTTGCGTTTCCGCGGCGGATCCTTCACGCCAGGCATGGCGGGCTGCATTGTACGGGTTATTTCCCCTTCGGGAAAGGAGCCGAGCACTTGGCTGCCCTGGGTCTTCGCGATAGAATCGGCAGTCGAAATGCGATTCTTCTTGGCACTGACCCCCGGCGGGAGGTAGACCGTGAATCAACTACCGACCGAGCGCATCCAAAAAACCCTTGCCGAGCAGCACCTCGACGGGTGGCTGCTCTACGATTTCCACGGCCAGAATCCTATCGCCAGAAGGGTGGCTCGCTTCCCCGAAGACCGCTTCGCGACACGGCGCTGGTTCTACTTCTTGCCGGCTCGCGGCGAGCCCATCGCGATCGTTCACGCCATCGAGAGCCATCACCTGGATCATCTCCCCGGCCGTAAGTTGGTCTACGCGGGATGGCGGGAGATGAGGGAGAGGCTTTCGGAAGCAACCGCCGGCGCCAACCGTATCGCCATGGAGTATTCGCCGAAGTGTAATATCCCGTACGTCTCTCGCGTCGACGCCGGCACGGTGGAGCTTCTAAGAGAGCTTGGGAAGGACATTGTGAGCTCAGCCGATCTGGTATCGATTTTCGAGTCTTGCCTTACCACCGAACAGGTGGGCCTTCATCGAAAAGCCGCCCAGGCCACCATAGAAGCCAAGGACCGGGCGTTTGCCGAGATCAGACACCGTATCCTGGCGGGCGAAAAGGCCAGCGAGTATCAGACACAACAGTTCATACTCGAACAGTTCGCCCATCTCGGTCTAGTGACCTCCTCGCCACCCATCGTAGCAGTGGACGAGCACAGCGGAGATCCCCATTACACTCCCACCGCCTCATCCGATCGCGAGATCGGCCTGGCGAGTTTCGTGCTCATCGACCTTTGGGCGAAGGTCGACCATCCGGATGGCATCTACGCTGATTTCACCTGGGTGGGATATGTCGGCCCCACCGTACCGGAGCGAATCCGCGAGATATGGGAAGTGGTAGCGGGAGCTCGGGACGCGGCCATCGATTTTGTGATCGATAGAACGCGGCGAGCCGAGATTTTCCGAGGCTATCAGGTCGATGACGTGGCGCGTCATTTCATACAGGAACGAGGCTACCAAGAGTTTTTCATCCATCGCACCGGCCACAACATCGGGCTCGAGGTACACGGTAATGGTGCCCACATGGACAATTTCGAGACTCAGGACGAGCGGCAAGTACTACCCTTTACCGTCTTTTCCATCGAGCCTGGCATCTACCTCCCGGATTTCGGCATCCGCAGCGAAGTGAACATGCTCCTCACCGAGGACAAGGCCGAAGTGACGGGTGAGCCCATTCAGCGCGAGGTGCTTTGCCTGATCGAGGACGTCTAGCCGGCGCGATCACGGTCGTCATCCCGGTCCTTAACGCCTCCCGGACTCTTCCTCTTCTCTTCCAAGCTCTGGATCGGCTGGCGCCTGCTCCCCAGGAGATTCTCTTCGTCGACAATGGCTCCACGGACGGAAGCCTGTCCCTCCTGGGCTCGTTCGTACAGGCAAGGGCCGATCGAGGAATGCGAGTTCTGGAAGAGCCCAAGAGGGGCGCCGCCTCCGCTCGCAACGCTGGGATCCGAGCGGCCAGGGGAGAGATCGTTGCCTTCACCGACTCTGACTGCAGCCCGGATCCGAACTGGCTCTTGAACCTGGCTTCGCCCTTCGAGGACCCTATGGTCGGAGCGGTGGCCGGCCGGGTAGTGGGGGCTCCGGGGACGTCGCCTCTAGAGGTCTTCAGCTCGCTCTTCACATTGAGACTGCCGGAAGCGCCGTCCCGGCATCGCGAATGGACTCCCCGATCGGGAGGGTTTCCCACCGCCAACTTCTCGGTGAGACGAGCGCTGGCCAACGAGATGGGTGGTTTCGACGAGGGCGTGATCATTTACGGTGAAGACTACGATTTCTGTGCCCGTCTGTACCAGCGCGGGGTGGTGGTCGCTTATCTCCCGGAAGCCAAGGTCGCACACCATCACCGGGTGACGCTGCGGGGCATGATGAAGCAAGCCTTCGGTTTCGGACGCGGGCATGCCTATCTGTTTCGACGCCACGGCGCCGGGCTCTGGATCGATTTCCCTGTGCGTAACCTCGACTGGAGGCGCTCTCCGGTTGCGGCATGGCTGGATTTGGCTTCCGCCGACAAGAAGGTTCTGACCATCTTGGTTGGCGCCCTGGTTTACGCGCCACTGGTCGGGCTGCTCGCACTGTACGCGCTTTTTCTGGTGGTCTCCGTTCAGCGTCGCGCGGGGAAGGCAGGTAACAGAGTATCCATCTGGACCAGTGCGAAGCTCGCTCCCTTGCTGATCCTCAAGTCGGCCTCGATGACCGCGGGTCGGTGGTGGGGCTCCGCCGTGTACCGTGCTCCCTGCCTTTGAAGAAAACCTGATTCGCCCCCTCGCTTTCAGTTCCTGACTCGTTCCTTTGGAACGAGCCGGAGAGGTATAGAGATTGCATAAGGTTCCCCGGCAACGGTGTATTTTGCCTACATTTTCGAGATCTGGAGTGTGGAATCTTGGTACACCGCGGGGAATAACCCCCAGTGAGGTTTGACAGGAAGCACGGATACTCGTAACATCAATGCATCTCAAGCTAACTAAAGAAATTACACACTAGATGGCAGCCAGAAAACTGGCGGTTTTCGCCAATCTGGGTGAGGACATCCGTATCGAGCTGCAGCCGGTATTGTCCGAGCTCGGACTGGCGATGGTATCCGCCCAAGATGACGTCGAGGCGCTTCGGCTCGTCGACGCGAAGAAAGCGGGTCTGGTGCTCGCCGACGCGAGCACGGGAATCGCACTCTGCATGCGACTCCGCCAGGAAGAGTCCACCGGGAACCTTCCCATCGTACTCATCGGCGCCGAGGAAGGACGTGAGGCTAGACTAGCCGCTCTGCGAGCAGGCGCAGACGAGTTCTTTTGCGAGCCTCTGGACCAAGAAGACGTGCGGCTGAGACTCAACGCCCTGCTGCGGCGAGCCCGGCTCCAATCCAGCGGAAACGGAGGCTCCCTGAGATCGGTCCCGCGGCCGCCCCAGTCCAAGGTCGGCGACGAGCGCCAGCTTTACCTGGAAACGGTCTCCCTGGTCGAAGAGGTTCTTGTGCAGATTCGGAATGACACCACGGCCGACCTTACCGAGCTCCAGAAAAAAGCGGCGCCCCTTGTCGAATCGATGAAGGGCTCCGAAACAATGGTGGCACTCGCCCTCGGCCCACGCCAGGCGAACGACCTCGCCGCACACCACGTGAACGTGGCCATTCTTGGCCTGGCCATTGCCCGCGAGTTGGAGCTCCCCCAGCCAACGCTCGAGCGCTTCGCCTTCCTGGGTTTGGTGCATGATCTCGGAATGGCAAAGATTCCAACGTCTCTCCTTTATGCTCCGCGTCGGTTCAGCCGCGATGAGTTCCGCCTCATTACCGAGCACCCCGGCTATACGCGCGAGATTCTGAGACGCGCCGGAGCCGAATACCACGACATCGCCGACATCGCATATCAGGAGCACGAGAGGGAAACGGGACAAGGGTACCCCCGTGGTCTGCGCGGCGAACAAATCGACGAGCTCGCCAAGATCGTCGGTGTTGCCGACGTGCACGAGGCCTGCACGCATGCTCGAACCTACCGCAAGACCTTCATACCGTACGAAGCCTTGCAGGAGCTTATAGAAATGCGGGGTGACCACTTCAATCCGCGCTACATCAAAGCCCTCATGCATGCGCTCACCGTCTACCCGTTGGGGAGTTACGTCCAGCTCAACACCGGTGAGATTGGGCGGGTTCGGGCAACGAATCGAAAAAACTTGATGCGACCCACGGTAGAACTGCTGTGGAACGCTCGATCGGAGCGGTTGGGCTCACCGAAGGCAGTGGACTTGGCGGAAAGCCCCTTCTTATTCGTCAGCAAACCACTCCACGAAGAACAGCTACCGCGATCGCGGTGAGGAACTAATTTGCACGGAGGGAGGATAACGATGCCCTGGTCGATAGCGGTTCCCAAGAGAACACTGGCAGCGTGGATGACCTGGGCAGCGATCTCCACTCCGGCAGGGTTCGCCTTGGCCTCTCAGGAGGACGGCAACCAAGCCTTCACGACCTCGCGCGGCATAGCGGAGTATCGAATCGGGGCGGACGACGAGCTTCGCATTCGTATCTGGACGGGCTTGGAAGCGAGGGAGTACCAGGTCGTCGTACAAGCGGACGGAAACGTCTTCCTGCCCTTTGTGGGACTCGCCAGTCTGGAAGCGGGCGATCGGAGCGCTCTCGAGCTGCGCGACCAGATCGTCGAACGTCTTCGCAGTTCCTATCGGGAGCCTGTCGCGGAAGTCATCGTGACGAAGAAAGTAGCAAGGCTGGTCACCGTCATGGGTGAGGTTCGGAACACGGGTAGGGAGGAGACCGGACCCGGTCGCTATCCTCTGCCGGGTCGCGTCCGGTTGGTGGACTTCATTACCGAGCACGGCGGTCTTACCGACGAAGCCGATCTTAGTCGCACGCAAATCATGCGTGGTGGGGAGAGTCAAGTCTACAACCTTTCCCGCGCCATATTTCAGAACGACCCATCACAGAACCCGGTATTGGACGCCGGCGATCTCGTCTTGGTACCGGCGCTGTCGACCAGTAGCCGCAAGATCATGATCTTCGGGGAAGTCGGCGAGGCCGGGCTCTTGGAAGTGAGCGATAACATTCCTCTGTCGGAAGCGGTTGCCCGCGCTGGAGGATTGACCAAGGATGCTCACAAGAGCGGAGTAGTGGTGGTGCGCGGAGGCCTGGATAAACCGGTTCTCCTCACCTCCAACTGGGAAGCTTTGCAGAAGGGAGATCTGTCGCAGAATTTCCTGGTGCAAGACGGGGACATGATCTTCGTCGGACGTCGGAAACTGGCGTCTTTCACCGACGTGATGCACGCCTTCGCTCTTCCCCTCTCCGCCATCTATACGACGCTCCTGATTAGCAACGCCGCCGGCACCAATTAGAAGCAGGGATAAAGAATGAGCCAACCCGAGCTGAATCTTCGCGACTACCTACGGATCCTCCGAAAGCATCGGTTCTACTTGATTGCCCCCACATTGCTCCTTGGTGCCCTTACCTATCTGGTGACTCCTACTCCGTCGACGAGCTTCAGTGCTTCCTCAAGCGTGAAGATCTCTCAGTCCAACACACTCGCCGGATTCATGCTTCAGGTGTTCACTTACTCTCCCGGAGACAACCTGGCGACCCAAACCCGTATCATGACCAGCCTTCCCCTGATAGCGCGGCTGGCTCAACAGTCGGGTCGGGTACCGCACGACATGAGCTTCAAGGAAATCATGGAAGACACGGAGCTGGTCGACGAGCTTTCCGCATTGCAGTCCATGGTGTCGGCGGAACAAACCGGGAACACCAGCATCATCGAGATCACCACCACCGCCGGCTCGAGCGCGGAAGCGGTTGAGCTCGCCAACGGACTGGCCGACGTTTTCGTGGGGTGGAGTGTCGAGGAGAGGAATCGACAGGTCATCGAGGCAAAGCATTTCATCGCCCAGCAATTGGAGCAGGTGCAATCGCGGCTGCGGACCGCCGAAGACGAGTTGCAGAGCTTCCAGGAGCAACACTTGGACCATCTGTCGCTCTCCGGGGACATGATGTCGAGGCTCCAGGAGGAGAGAGAGCAAGTTCGTAGACTCATAGCCACTCTGCGGTTGCAGGTGGATCAACTGCGGGAGCGAGGTCAGCGGGGCTCCAGCCAGATCGACTGGATCTCGAGCTCCGAGCTCAACAATCCCACCCTGGAGCGGTTCAACACCGAACTGATCGAGCTGCAGCTTCAGAAGGAGCGCCTCCTGGTTTATCAAACCGAGACCTCACCGGAGGTCCAGGTGGTGGAAGGAAAGATCCAAACTCTGGTGTCGAACCTTGTCCGGGAGTACCAGGACAACCTAGAGGGCCTGGAGGAAAGAGAGAGCGAGCTCAACGAGAAGCTGGCTCGCATCCCGGAAAACGACGCGGAGCTGGCCCGTCTGCGGAGGAACGAGCAGGTCGCCAGCGAGGCTTACACCTTACTCAAGACGAAATACGAGGAAGCGTCGATACGAGAGGCAGAGAAGATCCGCGAGGCGGACGTCGTCGAATACGCCATGAGCGCCATTCCACAGGCCGGGTCGGGAAAGCTTTCCAAGAGCCTGGTGGGCGCGCTGGTGGGTCTGGTCCTCGGTTTCATCTTGGCCCTGGTCGCCGAGGGATTGGATACCTCGATCGGTACTATCGAGGACGTGGAGTCCTATCTCCAGGTTCCGGTCCTGGGCGTCATCCCGCACATACAGCGCGAAGAAGTGCGCTCGATGCTGGCGGCCAGCAACCCTCACCTGACACCGGAGTCTCTCACTTCCTACTCGAGTCTGGTCGCACAGTTCGATCCCAAGTCTCCGGTGGCAGAGTCCTACCGTTCTCTGCGCACCAATCTCGAGTTCACCAAGCTGGCCAGTCCCGCCCGGAGTTTTCTCATTACCAGCTCCACTCTCGAAGAGGGCAAATCGACAACCGTCGCCAACCTGGGTCTGGCCCTCGCTCAGAGTGGCAAGAGGACCCTCATCGTAGAAAGCGATTTGAGACGCCCATCCATCTACAATTACTTTGGGCTTGCCCGAGAGCCGGGTCTGACCGAAGTACTTCTGGGAACGATCAGCTGGCAGGAAGCGCTTCGGTCCATCGCCGATGTTTTCCTGGGCAAGTTGGACATGGACACGCTGGTGCGGACTCCCGGCTTGGAAAACCTCTTCTTCATCACCAGCGGCACGATCCCCCCCAACCCGGCGGAGCTGCTCGGCTCGGCTCCCATGCGCTCGTTCATCGAGAAAGTCATGGAAGAGTTCGACATGGTGCTTTTCGATAGCCCCCCCGCCCTTCCGGTAACCGACGCCGCCATCCTCGCCACCAACGTGGACGCGGTGCTTCTGATCTACCAGATGGGTCGCGCCGGACGAGGGCTGCTCAAGCGCGCCAAGAGTCATATGGACGCGGTTCGAGCCGATATCCGGGGCGTGGTTTTGAACGACATCAAAGCGGAAGTAAGCGAGTTCTCTCCCGCCGAGTACTACTACCAGTACTACGCGGCGGATAATTTGAAGAAGGAAGGAGAGAGCATTGTTCAGAGAACGCTCGACCGACTTCTGGGTAGATCCGCGAACCGCAAGCTTCGCTTCCCGGCGAAAGTCGAGCCGACGCGCCGGACGGAGCACGCCCCGGGAGGGGCCGAGTACGAGGACGTGTTGCAGGTAACCGAGCACCCGAGTCGGCGGGACGACTCACCAACTTCCCGTTCCGACTAATGCTGAGGACGGCTGAATCTCCATGAACTGGCTGCTGAGGAAGCAGGCTTTGCCAGTGCAACCCGCGGCGGCGAACCCACCCGACCGACCGCCTTTCAGCGGCGATTCTGCGCGCGATGCGGTTGCGCTCCACCCGCTCGTTCAACCCTTGGCGGATCGGCTCGAGGAGCCTCGGTCGTCGAAGGAAACGGCCTGCGGGAGAGTGGCGCGCCGCGGCCGGCACGTCATCGCAGTGGGAAGCGGCAAAGGTGGCGTTGGAAAAACCCTCGTTTCCTCGAGCCTGGCCTTGACTCTATCCAGAAACTCCACACAACCGGTCGTCGCCATCGACGTGGACTTGGGCGGTGCCAATCTTCACACCGGACTGGGCATGAAGAGACCGTCCTTCGCGCTCAACCGATTCATCATGGATCGAGTTCCGCTGCAGGAGCTCTCCACATCGACTGGGTTTGATGGACTGCGATTCGTTAGCGGAGCTTCGGACATCATCGGTCTCGCTGAGTTTTCTGATGCCGATCGGACTCGCTTCCTCGACGAGTTAGGGAACTTTCGGGAGGAGATCGTCGTGCTCGATCTGGGAGCGGGATCTTCATTGTTCAACCTCGACCTTTTTTGTACTGCCGACCAAGGGATCCTGGTCACCACCACCGAGCCCACCGCCATTCAAAACGCCTATGGATTCCTGCGCGCCGCCGTCTACCGGCGGTTACGTCTGCTGTTTCGGGCCGAGGAGGCGCTCCTCGACATGATTGAGGACGCTTCCAATCATCGCGGGGGCGACGATACCGACTCGATTCCCAGGCTGATTGGGCGCGTGTCCGGATACAATCTTTCCGCCGCTTCTCGCCTCGATGAGATCGTCCGACAACTGAGAATTGGCGTGGTAGTCAACATGGCTAAGGCACGAGAAGCCGGTGCGGCGGCGGAGCGTTTGGCCAAGACGGCCCGGCGATACCTGGGAGTGCGGCTAGATTTCTTGGGCAGCGTGGACTTCGACGCTTCGGTACGCCGCTCGGTCTGCGAATGGCGCCCCTTGGTCGTTCACTTTCCGACAGCCAGAGCGGCTCGCCGACTCGCGTCCGTCGCTACCAAGGTGGGCAACCGCCTCGAAACGTAGGCCGACGGCGAGTACAGGTGCTCTCCACTATGTAGGAGCGGGACCGAAGATCTCGTCCCCTCGGACTCTGATAGGCCATGACTGTCGTTTCTGATCGCGCTTCACTCGCACCGGTGGCTTTGGGCCTTTCCGCGGTTCTGATCCCTGCCTTGGCAGCTCTGGTGGTGGCTCGCCTGAGCGTCTCCAGTAGCTCTCTCCTCATGCTAGGTTTGGTGGTGCTGCTGATGGGTCTCCTGCACATCAAGCTGACGATCTATCTCATCATCTTCAGCATGCTCCTTTCACCCGAATTGGGAGTTGGCGCGCTGGCCGGAGATCGTCCGGTCACCATCCGCTTCGAAGACATCCTTCTGATTCTCGTGGGAGTCGCTTGGTTGGCGCGGTCCGCCTATCACAAGGAGCTGGGTCTCTTCCGCAACAGTCCACTGAACGGCCCCATCGCCGCCTACTCGGCAGTTGCCGTTTTCGCCACGGTGATCAGTGGCTGGACTCACGAGATCAACTGGCTCCGCGCGCTTCTTTTTCTGGCGAAGTACCTCGAGTATTTCGTGCTCTATTTTCTAGTCTTGAACAACTTGAAGAGCCGCTCCGATGTTCGGAACTACCTCATCGCCGCTTTCCTTACCTGTGCCGTCGTCTCGGTCGTGTGTATATCGCAGATCCCGGATGGCGGACGGGTCACCGCACCTTTCGAAGGCGAAGACGGTGAGCCGAATACGCTGGGAGGCTATCTGGTCTTCATGCTGGCCCTCGCATCCGGCTTCTACTTCACGGCATCCTCGACCCGCGAGCGTCTACTGTGGCTCGGCTTCGGCGCGCTGATGACTCTGCCCCTCTTGTACACCCTGTCGAGAAGCTCCTGGCTGGCGGGTGCGGCCATGGCGCTCGCGCTGCTCTGGCTGATACCCAAGAAGAGCCATTTGCTCGCCGCCGCCGCCATCGTTTTGGCTCTCTCACCCGTTTTTCTACCCAGCGAGGTGGCGCATCGACTGGCTTACACCTTCGGACAGCCACCGGAGCCGGGGCAGATCCGGGTGGGTGCGACTCGACTGGACACTTCCCTGTCGGCGCGCATCCGTAGCTGGCAGTACGGGTTGGAAGGCTGGGCGCAGAAGCCTCTCACCGGCCACGGCGTCGCCGGCTACGGTTTCATGGACGCCCAGTATGTGCGAATTCTTACCGAGACAGGTCTTCTGGGTCTAGCGGCCTTCACTTGGTTGGCGATCAATATTTTTCGTATGGTGCGCAGGCGATTGCGTAACGCCAAAGACCGGTTCGCCACGGCTCTATGTTTGGGCTATTTGGCCGGCTTCGTGGCCATGCTGGTACACGGCATCGGCGCCAACACTTTCATTATCGTGCGGATCATGGAGCCCTTTTGGCTGGTCACCGCCCTGGTCGCGGCACTGCCAGAAGCCGAGCCCGCTTCCGCGGAACGAGGACCGGCTGGTGTCTGATCTCCCTTACGTGTCGGTGCTCATCAGCACGAAGGATCGAAGAGAGCTGTTGCGCCGGTCTCTCGAGTCGCTCCGCCGCCTAGACTACCCCAGAGAGAAGGTCGAGCTGGTGGTGGTGGAGGAAACTAGCTCGCCGGAGGATCCGGGGGCCGACCGCTACGTCGTCCTTCCCAGGGAGGGGCGCGGCTTCGCCTGGAGCCGCAACGCCGCTTTGCGAGCCGCTTCTCACCCTTTGGTTGCTTTCACCGATGACGACTGTGTCGTCGATCGAGAGTGGCTCCGTGAACTGGCGGAGCCGTTCGAGGATCCAGGAGTCGCAGCGGTCGCCGGTGCCGTACTCGCACAACCCTCAGGCCTCCTCGGGAAGACCGAGATCGTGCTGGGCTTTCCGGGGGGTGGTCTAAGGCGCATCGCCAAAGCAGGGGGCGCACTCATGCCGGTTCGTGGCCTGTCCACGGTGAACGCGGCCGCCCGCCGCGATGTACTGGAACAGCTAGGAGGTTTCTCCGAAACGACTGGGATCTACGGTGGAGAGGACTCCGAGCTCTTCGGTCGGCTGACCGAGCGTCACCGGGCCATTTTCAACCCGCGAGCGCTGGTCCACCACCAGGCGCGGGATTCGTTCAGCGGTATTGCACGCTGGATGTACCGCCGAGGTATCTCGGCAATGGCTTTACTCCACCTGGCTCGAAGAAATCGACTTCGGCTGGCTCTCCGCGAGCTGGGGAGCTCGTTCTTCTTCCGCCTGGCGGCGGTGACCGCGGTGCTTATCGCGATGCGAGCCCCGATACCGATCTCGTTGCTGCTTCTGGCGACAGTCTATTACCTAGTCATGGTGATCCGATACCGATTCGCCTGGCAAAGGATGGGGCCGGCGGTACTTTTCTTGACCCCAGTCACCAAGCTATGGATGGATGCGGCGTTCGATGTCGGACGCTTCCGCGGTCTGCTCCTTTGGATGGCCGGAGGCTTCGAAAGCAAAGAGGGTGCGACGCCCGGTGCCGCACGCACCTAGCACGAGTGTTTGGACCAAGATGACGACGCGTGTCCTTTTGGCCGCGAACGCCGGCAGCTTTGTGGGTGGCGGCCAAGTGAGCCTGCTGGGTCTCGTGGAGCGAATGAACCGAGCCCGTTTCGAGCCCTACGTCGTTTGCCCGGAGGAAGGAGATTTCCTGGAGGCATTGCTGGAACGAGGTGTACCCGCCTTGGTTCGCCGCATGCCGTCCTTGCGCGGCTGGAGCGGATTGACTGCTCCCTTGGCTCTTCGTCCCTGGATCCAGCTCATTCACAGGTACGGAATTCAACTGCTCCACGCCGACGGCACCCGCGCCATGATTCACGCCGGATTGGCCGGTAGGTTGGCATCCGTTCCCGTCCTCTGGCACGTGAGGGTATTGGGAAGCGATGGGCTATTGGATCGCATGCTGGCCAGGATCTCCACCAGGGTGCTGGTGAACTCGGGCGCGGTCGCTCGCCGATTCGATTTCATGAAGGCGCGATCGAGCTCAGATGGCCCGACCGTCATTCCTAACGGCGTGGAGCTAGAGTCCTTCGCTCGAGCCACTCGCGATCCCGTTCTCCGAAGGCAGTGGGGACTGGAAGGAAAGTTTGCTCTTCTCATGTTGGCACAACTTATCCCATGGAAGCGGCAGGACCTGGCGATTCAGATACTGTCCCTCTTGAGGAAGCGGGGGTTGAACGCAAGCTTGGTTCTGGTGGGCGAGGAGGTTGCCTCTTCAAGAGGGGAGCGCGCCCGCCTGGAGGAGCTGGCGAGACGACTGGGGGTCGACGCTTACTGTGTCTTTGCAGGATTCCGCCGCGACGTTCCCCAAGTCTTGAAGCAGGCCGATCTGCTTCTGCACACCGCCCGGGACGAGCCCTTTGGGCGAGCACTCATCGAGGCGATGGCCTCTAGCCTCCCGGTGGTGGCGGCGGCCGGTGGAGGGGTCGAAGAAGTCCTGGAAGACGGGCTAACCGGAGTGGTCGTGCGCTCCGTCTCGCCGGAAGCATGGGTAGGCGCGATCGAGAAGCTCTATCAGGATCCACCGCTTCGCCGACAAATGGGCACCGCGGGGCGTCTCAGGGCGGAAGAGCTCTTCTCCATCGAATCGCACGTGGCCGGCGTGGAGCGGGTGTACGAGGAGGTTCTATCTTCGGGCCAATGAGAATCGGCGTGGACGTCCGCGAGCTGCAGCGAGGGACCCAAACCGGCATCGGCCGTGTGGTGGAGAATTTCATCTCCGAGACCCCGAGAATCGATCCCGAGGCGCGACTCTTCCTGTACGCGGACAAAACGACGCGCTCCAATCTGCAAGGGGATCGGATAGAAGTTCGGATACTCCGGCAACCAGCAACCCTCTGGTTCGATCAGGTGGCTCT
>Ga0209521_10001781_pt1 | contig 17568 bp, 12 predicted proteins | sample Rifsed19ft4_FD_184016 | JGI IMG/M metagenome (GOLD analysis project Ga0209521, IMG submission 184016) | Soil microbial communities from Rifle, Colorado, USA - sediment 19ft 4 (version 2) | ecosystem: Environmental > Terrestrial > Deep subsurface > Rock core/Sediment | place: Rifle, Colorado...
AGTCGTCAAGGTCAAGTGCCGCAACTGCGGGAGCCTCGAATCCGAGGACGCTGCCTTCTGCCGAAAGTGCGGCAAGTCGTTGTAGCACGACGAATCACAACTGGAGTCGGGGAGCCCCGCGGGGTCGACGGCCCTGGCGACAAACGGTGAAACCCATGGCCCCGTTCGGGCCGACGCGGGCTCGCGGTTCTGTAACATCTCGGGTGGTGAAGACGGGGCCGGAGGGCTGTAACAGTTCGGGTGATGGCGGGGCCGTCCTACGGGTTAGGCAAGAAGCCGGAAGGCCATGAGAGCGCCGCTGCTACAAACCAGTCCGAGACCGTTGTCACGTCGAGCCAATACCGCGTTCAGGGAGCGTGTGCTTCTGCCGCGCAGGGCTTCCGCTATACCCCCGGGCTGCCAAGCGACGAGTCGCCGCAGGCTGGGTCCTTTCCCAAACATACGCAACTCCATATATGCGGTCGTCCATATGCGCATCCGTGGACGAGCTCTTCGCGGTGCTCTCTGACCCCACCCGGCGCCGCATCCTGGAGGAATTGCTCCCCGGCGAGCGGACGGTGATGGAGCTGGTGCACCGTGTCGGCATGCACCAACCCGGCGTGTCGCGACACCTCGGCGTTTTGCGCGAGGCAGGACTGGTCAAGGTCCGCAAGGAAGCCCAGCGGCGCCAGTATTCCCTGGTGCCTGGACCCTTGCAGGAGTTGGACGCCTGGCTCAACCACTATCGCGGCCTGTGGGATGCGCGCTTCACCAAGCTCGCCAACCACTTGGCGAACAAGAAACGGAGTGACCACCCATGAACAAACTCATGAGCCTGACCGTCGAGCACGTTTTCGACGCCACCCCCGAAGAACTCTGGAACGCCTGGACCGACCCTGAGCAATACAAGAAGTGGTACAACCCCGCCCCGGGCATGGACCTCGTAATCCACAAGTTCGAGGTCCGCGTCGGCGGACGCATCCACTTCGACATGCCCATGCCGGGTGGACGCGGCGGTAACTCCACGAAGGGAATTTTCCACGTCGTGGAGCCCAACAAACGTCTCGTGTTCGGTGCAGAGGACAAATCAAGTCTCAACGACGTGACCATCAGGCCCGAGGGCAAGAAGACCCGCCTCATCGTGGTCTGGAGCAGCACGACGCCGGAAATGGGCTCGCCCGAAATGCAGAAGATGGCCACAATGGCGTGGAAGTCCAGCGCCGCCAAGCTCGAACGGCTCCTGGCGGACAAGTGACTTCCGGGTCCATTACGACGCCGTGCGGACGCACCTCGCGCTCGGGGGGACTCCAGCGGAGGCCGCGGGACTGGACCAACTGGCCCCGTTACGGTGGAAGTCGATCCTGGAGTGGGCCATCACCCGAATTGTTACAGACGACGCACCCAGCCGAACGACGGCGAAATCACCCGATTAGGTAACAGAACCCCTCGGAGCGAACCCTCAAATAGCCTGTCCGAAATCGGACGCCCGGGGAGAACCTCGTATGCCGATTTTCGGTGAATCGAGCGAAGCGGAAGTGACCCGTGCGATCCTCGCCGGCTTCGCGCGCGACCTGTCCGAGTACGCGGACACGGAGGTCATCGTCGTCGGGGGCGGGCCGAGCGGGCTGACGGCCGCGCGGGAGCTCGCCCTGAACGGGGTGCGGGTCGTCGTAATCGAGCGGAACAACTACATCGGCGGTGGATTCTGGATTGGCGGGTACCTGATGAACACGGTCACCCTGCGTGCCCCGGCGCAGAAGTATCTCGACGAGATTGGCTGCCCCTACCAGGCGTATTCGAAGAATCTGTACGTGACCCCGGGACCGCACGCATGCTCGAAGCTTATCGCCGCGACGATGGACGCAGGGGCGAAGATCCAGAACATGACCTCCTTCGAGGACGTCGTCCTGCGGGAGAAGAACCGGGTCGCGGGGATCGTGATCAACTGGACCCCCGTCGAGGCCCTGCCCCACGAGATCACGTGCGTCGATCCCGTAGCCCTGCAGTGCGAGCTCGTGATCGACTCGACGGGCCACGATGCGTACGTGATTCAATCGCTCGAGAAGCGCGGCCTCGCGAAGCGGATCGGCGAGGGGGGCATGTGGATCGAGAAATCCGAGGACGCGGTCGTGGAGCACACCGGGCTGGCGTACCCGGGCGTCGTCGTGGCGGGCATGGCCGTGTGCTCGGTGTACGGATTGCCCCGGATGGGACCCACCTTCGGCGCGATGCTCCTGAGCGGGAAGCGCGCCGCCGAAGTCGCCCTCGAGCAGCTCGGGAAGAGCCCGAAGCGGACGCTCGAAGCGCTGCGGCCGCGCGCTCCGGCCGCCCAGAAGAGGAAGAAGCCCAGGTAGGCAGACCCGTCGTTACGTTGGCTTCGTGGAGACGAACCAGGGGACGGGGCGTCCGCCCTCGCCGGGCTCTTTCGAATCGACGGACCGGACCTCGAAGCCCGTCGCTTCGAGCAAATCGGTCCACGTCGCGAGGGAGAACAGTCCCATCTCATGGCGGTCCCATTCCACGTCAAGACGGCTGTCCCTGCGAATCAGGAAGATGAACGTCGTTTCGAAGGCCGTGTCCGCGGGGTCCGGATCGTATTGATTCTCGATGAACACGATCTCGGTGTCCTCCGTCGAACCTGTGACGTGGCGCGTCCGGTTCTGGTCGAAGCTTTCCTTCGCGACTTCTGCGTACGTAAGGAAGACGCCGCCCGGACGGAGGTGCGCCCAGGCGGTCGCGAACGCGTCGCGGAGATCCCCTTCGGTAAGCATGTAGTCGATCGAGTCGAAGACCGCGACGGAGTCGAACCTTGTCTCCAGCCGCACGGTCCGCATGTCTCCTTGGACGTACGGCACGGTCGGATTCAGCTTCCGTGCAAGGGAAAGCATCGATTCGCTCGCGTCGACGCCTGTGACATCGAAGGCCGATTTCAGGGTGCGGTCCAAGTGACCCCCGCCGCACCCGAGGTGAAGGAGCGTTCGCACGGGGATTCGAGCGGAAGCCTGGATCAGGGAGATCGCCTCTTCCGCCTCCTCCGCGTAGTCCTCCGGCGGGCTGATGATCGGCCACGTCCAGGCGAGGTCTCCGTAGAGCCTCGGGCAGATTTGGGCAGGGTGCGCCGCGTTGTTCATGCGGTCGGGAAGCTAATCGTGTGGCCTTCCGCCTGCCGCTCCGTCTTCGCGACCGGGCGGATGCGGAAGCCACGTTCGCGGGCGTACTTCTGCATCAGGCTGAGGATGTATCGGCCGCCGAGGCGGCCCGTCGCGACGATCAACGCCCGCACGGGCGCAGGTAGACGGGTCATCCGCCACAGGTCCACGTCGATCTCCACGAGGATGTGCCGCCACGCGCGGTAGATCACGTTGAACCGTGCCTCGTCGACCATCTGGTCCAGGTTGTAGAACTCCTCCCCCCGCAAGGCGCCGATCGGCACGAAGGTGAGGGGCGCCGTGACGAAGTGGTTGTTCGGAATCTGCTCCATCCGGTCGATCAGGTCGACGGTCATCCACGCGTCCTCCGGCGTCTCGCCGGGCAGCCCGAGGATCAACGTGTACGCGGGGAACCAGTGGTTCCGGTTCAGGATCTCCGTCCCTTGGATGACGATGTCCGGCCATTCTTCCGCACCGAACGGCGCCGCCTTGCGGTGGAGGACGGCCTTCGACAGGCTCGGACTCCCCGTCTCGATCCCGCACTGGATCCCAATCCACTTGTCGGGCCGCGCGCCCACGATTGCGGAGATGTCCTCGATCATGCCCGGGTTCGTGACCGCGGCGCTCACCGTTCCGTGGGTCGGATAGCAGTGCGTCACGCCGGGCCGGTCCATCACGAACTGGAACAGCTCCTTCACGGCGTCCTCGTTCGGCTCCATCGTGCGCCAGTTCTCGAGCTTGTAGAGGAAGACGTCGTCCGAGTGGAGTTGGATCGACGTGTCGCCGGCCCGCGTGTTCGCGGCGATCTCGTCGGCGATGTAGTCGAGGGGGAAGTACCGCGGGCGGCGGAGGGTCACCTCGCAGAACTCGCAGCCGCGGCCGCACCCTCGCATGACCTCGTTCATCGAGTGCATCGTCGCCCCGAGGATTTTCGGGATCTTGTCGATCGTCGGAGCTCTCGCGTTGGGGAACCGCATCACGGGGGCCGCGTCGCCACGTGCGACGCGATCGAAGATCTCCGCAGAGATGTGGTCGCACTCCCCGTGGACGATATGATCGATTCCGAGCTGCTGCTGCACCTCCGCCCGGTAGTCGAACTGCCACGAGGCCGGACCGCCGAGGACGATCTTGTACTTCCGGTCGGGTCGGTGGTTCAGCTGCCCCATCAGTTCGAAGAACTTCGCCTTCGTGTACGGGGTAAGGACCCCGCCGATCGTGAAGGACATGCTCACGGGCCCGAGACCCAAAGCGTCCATCGAGTGCACCCCAACGACCTCCGTGTCGTCGGAGATGAACCGCCGGGCGTCCCTCGGATCCGCGACGACGACCTCCTCGCGGCCGACCGCCTGGACCAGGCCCGCCTCGATCTTGCGCAGCCCGTAGGGCACCCGGATCGGTCGACCCTGGGCGTCCAGCTTCGGCGGATTCGCGATGATCCGGAACACGAGCCGGGAGACTGCAAAGTCCGTCGGGATGCAGCTGAAGAACGTCGCGAGAGGGACGTTGCGGAAGTCGGTCATCAAGGTGTAGTCCGCGACGAGGACGTACTTCGCCATTGCTCCCCCACCTCGTGCCGCTCCTTCGTCCGAGGACGAGGAGCCGCGACCGTCTGGGGATAGGGGCAATTCCGCGTAGATATATATTACGCTCGCCCGATGGGCCGTGAGTTGTCGCGGCGATCGGGCCGTCCGCCGTCCAGCGGACAGGGCGCTCCCGAGGGGATGGAATGGCGCATCCCGGACCGGGCGTACCTGTACCGGGATCCGACCGCCGGGACCTTGCGGGTCCGCCGGGTTTCGGACTACCTCAAGGCGACCCTTGGGCTCGCTTGCACGGTCCGCGACGACTTCTTCGTCGCGCATGGACGCGACCTGGAGGCCCTCGCCCATGACCTCGCGGCCACACGGGTCCGGAATCTCCAGCGCCCCTTCGAACCCTCGGAGCCGTTGTTCGGAGAGGTCGAGTTCGAGCGGCGCCTCCTGGCGGAGCCGACGAAACGGGTCCCGGGGGTCCTCTACGACGCCTATCGGTACGCGTCCGCGATGCGGGCCCTCCTTCCGCGGGAGGAGCGGTCCCTCCGGATCTTGCACGTAGCCTTCGGGCATCGCCTCCTCGGAACGTTCGATGAGGACGGGCGGTACCACGCGCGGGCCGTCGTCTGCTCCTTCCCCTCGATCGTGTCGACCTCGGGCCTCGTCGAAGCACCCGCGAAGCCGCCGGAATACTACAAGGTGAAGGCTCGGCTTACCGCCGTGCTCGGAGCCGTCCCCTTCGAAGCCGCGAAGGCCCCGTTCAAGGGGCAATTCCTCGACTACGACGACCCTCGGCTCGAGGAGGTCGCGAAGGGGTACGCCTTGCAAGCGGTCCTCTATCACATCACGGGGGAGGCGTTCTGCGGCGATTCAGCGTGCCGGCTTTTCAACGCCCACTGGCAGTCCGAGCTCCTGCGCGCGCAGATTGAGTCAGGCGGGCTGTGCGCGCGCCACGCGGGAATCGCGGCGCGGATCCGGTCCATCGCAACCGAGCGCAAGGCCTAGGCGACGCGGCCCCGTCCAGAAGCTCGCGAGCCGCTGGAATGGGCGGATCGGACGGCCGCCTCCGCGATGGCTTTATCCCCTTTCGACGCATCGAAGGGGTCCTTGACCGCACGGGCTCGGGTGGCGGACCTCGACGAGGCCCACGAGGGGCTGCTCGACGCGATGCGGCACCGAGGGCGCGTACTCGTCGCGTACTCCGGCGGCGTCGACAGCGGCCTCGTCGCGCGGCTCGCTCGCGAGGCCCTCGGATCGGACGCGCTCGCGGCAATCGCGGACGCGGAGAGCCTCTCGCGCCGGGAGTTCGACGAGGCCCTCGCGGAGGCGGAGGAGATCGGGATCGGCGTGCACGTCGCAAAGGTCTCCGAGCTCGCGAATCCCTCCTACGCGGCGAACCCGACGAACCGCTGCTACTTCTGCCGAAAGGAACTCGCCGCGGAGTTGAAGCCCCTCGCGGCCCGTCTCGGTTTTCATTCGATCGCGGACGGGGTCAACGTCTCCGATCTCGGGGACCACCGTCCGGGGATCCGCGCGATGGATGAGGAGGGATTCTGGCACCCCCTCGTGGACTTCGGATTCCAGAAGGAGGACGTGCGGGCCCTCGCCCGTCGTCTCGGATTGAGTTTCTGGGAGAAACCGAGCAACGCCTGCCTTTCGTCGAGGATCGGATATGGGGAGGTCATCACGGTGGAAAAACTGCGTCGGGTCGAAGCGGCCGAAGAGGCGATCCGAGCCCTTGGGTTCCGGGTCGTCCGCGTCCGGACCCACGAAGGAGTCGCGCGGATCGAAGTCCCCCGGGACGACATACCGCGCCTCGCGCACCCCGAGATTGCCGAGAAGGTCGTCGCGGCCCTGCGCGACGCGGGGTTTGTTCACGTGACCGTCGACCTCCGAGGCTACCGGAGCGGATCGATGAACGAGGGCCTCTAGGCCCTGGCGACGAGAAAGCGACAGTGGAGCCGGCCAAGGTCGTAGCAGTTCGGACAGGTTTTCGGCTGCTTGATCCACTTCTGGAGCCGGCGGGTCGTGTCGTCGCTCATCACGTGCTCCATCTCGCAGGCCTCGTCGTGGTAACGCCCCCCGGGCACGTGGAGGGCTTGAACGAGGAAGTACTCCATCGTGCAGTGCCGACGAAGGATCCGGATCGCGTGCTCGCGCCCGCGTCTCGTGAGGGTGGCCCCCTGATACTTTTCGTGCCTCGCGAGCCCGTCCTCCTCGAGACGGTCCAACATCTCCGTCACGCTCGACGGCGCGACCTTCAGGAAGTGGGAGATCTCCCCCGTGTGCGCCGGGCCGTGGTTCTTCTGGGAGAGGAGGAAGATGTACTTCAGGTACATCTCGACGTGTTCCGTCCACTCCCGGCCCGCGTCCTTCATCCGGCGTGCGAAGGCGGGCCGTGCGATATATTCTTTGTTCCCAAGGACTTCTTCGGGCGCGCACCGATTTAGGCAGGCCTAAAGGCTATATACGCAACCTTCATAGTTGCGCGCGTCCGGTTTCGGTCGTCCGAAATCCCGCGTGGTCCGATGGTCGTTGCCCAGTACCTGCTCGCGTTTCGAGAGGTCCTCGAGGCGGCCCTCCTCTCCGCGATCATCCTCGCGTTCCTCACCCGGACCGGGCGCGCAGCATTGACCCGCTACGCCTGGTACGGGATTCTCGGGGCGATCGCGGCGAGCCTGGTCCTGGGGACCGTCGTATTCCTGATCTACGGACAGGTCACGGGAGCGGCAAAGCCTCTTTTCGAGGGCATCGCGGCTCTCGTCGCGGTGGCCGTGCTCACCTCGATGATCCTGTGGATGGCTCTCAAGGGTCGGCTCCTGAAGCAGGAGATCGAGACTCGGGTCGAGGCGGCGGTCACCCGGAACGCGGTCTTCGGACTCGCCGCAGTCACGTTCGTCCTCGTGGCCCGCGAGGGACTGGAGACGGTCTTGTTCCTGACGCCCTACCTCACGGAGGACCCCCTGGGCACCCTCGGGGGATCCGCCGCCGGCGTCGTCGCAGGGACGGCCCTCGCGTACGGGGTCTTCCGCCTCGGAGTGAAGCTCGACATCCGGCGGTTCTTCTACTTCACGAGCCTTCTGCTCGTGCTGATCGCCGGGGGGCTCGTCGGCTACGGGATCCACGAACTGATCGAGGCCGGCGCCATGCAGGGGGTCGACTTCGGGGTCTGGGGAGAACCCGCGTACGCGCTCCCGATCGCGAGCGACAGCCTGCTCGGTCACAAGGGGGCGATCGGCTCGATCTTCGCGGTGATGTTCGGGTACACGGTGAAGCCGGAGTGGGCGCGGGTCATCGGGCATGCCGCGTACCTCGCGGTGGCGCTCCCCCTCGTGGTCCTCATCTATCGCCGCCCGCAGACGCTCGCCCGATTCGCGCGGCGGGTGCGGGCGCTCTTCCGGCCGTCCGCGGGGAACGCGACGGCTTCGAGGAACCCGTGAAAGAGGCCAAGGGCTCCGCCTCGCGATGCGTCGTCCGGAAAACCCTCGCGGCTACGGCGAAATCTTGATGCACTTCGTCGGGCACGCGGTCTCGCAGGCCATGCAGTCGATGCAGTCGTTCTCGCGGATCGGGTCGCACTTGTCTGTGCGGTACTTCTGCCACTCTTCCCCGCCGTGCTCGACCTTCTTCTCGTTCCCCGTCCCCTTCTGCCCGGGGTTCAGGATCCACTCGAAGACGTCGACGGGGCAGACGTCCATGCAGACGCCGTCCGCAATGCATGCGTCCCAGTCGACGGCGACGTGGAGTCCGTGGATGCCAAACTTCGTCGGGTTCGGACCCTCGTTCGCGTCCGTGCGCCCCTTGCCTTCTGCGAACACCTTGTGCTCGTAGTGGGTGCCCGTCTCCGGGTACTCGTCGGGCTTGTTCATGAAATCCGGGTCGATGGGTTTGGGCGCCCAGTCCAACTCTTCGACCTTCGTCATGCCTTCGGCCTCCGACCGGAATCACACGGCCGGCCCCGGACGGGGGCCGGGCGGCGGTGACATATCGCTCCCCTTTTTTAGGCTTCCGGTTTTACCGGGAGAACGCGACGAATTTGGACTCGTGCCATCTGCACGCGAAACGTATTTCACTCGCGCCCGCCGTCCCTTCGCGATGCGAAAGCCCTCGCTGCGATTCGCAACCCGCGCCGTCCGCGGGCGCCGGCGCAAGGGGCATGCCGCAATCGCCACGCCGATTCATGCGAGTTCCGTGTGGACCCTGGAGTCATCGCGCCAAGGGGCGGCCTTCGCGAAGGCGACTGCGCCGCCCGCCTACTACGCCCGGTGGGGCAACCCGACGGTCCGGGATCTCGAGGACACGCTCGCGGACCTGGAGGGCGGCGCCCGGGGCCTCGCCGCGGCCTCCGGGATGGGCGCGATCGCGTCCGCGATCCTCGCGTTCGTCGATCAGGGCGACCGGATCGTCGCTGGCTCGAGCCTCTACACCGCGACGATGGAAATCCTGACGCGGATGCTCCCGCGGTTCGGGGTACGCACGACGTTCGTCGATCCGCGGATCCCCGGGGCGTGGCGGGACGCGGTGGGGGACGACACGCGCCTCGTGTACGTCGAGACGCCCGCGAACCCCACGATGATCATCACGGACATCCGGGAAGCCGTGAAGGCGGCCCGGTCCGTCGGCGCCACGCTCCTCGCCGACAACACGTTCGCGTCCCCCGTGAACCAGCGCCCCCTTGCCCTCGGGGCGGACCTCGTCCTCCACAGCGCCACGAAATACCTCGGCGGCCACCACGACGTCCTCGCGGGCGCCGCGGTGACCTCGACCCTGCGACAGTTCCGCCGCCTCTGGTTCACGTACAAGCTCCTTGGGCCCACGTTGGGGCCGTTCGAGGCGTTCCTCGTCCGGAGGGGGATCAAGACCCTGGGGATCCGCATGGAGCGGCAGGGGGAGACCGCACAGGCCTTGGCGGAGTTCCTCCGGGACCACCGCTCGGTCCGCACGGTGTACTACCCGGGGCTGAAGGATTTCGCGCAACACGCCCTGGCCCGTCGGCAAATGTCGGGATTCGGGGCGATGCTCAGCTTCGAACCCCGCGGCGGCTACCGCGCGGCGCGTCGCTTCGTCGAGTCGGTCGAGGTCGCGAATCTCGCCGTGAGCCTCGGAGGGGTCGACACCCTCGTACAGCATCCCGCCTCGATGTCCCACGGCCCGCTCACCCCGGCCGAGCGTCGGGCGAGCGGAATTTCGGAGGGACTCGTTCGAGTGAGCGTCGGTCTCGAGGACCCGGACGACGTGATCTTGGATTTCGACCGGGCGTTGCGCAAAGCTTCCCGGTAGTCCGCCATCCCAGGACCGACGTCGGTACGTCTAGCGGAGCGCCCCTTCCAGACGGAGGAGGTCCTTCTTCCAGTGCAGATCGTTCCCGAACCCGCCGAGTCCGTCCGAGGCGACGACGCGATGACACGGGATCACGATTGCCGTCGGGTTCCGGTTCAGAGCTTGGCCCACGGCCCGCTGCGCGTTCGGCCTGCCGATCGCCTTCGCGATCTGTCCATACGTCGCGACCTTTCCGCGAGGGATCGCCCGCGTAGCCTCGTAGACCTGCCGCTGGAACGGCGTCGCGCGGTCCAGGTCGACCTCGACGTCCTCGAACGTGACGGGCTCGCCCCGGAAGTACCGGCGAAGCTCGGCGGCGAGCCGATCCCGGCCTCCATCTTTCGTTGGGCGGCGGCTCGTCAGGTTCAGTTCCGCAAGTCGGCCATCCTCCGTCCGCACCTCGACCTCGCCGAAGGGAGTGCCGAGGACATATCGCGTCATGGAAGTGCCTCGGCGGGTGGATGGCTCCGAGGCTCATCCCCTTTGCGTCCCCTCCCGACGGCTCCGAGGGGATGCGTTCAGACCTCGACCCCGAGCTCTTGCGCGCGGGTCTTCAGCTCCCGCTCCCGCTTCCGCAGCTTCTCCTCGCGATCCAAGAGGTCGAACGCCTTCTTCTGGATGATCTTCACCCGTGTCTCGATGTCCTCTCGGGCCTCGGCGATATCCTCGCCGCCGGGCGGAGAGCGTTCCGCCTCGGCGAGCCGGTCCTTGAGCTTGCTCGCTTCGCCCTCGAGCCGGTCCACCTGTCTTCGAAGTTGCTCCCGCTCGTCGTCCAGTGCGCGGGCCTTCGACTCGAGGATCTCCGCACGGGCCTCGAGGGCCTTCTCCGCGTCCTGGACTCGCTGGTCCCGCTCGCGGAACTGCTCCTCCCGATCCAGGACGTCCACGGCCTTCTTCTGGAGGAACTTCATGTTCTTCGAGACCTCGGCCTGCATCGCCTCCGACTGGGCCTTCGCCTTCTCCGCCTCGTCCTTCGTCAGCGCGGCTTCCGACCTCGCCTTCGCGGCCGCCTGGCGGTCTTCCTCCGAGGCCCTGCGCTTGTCCTCGATATCGTCCCGGAGCCGGTCCACGGCCCGCATGCCTTCTTGGAACTGTGCTTCCTTGTCCGCGAGGCCCATCTGTCGGCGTGCGCCTTCCTCCGCCGCAGTCGCGAGGGACTTCTCTCGTCCCTTCAGCTCGGCTTCCTTCCGGCCCAGGTCGATCATCAGATTCTCGGCCCTCTGGAGTTCCGTGTTCAGGACCCGTTCGCGCTGCGCGAGCTCCGTGAACTTTGCCTCCACGTCGGAGGCCCGCGTTTCGGCGGCTTTCCGGAGGCTATCGAGGGCGGTCCTCTCCCTGGCGAGCTGGACCGCCTCGCCCTCGAGGACGGATTGACGGGTCTTCAGCTCGTCCATCCGAGAGGCGTTGTGCTGTTCCAGAGTCGCCGTCCGTTCCTCCCGCTCGCGGATGGCTTTCGTCTGCTCCGCGAGGTGCTTCTCCCGGACCGCAAGACTGCGCGCCGTTTCCTCGTGCGCGACCGTCAGGTCCCGCAACGCCTTCTGGGCGTTGTCGGCCTCCACCCGGCGCGCCTGCAGTTGGCCCTGGAGCGCCGAGGCTTCCTCGGCCAGGCGCTTCGCGGATCGCTCCGCGTCTTCTGCGGCATTCAGACGTCTCTGGGATTCCACGATGAGCCGTTCCGCTTGCGCGGTCTGTTCCCCTGACGCATCCCGGGTCTCCTCGAGCTGCCGCAGCTCGTTCGCCCGCGTCGCCGTCCAGTCCGCGCGTTCCGATTCGAAGGCATGGCGTCCGCGGAGGAGCTCTTCCTCCATCGCTCGCAATTCCGACTGCCGTTTCTCCGCGCGAGACCACGCGGCCTCCGCGTCGGCGTCCTTGCGGGTCTGGGCTTTCGCCCCGTCTGCGAGCTTCGCCCGCTCGATTTCGAGCTGCGCCAGCCCGCTCGTGAGGGTCTTTTCCCGGTTCTCGAGCTCCGACATCTGGCGTCCGATTTCCGTGAATCGGGTGGTCGCGTCCGAGTCGACCTGTTCCTGTTTCTCTTTCAGATTCTGCTGGACGTTCTGCCACTCCCGCCGCTTTTGGGCCTCTTCGATCGAGAGTCGCTCCGCCGTGGTCTCCAAGTGGCCCGTTCGTTCGTCGAGGTCCTTCTGACCTTTCGCGAGGCTCGCGCTCCGTGCCTCGAGTTCCGTGCTCTGGGCCGCGACCTGGCGCTCCTTCGATTCGAGTTCCCGGAGCCGGGCCTCGAGTCGCTGCTCCCCGGCGCGCACCTCGGAGTCGCGGGCGGCGAGGGAACGCTCCCTCGTGGCGAGCTCTTGGGCCTTCGTTCCAAGCTTCTCCTGAAGGGTGTTCGAATCGCGCGCGACCCGCTCCCGTTGGGACTCGAGCTCCGCCTCCTTGGCCGCCACGGCCTGGCGGAATGCCTCCACGTCCGCTTGGAGTCGCGCGCTCGTCTCGTCGTTCCGGCGCTGGACCTGATCCAGCTCTGTCTGTTTCGCCCCGAGCTGTTTCTTGAGGACGTGTAGATCCGCCAGCTCCAGTTGGAGTCGTTCCTCGAGCTTTTTCGCGGCGGCGGCCGCAGCCGTCGTCCGCGCTTCTCGCTCCTTGAGCTCCGAGTCTTTTCGTTCGAAGGTCCTCGTCCGACCGGTGAGTTCCGTTTCCGCGGTCTGCAGCTCATGTGACTTGGCGCCCGACGCACGTTCGAAACCCGCGCGGGCCTGCTCGAAAGCCGCTCTCTCTTCCTCGAGGGCTTGCGTCCTCATGGCAAGGTCTTCCATCGCGCGTGCCGCCTCCTCACGAAGGCTCCGGTCTCTCGACTCGACCTCCATGGACCGGGCCTCGAGGTCCTGGCGGATCGTCTCGATCTGGGCCTTCGCGTCCTGCGTCTCGCGGAGGCTCTGCGCGACGGTCCTCTCCCGACGGTTGAGCTCGTCCTCGTTCCGCGCGATCCATTCGACGTCCGTCCGGATCTTCGCCTCCCGCTCGGAGACCTCCTGCTCCTTCATTTGGACCCGAAGCATCCGGTCCGCCCACATCTCGCGCTGGTTCCCGATTTCCTTCTCGAACGTCTCCCTCTGGTCCTTCAGGACCGTCTGCTCTGAATCGAGGGTGGACTGCCAGGTCCGGAACTCCTCCGCCTTGCGGCTTTCCTCGTCCCGGAGACTCGCGGTCCTCGCCTCGAGGGACTTCGACATCCGATCGAGGTCTGCTTTCCTCGTCTCGAGTTCCGCGCGGGTCTTGTCGAGCTTGTCCGTCTCGATTTCGATGGCCTCCTCCCGGGGCGACAGATCCGCCAGGTGGCGAGCGTTCTCCTCCGCCTGCCCTCGGACTGCGACCTCCTTTCCCGCGACGGATTGCTCTCGGGCCTCGAGGTCGATCTCCTTCGACGCGATCCATTGCGTCTTCTCCGTCCGCTCCTCCTCGTAGGCGGATCGCTCTTCCGCGAACCTCCGGACGTCCTCCTCGAATGCCCGCCGCCGTTCGTCGACATCGTGGACCCGCCGCTGGATCTCCGCCGAGAAGCCGGACGTGCGCGTCTCGAGCTCCTTCGCGGCAGCCCCGAGGGCCTCCCGATCCTTCGCGAGGGCCGCCTGGTCCCGGGCCAGGGCGGTCTCGAGCAGCTCTACCTTCTTCATCCGTTCGTGGGAGGTCCGTTCCCGCTCATCCAGGGCCTGCCCCTTCCGCACGAGCGACTCCGCTCTATCTCCGAGGGCAGACTCGCCCTTCGCGACGGTCCCCTCCCTCTCCGCGAGCTGTGCGGCCTTCAGATTCAGTTCGTTGACTTTCGAGACGACGGCCTGTTCCCTCCGAGCGAGCTCGGCCGTCTGCGTCTCCACGGTCGATAGACGAGCGTCCATCGAGCGCCCGGCGTCGTCGAGTCCTTTCCGCCGCGTCGCGAGGTCCTTCTCGGATGCGTCCAAGCCCCGTGCCCGTGCGTCGAGCTGGCTCTCCGTGACGGCGAGGGCCTCGGCGAGCGCCCTCGTGTCTGTCTCGCGTGCCTCCAGTTCCTTCTCCCGGCGGGCGACATCCTCTTCCCGGGGGCGCAGCCGCTCCTCATGGGTTGCGATGTCCGTGGCCCTCCGCGCGCCGTCCTCCTCTGCCGCCCGGACCTCCGCCGCACGTCGCTCCAGGGCCGAGTTCCGCTCGTCGAGCTGCTGCTGCCAGGCGGCAGCCCGAGCCTGCCCGTCCCGGGATTTCCGTTCCGTCTCCTCGATTGCCTTGGATCGTGCATCCAGGTCCTGGGTCGTCGCTGCGAGCCGGTCCCCCAGGCCCTTCGCCTCCGCCTCTCGTCCCTCGACCGCCTTCAGACGATTCGACAGCTCCGTCTCGAGCGGTGCGAGCCGTTCCTCCCGCCCCTTCACATCCGACGAACGGCCTGCGATCGCTCCCTCCAGCCGTCCGAGCTCCGCCTCTCGGTTGTCAAGCTTCACCTGTCGGTCTTCCAGCTCGTGCGCCCGGGCCTCGAGCCCGCGCCGTTCCTCGTCCGTCCGGGCTTCGAGCTCCTGCGCGGCCCGCATCGCGCGATCCGAATCCGAGGCCTTCGTCTCGGCGGCGCCGGCCATCGCCTGGACCGTGGTCTCCCGTTCCGCGACGGCGGTCTCCCGCCGCGCGATCTCCGATTCGAGCGGTCCAACGCGCTCCTCGAGCGCCTTTGCGGTCGTCATGCGATTCGCGACCTCGATCTCCTGGGATTGGACCTGCCCGCTCCGAGCGTCGACGAACGCACGGAGTCCGTCGAGTTCCTTCGCCTTCGCCTCGAGCGAGGCTTCCGCCTCCCGGACGTGCGTCTCCCTCGGTTCCAAGGTCTTGTCGCGCGTCTCGATGTCGAGAACCTTCGCCGCCACGACTTCTGCCTGCGCGCCGACGTCGGCTTCCCGTTCCGCGACCGCCTTCTCCCGCTTCTGGAGGCTTGTCTCCAAGGGGCCCACCCGCTCCTCGCGCCGTCGCACGGCCGTCGCTCGGGTCGTCGTGTCCGCCTCGAGCTCCTCGACGCGTGCGAATCGCTTCTCGAGGGATTCGCGGAGGTCGCCGACCTCCGAGGCCAGACGGTCGAGGTCCTCGCGCTCTTGGCGGAGACGGGATTCTCGGCCCTCGAGGTCGGCCGTCTCCTCGTGGACCGCCTTCGTCTCGGCGGCGATCTTCGACTGGGCCGCTGTGATCGCGTCCATCGCACCGGCGAAGGCCTTCGACCGCGCGGCGAACGCGGCTCGGTCCCGCTTCATGGCCTGTTGCTTTCCTTCCGCGCGCGTCTCGAAGGTCCGCGCATCCTCGAGCCGCACCTTGACCGCGAGGTCGAACTTGTCCTGAATGCTCACGAGCATCTCCCGCGCGAACTCGATCTGGTCCGGCGTCACCGGGCCGTAGGCGAGGAGAACGACCGCAAGCGCGTCCCCCGCCACGGTCTGAACGTGGTACCGGGAGACCTTGATCGGTTTCTCCTGCGCGTCGAGTCCCCCCGCGTCGACGACCTGCTCGTACGTCACCGTGCAGGCGGGGTCCAGGGTGAATTCCCTGAGCAGTTGTCCTGTCTCGTCCACTAGGAAGGCCTTCGCGGACCTCCAGCGCGTGCGTTGTGCGAACAAGGCTATCACCCCAACGACGCCCGCGGAAGGCAGCGCGAGGAGGACCGGCGATCTCCAGAGGGATGGGAGGAGACTCGCCCGGACCAGCTGCGTGCTCGCCGCGAGGCCGTCGAATACCGTGATCGTGAACTCGGCCCGGTCCCAGTCGGCCGGGAAGCGGAGCCAGAGGACGAACCCCTCGAGGAGGATGTATGGGCTGTCCGTCGTGACGACGAGGTCCGTGAGGTTGTGGTCAACGTCCGTCACGTAGTCCCGGAGATCGAGGACGTACTCCGTGCCGGCTTCATACCGGAGCTCCGGGATCGGCCCGATGGTCGGGGCGTCGTTCACCGGAAGGACCCGCACGAGGAACCCCGCTTCCGCGAACGCCGACGTCGGGTCGGTCGCCCGGATCCGCAGGCTCTCCGTGCCGGACCAGTCCGCGGGGGCCGTCAGGAGTAGGCTCCCGTTCGGATACACGAGCGATGACAGCAGGAACGCTCCGAGCACCTCGAAGGTGAGTGCCTCCCCGTCCGGGTCCATGAAGTACGTCGACAGGGGCGCCCCGAGGGCATCGTACGCGGCCGTGTCTTCGTCGAACACGACCGGCGGGAGGGGCGACGACGCGGCCGGAGGGATCCCCGCCCCCGCGACGATTCGAAGGAGGACCCACGCGGTGTCCGTCCCGTCGGACACCCATAGGGTCACCGTATACGTGCCCGAAGCCCCGAAGGTGATCGAGAGGCCCGGATACGGACCCGCGTTCACCGTCACGTTCGCCGTGTCCGAGACCGACATCGCAAGGGCCGCGAGGACCGTGTCCGCGTCGGAGACGTAGAAGGTGAGGTTCAGCGAGTAGGGCGCACCGATCCGAACGTGAAGGTCCGGGATTGTCTCGATGCGGGGCGGGTTCACGCCCGTCGTGCGGCTCCCGATTCCCGTCCGCTCGTCCGAGCCGAGGAGTCCGACCTCGTCCGCCGCGACAATCCGGAGGGTGACGCCGTTCACCGGTCCGGCGGGCGTCCAGACGTACGTGCCGTCGACCGAGGGGTCGAGGCCGATCGGGTTCCACGTCCCGTCGAAGTAGGACAACTCCGCCCGGATCGTGTCCGGCGCGGTCGTGTAAGTGATCGTGAGGGTGCCGCTCGTCCCTTGTTCGTCCGCCACGTTTCCCAGGGCGATCGTAGGCGCGGTGTTGTCCACCTCTAGGGGCGAGACGGCCGTCGTGTTCGTCACGGTCCTGGCGTTCGTGACGATGGCCCGGAGCCCGCCTCCGGCGAAGTCGAGGCCCGAGGTGTCCCATACGTACGTCCCGTCGAGGGTCGCGGTCGACCCGATCAGCGTCCATCCGGAGCCGCCGTCGTGCTCGAATCGGACGCTAACCGCATCCGTGCTGTTCGTGTACCCGATCGGCACGATTCCGGAAACGTGGTCTCCGCCCACCGGCGAGCCGATCGCGATCCAGGGGCGCGTGCCAGAAACGACGCGGATCTGCGCAACTCCGACCGCGGCGCCGGATCTCGCCTCGAGGGTCCCGTTCCCCTGCGCGGCGCCCGCCGTGAACGTCACGGACAGACCCGCCGTCGTGTTCAGACTCCCGAGTCCGCCGAGGGCGGTCCAGGTGAAAGAGAGCCCGGGAATCGGGTTGTCGAATCCATCGAAGCCCTGACCCGTGAACGCCTGGGCATCGAAGAACAGGAAGGTCACGTTGTCGGGCGTGACGACGATCCGGGCCACGGGGCCCGGTCCGACGAATACGGGAGTGCTGAGGCTCGCCGCAGCGCCGAACGACGCCCAGATCCGGACGGGTTCCGCCTTCGTGTACGTCTCCGCGGCGAGGGTCGCGCTGCCGCCCGAGGCGATGAGGACGCTCGTCGTTCCGAGGATCCCTCCTCCTGGCGTGATTCCGTCGAGGAGGCGGGCCTCGAGGGATACGGAGCCGGACCACGCGGTCATCGTCGCGTTCGAGGCATCCTTCGCGGTCACCGTGACGGTGAAGGGCGAACCGGCCGTCGCGACCGCGGACGCGGTCACGTA
>Ga0209521_10001793_pt1 | contig 17508 bp, 12 predicted proteins | sample Rifsed19ft4_FD_184016 | JGI IMG/M metagenome (GOLD analysis project Ga0209521, IMG submission 184016) | Soil microbial communities from Rifle, Colorado, USA - sediment 19ft 4 (version 2) | ecosystem: Environmental > Terrestrial > Deep subsurface > Rock core/Sediment | place: Rifle, Colorado...
TGCCGCCGAGTATGCCCGGCAGCTCGAGCACGGCGTCCAGCCACAGCCCTGAGAGCGGACCCCGCGTTGAGCCGGCGCGGGCCGGGTTGCTATACTCCCATCCGGTCGACAGCACACCCCCTGTCGATCGGGATCCGTGGGTAGGTTGAGCAGGTGGTGAGCTCCGCTGACTGTAGATCAGCCGTCTTCGACTGTGGGGGTTCGATTCCCTCCCTGCCCACCATCACCACTCGTTCGCCCCCGCACGCATCGGTCTCACTCGGGCGGATCCAATACATAGATTTACCGATAAAGACCGATGGTTGCGGATGCTCTATCGGCTCCGGCAGAATCCGGCGCACGCCCACGTAGCTCAGCAGGCAGAGCACTTCCTTGGTAAGGAAGAGGTCTCCGGTTCGAACCCGGACGTGGGCTCCACATCCAGCGTGCGCAGGAGGTCCGGACAACGGTGAGCTTTAACGTGGTGCTGCCTCTCCTCTCGTCGCTCCTGTCGTTCGTCTTCGCTGCCATGGTCGCCGACCAGTGGCTGCGTCGGCGGCAGCCGTTTCAGCTGGTGTGGGCGATCGGTCTGCTCTGGTACGGGATCAGCGCCGGCACCGAGTTCGTCGGCAGCGCCTGGGGCTGGAACGAGCCGCTCTACCGGGTCTGGTATCTCATCGGCGCATTCGGGGTTGCGGCGTACCTGGGCCTGGGCACGGTCTACCTGCTCAACCGCACCCGTTTCGGCTATTTCGTGGCCTTCTCCCTGTTTGCCGGAGGACTCTTCAGCATCCTGGCGGCTGCCGCGCGCGCAAAGGAAGGAGTGCCGGCTTCGGGGGCGGCGGTGGCGGAGGTGGTGGCCTACTCTGCGGTCGGCGCGCTCGTCCTGGCGCTGCTCACCCGCTTCGACCGCCGCTGGGTGGCGCACGCAACCGCGGCCATCCTGCTCATCGCCTCGGCCATCGTGACGGTGCTGGTGTTCAGCGTACCCGTGGCGGGACCTGGCTATGCACTCGATCCTGCCACCGGGGTCCCGATCGGCACCGCCTTCCCGAGCGATCTGCGCATCCTCACCCCGCCGTTCAACATCACCGGCGCCTTCGCGCTGGTCTTCGGCGCGGTCTACTCCGCCTACATCTTCATGCCCAAGCGCCGCCTGCTGCGGATCGAGGGTGGGCCCCCGGTGATCGGTGCTGTCGGGCGGGCCGTAGCGGTGACGGTCAACTTTGTCGCCAGCATCCCCGGTGCCGTCCGCGCCCACCGTGCCGGCACCCTCAACTCGCGCGTGCCGGCGACGCTGCTCATCGCGCTCGGCGGCTTCATCCCCGGCTGGACGAGTGGCCTGAATCGTTTCGGCGTGACCTGGTCCTTCTTCCTCGGTGAGTTCCTGGGCGTCCTGCTCATCTTCGTTGGCTTCCTGGTGAGCATCGAGGTCTTCAGCGATATCCGCCTGCCGTTCACCCGGATCGTCCTGGCGCGCCGTGACCCGCCAGCCGGGGTCGTTGACAGCACGACCGGCTGAGCCCTAGAATCCGCTCATCTCCCCCGGTCCCCCGACCTTATTCAGCATGGGCGGCTCCGGGTGGTTCGGACAGGGAAACGAACTGTGGCCAAGGCCGAGAATCGCCCGGTAATCGCATTGGCGTGCACCTCCTGCAAGGAGCGCACGTACAGCACCCGGAAGAACAAGAAGAACGACCCCGGGCGTCTGGAGCTCAACAAGTTCTGCCCGCGCTGCCGGCAGCACACCTTGCATCGCGAGACGAAGTAGGCTGACCGTCGGAGGGGTGTAGCTCAACTGGTAGAGCACTGGTCTCCAAAACCAGCGGTTGCAGGTTCGAGTCCTGTCGCCCCTGCCAGCATCATCAGTCAATCCAACGTAGGAGCAAGCGAAAAGCACTGTGTTCCGTCGCTTCCGCCAGTACCTCCTCGAGGCCTGGTCAGAGCTGAAGAAGGTCGCCTGGCCCACCCGCGAGACGGTGGTCAAGTTGACGCTGATCGTCATCGCCGTCTCGATTGCGGTTGGGGCCTATATCGCGGTGCTTGACGGTATCTTCCATTTCGGCGTGGAGCAGATTCTGTGATGAAAGACGAGCAGGTACGCGAGAACGAGGCCCGCCAGGCCGCGCGGCTGTCGCGCGAGGCCCCGCAGCCCGACGACCCGTATGCCGCCGAGCGCACCAGCAAGCAGTGGTACGTGATCCACACCTATTCCGGCTACGAGAACAAGGTCAAGGCCAACCTCGAGCACCGGATCGAATCGATGGGTGTGGAGGATCAGATCTTCCAGGTCCTCGTCCCGATGGAGGAGGAGATCGAGATCAAGAACGGCCAGCGGCAGACCGTCAACAAGAAGGTCTTCCCCGGCTACGTCCTGGTCGAGATGGTGATGACCGATGAGTCCTGGTACGTCGTGCGCAATACGCCTGGCGTGACCAGCTTCGTCGGGTCCGGCAACCGGCCGACCCCGCTCATGGAGGGCGAGGTCAAGAAGATCCTCAAGCAGATGGGGGTCGAGGCGCCGAAGTTCAAGCTCCAGTTCAGCAAGGGACAGAGTGTCCGCGTCAAGGACGGTCCGTTTGCCGAGTTCATCGGCACCGTCGACGAGGTGAACCCGGAGCGCAACAAGGTGAAGGTGCTGGTCAGCATCTTCGGCCGGGAGACCCCGGTCGAGCTCGACTTCCTGCAGATCGACAAGCTCTAGGAACCATGGCGGCCACGACGGCCGCCGCAAGCGAGAGGGAGGGGCGCAACCCGCCCCGATCGAACCTCGGAGGAACGAATGGCAAAGAAGATCCGCACCATCCTGAAGGTGCAGGCGCCCGCCGGGAAGGCGACCGCCGCCCCGCCGATCGGCCCCGCGCTGGGTCAGCACGGCATCAACATCATGGAGTTCATCAAGGCCTTCAACGAGCGCACCGCCAGCCAGACCGGCTACGTGGTGCCGGCCGAGATCACCGTCTTCGAGGATCGCTCGTTCACCTTCGTGACCAAGGCGCCGCTGGCCGCCGCGCTGCTGAAGCGCGCCGCCGGGGTGGAGAGTGGATCGGCGGAGCCCAACCGCACCAAGGTCGGCAAGGTGAGCCAGAAGCAGCTCCGCGAGATCGCCGAGGCCAAGATGGCGGACCTCAATGCCAACGACGTCGAGCACGCCATGCGCATCGTGGCCGGCACGGCACGCAGCATGGGCATCGAGGTGGCCGACTGATGGCACGCCACGGCCGCAAGTACCTCGAGGCGGCGAAGCTCATCGAGGCGGAACGTCGCTACACCGTGGAAGAGGCCTGTGAGCTGTTGCCGCGGGTCTCGACCGTCAAGTTCGACGCCACCGTCGAGGCGCACCTGCGTCTCGGCATCGACCCGCGTCACGCCGACCAGTTGGTGCGCGGGACGGTGGTCCTGCCGCACGGTACTGGGCGGACGACCCGGGTGATCGTCTTCGCCCAGGGCGAGAAGGCCCAGGAGGCCCTCCGCGCCGGTGCCGACGAGGTCGGCGGCGAGGACCTGGTCAAGAAGATCGACGCGGGCTGGTTCGAATTCGACGTGGCCATCGCCACGCCCGACATGATGGGCATGGTCGGCCGGCTGGGGAAGAAGCTCGGACCGCGCGGCCTGATGCCGAACCCCAAGTCGGGGACCGTCACCTTCGACATCGAGCGCGCGGCGGGGGAGATCAAGTCCGGCCGGATCGAGTTCAAGGTCGACCGGGCCGGCATCGTACATGCGCCGGTCGGGAAGATCAGCTTCAGCCGTGAGCAGCTCGGAGCCAACGTCATCGCGCTGGTGGACGCCGTTCAGCGGGCGAAGCCATCGGGCGCCAAGGGCACCTACATGCGCACCCTGACCCTTGCACCGAGCATGGGACCCGGCGTGCGCATCGACATCCCGTCAGCGCTGGCTGCGGCCAGCGCCTAGGAGGCACAACCCACCAATCTTGTCGGGACAACCGAAGAGTCGCCACAGACAGCGATGTGACCCGGGTGCAAGCCCCGGGCAGAATTGCCGGCCGAAGCCGGCGGCACGCCGAGGCAGTGAGATCGACCGGAGACGGTCCTCGTGCCGGGTGCGTGCGCGAGGACCGTTTTCATTGTCACGGAGGTACGAGAAGAGGACGCAATGCCAACCGATGCGAAGCGCCAGGCCGTCACCGAGCTCGCGGAGATGCTCCGCAACAGCTCGGCGCTGGCCGTGGCCGATTACCGGGGCCTGAAGGTCTCCGACATGCAGTCGGTGCGGAGGACCCTGCGCGCCAGCGGCGTGGAGCTGCACGTCGCCAAGAACCGCCTGCTGAAGATCGCCGCCGACGAGGCGGGCCGTGCCGAGCTCAAGCCGATGCTGAGTGGGCCGACCGCGCTGGCGACCATCTCCGGCGACGAGGTCGCCCTGGCGAAGGCGCTGCAAGAGGCCCTTCGCCCGTACAGCAAGGTGGTCACCCTGCGGGGTGGCCTGCTGGGGAACCTGGCGGTGGACGCCGCCGCCCTCCAGCGACTGGCAACTCTGCCGAGCCGCGACGTGCTGCTCGGCAAGCTGGCCGGCGGCATGGTCGCCCCGATCGCGGGGATGGCCGGCGTCCTGGCAGCCAACCTGAGGAACCTCGTCGGCGTGCTGAGCGCGGTGGCCGACAAGAAGCGAGCAAGCGAGGGCGGCTCGGCCGCCTGACGAGAAAGCAAGGAGCGTACTGAGCAATGGCCAAGACACTGACCAAGGATGAGATTCTCGAGGCGATCGACAACATGACCGTCCTCGACCTTTCCGATCTGGTAAAGGCGTTCGAGGAGCGCTACGGCGTCACCGCGGCCGCCCCGATGGCGGTTGCCGCTGCCCCGGCAGCCGGAGCTGATGCAGGGGCCGCCGCCGCAGTGGAGGAGCAGACGGAGTTCGACGCGGTGCTGACCGAGGTCGGCCCGAACAAGATCCTGGTGATCAAGGCGGTCCGCGAACTGACCGGCCTGGGCCTCAAGGAGGCCAAGGACCTCGTCGATGCCGCCCCCAAGGCGGTGAAGGAGGGCGTCACCAGGGAAGAGGCCGAGGCGGTCAAGGCCAAGATGGCCGAAGCGGGCGCCGCGGTCGACATCCGCTAGCCGATCTCCCGCGATGCCGAAGGGCCGGACCCGGTAGGGGGCCGGCCCTTCTGTTTCGTCTCGCTGCGCTAGCTCGACTCTGCCAGGGTGAACCGATACACGAGGGCGGCTGCCGCAGCGCCGATCGCCGGCCCGATCCACCACACCCACCAGCTGTCGAACGCGCCGGCGGCGACCGCCGGGCCGAACCAGCGGGCGGGATTCATGGCCGCGCCCGTCAGCGGGCCGCCGAGCAGGATATCGGCGGTCACCGCCAGCCCGATAGCCAGCCCGCCGATCTTCGGCGCGCGCGAATCGACCGCGGTGCCGATGACGACCAGCACCAGCAGGGCGGTAAGGACGGCTTCGATGGCGATGCCTGACATCTCCGAGACCCCGGCGCCGAGTGCAGGGGTGCCAATGGAGGATGGCTGCCAGACGTCCGCGAAGGCGGCTTTCAGGGCGAATCCGGCGGCTGCGGCGCCGATCAGCTGTGCCGCCACGTAGGCAACCGCTCGGGGAGTCGGGATCCTGCCCATGATCCAGATCCCCAGGGTCACGGCCGGGTTGAAATGGGCGCCGGAGATCGCCCCGAGCGCCGACACGAGCACGGCCAGCGCAAGGCCGTGGGCCAGCGCCACCTCGAGCAGACCGATCCCGGACCCGCCGGCGGCAACCATGTAGTCGCCGAGCACGATCGAGCCGGCTCCCACGAAGAAGAAGAGAAACGTGCCGATCGCCTCGGCGACCAACGCCGGCCGGCTACTGCCCATGAAACGACCCTCCTCCAGTCTCGATACCTCGATGCCAGGCATTCTGGCGCGTTATGGGGAGTTGCCGCGCGGATCGGCGACTTAGGTGGGGACAATCCTTGCTGCCCCGAAGAGGCCGGCTCGCATGCGTGTGGCGGACCAGACGAAGAGGAGCATCACCGGCACTTCGATAAGTAGCCCCACTCGGCCAGACGCACTGCCTATGGGCAGCGCCCTGCGTCCGCTGACCCGGTCCGTACCCCGGGATCGACGAGCGGCTCTCCAGCCGGGAATGTCACCAGCACCACGAAACCGGCAGCCCCGCCATCTCGACAGTGGATCTGCGCCAATGGGCGTTCGCGAATGAAGGCAGGGACCGCAGCCCAACCGCCTTCCACATCGACAAGAACGACCCACGTCCCGTCCTGATCGTATAGCCCGTCAATGTTCCACTGAAAGGCCTCCCAGTCAGTGGCATCAACTTCACGGCGGTAGGCAGCCGAGTCGCCACTGTACGTCGCTTGGGCCTTATCGGACAGCATCGACCAGCCGCGGTCTTCGGTCCCACCGGCAACCGCACGTAGCCACACGCCAACTGCCTCGTCAGCGCCGGATGATCCCCAAGCACAGGAGGCCGTTAGAGCGAGGAAGGCTAACGTCGCCGCCACAGATCTAGATCGCAAGGCGCAATCTACCACCCCGCCAGCCACCACCACAGGTCGTTCTGCCCAATGTCTATGAGTTCGCTTTGGGTTCGCCCGACCTGTTCAATGGACAGGTCCTCCAGTGAGAAGGCCTCGAGGGTAAGATCGCCAGCCGCCGACCGCGGGCTGACGGCCCCCGTTGGTCGCGGGTTGTGAACCTGCGCCGCATCCGCCGTAGCGTCGGGCGCGGTTGACGGGGCTCCGACTTCTGATATACTCCTCGTTCGCGTGTCCGCGCCCCACCATGCCCTCTTCGAGGAGTCCTGAATGGCCTTGGCCGAGTCAGCCAGCCGATTTGAGCTGGCCCCGCGCCGTGAGAATTTCTCCCACATTCCGGAGGTCCTTCCCCTCCCGAACCTCATCCAGACCCAGACCGAATCCTTCAATTGGTTCGTCCAGACCGGCCTTCGCGAACTGCTGGACGAGATCACCCCCATCACCGACTTCACCGGCAAGAACCTCGAGCTGCACTTCCGCGACTACACCTTCGAGGAGCCGAAGTTCAGCGAAGAGGATTGTCGCACCCGCGACCTCACCTACTCCCGACCACTGAAGGTCGAGGTCGACCTGATCGTCAAAGAGACCGATGAGGTCAAGCACCAGACCGTCTTCATGGGCGACTTCCCGTGGATGACGGAGCAGGGCACCTTCATCATCAATGGCGCAGAGCGCGTCGTGGTCTCGCAGCTGGTCCGCTCGCCCGGCGTGTACTACACCGGGTCTGAGGACCCTGCGACCGGCCGCATCCTGTTCGCCGCCAAGGTGATCCCGAATCGCGGCGCATGGCTCGAGTTCGAGACGAGCAACAAGGACCTGCTCAGCGTCAAGGTCGATCGCAAGCGCAAGATCCCGGTCACGACCCTGCTGCGCGCCGTCGGAATCGAGGAGAGCGCCGAGATGCTGCGCCTCTTCGGGCCGGCCGACGATCACCCCGAGCACCCCTACGTCGCACAGACGCTGGAAAAGGACACGGCGGCGACCCAGGACGAGGCGCTCGTCGAGGTCTACAAGAAGCTGCGCCCCGGCGACCCGCCGACGGTCGACAACGCCCGCGCCCTCGTCAACAGCCTCTTCTTCAACTTCCGCCGCTACGACCTCGGTCGGGTCGGCCGCTACAAGCTGAACAAGGCGCTCGGTGACGTCGCCGGCAAGCTGAAGATCAAGCTGTCCGCGGAGGACGGCCCGAACCCACGCGACGCGCGGGTCATCAGCCAGAACGACATCGTGGCGATCGTCGGCAAGCTGATCGAGCTGAACAACGGTCGTGGCAGCGGCGATGACATCGACCACCTCGGCAACCGACGCATCCGCGCCAACGGTGAGCTGATCCAGAACCAGTTCCGGATCGGCCTGCTGCGGATGGAGCGCGTCGTCAAGGAGCGGATGACGATCACCGATTCCGAGCAGGCAACGCCGAACACACTCATCAACATCCGGCCGGTGGTGGCCGCCATGAAGGAATTCTTCGGTGGCAGCCAGCTCAGCCAGTTCATGGATCAGACCAATCCGCTCGCCGAGCTGACGAACAAGCGTCGCCTCTCGGCGCTCGGACCGGGTGGCCTCTCGCGGGAGCGCGCCGGCTTCGACGTCCGTGACGTGCACCCGTCCCACTACGGCCGCATGTGCCCGATCGAGACGCCGGAAGGCCCGAACATCGGTCTCATCGGCTCGCTGGCGACCTACGGCAAGATCAACCAGCACGGCTTCATCGAGACGCCCTACCGAAAGGTGCGGAAGTTCGTTTCACATCGCGACCGACAGGCCGATGCGCTGGGCCAGACACTTGCCGAGGAAGTGTCCCTGACCGACGGCGCCAAGCCGATCGCCAAGGCCGAGACGAAGATCGACGAGAAGGTGTGGGCCGCCATCAAGGAGCACAAGCTCGCCTCGGTGCGGATCCACCCGGTGGTGACCGCCGAGATCGAGTACCTCGCCGCGGACGAGGAGGAGAAGTACTACATCGCACAGGCGAACGCGCCGCTCGATGCAGGGGACCACTTCGTCGAAGAGCGTGTGATGGTTCGCTACCGCGACGAGTTCCACGTCCAGGTCGCCGGCGACGTGGACTACATGGACGTCTCGCCCAAGCAGATCGTCAGCGTGGCGACCGCCATGATCCCGTTCCTGGAGCATGACGACGCCAACCGCGCCCTGATGGGATCGAACATGATGCGTCAGTCGGTCCCGCTGCTCCAGCCGGAGTCCCCCGTGGTGGGGACCGGCGTCGAGTACCGTGCCGCGGTCGACAGCCAGCAGATGGTGATCGCGGAGGCGGGCGGCACCGTCGTGTCCGTGACCGCGACCGAGATCCAGGTCGAGCGCGACGAAGGGGATGTCCGGGACACGTATCGCCTGAAGAAGTTCCTGCGCAGCAACCAGGGCACCTGCATCAACCAGCGACCGATCGTCGACGTCGGAGGCCGCGTTGCGGTCGGCCAGGTGCTGGCCGACTCATCGAGCACCGATGGCGGCGAGATGGCGCTCGGGCAGAACATCCTGGTCGCCTTCCTCCCCTGGGAGGGCGGCAACTACGAGGACGCCATCGTCATCAGTGAGCGCCTCGTCCGCGAGGACCTGTTCACCAGCATCCACATCGAGAAGCACGAGATCGAGGCCCGCGACACCAAGCTCGGCCCCGAGGAGATCACGCGTGACATCCCGAACGTGGGCGAGGAGAGCCTGCATAACCTCGACGAGGACGGAATCATCTACGAGGGCGCGGAGGTCAAGCCCGGCGACATCCTGGTCGGGAAGATCACGCCCAAAGGTGAGACCGAGCTGACCGCGGAGGAGCGCCTGCTGCGCGCCATCTTCGGCGAGAAGGCGCGCGAGGTGAAGGACAGTTCACTTCGTCTGCCGCACGGCGAGCGCGGGATCGTGGTCGACGTCCGCCAGTTCAGCCGCGAGAGCAACGACGAGCTGCTTCCCGGAGTGAACCGGCTGGTGCGGGTCAGCGTGGCCCAGAAGCGGAAGATCGCGGTCGGCGACAAGATGGCCGGCCGGCACGGCAACAAGGGCGTCATCGCCAAGGTTCTGCCGGTGGAGGACATGCCGTTCATGCCGGACGGGACGCCGGTCGATATCGTGCTCAACCCGCTCGGCGTGCCGAGCCGGATGAATATCGGCCAGATCCTCGAGACACATCTCGGCTGGGCCATGCAGGCACTGGGCCTGAAGGCGGCCACGCCGGTCTTCGACGGGGCCAGCGAGGCCCAGATCACCGCGAAGCTTCGCGAGGCGGCCGCGCAGGAGGGCTCGATCGTGACCGAGGACGGCAAGACCGTCCTGTACGACGGGCGCACCGGCGAGGCCTTCGACCACCGCGTGACGGTTGGCTACATCTACATGCTGAAGCTCCACCACCTGGTGGAGGACAAGATCCACGCTCGGAGCACAGGCCCCTACTCGCTGATCACCCAGCAGCCGCTGGGCGGCAAGGCGCAGTTCGGCGGCCAGCGCTTCGGCGAGATGGAGGTGTGGGCGCTGGAAGCCTACGGCGCAGCGAACATCCTCCAGGAGATTCTGACCGTGAAGAGTGACGACGTCCTCGGTCGCGTCCAGACCTACGAGGCGATCGTCAAGGGCGAGGAGATCCAGCCGCCCGGGGTGCCGGAGTCGTTCAAGGTGCTCATCAAGGAGCTCCAGGCGCTCGGCCTCTCGGTTGAGATCCTGAACGAGAACGAGGAAGAGATCCGCTTCATCGAGGACACCGGCAGCTACCCGCTGCCGGATCTCGGTGGGATCAACCTGCAGGGGTTTGAGGAATAGTCAGGGGGGCGGTGCCGTGCAGGCATCGCTGCCCACACATCGGTCCATCCCATGCCGGGGCGCGGTCTGCCCTGGGAATCCGAGCCAGTCGCGGCGTCAGCCGCAGGAGTCGTAGCCGCTCATGCTGGAAGTCAACAACTTCGACGCGATCCGCATCGGTCTGGCCTCGCCGGACCAGATCAAGGGCTGGTCCTCCGGGGAGGTCACCAAGCCGGAGACGATCAACTACCGCACGCTCAAGCCGGAGAAGGACGGCCTCTTCGACGAGCGCATCTTCGGTCCGACCAAGGACTGGGAGTGCTATTGCGGCAAGTACAAGCGGATCCGCTACAAGGGGATCATCTGCGACAAGTGCGGCGTCGAGGTGACGCGCAGCAAGGTGCGCCGCGAGCGGATGGGCCACATCAAGCTCGCCAGCCCGGTGAGCCACATCTGGTACTTCAAGGGCACGCCGTCGCGGCTGGGCATTCTGCTCGATGTCAGCCCGCGCAACCTGGAGCGCATCCTGTACTTCGCCCTGTACGTCGTCACGCGCGTCGACGAAGCGGAGCGCGAGAAGGCGCTGGCCCGCGTCGACGAGGAGATGAACGAGCGGATCGCCCGCGCCGGTGAGGTGGTCGAGACCAAGCGCGCCGAGCTCGAAGCGGCCGTCGCCGAGAAGCGGGCGGAGCTGGAGAGCGACCACCTGGCCGAGGCGGGGAAGATCGAAGAGCGCCTGGCGGGTCGCACCGATGAGCTCACCGCCGCGGCGGAGCAGCTCGAGGCTACCCTCAAGGCGGCCGGCAAGGCGGTCACCGAGGACGTCGTCTTCACCCCGACCGGCGAGGTGATCGCCCGCTCTGGGGAGCCGACCAAGACGGCCCTGGCGGCCCTGAAGAAGGCGGTCAAGGCCGAGCTCGCGGCGCTCAAGGCCGAGGTGGCCGAGGCGAAGACGCACGGCACCGAGCGCTTCGACAGCGCCGTCGCCGATCTCCAGTCGGGGATCGATGACGCCCTGGCCAATGAGCGAAGCCAGGTGGCTCGCGACACCGATGACGCCCGCCTCGCGGCACGTGCCACCCGCGCCCAGGTCAGCGACATCAAGGTCATGCAGACCCTGACCGAGTCCGAGTTCCGGTCCTTCTCCGAGCAGTTCGGCCGCATGTTCGACGCCGGGATGGGCGCCGAGGCGATCAAGAAGATCATCGAGGGGCTCGACCTCGACGACCTGGCCGAGAAGCTGCACGTCGAGATGCGGCAGACCTCCGGGCAGCGTCGCAAGAAGGCGATCAAGCGGCTTCGACTGATCGAGGCGTTCCGCAAGAGCGGCGCCCGGCCGGAGTGGATGATCCTGTCCACGCTGCCGGTGATCCCGCCCGACCTGCGCCCGATGGTGCAGCTCGACGGCGGACGCTTCGCGACGAGCGACCTGAACGACCTGTATCGGCGCGTCATCAACCGCAACAACCGGCTCAGCCGGCTGCTCGACCTCGAGGCCCCGGAGATCATCATTCGCAACGAGAAGCGGATGCTGCAGGAGGCCTGCGACGCGCTGATCGACAACGGCCGCCGCGGCCGCGCGATCGCCGGAACCGGCAACCATCGCCTCAAGAGCCTGTCGGACATGCTCAAGGGCAAGCAGGGCCGATTCCGCCAGAACCTGCTCGGTAAGCGGGTCGACTACTCGGGCCGGTCGGTCATCGTGGTTGGGCCGGACCTGAAGCTGCACCAGTGCGGCCTGCCGAAGAAGATGGCGCTCGAGCTGTTCAAGCCGTTCGTCATGCGACAGCTGGTCGAGAAGGGCTTTGCCCACAACATCAAGAGCGCCAAGCGGATCGTCGAGCGGGTCCGGCCGGAGGTCTGGGACGTGCTCGAGGAGGTGATCGCCGATCACCCGGTCCTGCTCAACCGCGCGCCGACCCTGCACCGCCTCGGGATCCAGGCATTCATGCCAGTCCTCGTCGAAGGATCCGCGATCCAGATCCACCCGCTCGTCTGCTTCGCGTTCAACGCGGACTTCGACGGCGACCAGATGGCGGTCCACGTGCCGCTCTCGACCGCCGCGCAGCGCGAGGCGAAGGAGCTGATGCTCTCGACCCAGAACCTGCTTTCGGCGGCCGACGGCTCACCGGTCGTTTCGCCGACGCACGACATGGTGCTGGGCTGCTACTACCTCACCGTCGAGGAGCCGGAGGCGAAGGGCGCCAACTGGGTCTTCTCGAGCGCCGATGAGGCGATGATGGCGACGCAGCTCGGACACGTGCATGTCCAGGCGCCGATCAGGGTCGAACTGCCGGTCGCGGGCGGCGTCGACGGCGATGGCGCCGCAGGCGCAACCAGCGAGCTGGTTGCGACGACCACCGGCCGGGTCATCTTCAACACGGTGATCCCCGACGCGCTGGGCTTCGTCAACCGGGTGATGGACCGCAAGGGGCTCAAGGCCCTCATCTCGCAGTGCTACCGCGAGCTGGGTCCGGAGGCCACCACCCACCTGGTCGACGGCATCAAGACGCTCGGCTTCCACTACGCGACGGTGGCCGGCATCACCATCGGCATCGACGACATCCGCGTGCCGGCCGAGAAGGTCGCGCTGCTCGCGGGAGCCGACACGCAGGTGGCCGGGATCGACCGCGAGTTCCGGCGCGGCTTCATCACCGAGGAGGAGCGCTACAAGCAGACCGTCGATGTCTGGCGCGATACGACCGATACGGTGACCCAGAAGATGCTCGATGGTCTCGACAAGAAGGGCTCGGTCTGGATGATCACCCACTCCGGCGCCCGCGGAAACGTGACGCAGGTGCACCAGCTGGCGGGGATGCGCGGCCTGATGGCCGATCCCTCCGGCCGGATCATCGACCTGCCGATTCGAAGCAACCTCCGCGAAGGGATGACCGTCCTGGAGTATTTCATCTCCAGCCACGGCGCCCGAAAGGGGCTCGCCGACACCGCGCTGCGCACCGCCGACTCCGGGTACCTGACCCGGCGACTGGTCGACGTTGCGCAGGACGTGATCACTCGCGAGGACGACTGCGGAACCGACCTGGGAACCTGGATCACCCGCGAGGAATCGACCCAGATCCCCGAGCCGTTCACCGACCGGCTCGGCGGCCGGATGGTGGCGGTCGATATCGTGGACGAGGCGACCGGTGAGCTGATCGTCGCCCGCAACGAAGAGATCAACGAGGCGGCGGTCGAGCGAATCGACGCCCTGGGCCTGGATCGAATCAGCGTGCGCTCGCCGCTCACCTGCGCAGCCCGTCACGGCGTCTGCCGAATGTGCTACGGCCGCAACCTGGCGACCGGACAGCTGGTCGCGCTGGGCCAGGCGGTGGGCATCATCGCCGCACAGTCGATCGGTGAGCCCGGTACGCAGCTGACGATGCGGACCTTCCACACCGGCGGCGTGGCGGGCGAGGACATCACGCAAGGTCTCCCGCGCGTCGAGGAGCTCTTCGAGGCCCGGATTCCCAAGGGCCAGGCGATCATGACCGAGATCGACGGCACCGTCGAGGTGGTGCGCGCCGGAGTCGATCAGCCGATCGTCGTGCAGGTCACCCACATCGAGGCGTATGACACCCCGATCAAGCTCACCAAACAGCACGAGGTGCTCGTCGCCAACGGCGACGAGGTCGAAGAAGGGCAGCTCCTCGCCAGGCTCGGCGAGGATGACGAGCTGGTCGAGGTCAAGGCACCTTCGAAGGGGCGCATCGCCAAGAAGGGCGCAACGCTCACCCTCCACTCCGAAGACATCGACACGCGTGAGTACCAGGTACCGCACTCGGCGCGGCTGAAGGTAGAGAGCGGGGACGAGGTACTCGCCGGGCACCCGCTGACCGAGGGATCGCTGAATCCCAAGGACCTGCTCCAGATCAAGGGCGTGGACACCGTCCAGCGCTTCCTGGTGGCAGAGGTCCAGAAGGTGTACCGATCACAGGGCGTGACGATCTCCGACAAGCACATTGAGATCATCGTGCGGCAGATGCTTCGCAAGGTGACCGTCGACTCCGCGGGCGACACCGAGCTGCTGCCGAGCGAGTTGATCGACCGCTTCGAGTTCGAAGAGGTGAACAACCGGATCCTGGCCGAGGGCGGCGAACCGGCCACGGCCCAGACGGTGCTGCTGGGGGTGACCAAGGCGTCGCTCAACACCAGCTCCTTCCTGGCGGCAGCCTCGTTCCAGGAGACGACGCGGGTGCTCACCGAGGCGGCGATCAACGGCGCCAAGGACCACCTGCTCGGCCTCAAGGAGAACGTCATCATCGGCAAGCTGATCCCCGCTGGGACCGGCGCGGCGGCGCGGGCCGCGGCCGCGGCCAAGGCACGCGAGCTCTCGCCCGAAGAGGCCGAGTCGCTGCGCGAGCGCGAGGCGGCGATGACCTTCCTGACCGGCGACGTCGATGCCGACCACGATGGCGTCATCGCCCCCGACGAAGCCGAGGCGGCGGCCGAGGAGGCGGGCGAGACAGTGGTCGCACTGATGGACGCCGGCGACAACCCTGCCATCGAGGCCGAGGTTGTCGAAGAGGTCTTCGAGGAGCTCATCGCGGAGGACGGCCCAGGCGGGTCCTAGCCTCCCCGCGCGGTTGACACTATCTCGCGCCGAGCCGTATACTCGCGCTTCGGTGTCCCGCTCGCGGGACGCCTTCGTGTGTGCCCGTTCGGGCACCCTTCGCTGAAGCCACCGGATGGCCCTTCGAAGGGCCGCCGCGCGCCCGCGGGGGAGCGATCAACGGCATACGTCCAGGCATTCCCAAGACGCGAGGTTCTCGTTGCCAACCATCAGCCAGCTGGTCCGCAAGGGCCGGAAGCCGTCGAGCAGGAAGGTCAAGGCGCCTGCGCTGCGCCGCACGTTCAACACGCTCACCCAGACGGCCTCCGAGGGGCGCGGAGCCCCGCAGCGACGCGGCGTCTGCATCCAGGTGATGACCCGCACGCCGAAGAAGCCGAACTCGGCCCTTCGGAAGGTGGCGCGCGTGCGGCTGGTCAACGGGATGGAGGTCACCGCCTACATCCCCGGCGTCGGGCACAACCTCCAGGAGCACTCGGTGGTGCTCGTCCGCGGCGGTCGCGTGAAGGACCTGCCGGCGGTGAAGTACCACATCGTGCGCGGCACGCTCGACGCGGCCGGCGTGCGCGACCGCAGGCAGAGTCGCAGCAAGTACGGCGCCAAGGCGCCGGGCAAGGGCTAGCCGACCGATGCCCCGCCGTCCCACCGTTGCCCGCAAGAGCAAGTACGAAGAGCACCTCATCGGCACCGCGCTGACGCTCGACCAATTCACCAACAAGCTGATGCACGGCGGAAAGCGCCAGCTGGCCTCTCGCATTCTCGAAGACGCCATCGCCCGTTGCGAGAAGCAGGCCGGCCGCGCCGGCGTCGAGGTGATGGAGCTCGCGCTGCGCAACGCCATGCCACTCATCGAGGTCAAGCCCAAGCGTGTCGGTGGCTCGACCTACCAGATCCCGATCGAGGTTCGCGCCGACCGGCGCATCAGCCTCGGCATGCGCTGGCTGATCGACTCAGCCCGCAAGCGCAATGGACGCAGCATGGGTGAGAAGCTCGCCGCCGAGTTCCTCGACGCCGCGAACGGGATCGGCGCCGCCGTGAAGCGCCGCGAGGACACCCATCGCATGGCCGAGGCGAACAAGGCCTTCAGCCACTTCAAGTGGTAGGTCGCCGATGAGCCAGCCGTACTCCCTGGAGCGGACCCGCAACATCGGGATCATCGCGCACATCGATGCGGGCAAGACCACGGTCAGCGAGCGGATCCTGTTCTACACCAAGAAGATCTACAAGATCGGCGAGGTGCACGAGGGTGCCGCGACGATGGACTGGATGGAGCAGGAGCAGGAGCGCGGGATCACCATCACCGCCGCCGCGACGACCTGCTTTTGGGCCGACCACCGCATCAATCTTATCGACACGCCCGGCCACGTGGATTTCACGGTGGAGGTCGAGCGCAGCCTGCGCGTGCTCGACGGCGCGGTCGTTGTGTTTGACGGCGTGGCCGGCGTCGAGCCGCAGTCCGAGACCGTCTGGCGACAGGCTGATCGATACGGCGTACCGCGCTTCTGCTTCATCAACAAGCTGGACCGCACCGGGGCCGACTTCTGGCACGTGGTCGACATGATCCGCGACCGCCTCGGCGCTGCCGCCGTGCCCGTGCAGATCCCGATCGGTGCCGAAGACAAGTTCCGTGGGGTCATCGATCTGCTCGAGATGCAGGCGATCACCTACGGCAACGACCTCGGCGACAGCATCGAAGTCGGCGAGATCCCTGCCGAGTACGTCGAACAGGCGACCGCCGGGCGCGACAAGCTGGTCGAGGCCCTCGCCGACCTGGACGACGGGATCGCCCACAGCTACCTGGAAGGCGAGCAGATCGACGCGGCCACCCTGCGGCGCGGCCTGCGCACCGGGACGCTCGGATACAAGATCGTTCCGGTCCTGTGCGGCTCGGCGCTGAAGAACAAGGGCGTCCAGCCGATGCTCGACGCGGTGATCGAGTACCTCCCGTCGCCGCTGGACGTGACGGCCGTCGTCGGCACGGACCCGCGTAACGGGGAGCAGACGACCCGGCACACTGACCCGGCCGAGCCGTTCACCGCCCTCGCCTTCAAGATCGCGGCCGACCCGTACGTCGGCAAGCTGGCCTTCTTCCGTGTCTACTCGGGCACCCTCAAGACCGGCTCGTACGTCTACAACTCCACCAAGGACACCAAGGAGCGGATCGGGCGCATCCTGCAGATGCACGCCAACCACCGCGAGGAGATGGACTCGGTCAGCGCCGGGGAGATCGCCGCCGCGGTCGGACTGAAGAACACCTTCACCGGCGACACGCTGTGCGACGAGTCCAGACCGATCGTGCTCGAGGCGATCACCTTCCCCGAGCCGGTCATCGAGCTGGCCGTGGAGCCGAAGACCAAGGCCGACCAGGACAAGATGGCCATCGCCCTGCAGCGCCTCGCCGAGGAAGACCCCACCTTCCGCGTCACCAGCGACCAGGAGTCCGGACAGACGCGCATCGCCGGGATGGGCGAGCTGCACCTCGAGGTGATCGTCGACCGCATGCTGCGCGAGTTCAAGGTGCAGGCCAACGTGGGCCGCCCGCAGGTGAGCTACCGCGAGACGATTCGCAAGTCAGTCAAGGCCGAGGGTCGCTTCGTCCGGCAGACGGGCGGAAAGGGACAGTACGGCCACGCCGTGATCACCCTCGAGCCGCAGGAGCGCGGTGGCGGCGTGGTCTTCGAATCGAAGGTCGTCGGCGG
>Ga0209521_10001794_pt1 | contig 17497 bp, 18 predicted proteins | sample Rifsed19ft4_FD_184016 | JGI IMG/M metagenome (GOLD analysis project Ga0209521, IMG submission 184016) | Soil microbial communities from Rifle, Colorado, USA - sediment 19ft 4 (version 2) | ecosystem: Environmental > Terrestrial > Deep subsurface > Rock core/Sediment | place: Rifle, Colorado...
GAAGCCCTAAGCAACGCTTATTGGCGCAACGCAGGGCTGGAGAGTATTACAGAACGATACAACACACTACGTTATTCTCATTGAACCGCCCGTGAAGCGTGCGGACCCGCATGTCCGGTGGTGTGAGAGGGGGCGGTTAATCACCGCCTCCTACTCGATTTATGATTTGCCATTACAATTGTGCCTCATCACTGAGGATAAAACTTGGAAAACCTTCTTCCACTTTTCTGGATATTTCTCAAAGTCAATCTGCTTAGCACATCAGGTCCCGCTTCGGTCGGTTTGCTCTATCACGAGGTCGTTGGCAATATGGTGACGGAAAGCCAGTTCGTGCAGGCGGTGGGGCTTTCGTCCGTTCTGCCGGGCAGCGACGCGCTGCAGCTTGCAATGTACATTGGTTATGCCGTTGGCGGGATCCCGGGAGGGCTTGTTGCACTGTTGGCATCCATATTGCCGCCTACCGTGATCATTCTGGGCGTGACCATGATCCTGCATCGCCTGCGTCGCGAAGCATGGATCAGTAATTTTATCGAGGGCCTCACGCCGGCGATTTCCGTGCTGATGCTATTCACGGCGTGGAAGATCTTTCAGAAAGGCGGCTCCACGGGCTGGGAAGGCTGGGCGATTGGGCTGGTTAGCCTGGTGGGAATGTTCTCCAAGAAGGCGCCGGAACGTATTGTGATCGTTATCGCGGGTTTGATCGGAGTGTTCTTCCTGTCATGAACCGGGCGAAGTTTATGGTGTGGTGGAGATTGCTCTGGATGTTTCTTAAGGTAAACATCCTCTCGCCCTCGGGTCCCGCTTCGGTCGGTTTGTTGTATAAAGAGGCTGTAGCCAAGGAACTCATGACCGAAGTCCAGTTTGTTGAAGCCGTTGGGTTTTCAAATGTCCTTCCGGGAAGTGAAGCATTAAAACTTGCCATGTTCGTTGGGTTTGCCGCGGGCGGCATACCCGGCGTGCTCACTGCATTGCTGGGCGCGATCCTTCCGCCAACCGTGATGATGCTCATCGTATCCGCCGTCCTCCAACGCTTCCAGCATGCGAATTGGGTGGATGGATTTGTAGCGGGAATGAGCCCTGCAGTGGCAGCCCTGATCGTGGTTGTGGCCTGGGAGTTGTTTCGCGCCACTTCGCGGAAATCAATCGACCGCCGGGCGGTGTTGATCGCAGCCTTGAGCGCGGCGGCGTTCTGGTTCGAGTTTCCCTCCCCATTTGTCCTGCTGGGGGCGGGACTCCTTGGAGTTCTTTTGTACGGTCAACGGAGCCATGCATGAAACCTGAATTATTAGTTGCAACCAATGGATTTAAAGGCACCTGGGCCGCAATTGAATATGGCGCGTGGCTCGCTGAATCCATGCGGATGAAAGTAACGCTTCTGGGCGTGACCGAAAACTTGAATCCAGCAGCGATAGATGACCACCATCCTCTGGAGGATATCTTCGCGAGTGCCATCGAGTTATTCCATAAAAGGGGGGTGGAATACGATCTTGAGATCCAGAATGGAGATGCGGGACGTGTCATCCCGGAAAGAGCCAACAGGGGCAATTTTATAACTGTCGTGAGTCCGCTGGGACGCCCGCAATTCCGCCGCTGGCTGACTGGGAGATCCTTCCGCCCGCTGATGGAACAGATAAAAGGACCGATCCTTTATGTGCCGGAGATACGACTGCCCCTGAAAAAACTATTGATCAGTGCTGGGGGGCTGGGGTATGAAGTGGATGCGGAGAATCTTGCCTTTCAGGTGGCAACTGCCAGCCGTGCAGACGTGACCATCCTGCACGTTCTTCCACCGACCGATTTCGATTATCCAACAACCCGCGATGTGCGTGGGCACATGAAGGATCTTGCAGATACAGATACCTTGCTGGGCCGCAGCTTGAGGAAGGCGCTGGATATTGCCGAGACCGCAGGGTTGAATGCAAAAATGATCACCCGTCAGGGGAACGTGGTGGAGGAGATCCTGGCTGAGATCAAAGAAGGGAATTATGACATGGCCTGCATGGGTTCGGCGTACAGTGCGCATACGTTAAGACAACTTTATACGCCGAATGTCACTGCCGAAGTGGCAGAGGCCGCGCATTGCCCCGTCCTGACCGTGCGGCACATGCCTGTATAGTGTTGGAGAGTGTTTAAGTATTCACTACAAACCCGGTGTGTACTTGTTCTCCCATTCCGCGATCGCGGCGCGAATGGCGGCTTTGACCTCTGCATCAGGCACATCGTCAACGCTCGTGTAGCGGGTCAATCCAACATAGACAATCACACCGCCTTCGGGTGATTGCGTAAGAAAGACACCGCGCTCTTCGAGAGGTGTGCCAGCCAAATGCGCCTGCAGGATGGCGTCAATCTGCGTAACGATGCTGTTGCCTGACGCGGCAGGGCGTTCCTCTTTCGCGCTGGCGGAGGCTTTCGGCGCGGCAGGTGGTGGAACCGGTTTGGGAGTAGTGGGCCCGGGTGAAATGGGAGCAGGACTGGGTGAGGGAGGAGACGATGGGGTTTTCAGCGAAGGCGCGGGTGCAGGCGCGGAGCGTCCTTCCAACCAGGGGCGCATGAAGGTCAACATTTCGATCAACCGCCGGCGCTGCTCAGCGGATAACGAAGAGGTATCCGCCCGCGTGCCGTCAAGATCGAGTGTCAACAATCCATTTTCGTCCTTGATGCGCAGGAGACCGGGATCATCCACTGTAAGTTTCACAGGTTCCGGAAGAGGCTGATCTTTCTTCTGCTGCTCCTCTTCGGCTTTGCGCTTTTTGTATCCCTGGCTCCGGCCTTCGAACAAGCCGAAGCCGTAGCCAAAGAACATGGCCGCCGCTGCAATACCGGCAATTGCAAGGTATGTGATCTCAACCATTTGTTACCTCATCTGACAGTTTGGGCAGTAATGTGTGCTGCGCTGACCGACGATGATACGCTCGATCTTGGTGCCGCACACCGGGCAGGGTTTCCCATCACGATCATACACCCGAAAATGATTTTGGAATTCACCGCCGCGATAGACCCAGTCTATGGATGCACCGTTGCGGCGAATACCTTCCTTCAGGACTCTGCGGACCGCATCCTGCAACGCCCGGGCCTGTTCCACCGTTATCGAATCGGAAGCGGCCAGCGGATGCAGTTTTGCAATATGCAGGGCTTCATCAGTATAGATGTTGCCCAGCCCTGCAAGAAAGGTTTGGTCGAGCAACAACGGCTTGAGTTGACGATGTTTGTTGTGCAATGCAGTGTGAAGCCATTGCGATGTGAAGCCCCTGCTCAATGGTTCGGGACCGAGTTTGCCAAGCACATTTTCCGGGTTTGCCGTCAACCATACGCGCCCGAATTTGCGTGTGTCGTTAAATACCAGGGATTTGCCGCCCGTTAATTTCAGTATCAATCGATCATGTTTTTGAGGCTCGAATTTGCTCTCCCTCATGAACAAGTCACCGCTCATCCGCAGGTGAACCAGCATATTGAACTCTGAGAGAGAGATGTCAAGATATTTCGCGCGGCGGCCAACACGCAGGATTTTCTGCCCTTTGATCTGCTCCTTGAATTTTTTTACGGACGGAGAAGCAAGCGTGCGCGACCATCGAAGATCAGCGTCGATGATGGTTTTGCCAGTCAGTTCCGGCTTCAGTTTACGTGCGATAGTTTCTACTTCGGGTAGTTCAGGCATAATTCAAAGGTTCTTATGGCGGCTTGAGCAGAGTTATTCGTTGAACATCTCGCCAACGCTGCGTCCCTCATGCGCGCGACGGATGACCTCACCGAGCATGGGGGCGATGGATAAAATGGTAATGCGTCCCTCCAGTGGGTTCATTTTTTCAGGTGAAATGCTCACGGTATCGGTTGTAATGATACGTTTGATAGGCAGGTCCGCCAGTGTTTGTGCGGCGTTTTTCGAAAAAACGGGATGAATGAAAGCGAGGTAGATGTCTCGCGCGCCGTGCTTCTTTACAACGTCCACCGCCTGCGCGATGGAACCGCCGGTATCCACTTCGTCGTCAACGATGATCACGTCGCGCTCTTGTACCTCGCCAATCAGAGTCAGGGCTTCGGCATGGGCATCGCTGCCTATGCGGCGTTTTTCAATGAAGGCAATCGGCACATCCAGATCAAGGGCGTAGTTGCGGCCTTTCTTTGCAAAGCCCAGGTCTGCGGCGACCACTGCGGGATCTTTCATCTGCTCCATCAAAGTCGCCTTGATATGGTCGCTGATCATATGAGAGGCTGTCAGCACATCGCCGGGCACGGAAAAGAATCCCTGTATCTGCCCTGCGTGAGGGTCGAAAGTCATGTAACGATCCGCGCCCGCGATTTCGATCATGTCGGCGACCAGGCGTGCCGTGATGGGTACACGCGGCTGGTCTTTTTTATCCGAGCGCCCGTAACACAGGTACGGAATAACTGCCGTGATGCGCGCGGCGGAATCCAGGCGAATCGTCTGAATCATGATCAGCAATTCCATCAGATTGTAATGCACAGGCGAGGAGGTTGTTTGGATGACATATACATCCTGCCCGCGTGCACTGCTCTTCAGTTTGACGAATATGTTTTCATTGGAGAACTGTATTACTTCTCTCGGGCTTAAGGGTTGCTGGAGATAATTGGCGATCTTCTGTGCCAAATCAGGTGAGCCGGAGCCTGCATACAATTTGATCTCCCCGTACATTTTCAGGTCATATTGAAAATGATCTGACATCCTCTCTCCTTAATTTTTACCCATTCAAATCAGACTGCGGAGAATGTTCATTCCGAGCTTCCATTCAGCAGGGACTTCACCGCTTCCCATGGGGAAAGATTTCTACTCAAAACCTTCTCAACGATCTCATCATATTGTTCCTGCGGGACGGTTTCGTGAAAACGAGTCATCAGTGCCTCCCCTAAAACCGCCTCCAGCTCGGACCCAAGCCTGGCGCGGTCACGAGCCGCCCAATCTCCGCCTTGGTGCAGGTGCGCTGCATGTTTTGCAATGGATTCGGCCAGCTCTGGAATGCCCTTGCCCTCTGTTGCAACGGTCTTGTGGATCGGCGGGATCCATAACTTTGAGTCAGTCGCTGGCGCCGTAACGGACATGGACCGGCCGTGATGGTGAAACACCCGCTGGGTGGGATGAGCAAGTTCGAGATTGGAGCGCAGCGCACGTTCCGTATTCTCCACACCGGGCCGGTCTGCTTTGTTAATAACGAGCACATCCGCGATCTCCAAAATCCCGGCTTTGATGGCCTGGATTTCATCTCCCAGGCCGGGCGCCTCCACAACGAGAGTGGTGTGCGCGAGACGCGCGATATCCACTTCGCTTTGGCCTGCGCCGACCGTTTCGATGATGATGATCTCGAACCCCGCGGCATCGAAAACCTGGGTCAGCGCGGCGGTGGTTTGCGCGATGCCGCCCAACGAACCGCGTGTGGCCATCGAGCGGATAAAGACACCGCTGTCACCTGAAAGATCACGCATGCGGACTCGGTCACCAAGCACTGCCCCGCCCGTGAACGGACTGGATGGATCCACCGCGACAATCGCAACGCGTTTCCGTGAACCATCAGTTTTGCGATAATGCAGAGCAAGTTGATTGACGAGTGAAGACTTCCCAGTCCCTGATGCGCCTGTTACCCCGATAAGCTGCGCCTTGCCGGTGTGTGGGAAGAGTTCTGCGAGCGCGGCGCGCCCCTCAGACGAATCGTTTTCCACCTGAGTCAATAAATGTGCAAGCGCGAGACGGTTTCCTTCAAGAACGGAATTTGTCAATGTCATCATGTCTTAAGAACAATTACGCATTACGAATTATTGCCATGCAACCCGTAATGCGTAATTCATTTCACTGCCTCACGGACATCCTTGATAATCTCGTCCGTTGATGCGCCCGGACCGTAGATGCCCGTAATGCCCATGTCCTTGAGGCGTGGCATATCTTCATCTGGAATGATGCCTCCCATGAAGATCTTGACGTGAGTCTGTCCATTGGATTTGAGCAATTCCAGGATGCGCGGGGCGAGCGCCATGTGTGCGCCCGAGAGAATGGATAAACCCACCACATCCACATCTTCCTGCAGGGCCGCTTCGGCGATCATCTCAGGGGTTTGTCGCAAGCCCGTGTAAATGACTTCCATGCCTGCATCTCGCAATGCCCGCGCCACCACTTTCGCGCCGCGGTCATGCCCGTCGAGTCCCGGCTTGGCAACCAGCACACGGATTTTTTTCTCGGTCATGGTTCCTCCATGGATGAATTCTGCTGTCATTATACTATGTCGGTGGATGTGCTAAAAATAGCCCATTAATTCCACGCATTTCGCAATGACATCGAAATTTCCAGCCTGTCCAGCGAGTCAGGCCATCTGTAAAATATGCTATACTTTACTTATGCAATCACAAACGGCTTGGTATCAATGGGCTGAATCCTTGCGTCGTCTTAGGCTGGATGGATTGGTTGCCTGGTTGCTTGAGGCAGGGGCCCCATTGACTGTGCTTGGCGCGCAGGCGGTTTATTTGAGCCAGCCTTTTATTGGCGGGAAACAATTGAATGTACTCGCTCACATGCTTGAAGAAGAGGAAGAAACCCGGGCCTTTGCGCGTTATTTGCGCGGGGAGTTGCCACAATGATCGCCCTGGGCTTGCTTGGTTTTGCCGCGCTGCTTTTACTTGGGCTCACGCTCTGGCGCCGCAGGTCGCGTGCGATACTACGTCCCATCGACGCGTACGAACGCCTCAACCGCGCGGTGGGTCTGGCGGTGGAAATGGGCACGCGCCTGCACATCTCGCTTGGACGCGGCAGCCTCGCTACCACGCGTGGCGGTTCCGCATTGGCGGGTCTTGCGATGCTGCGCAGGCTTGCAGAGCGCACATCCGCCAGCGATCGCCCACCCGTTGTTACATCCGGGGATGCTGCACTGGCGATCCTCTCACAGGATACACTGCAGTCCGGTTACCGCGTAGCAGGCGCGCAGGAACAGTATCGCTTCAGCACCGGACGTTTAACCGGTCTGACACCATTTTCCTACGCGGCCGGCAGCATGTCCGTCGAGCACGATGAGAACGTCTCCGCGAACGTGGTGATTGGTGATCTGGGTATGGAGTCTGCGTTGATCGCTGAAGCTTCTGATCGCGAGAACTCGAGTTTGATCGCGGCGAGCGATGATCTATCTGCCCAGACGATCTTTTATGTCTCTGCACAGGAGCCGTTGATTGGTGAGGAGTTATTCGCCGCAGGCGCGTATGTGGGTGCAGGCGCTTCGCATGAAGGCAGTTTGCTGGTGCAGGATATTTTGCGCTGGCTGATCATTATCACGATACTTGCAGGTTCATTTTTGAAATTTCTTGGGATGATCTAATGCGCATCGTTGCTATCCTATCTGCAATCGCCGCCATTTCTGCTGGAATTATTGTCCTGCTTGGATATTTCGTTTCCATTCCACCTCTCCCTGACCTGCGCCTTTTGCTGACCGATTGGGCCATTCTTATTGCGGGCATGGCTGTGCTGGTGGGTATCTATAACCTTGTTGCAGTGCAAATGGAAAAAATACGGACGCGCCAAAAAGGCGGTGCCTATGGAGCCCTGCTGGTCCTGTCGCTGATCATCACATTTGGGTTTGGTCTGTTGCTTGGCCCTGAAGACCCATGGATGCGGCTGGCAGTGGAAGCGGTCATTGTGCCCGTGGAGGCCGCGCTCATGGCAATCCTTGCGGTAACGTTGATCTATGCAAGTATTCGTCTGTTCCAACGCCGCATGGATGTGATGAGCGTGCTCTTTCTGCTTGCGGCGGTTGTTTTTATGCTTGCCATCATGCCAACACCTTTTGGTCCCATTCCAGGCGATTGGTTCATCCTTCTCGTGGAAGGCGCGATTGCCAGAGGGGGCGCGCGCGGTCTTTTGATCGGCATCGCTTTGGGAACCCTGCTAACCGGCTTGCGCGTGTTGTTTGGTATGGATCGTCCGTATGGGGGTAACTGAGCGTGGCTGATATTCGCTGTCCCAGTTGCGGAAAGGATAATCCGGATTTTCTAGATCTCTGTCAGTTTTGCCAGAGCCCGCTAAAGTCCGAATCCATGCTTCAGATCGGGGAGAAGCCCACGAAGAAAAACACGGGTGAACTGGAGCCTATCCTTCCAGAATGGCTGCGAGATGTTCGCCAGCAGGCACGGGAGTCGGCTGAGGAGAATGCCGCCCAAGAGGCAGCCCAGCCAAAAGTCCAGAAAAATGAACCGCCGGATCTTTTAGCGGGCCTTGCTTCCCAGGCCGGCGCGGATGACGATGCAATCCCTGATTGGCTGGCAGGCATCAATCCTGCAACCGCGGCCAAACCGTCAGAGAGCCCAGCGCGTGAACCCGCTCCTTCGATGGCACAGGACGATAGGTTATCCCTGATGGGGGAACCGGAAGATTTATCGGACGTTCGGGAAGAGAAAGATGAGTTATCTGAATGGTTCTCCCGGGCCTCCGAACAACCAGGCGAACCTTTTACATTTGAGCCGGGTGAATCACAAGACGACTTGGATTTGATGAGCAATCTGGATGCGTCTGCGGCATCTTTACAGCAACCCGCCCCCCCAAAGGAGGAAGAGGATCTAGGCTGGCTCCATGATCTGGAGGCTTCGGCAAAACGATCTGCCGAACCTTCAGCGCCGCGCCAGGATTTGGGTTCGATGCCGGATAATGCCTCTTCACAGCCCTCTTCCGGAGGGGAAGACTTGAGTTGGTTGAACAATCTGGGTGGAATATCTGAGCCTTCACAACCTTTCGATCAGCCTCAGGGCAAGCCTGTTCCCGCCCAACCTGCTGCCCCTCAAGAGGACCTAAGTTGGCTCGACAATCTTGGCAGGACTGAACCATCACAGCCCACTCAACCCCCTGCCGCGCAGGAGGATTTGAGCTGGCTCGACAACCTTGGCGGCACATCAGAACTTCCCCAGCCAGAACCTGCAAGACCTTCCTCTGATGTGCCAGATTCCTCGTCGCCGATACTTTCTCCGCGCCGGACCGCACCACTAAGTGAGGAAGCCGAGAACGAATCTCTGCCTGAATGGCTGAAAAGTGCCACGGAGGAACCCTCCATGCCGCCTCTGGGTGCAGGGGCGCTGAGCTGGTTCGCTTCCCATGATCTTGATGGGAACCAGCCTGCTGCGACACAGGAGTCATCTGCATCCCTGTCGGGAGAGATGCCTGGTCTAAGTGAGGAAACTCCATCTCCTCCCTTCGGTCAGGCTCAGGAGACAGGTGGTTCCACACCCTCAAGCGAATCACTACCCGCTTCAAATCAGGATGTGGATGCGCTGTTCTCAATGGATGTGCCCGACTGGCTCTCAAATCCTGAATCCGGCGTGAGCGATGTCTCCCTGCAGGGGGCTGAGATTTCACCCGCGGAAGCTGGTGCGTCGCTTGCGCCCGTTGAGTTACCGTCATGGGTACAGGCGATGCGGCCGGTGGAGGCGTTCATCTCCGAAGCTGCTGCCGGCACCGAAGATCAGGCGCCAGAAAGAGAGGGACCGCTTGCAGGATTGCGCGGGGTAATTCCTCTGCTGCCGATCGGCTCATCCCGAAGGCCGAAGGCATTGTCACTTACGCTGCAGGCGACAGATGAACAGCAGGCGGGCGCGGCATTGTTGGAACAAATCCTTGCCGGTGAAACCGCCGCGCGGCCGCTTGTGACATCATCGTCGGTTGCCTCCCAAAATGTATTACGATGGGTACTTACCGGACTGGTCATGGTTGTGCTCGGGGCGATGATCGGGCTTCGATCACAGAGCATGCCCGTTTCAACTGCTTTGCCGGTTGAAGTGAGCGCTGCTTCGAACGCCATCGCGAATATCCCTGAAGGCGCGCCCGTGCTGGTGGTTGTGGATTATGAACCTGCGCTGGCAGGCGAACTGGAAGCAGTCAGCGGCCCGTTGTTGGATAATATGGTTTTGTTGCGCCATCCCAATTTATCGTTCCTCTCCACCTCTCCCAATGGCTCTGCGCTGGTGGAGCGATTGGTGAGCAATACAAAGATCAATGGACCCGCCCCCGAGGGCCTGGGTTACCAGCCTGGTGTGCAGTATTTCAATCTGGGATATTTACCTGGCGGTTCAGCGGGCGTGCTTGCATTTATTCAATCTCCGCAGACAGCCATACCTGCTGCTGATGTCGAAAACTTTTCCCAGTATGCCGCGGTGATCGTGTTGACTGATCATGCGGAATCCGGCCGCGTGTGGGTGGAGCAGCTGGACGCGCGCAAACAAAGCGATCCGGCTTTAGCCAGCCAGCCGTTACTTATGGTTGCGAGCGCGCAGGCAGGCCCATTGCTTCAGCCTTATGTGTCTTCCCGCCAGGTTGCCGGCATGATCAGCGGACTCCCGGATGCAGCCAGATATGAGTCTGTCAATAACGTGCCGCCAGGAATCGCCCGCACCTATTGGGATGCGTTTGGCATTGGTTTGCTTCTGGCTATTATTTTGATCACGTTTGGAAGTTTATGGAGTCTCTTCACGGGAATTCGCCTGCGCCGCGCTGGCGCTGAATAGGCATAAGACGCATGTCCCTTGACCTTCTTTCCGCCATCTTTGGTCTGATCTTCACTCTAATGGTCTTCAGTTATTTACTGGGTGACAACCCCTTGTTTCGCGTTGCCGTGTATATTTTCGTCGGCGTTTCATCCGGGTATGCTGCCACGGTTGTGTGGCATTATGTCCTGGTTCCAAAATTGTTCGAGCCCTTGCGCGACCCCAATCAATTGGTGATTTTGGTGATCCCGCTAATCCTTTGCTTTTCATTGCTCGCCAAACTTACACCGCGCATCTCATGGATCGGGAATTTTGCGATGGCTGTCCTCGTGGGTGTGGGCGCGGCGGCTGCCATCGGAGGGGCAGTGCTTGGGACTCTGATACCGCAGGTTCAGGCTGCGATCGATGCGTTCGATTTCCGTGCCGCGCCGAGCGCTTCAGATGCATTCTTTGGCCTGCTCAGTGGGATCGTCATGCTTATGGGAACCGTCTTTACGCTCGGATATTTCCATTTCAGCGCGGAACGCGCCGCGGATGGAAAGATCAGGCGGAATCGCGTTTTTGAGTTGATCGCGTCGATCGGGCGCATCTTTATTGCCATCACGTTCGGGGTGCTGTTTGCCGGAGTGTATATGTCGGCCCTGACAGCCATGATCGAACGGCTGGGCTTTGTCATAAATTTCTTCAGACAATTCATCGGTATCTAACCTATGCCTGCATCGCTGGTCCAAAATGAATCCATATTAGCCATTGACGTGGGCGCGGCGGTAACGCGCGCGGTATTGTTCGATGTGGTCGAAGGACAGTATCGCTTCGTCGCGTCGGGACAGGCTCCCTCCACGGCGGAAGCGCCATTTAAAAATATCGGCATGGGTGTGCGCGAAGCCATCACTAATTTGCAGAACATCCTCGGCACGACACTGCTCGGGCCGCACGATAACAACCTGATCGCGCCTACACAGGCCGATGGCTCAGGTGTGGATGCGGTCGTCGCGACGGTTTCTGCCGGGCCTGTAGTGAAGACGGTTGTGGTGGGACTGCTCTCTGATGTCTCATTGCAGAGCGCGCGGCGTTTGGCGGAATCAACCTACAGCCGAATTGTGGAAAAGCTCGATCTTTCCGATCAGCGCAAACCAGACCAGCAGATGGATAGCATCGTCCGTCTACGTCCCGATCTCGTTCTCCTGGCAGGCGGTACGGATGGCGGCGCCTCGCGTTCGATCCAAAAGATGCTGGAAGCGGTCGGGCTTGCCTGTTACTTGATGCCTCTGGAAAAACGCCCGATGGTGTTGTATGCGGGCAACCACGAACTTGCAGATGATGTTCAGGAATTATTGGGAGGGCACGCCGGCAAACTGCAGATCAGTTACAACGTGCGTCCCTCGCTTGAAACTGAGGATCTTGCTCCCGCGAGCTATGAACTGGCTTCACTCGTAATGAAACTCCGCCAGCGGCAGATCAAGGGCATCGATGAACTCAACCTGTGGACGGCGGGCAATGTTTTGCCGACTGCTTATGCTAGGGGGCGCATGATCCGCTTCCTGAGCAAGCTGTATGAATCCACACGCGGCTTGCTGTGCGTGAACGTGGGAGCATCGGCCACATCGGTCACTGCGGGCTTTGCCGGTGAACTGACTCTGGGTGTGTACCCGCAATTCGGGGTGGGGGAGAACCTGGCGGGTTTGCTGCAATACACGGAAATTGATGACATCATGCGCTGGCTGCAACTTGATATCTCGCCGAATTCCCTGCGTGAGTATTTATTCCAGAAATCGCTGTATCCCACTTCCATCCCTGCCACAAAGGATGAACAGGCGATCTCGCAGGCCATCGCGCGCCAGGCTTTGTATCTGGCTGTGCGTACCGCGAAAAAGGATTTCCCTGCCAGTGCGCAGCCTGCTCGAGCGGACCTCATGCCTGCGCTCGACTTGATCCTTGCGGGCGGCGGTGTCCTGAGCGAGGGGACCTCACTGGGCCAGAGTCTGTTGTTGTTGCTCGACGCAATCCAGCCGGTTGGCATTATGCCGGTTCTGCTCGATCAAAATAATTTACTGCCCCTGCTCGGTGTGGCCTCCTCACGCAACCATTATTTGCCGGTGCAGGTAATCGAGTCCGGTGCATTCATCGGCCTGGGGACGGTGGTCTCTGTGATTGCTTCCGCAAATTATGGTGATCAGGTGCTGCGCGCAAAATTGACTTACAGCGATGGAACAGAGGCGCGGGCGGAGGTCAAATTTGGAGGATTGGAACTCCTGCCGCTCCCAAGCGGGCAGAATGCGCGTCTGACTTTGCAGCCGCTTCGTCGCGCGGACGCAGGCCTGGGTCCGGGAAAAAGCGGTGTTGTCCCGGTGACAGGCGGCGCGCTGGGAGTCGTTATCGATGCGCGCGGGCGTCCGCTTGCACTTCCCGGCGATCCTGTACGGCGTCGTGAACTCATGAAGAGATGGTCTTACGCGGTGGGAGGCTAATATGCTTGCACCGGTCCTGCATGTTTTGCCTCTTGCAACGATTGTGCGCGAACGCCTCCTGCCCGTTTCCGGCAAGGTGAGCGCGCATGTCAACCAGCGCGTCAACCCGACGGATGTGGTCGCCGAGGCGAGCTTCGCGCGTGAACATGTCTTGCTGGACGTGGCGCGCACCTTTGGCGTTTCTGCGAATGCCGCCGATAAGCTGATCAAAGTGAAGGAAGGGGATCGGGTGATGCAGGGCGCGCTGGTAGCGGAGAGCCGCGGCATCTTCCCACGTTCCATCCGCGCGCCGCGTGCAGGTCGTGTAATGGTTGCTGGCGGCGGACAGGTATTGATGGAAGTGGGTGATGCACGCATTGAGTTGCGCGCAGGTCTGCCCGGCGTTGTGACCCAGGTGATCCCCGAACGAGGTGTGGTCATCCGCACTGCGGGCGCCTTGATTCAGGGCGTGTGGGGGAACGGCCGCATTGACAACGGCTTGATGACCAGTCTCATCGAGAAGCCGGACGACGTTCTTACTGCGGATCGACTTGATGTGAGTTTGCGCGGTTCCGTCATCCTGGGCGGGCATGTGCGCGATGCCGATACATTACGCGTCGCCGCAGAACTGCCCGTGCGCGGTCTGATCATTTCGAGTTTGCTTTCGCCCTTGATTGCATCCGGCTATCAGATGCGCTATCCCATTCTGGTGCTGGATGGGTTTGGCGCGATTCCGATGAACTCCGCCGCGTTCAGGCTTCTGACGACCAATAATAAACGCGAAGTGACAGTGAATGCTGAGCACTTCGACCGTTACAGCGGGAATCGGCCTGAAGTGATCATCCCGTTGCCGGTTTCAACCGAACCCGCTGAGCCAAACGCGTATGTGACGTTCGCTGTGGGTCAGATGGTGCGCATGCGCCGTCCCCCGAATACGGGAATGATCGGCACCATATCAACTCTGCACCGCGGACTCAGTTCCTTGCCAAGCGGTCTGCGCGCCCCCGCGGCAGATGTGAGGCTTGAAAACGGTGAAGCCGTGCTAGTGCCTTTGGTAAATCTGGAAGTTGTGGGATAATAGTTTACAGAGTACCGCATAAATAACTAAACTGTGAGTTTGATCCTGGCTTCTAAATTGTTCCAAAAAGTTGGGTGATTTATGATACAAGCGGTAACTGCAATAAAGAGGAGAGTGCACCATGTCGACGTATGATGACGATAACGTAAACTATGACGATGCCAACCCGCCGGAAGAATCCAATAATCGCACTTTTCTGATCGCGGCGGGTGGTCTGGGTTTGCTTGTCCTGCTTGCCCTCCTTTGCCTGGGCGGATATTTTTTCTTCTCAAATACCTCCGCACAGCAGGCTCAACAGACCGCTGTTGTACAGGGTACGCAACAACAGGCGACGATCCAGGCAGGAGTATCCCAAACCGCCATTGCGCAGGCCCAAACACAAGCGGCGCAGCCCACGAATACGCTTCCACCCACCAACACGCCTGTTATCGCTGAAGCGACAGCGACCTCCTCACCGACATCGAATCCTGCCACCGCCACAGTCGCCGCGGCATTTACTCAAATTGCTGTCTCCACACAAACGATCATCGCCACTTCCACTGCGCTGCCTGCCACAGGCATCGCGGATGAATTCGGCGGGCCCGGCCTGGCCGTGATGGCCATTGCGTTGATCGCTGTGATCCTCCTTGTAAGAAGGTTGCGCGCCGCACCGACGCGGTAATATATTCCTTGAATGTAATAGACCCTATGGGCGCCAAGCCGATAGGGTCTATTTGTTTTCTCACACTTTATTCGGCGTTTTTTGGTTTCTAATCCGACTCGCTGTACTCAAACAGGGTAAATATCTCACTTGCCAACCCAACACACTCTTTGCCACGATCAATGAAGTAACGAATACGATCTGGTACGGGTGCAATGGCCTTTTTTGCCTGTTTTGTGAGTCGCCATAAATTCTGTTCAAAACTCCATTTGTTTGATCGAGGCATTCTATTCCAGCGCTCGGTGCCGATTCTATTTGCGTACCAACGCAAATCATCTACAATTGCTAACAATCGTTGCGCTTCATCACTGGGAGTCTGCTCGAGTTGGATTAGCACATGATAAGCCGTACCTAACTCTTCCAACATGATTGGTACACCTGGACGCGGCTCTGGTTCACTAATGTTCGTTATTCTGCCAAGAACATCGTTTGCACTTACCCAACCATTGACCTTGCCCAGGCTGTTGACGATAAGAAATTGGTCATCCTTAATTTCTCCCACTAAGTGAAATATATTTCCTTGATGCCATTTGACGAGGACGAGGTCTCCAACTTGAATTTCGCCAGGATGTCCAATGGGCGACATTGTCAGCGTTTGCCCATGTTTGATCGCCTCGCGCATGGATGCCAAATCGCCACCGTCTGGCACTGTCCAGGTATAAGATTTGCCTTCTTTTAGGGCCTCAAGCAAAGGGTCTTTGTGTTTGGACATCTACTCACAATCACTTCATGAACTTCTGAATCCGCATCCCTGTTGAAACTTCACCGACATACAATTTGTCATCCGAGCCAAGCGCAATCGCGTGCGGCCAGATGAACTGGCCAGGCGCCGGTATGGTTTCATCTGGTTATTTGCTTACACTACACTCTTCGCGACCTGCTCACCGTATCCCAACAACGCCTTGACCATCTCCTGCGTCCTGCCTTCCGCGTAGACTCGTAACACGGGTTCCGTGCCTGATGGACGGATCAATAGCCACGAATCGTCGGACATGATGTACTTTACGCCATCGCGCTGACTGATCTCGGATACCTTCTCGCTTCCTATCTCAGCCGGAGCCTGTTTCGTGAGAAATTCGGTCATCTCAGCCTTGGCCACCGGACGACTCAGACGCAAATCCCTGCGTTCGTAGAAGGCAGGCCCTACATCACTAAGTAGATCCTCCACCAGATCGTGAAGCGTTTTACCCGATTCCGCGATCATCTCGACAAGCAATAATCCCATAATGGGACCATCGCCTTCGGGGATGTGTCCCTTGAATGAGATGCCGCCTGATTCTTCTCCGCCGATCAATACATCCTGGGTCATCATGTAATCCGCGATATGATTGAATCCAACGGGCGTTTCATATAATTTCAATCCATAACGTTTGGCCAGGCGGTCGATCATGCGTGTGGTGGATACTGTCCGCACAACCGCGCCGGTCCAGCCGCGTTTTTCAACGAGGTATTTCAGTGAAAGTGACATGATCTTATGCGGGTCAACGAATATGCCGCGTTCATCCATCGCGCCGATACGGTCGGCATCGCCATCTGTCACGACGCCGAAATTGCCCATACCTGAACTGACAGCGGAGGCCAGCGCGCCGAGATATTTCGAGATCGGTTCAGGGTGCACTCCGCCAAAGCCGGGATTCATCTCGCCGCGGATTTCCGCGATCTCACAGCCTGTGCCCTGCAAAAATGATTTGATGACGCCGCGCCCGGAGCCATACATCGCGTCCACAACGAAACGCTGCGGGTTGTCCGCGATCACGTCTGTTTTGATCAAGGTCCGCAAATGCTCGAAATAGGCGGGCAGCGGATTGAACTTCTGGATCAAATTCGCTTCGCGGGCCTTGTTATAGTCCATCAGGTTGGGGCCGCGCGCCTGCTGTTCGTTATCGTAGATGTACACTTCCACGCGGCGGCATTGTTCGGGCAGGGCTGACCCGCCGAACGCACCTTTGAGTTTGAGGCCGTTATAACGCGGCGCGTTGTGCGAGGCGGTGATCATCACGCCTGCGATGGCATTCTGATGTTTGACCGCGTAGGAGATCGCGGGAGTCGGCGCATCGGATTGGGCGAGCAGGACCGTGAACCCGTTTGCGGCAAGGACGCGCGCGACCTCACCCGCGAACCTGTCGGATAAGAAGCGCGTATCGAACCCCACCACGATCTTTTTGGGGTCGGGAGCTTGTTTGCCGTTCCCGGACTTGTCCCAGTGATCCGACGCGACCGCGTCCGCGATGGCTTGTGTGACCACACGCAAATTGCCGAACGTAAATGCATCTGAGATGACGGCTCTCCAGCCGTCGGTTCCAAAGTGAATGGGCATAAAAGTTCCTTTATTTCTGGCTCAGAATGATATTGAGTTAGGGTGTAGGCGAAGGCTGCCAATCTGCAACCGGCGTGGCAGTTTGTAACACCGTCTGGATCATCCATCCCTCCACGCGCACATCATTGACGGTTGTGAACACATGCACCCAGATGACGCCATTCACATCCTGCAAGTCGTTTGGCACGATGGTAACCGTGGAGCCATTACCAAGTGTAGCTAGTACCACGCCGCCCGGTTTTTCGCGGATGAACGCGCCGCCACCCTCAGAGGCGCGGATGATCGCCAGGATGGGAGTCGGTTCGGCAGTGATCGTGGATGTGGGCGTTTCTGTAGGAGGCAGGGTCACTTGAGAAGGAGTGGCTCTGGGAGTGCGGGAGGGAGTCCCGGCGGGAACGCCAATGGGGGCGGTTGCCTGCTCAGGTCGCGGTGATCCCGTGAGGGTGGAAACAGGCGCGGGGGTGGATATCGTTAGTGTAGCGGTGGCAGGCACAGGCGAG
>Ga0209521_10001797_pt1 | contig 17483 bp, 22 predicted proteins | sample Rifsed19ft4_FD_184016 | JGI IMG/M metagenome (GOLD analysis project Ga0209521, IMG submission 184016) | Soil microbial communities from Rifle, Colorado, USA - sediment 19ft 4 (version 2) | ecosystem: Environmental > Terrestrial > Deep subsurface > Rock core/Sediment | place: Rifle, Colorado...
GGCGCGCGATGCAGTTCGGCGGATGAAGCGCAGAGAGTCTCAGGCGCGCGCCCTCGCCCGGCGTTTGCGTCTGGTGCGCAATGCGGCCCGCGAGCGCGATCAGGCGCTGCGCGGCGAGCTGTGCGCGACGCTGGGACTTCCAGAGAACACGTCGGCACACGATTTGATCCGGGCGGTGCAGGGCATGAGGGAAAATCCGTGAAAACCAAACTGCTGTCCATTCTCGCTCTTGCCCTGCTGCTACCCGGCTGCGGCACGCCGCAGGATTATGCTGAGGCAGAGCGCATCAAAGCTCAGGCGCGCGTCGAGGCCGAGCGCCAGTCGATTGCCAACGACGCCGAGCGCGTGCGGCAGGAAGTTCTCGCGCCGGTCGCTGCCGAGCTGGAGGCTGCCCGCCTGCGCGCGACTCAGGATCTTCAACTGCGTGAGGAAGTGGCGCAGCTCGATCTCAAATATAAGCAGCTCGAGGCTGAGTTGGAGTTGGCCTATCAGCAGAAGCTCGACGAGGCCGAGTCCAATCACCAGAAGGTGCTGGCGCAGATCAACACCGATAAGCAACAGGCCGAGACCGACGCGCTAACGACCCTCTTTGAGGGTGTGCGGGATTCTCTCATCGCCATCTTCGTCGCTGCAGGCGCCGCTGGCCTGCTCATCCTGTCAGGCTGGGGGATCGGTCATGGCATCAGAGCTTATGCGCGCAATAAGGGCGAATCTGTGTATCCGAAAAATGGACAATGGCCAGCTATCGTGCGGCCTGACGGCATCTATCTGCCGGGCCGAGTTCCTGGATCGTATATGCTACTCGGTCGGCCGGGCCTGTTGGAGCGCATGGCCCAGACTGTGGCTTACCTGGTCCACGTTAAGCGCGGCCAGATCGCGCCGCCACCGAACAGCGAAGGCTGGGTGCGCCTACCCGGCCTCGCGCCCGAGCAACTTCAGATTACGACGAATGACCAATCTACCAACATGCTCGCCGCCGCGACACACGGCACGGCCAAGACCGACGTGCAGTCTGTCGCCGCCGAGGGCGCGGCCCATGTCGCCCGCACGGTCTTCGGCGTAAATCTGGCGCAGTTGCCTGCGCCGAGAACGGTTGTCGTGCGACCCGACGACCTGGCACGCCTGGATTCCGCCGGCGGAGCAAGGAGTGAACAGTGAAACGAATCGTGCTCATCCTATCCGCCCTGTTGGCTTTCTATGTTCCCGTCGCTGCCCAGGAACCCGATCCGGTCGCCGTCGCCCAGCAGCAGGCCGACCAGGCCGAAGCCGCGGCGCGCTCCGCGCAGGCCCGCGCCTCTCAAGCCCAGGCCGAGGCCAACGTCGCCGTGGCTCGCGCGAATCAGGCCGCCGCTCAAGCCGCATCTGCCGCGCGCGAAGCTGAGCAGGCGCGCTTGAATGCCACACTCGCTGAGGCTCAGGCGGCCATCGACAAGGCCGCCGAGGCGCAGCGGCTATATGAGCAGGCAATGAGCGAGGCAATTGTGGCAGTTGAGAAGGCCAACGCCGCGCTGATCGAGTCCAGCGCCGCAATGCAGGCATACGAGCAGGCCAGGCGCAACGCGGACGGTGCAGTCGCGTCCGCGCAGGAACGTGCGATGGCAGCAGAAGGCAACCTCAACACGATGAGCGCAGTCCTCGACAGCGAGCGTGAGCAGGTCGAGTGGTTGCGTATTGCGCTGGTGTTCGTCGCGGCGGTGGGGGTTGCGGGCCTGGCTTTCGTCGGTCTGCTGTATACCCGGCAGCTCAAGCCTGTGACGATCGTCGAGCATCATTACGATCGCGCTGAGCAGGCCGGGCCAGAGCCGGCGCGCAGGGCGCTGGGCGTGACGATCGTCGGTGGGTCTGCTGCGAGAGAGGCGATAGACCATCTCGACACAATTGTAGCAGGCGAATCGTGAGTACATCAATCCAGACACTTAGAGAAAACGAATCACGCCGACTAGGCTTCGACCTGGTCGTGTCGATGGCGAACATGGACCTCAAGCGCGACACCGAGCGCGGTGTATGGCCGGTGCTGTTCCGCGACATCTTCGTGCTCGAAGATGAGCATGGCGCGCTCCGGCATACCGTCTACGTCATTGACGCCAAGCGTTTGCCAGTGCGCACGACGCAGATCTCCGACCGCAGCGTGCTCAACACGCTGAGCGCGGTCGCAAAGCGGCGTGTGTTTGTCGATCCGGAATTCGAGCTGGCGGGAATCCGGCACGGCTTTTCGCTGGTCGTCGAGATGACTCCGCGCCCGAAGCCTCAGAGCGTGAGGCTGCCGCAGAGCGTGAGGTTGCCAGCGGACGCTGCAGAAGGCGACTGTATCGTGTTGGGCGTGGGCGCAGGCGGACCGGTGGCCAGGACCCGGAAGGAAATCCGGGGCATGATCGTCGCCGGCGCGCCGCGCACTGGCAAGTCCAACCTGCTACGCTCGATTGCGGTGCAAGCGGCTCGCATGGGATGGCGGCTGTTCCTGGTCGACCCGCAGGATCATACCTTCCCCATTGCGGTGTGGGAGAGGCTCGATCCGGTGTCTGTGACGAATTGCATCGACGGTTTCAATGCGTTTCTCGTGGACATCGAAGAAGAGTGCGCGAGGCGGTCCCGGTTATTCAATCAGCATCTGATCGACGGGCTACCGCCCGAAGACCTGGAAGCCTATAACACCGTTGCCGATGAGGCCCTGCCGCCGTTGGTGTTGCTCGTGGACGAGTTCAATTCATTCGCGCTGCGGGTCGAGTTTGCCGACATCGCGCGACGCAATCAAAAGTACGGCTTGATGTGCGTGCTGGCCGCGCACTCGTGGCGGGCGCGCAATGTGCCGCCAGAGTTATCAGAGCTGATGCAGTCGCGCGTGTGCTTCCGCGTTGAGAGCATCGAGACGGCGCGCGCTGTGGTTCACAGCACGGCTGACGCGCGAGCGGCACTGCACCTGGAGCAGCAGGGCAGGGCGATCACGAATCTGACCGGGCAGTATGAGACGATGCAGGTCTATCTGGTCGAGTCGGGTGAGATTGTGGCGCTGATGCAAGCCGGTGCAACGCAGCAATTCGACGGCCGGCCGGCGCGCGTGGCGCTATCCGAGACCGAGCAGGCGATCGCGGATGCGGTAATCACGAAGCTCGGTGGCGTGTTCAGCGTTGACCGGCTGCGCAGGCTCCTGGCGGGCAGTGTCAGCGATCGACAGATTCGCAACGCCTCGGCGCGCTGGGCGGCAGCCGATCGGCGCTGGTTTGAGGCGCCCATTGGCACGGGTCGCCCGCTGTCGGAGCGCTTCTATGAGCAGACCGGATTATCCCAGCCTGATCGCGCTGGACAGGGTACGCCCCTGGAAACTGAAAGCGAGCAGGGCGGTAAGGCCGATCAGGGCGGTAAGGCCGGTAAGGGTCAGGAAAACCGCAGGAATCGAGAGGCGGATGAAGTCGCCTGGGTCGAGGGCCTGATCGCCCGGACGCGCGCCCCTGACCGCCTGGCAGGTGAGGCCTGATCGGGCGATCAGGGCTGCAAAATGGCAGGGTGGGTCGGAGAGTAATGGGCAAAGTCAAATTGTGGTGTCGATGTGGGCATTCCGCCTCACGGCATAAACCGTACAGCTATGCTCATCGGAGATGCCTGGTGTCAGGACTGGAGTTTAGAGTGCCCAAATAAGCGCAGGCGTCACGGTTCTGTGCGATCAACCTTAACAATCAAGCCTAATGACGTTTAGGCCGTTGCCGCCACTGCCTTTTGCCCCTTGTTCACGATGGCATGGCGCTGGCGCGGCTGGGGCTGGAAGCCAGCCTGCCGTCCCGTGCCTTTTCCGCTCGGTCTGGGTGCTCGCGCTGGCGTACCCAACCCACGTGAAAATACGCCCCAGGCTTGCCGCACTTGTCCCGGCGTTAAGTCTGGCGCGGCGCGGCGGGCGGCCGGGTCCCAGGGGTGATACTGCGGCGTCACCAGGTCACGCGCCAGCAACAGATGCCAATAGGCCAGCGTCACGATCCACACCCAATTCTCGACCGCCAGGAGGTCGGGGCTGTGGGTGATCAACAGACCCAAGTGCTGTTTGAGAAAGCGGAAGAAGTGCTCAATCCCAAACCGCAACAGGTACATCACCGCCAGGTCGCGCAAGGCAATGGTCTGCGGCCCACTCCAAAACAACCACAGCGGCCGTTGATAACGCGGGCTGCCATCGGCGCGCAGAAACTCCACGCGCAAGACCAGCCCCACCAGGGCGGGCAGACATTTGAAATGCAGAGTGTGCCACGCGCTCAAGCGCACCTGGTACGGGCCCAGCATCAGCGTCTCCTGCCGTTGCGGGATCGGTGGCGCTTTCAGGCGAAACGGCTCGCCATGCTTCTTGGGAGCGCCGCGCCCACCGGACTTGGGCGGCGGCGCGCCGTACAGCACACGGTTACAGGCCAAGCGCACCAGCACACAGGCAGCCGACCACCCCACAAACACCAGCAGGAACTTGCGTTTGGCATACCCGCTGTCCACGGCGACCACTTTGGGTGGCTCATCCGGCTGGGCCTGGTTCACCAGCGTCTGGACTTGGGCGGCGCCCACTTCGGCGGGCGTACTCGCCGTCGGGATGCGATCCACTTCGCGCGGCGCGAACCACGACCGACCCTGGGCGATGACCCGCCCTAACCAGGAGAACTGGTGTCCCGCCACCGTCCCATCGCGTTCGGCCGAGTACACCCGACCCCGGTCGGGCAGCGTGTCTGCATCCGGGCGAGGCGCGATGCTGCTATCCAAACTGTAGACCGCATAGCCGGCGACGGTCACGGCGTCAGCCGGCTCGGCGTCGTGGAGCGCAGCTCGGACGGCGCAGCGATCGACACGCCCCCGCCGCAAGGCATCATACACGCTGGCGAACTCGCGGCGGAAGGCCGCACTCAGACTCAAGGCCACTGGCGACCGGGCTGCAGCAGAGAGCAACAAGGCGTCCACTAACTCGAACAGCGCATCTGCCCGGAAGGTAAAACTGGCGTGAATCGCAACACGAAAGTTGAGCAGCGCACCAAGGTTGCATGTGATGTCCATGCCCTCATTATCGGACAAAACGTTTGCGCCACGCAAGACCAAGCTATTTGAACTCTAAACTCCAGCAGGATGCAGTTGCCAGAATTTCCATTGGCGAGATGGCAGCGTGTTGGACTTCGGTATTCATGTCAGCCCTAAGCGCGGGCTACTACCCGCGCGCCCGCGCAGGCGAATTGAAGAGGCCAATGGCGATGAGTGACCGCTACTTCATCAAGGCCGGCGGGGAAATAATCGCTGAGCGCGTGGTCTGGTACGTCAAACAGCGCGTGCCTGATCATGAGCCGTACATCGTCGCCATCTGCAATCACGAGGATGACGCGGAACTCGTGTGTGTTGCACTCAACGAATACGATGCCAGATTGCTCGCGGACCTGATGGCCGCGAAGACCACATGACTGCACTCTGTCTGTCACTGCCACTACTCGTTGTCTCTTTCGCTGCTGTCGCCGTGCTGCATCGCAGGTGTCTCAGGCTAGTTGCACAGATCGAACTCCGCGAGCGCATTATCAGAAATCAGTATGACCAGATAGACCGTCTGCGCCGGCAGATCGACACACAAAGCGCCAGGCCGTTCGAGGATTACATCAAAGTCTTGGATATATGAGCGGGGGTGAGTTGGGGCAAAGCGCAAAATCGAACCCAGAACCGACTCCCGACTGAGACCCGAATCGCCCAGGATGACCCCCTGAGCGATTCCAACAGGCTTCCAACAGGCATGAGAGAGCAGACCCGCCCCAGACATCATGAGGTGCTTAAAAACGCGATTTTCACGATCTGCGGATCGCGGGAGCCGAGTGCTTCATGCCTGGCCGACATCGGTCGGAGAGCGGCGCAGATTGCCGGCCGGTCGAAGCCGTGGGGCGATCGGCATCTCTATGCGCTGCTTCACATTGATCGCTATGATGCAAAGAAGTATCCGATCACGGACGAGTTGCTCAATGCGCTGATCGCGCTCGCCGGACGCGAGGCGACAAATGGAAAACACGTCGTCAAGGTCTACGCCGCTCATGTGCGGCCCTGGTCAGTTGTCCTCGGACGCTCGCGCCGCTGCGCGCGCCGGCGCTGCGGCGTGCACTTTGTCGGCGTGCCCAATCAGCTCTATTGCTCCGAGCACTGTCGTCACCTGGCCGAGCTTGCGCGGCGTAAGCGCCAGGCCCAGGCGCGACGGCGAGCGCAGCTCATGCGCAAGCGGCACGGGCAGAGAGCATGAAGTAGCCGAAGTTAACAGGTCTTTTTTTGACCCAGGATTACTTATTAGAATGTATGTTCTGGAAACTTGAGGTAGTGTTGGGGATATGGCTGCACTGATTTCCGCATCGCCTGCGGCCCTGGCCATGGCGCGCGATTACCCGCTCGACCGCAATCCGGCGGCGGTATATCTGTCCAGCCTGTCACGCACCGGGCGCGCGACGATGCGTTCGTCGCTCGACATTGCCGCCGAGCTGCTGACCCGTGGCCGCGTCCGCAATGCCTTGATGCTGGATTGGCCGGCGCTGCGCTTTCAGCATGTCGCGGCGCTGCGCGCGAAGCTAATCGAGCGCTATAGCCCGGCGACGGTCAACAAGCTGCTGGCGGCGGTGCGCGGCGTGATGAAGGCGGCCTGGCTGCTGGGCTACATCGACGCCGAGACGTATCAGCACGTCAAGAGCGTGAAGGGCGTCGCCGGTCACGCCCTGCTGGCCGGACGCGCGCTGAAGCCGGCGGAGATCGATGCGCTGATTCGGGCCTGCGCCGCCGATGCCTCGCCCGCTGGCGCGCGTGACGGGGCGCTGATCGTGTTGCTGCGCGCCGGCGGGCTGCGCCGGGCGGAGATCTGCGCGCTTAAGGTCTCGGATTTCGACGGGGTCAATAAAACTCTGGTCGTGCGAGGCAAGGGCAACAAACAGCGCGAGCTGCCGGCCAACGCCAACATCGTCGCGGCGCTCGAGGATTGGCTGCTGGCGCGCGGAGCGGCGGTTGGTCCGCTGTTTTGCCCGGTCAACAAATCGGGCCGGGTGAACGTGCGTCAACGGCTGACACCGCAATCGATCTACAATGCGCTCGCCAAGCGAGCGCAGCAAGCCCGGCTCAAGCATCTCTCGCCGCATGATTTTCGACGAACATTTGTGAGTGACCTGCTCGATGCCGGCGCTGACATTTCGACTGTGCAGAAGCTGGCTGGACATGCCAGCGTCACGACGACACAGAAGTATGATCGGCGTGGCGAAGCGGCCAAGCGCAAGGCGGTCGAGTTGTTGAACGTTCCGTACATCCGGCGTGCGTCTGCCGGCAACCAACCAACCTCAAATTGACACGTGTGATATAGTGAGCGTGAGTTTCGGATCCATGTTCATCCTGGGGGGAACATGACAGGATTCCGATACATCTCACGCGGCAGCACTCGGGGCAATGCCTGGGCGCGACCGCCTCCGTAAGAACCTGCCCCTCCCACACTGCCAATGGGCCGCGCTACGCACAGCGCGGCCCGTCCATTTTCCCCGCTGGCCAGGTCGCGGCGCTCGACCCTGGCCGGCGCTGTTCTATATCCCCCTGCCCTACTCCTCCGGCAGCCACGACAATTGACCATGCCGCTCGTGGATCTCCTCGTCGAGATACACCGCATAGAACGTGGTCGTCGTGACAATACTGGTGTGCCCCAAAATTTCCTGAATCTCTTTGAGATTCGCGCCGCGCTTGATGGCCTGGCGCGCCCAGGCATGGCGCATCGAATGCGGGTTATATCTTCCGCGCACGCCGGCTTTCCTGGCCAGGCGCTTGAGGATCTGGTAGACGCCGCCGGTAGTGAGCGGGCCGCGTAGGCCGATGAAGACGCACAGACCGGAATTGTCGGGACGTTCATCGTCGAGGTAGCGGCGCAACGCGCGCTTGGTGCGCTCTTTGAAGTGCACGTAGCGCGAGCGGCTGCCCTTTTCGATGACCTTCGCGCGGCGCTCGGCAAGGTCCAGATCGGCCAGCGTCAGACTGACCAGGCCGCCGACCCTGCATGCCGTATCCGCCAGGAAGCAGATGATGGCGTAATCGCGGGCGCTCTCGGCCTCGGCGGCGCGTAGCAGTCGATCGAGGTCGTCGGGCGTCATATCCTTTGGCGGTTCCCTGGGCAGCCTTGGCCTGCGGAGCTTGCGCGCCGGGTCTCGGCCGATAGCGCCTTCGTCGACGAGCCAGTGGAAAAACCGCTTCCACACGCGCACGTGCTTGTGCAGCGTGTAGACGGAGAGGCCGTCGCTCACTGCCGGGCGCAGGGGATGATCGGCATAGCGCGAGTCGCGATCGCGCAGGCGGGCGTAGGCAATGCGCAGGTCGTCGGCGGTGATTTCGCCAATGGGCTTATCGAGCGCGCGCAGGGGCCGCAAGCAGAGCGCATAGCTTTTGATCGTCTCGGGCTTCACGTCGAGCGCAATGACAAGCAGGAACTTGTCGATAGCCTCGGAGACAGGTGTCGCGGCGACGATCACCTCGATCATGCTGGCGTTCTATCAAAATCCGGTCGTGCTGTCAATCGCGCTTCTCTCTAATCCGCCCTGTCGAATCGATGCAAAGCAGTTCAAGTGTCACCGAGAGCGGTGTGCGGACGGTATGAATCTCATAACAAAATCGTCAGAGGTGCTTGACAGGGCCAAGTGTATTTCATACACTTTCCGGCAGGAGCCGATCGGCATTGAATGACGATCTGAGAACCATCAAAGTCAGCCACGAAGAGGAACAATTGATGCTGCGCATTCGACAGCTCAGGTCGAGCAAGCTGATCCGCTTCGTCACTCTCGACCTGGTCGAATGGGGCATCGTCAAGAAATGGTCGGATGCCGTCGAGCGGTTTGCTCCAGGCAAACCTTCGCCGTCTTGACTTTTTGCTGCAACTGGTGATACACTTCTCGCGCAACTGAACAGCGCGGCGCCGGAGGCCCCGGCGCGCAGGGACGTGAAACGTATAGAACGCGCGTAAGCGCGTGTGGAGACACGGCCAGCCCTAACATTGGGGCTGGCCGTGTCTTATTTCTGGCTTCTCGGGTCGCTGGTCTGCTATCGCCCAACGAGTCGAGACCAATCCACACCGAAAGGGGTATCCTCATGAACAAGCTCGTCGTCCGTTTCACCGTCATCTTCATCGTGCTCGCATTCGTCGTTCCCACAGTCGCTGCATCCGCCATCTTCGCCCAGTTCCCCGATCTGCCGCCCATCTCACCCGAACTTCTGGCCGCCCTGTACGCGACCATTCTGTCGCTGCTGCTCAGCTACGTTCCGGGCCTCAACACCAAATGGGCGGCGCTGCCCGAAGATGTCAAGAAAACGATCATGGCGCTTGGCCTAATTGCGATCAGCGTCGGCGTTTTCGTGGCCGGCTGCGCGCCGGCATTGGGCCTCGTGTTTGTCGAATGCTCGACCGGCGGCGCGCTGAAGCTACTCTCGATTCTGGTTGCGGCCCTGGTGGCGAATCAATCTCTACATCAAATCGCGCCTGAGACGAAAGCGGTCAAGGCTGTGAAAGCGGCGCTGAAAGGGTAACGCGCGGGAATGGCCGCGCGTTGCGCGTTACCCGGCCCGGCAAATGCGGACGCCGGCCTATCTCCTCCTGCGCGCGGCCTAATCCTGAACTGAGGCGTTGAATTGCCGATCGACTGGACACAGGTGCTCATTGCGGCAGTGGCTGGTCTGCTGAGTGGCGCGGCGATTACGGCCATCTGGAATGGATTGAAGGCGCGCGCCGAGTCGCAGCGGTCGGACGACAAAGCGCACATCGAGGCCGCAGACGCGATCAGCGAGATGAGCGCCGACGCCCTGGAGCGCACCATCGAACAGTACGAAACGCGAATCACGAGATACGAAGATCGGCTGGTCGCGCTCGAGGAGAAATGCCAGCGCTACGAGATGGCGTTCGAGTCGATGCGCATGGACCTGATTCAGGCCAGGTCTACCATTGCTCAGCTAGAGACCGCAAACGGCGAGCTTCGGCTGCGTGTAAAACATCTCGAAGAAGAGAATACAGAGCTCAGGCGACGGCTGGAGCAGGTCGAATCGAGCGGATGAAGCCGGAACGATGAATCAGGATGAGCTTTATCAAGCATTGCTTCACTTGCGTGAGCGCCTGGCGGCGCATGCGGCCGGCCATGCCGAGGGCGAGCGCGACGCGCTGGAATGCGTCGAGTTGGCCGATGCGCTGATCCACATGCTGACTCCAGAGCGGAAGCCTGCGCTGAAGCTGGTGTGGCCCACGGACTACCGGGTTTACACGCAACGCTTCGGCGAGCGGCCCGAATACTACGAGCGATTCGGGTTGCCGGGCCACGAGGGCGTGGACATTCGAGCGCCGAGCGGATCGAATGTGTACGCCTGCGCTGATGGCGTCGTGACGATGGCCGGCTGGCATCCGACCGTCAAAAACCATGCTTACGGCGTGCAGGTTCGCATAGGCCACGATATGGCAGAGGGCGCGTTCGAGACGATGTACGCGCATCTGCTCGAAGGGTCGCTCAGGGTGAAGGTCGGGGACAAGGCCAAAGCTGGCCAGTTGATCGGGCTGGCCGATAGAACCGGCAATGCCAGCGCGGCACATCTGCATCTGTCGCTGCGAAAGGTCGGGTTGACGAACGCCTATAAGGGCATGGTCGATCCCGAATCTTTTTTCATTGAGGGGCCGGGGCGGTGATTCGGTTCTGGTTCTGGTCGCTGTACATGCGCCTGGTGACCTGGATCATCCGGTGGATGAGGCCGGTCAGATGAGCAAGGTCGGCCTGCACATCGTCGCGACGGGGCCGCGCACCGGGCTGGGCGCCTTCTTGGAGCGCGTGGCGGCCCAATCCAGCGATCCCCTCCTTGTCAAATGCGTCGGGGACTTCAGCCCGGCCACGGAGGCCAAGCGTATCCTCGGCGATCGGGCGATCACGGTCGGGCGCAAGACCGGCCAGGGATGGGAGGGGCTGGACGAGCACCCCATCGGCGGTACGCCGCCCGATGCTGTGGCCGAACTCCATTTTCGGCAGGTGTACGAGCCGGCCATCAAGGCCAATCCCCAGATCGACATCTGGGAACCCTCAAACGAATGGAGTGCCTATCCGTCGTGGCAGGCGGATTGGTACATACTCATGGCGCGCTACTTCGAGGAATTCGGCAAGCGCATGGGGGTCTTCGCTTTCAGCACCGGCAATCCGCCGCTGACATGGCACTCGGCCATCGTGCGATGCTGCCTGGAACTCAAGCGGCGCAATGCAGGCCACGTACTGACAAGCCACGAGTACGGCGGGGTAGGATTTTCCGATCCGACACTGCGCGACACTCAGCCATACCATGCTCTGCGCTATCGCACGCTGTACGAGCGATTGCGCGCCGACGATGCGGTGATTCCGCTTATTCTGAGCGAGACTGGTCAAGACGGTGGCGCGACGTTTATCGGGGAGCGGGCGTTCATCGAGGATTACGCCTGGTACGACGCGGAATTGATGAGGGACGATTACGTGATTGGCTGCTGCGCCTGGACGCTGGGGAATTGGGGCAGCGCGAATTTTGCTCCGGCGTTGCCTGCGTTGGCCGACTACATCATCTCTCACCCACAGTCTGGCCCCCTGCCCTATCGTTCCTATCTGCCGCTGGTCGAGCGCGGCGTTTCGCCGGCGGAGTCCGTGTCGCCGGGCGCGGTCGCGGCTGCTCTGGCGCTGGGCGGGGCTGCGTGGTTAGTCAATCGTCGGGTAAGGGCGAGGCGGAGAGTGAGGGATGTCGGATGAGACGCAAGTTGAGCATCGCGCTTATCCTGTTCGCGCTGTGGGCTTGCACGCCCACGCCAACTGTCACACCGACGCCGACCGTATCGTCGCCCATCTCGCCGGTGGCGACGTCGACGCCAAGGCCGTGATATGTTCACGACGACAACGCTCCCGCCCATCTTTCAGCACACGGCGGTGTCATCCACGATGGCGCTGCACGTACCGGCGGCCGGCTACGGCCGACCCGTCGCGTTGGTCCGCACGCTGCGCGACGGGACGATCACGCGCGAGTACCTGCCGCGGCACCTGGCTGAATTGGTTGTCGCGATGATCCCGTTCGGCGAGCCGCTGGTGGCCTCGGCGCGCATCGCGTATTCGGAACTATGACTCCGCGAACAGCGGATTTGGGGAACAGGCGGATCGGGGGGACGGAGGCCGAGGCAGAGGCCGTTCCGGTGCAGGAAAGGGCACGGATTGTATTACGGAGCGAGATACCCCGTGTGTTTTCCTCGACGCGCCCGCCGTGCGCGGGTCAGGCAGACGGAAAGCGTTGGTGGATGGACGCGGCGGGGACGGGCGGAGCGGGTGTTGTGGTCGAGCATTTGGGAGATGCCGGCAGTGAATGCGGAGGCGGCGGCGGGAACGGAGGATGAAAGATGAGGGATGAAGGGCAAGCGCGAGGCTTGCCGCTTCCGGGTATGGGCATTATGAGAAGTGATGTTATTGGGCGATTTGACAGCACATGCCTAACTACAGTTGAAGGAGCCACAACACATGGCTACATTACCCGACGCTGATCGACTCAGAATCAACCGTGCTCTGTCCCGCTGGTGGAGCGCCTTTCGAGAGCGCCTCGACCTCAACGAGACCAATCTCAATGCCGCGATCGCCGCGACAGACACGTGGATCAACGACAATGCGGCTGCCTACAACGCAGCCCTACCCGTCGCGGCCCGCACCAGTCTCACGGCTGCACAAAAGACACTCCTCTTCGTCGCCGTGGCCCTCATGCGCCACGACCTGGCGCTTCTCAGACGCATCTTCTCGGAGGTGGACTGATGGCAAGCGGAGATACCCTCAATGTTTTCACGCCCCTTCAAAACGAGCCGCCTGCGTCCATCTATGCCACCCTGGACGTGCGCAATCTCCATCCCGTCCTCGACTTCGATGGGTCAGCCGACGAAGAAGCCGTCTTCACGAGCATCCTGCCTCGACACTACGCCGGCGGCGGGCTCACGGTCTATTTGCACGTCGCGTTTTCCTCCGCCACATCCGGCAACGCCTATTGGCAGGCCGCCTTCGAGCGCATGGACGACGGCACGCTGGATACCGACGCCGACTCGTTCGCTGCCTTCCAGGGCGCAGCCGGCAATCCCAACGGCACATCTGGCATCATGACTCTTGTCACGATCCCCTTCACCAGCGGCGCGCAGATGGACAGCCTAACGGTGGGTGAGATGTTCCGATTGAAGGTGCGCCGCGATGCAGATGGAAGTGCGGGGACGGATGATGTGACAACGGACGCTGAACTCGTTGCCGTAGAAATCAAAGAAACATAATGGCACGTGGTCTCTACAGCACTGCCAACCATTTTGTGTATAGCGGCGGCCTGATAACAGCCGTTCCGCTGACAATGGCCGCATGGATCAACCCGGCCAATATAACCAATTCTAACCTTATAACGGGACTGTTTTACACAAGTGGCGCAAACGCTGAATTAGATGGATGGAGACTGGGATACGTCCACACTACTGGCTATCCAAATGCTTATGTAGGAAACGGTACTACCTCTAGCCAGGCTGTCCATACAACAGCCGTATCGACGGGAGTCTGGAATCACGTCGCAGCAGTCTACGGGTCAGCAACATCCAGGTATGTATACCTGAATGGAATTGCCAGTGCACAAAATACAACAAATCTTACTCCATCTGCCACTGTCAACAAAAGTGTCATCGGCGTACTGTATAACCAAAACAATTCTCTAGCCATCCCTGCCGTTGCCTGCCGCATTGCCAACGTCGCATTTTGGAACGTTGCCCTAACCACTGCTGAAATTTTGCAACTGGCTACAGGCTTTTCGCCGCTGTTTGTCCGGCCCGCCAGCCTGGTTGCTTATTACCCATTGATTCGCGGCGATGCCAGTGGCGACGAACCCGACTATCGCCAAGCGTTGAAAATGGTTGAACAGGGCACGGTTGCGGTGCAGGCGCATCCGCGAGTGTTCTATCCATCGCGCCGTCACATCATCACACGCACACCTACCGCAGGCGCGATCAACCTGGCCGCGACGCTCACGGCCGTGACGGTGACGCCGGCAGCCAACGTGCTGAACGTCTCGCGAGCGGTGGCGGCGGCGCTGGCCGGCGCGAGTGCGACACCCGCCAACAACGTCTTGAGCGTCTCCCGCGCGATGGCAGCGCAATCGCTCGCGGCGAGCATCACGCCGGACACGGCTACGCTGCTGATCACCATCTACGTGGCGGCGGCCCTCAGCGCCCAATCGGCGACGCCAGATGCAGGCGCGTTGAGCGTGCTGCGTGAGATGTTGGCGACGGCGCAGGTGGGCAGCGTGACGACCGACGCATCCACCTTGCGCGTGGCACGCGCGATGACCGCGGTTTTGCTCGGCCAAAGCGCGACTCCGGACACGCTCGGCCTGGCCGTCTCTCGAACGATGCTGGCGGCACTACTGGGTCAGAGCGCGACGCCTGACATAGCCGCGCTCGGCGTGGCGCGCGCGGTAGCGGTGATACTGTCTGGAGCGAGCGCGACGCCCGATTCCGCGGTGCTGCTTCGAGCGGTGGCATTCACGGTGGCGCTCCAGGGCCAGAGTGCGACGCCCGATGCGGCGACGTTGAGCACCGCGCGCACCCTGGCGGCGGCGATGGTGGCCGGTGGGGCGACGCCCGACACGGCAGCACTCAACATCGCACGCGCTTTGGCGGTGGCAGCGGCGGCGCAATCGGTAACGCCCACGGCGGCATTAGGGGTTCTGCGCGAGACGTTGGCCGCGCTGCTGGCGCAATCCGCGACGCCGGATACGGTTGCGCTGGACATCACTGGCTTCATTGAGCTGGTGGCGGCCCTGACCGCGGCGAGCGTGACGCCGGCCACGTCGAGCCTGGCGGTCGCCCGGTCGATGGCCGCGACGGTAGGCGTGAACAGCGGGGCTCCAGACATGTCCGTGCTGTCAGTGGCGCGGGCGATGTTGGCAGTTCTGACCGGCGCCAGCGCGACGCCCGATTCGATCCTGCTGCTGCGGGCGCAGGCGATGGCAGCGGCGCTTTTCGGGCAGAGTGCCACGCCAGACACGTCCAGTCTGGTTATCTCCCGGAAGATGTCGGCTGTGCTGCTTGGACAGAGCGCTACATCCGATGCTGTGGCACTTAGTGTAGTGCGCGAGATGGTGGCAGCATTGGCCGGCGCGAGCGCGACGCCGGATACGGCTGGCGTGGATGTAGCACGGGAGATGCTGGCCCAAGCGTTGGCGGCGAGTGTCACGCCAGATGATGCCCTGCTAGACATCGCCGGCTTTCTCGAGCTGGCGGCGATATTGACTGCTCAATCCAGCGCGCCGGCCACGAGCATCCTGGCGGTCGAGCGACCGCTGATTGCGGCGCTGGCGGGGGTGAGCAATGCGCCGGATGCGGCCGCGTTGGCCGTGGTACGCGAGATGGCGGCGGCACTAGCCAGCACAAGCGCGACGCCTGATGCGGTGGCCTTGCTGCGGGCGATGGCGGCGGCGGCGGCGATTCAGAGTCAAACGACAGCACCCGACACGGCGGCGCTGAACGTGTTGCGCGATGCAATGAGCATGTTGGTTGCGCAGACCTTAACGCCAAACGCAGTTATCAGCGTCGAGCGCCTGTTAGCGGGCGTGCTGCAATCCGCATCCGTCACGCCGGACATGGTGCCTCTATTGCTCGCGGTGGTCACCGGCCTGGCGCGGGTCTCGGCCACGGGGCGGAAGCCGGGCGTTTCGGCCACGGGGCGGAAGCCGGGCGTTTCGGCCACGGGGCGGAAGCCGGGCGTCACGATCGAATGAGAGAGGAAGGGCAAGCGCAAGGCTTGCCCCAACTTGCCCTAACGAGGAGTGAAAGATGGGAAGTCTGACTGATTTTGCAGAGAACGAGTTGCTGGATCATGTGTGCAATGCAGCGTACACGCCGGTGGCGACGGTGTATTTGGCATTGGCGACGGCGGACCCGACCGATGCGGCGACGGGCGCATCAATGAGCGAGGTCGCGAATAGTGGCGCTTATGCGCGTACGGCGATCACGTTCGGCGCGGCGGCCAGCCGGCGTGTGACGCAGAGCGGCGTGGTCACGTTCCCGCAGGCGAGCGGGGCGTGGGGGACGGTGACGCATTGGGCCATCGTGGACACGGGGACCTATGGCAGCGGGAACGTGCTGGCGCACGGCGCGTTCGCGGTGGGCAAATCGATCGTGAGCGGCAACACGCCCAGCGTCGCCAGCGCCGAGGTGTACGTCGAGTACAGCGCGGGCGAGATCAGCGATTACCTGGCGAACAAGCTGCTCGACCTGATGTTCAGGAATACCGCCTACGCCAAGCCGGACACCTACGTCGCACTGGTGACCGCCACGGTTACAGACAGCAACACGGGATCGACGATCACGGAGCCGTCCGGCGGCGCTTACGCGCGCAAGCAGGTGAACGTGAACGGCGGCGCATCTCCGACGTGGGATTTGGCCGCGTCGAGCGTGGTGGACAACACGCACGCCGTGACGTTCGCGCAGGCGTCGGCCTCATGGGGCACGGTCGTCGGAGTGGCGATCGTGGACGCCGCAACCGTGGGCAACCTGCTGATGTACGACAACGCGATGGCGGATCAGGCCGTCGGGAGCGGGGACACGGTGTCGTTCCCGATCGGCGACCTGGATGTGCAGATGTCGTAGCGGATGGCAGGTAGCGGATGGCAGATGGCGGATAGCAGGTAGGCGGCATGCCGATTACGATAACGGATACAGCGAACGAAAAATCGACGTTCGCGCTCGAGCTGGCGATCACCGATGAAAACGGAGATCCGCTCACGCCGAACACGTTGACCTGGACGCTGACGGATTTGGCCGGGAATGTGATCAACGAGCGTGCGGGTATCGAGATTGCGACGCCGGCGAGTACAGTGACGGTCGTGCTGTCAGGCGACGACCTGGCGTTGCCGGAGCGGGCTGCTCCGCTGCGGGTGGTGACCCTCGAGGGCACGTACGATAGCGACCTGGGCAACGACCTGCCGCTGAAGGAAGAGGTGCAGTTCCCGATCCGGAATTTGGTGAAGGTGCCGAGCGTTTCCCGAGTGCTGGCTGCGCAAATGTCGGCGGCGAGCGTCACGCCGGATACGGTCACGCTGTCGAACTAGGTTTGGTTATGCCATGCCCATGAGAGCAGGCCGGCCCTGTGCCTGGCCAGGATGCGCGGTTATCGTCCATGACGGGCGGTTTTGTGAGGAGCATCAGAAGCGCAAGCAGAAGCAGCAGGATGCGGAGCGCGGTTCTGCTGCGGTGCGGGGCTATGATGCGCGATGGCGCCGGATGCGGGTGCGCTACCTACGCAAGCATCCGCTCTGCATCGAGTGTGAGCGTTTGGGGTACACGACGCCGGCCACCGACGTGGACCACATCCGGCCACGTTCCGCAGGCGGAAGCGATGAGGAGAGCAATTTGCAGGCGCTATGTCATCAGCACCACAGCGCCAAGACGTTGCGCGAAATTCGCGATAGGGTAGGGCATAGATAATCTCTACATGCTCGCGAATAGAGAC
>Ga0209521_10001800_pt1 | contig 17470 bp, 22 predicted proteins | sample Rifsed19ft4_FD_184016 | JGI IMG/M metagenome (GOLD analysis project Ga0209521, IMG submission 184016) | Soil microbial communities from Rifle, Colorado, USA - sediment 19ft 4 (version 2) | ecosystem: Environmental > Terrestrial > Deep subsurface > Rock core/Sediment | place: Rifle, Colorado...
CAACCTTGACGTGGAAGCGGTCAAGCAGAAAAAGTTCTACGACGAGGTCCACGGCTACGCCAGCGAAGGAGCAGCACCCAAACTCAAACAGATCATCCGCAAAACCAGGCCCAAGAAGATCGCCGTAAACAACAGCTATGATCACGGCACAGCGGACGGCCTCACAACAGGCATGGAAGAATACCTCAAGGCCGCCCTGAAAGGCTACAGGGGCCGCTACGTCTCAGGCGAAGACCTCGCCATCGCCCTCCGAGCCAGGCTCATACCTGAAGAAGTCGAACTCGTAACAAGGTCAATTAGGGAATGCGAAAAAATCTACGACACAGTTGAAGACATCATCAAACCTGGTAAGAAGGACAAGCAGATCCATGACCATGTCCACAGGCTCCTCGACGAGAAAGACCTCGCACCAGCATGGGCCCAGGACCACTGCCCCTCAGTCATCGTCGGCAGCAGTCCCGCAGGCCACGTCGGCTACCACAACGACACGATAAGGAATGGCGACTTTGTCAGGCTCGACTTCGGAGTCAGCTACCAGGGCTACTGCAGCGACATCCAGAGAAACTACTATGTCGGTTCCGGAAACATTCCCCGCGGCGTAACGCGCATGTTCGAAACAGCGCGCTCTGCCAACGCGGCCGCCCTCCAACTCCTCAGACCAGGAATCCCAGGCTGCAAGGTCGACCAGGCCGCAAGAAGACACATCACGAAGCGAGGCTACTCCGAATACAAGCACGCCCTAGGCCACGTCCTGGGCCGGAGCACCCATGAAATCGGCCCACTACTCGGGCCCAAGTGGCCCAGCAGGTACGGCAAACAGGTCGAAAAGCCCGTCCAGAAAGACATGGTCTTCACCATCGAACCCTCAGTCACCACCAGGCACGGCACCTGCAACCTGGAACAAGACGTCCTAGTCACACCAAGCGGCTATCGGGAACTGTCCACGCCCCAGAACGACCTCATCCGAGCCGGCTAAACACCCACGGCAACCAACACTGGACCTCTATCCGACTAGGACCGGTTACTAAGCGGTTTTCTATCAAGGAATCCCCCTCTGACTAAACAGCCCAGTAACACACGGGACGATCATGGCTTCCCTAAAGTTCCTAATATCATCCTCTCCCTGCCTAGCCCTCGCCACAGGCTTCCTACTCATCCTCCCCGAATTCTTCGGCACCACAACAGCACTAGTACAGACAGGATGGGGGCTCGTAACCGTCGGAATCCTACTACAGCTCGTCCTCCCCCTCTCACGCCGCTACAAGTAGTATGGCCTGAGAGGTGCTTCCGAGACGAGAACCCTCACCCAGAACCTCGCCCTAGTAGAGCTAGGCCTACTACTACCACAGCCCGCCCTGCTATTCCTCTCAATCTACAGAGTCTTCTCCTTCCACTACACAGCACCAATCATCATAATCCTCTCCGCTTCATGGGGATGGTTCAACTATGTAGGAAAGTCACAGCAGAGGGTACGGGAATTACTCGTTGAGCTCGAAGTGCTCCTCGACGAGTTCGGCACAATAAACTTCCAGCAGGGAAGAAAACAAGACGACGTCAGAATCATCAGTCTCCTAGCCAACGCATCTTTCGGCTCCAGCCGAACAACCACACCGGAACTCGCAGCCAAGACTGTCGAGAAAATCAGAGAACAATACAAGACATTCCAGCTCTGGTATTTCTCCCTACTGCACAAGGTCAGAGTGATGGTGCGAAGAGCGGGAAACCTCCTCGACTATGACCTGGTCGACGCAGGAAACGACCTTGTCGACTTCTACAACAGCTTCATCGAAACCGTCGCGGATGAAACGCTCAGCCTAGTCAACAAAGGAGAGCTAGAAGACCTCCTCTCATCGCGGCAGATTCTCAAGTCCTTCACCATCAACATGTCAGAGCTGCGTGGAAAGGGAAACGCTCTCCTGAAAAAAATGCGGAAGCAGGGATACACAATCTCAGGAATGGAGCTAAAAACCTTCAGCCAGGACCTGGCCATGGTAGAAACCGTTGAGCCCGCGGCCCTGCAGGAAGACTCAGGACCGGCGCAAGTAAAATCATAACCTTTCTGGAACAGAGGTCTAGTCCAGAAACCCGTCCTTCCACGAGACCTTCGGGTCCCTCGTTCTCAGGTCAGGACCCTTCATCGCAACCGACTTGAGGTTTCCCAGATAGAACGCCCAGGGCGCAGCCTCCACCAGCTGCCATTTCCGCCCCTCCTCCGTATTATCATACGTCACCTCAAGCTCGAAAACAACCGGCTTCTCCCCTCTCAAGGAGTACCGGACCCTTCCCGGCCCGCCGGCCACCCACTCCATCTCCCAGTGCTCACCCTCCTTCCAGTCCAGGACTCCAAACCTGTCAGCGGGCCCGCTCGACCACCCGAACTCCAGCATCTCACCGACAGCCATTCGTCCCTTGGCCGAGACGGGAAACCAAGACGACAAGCCCTGCGATGTCCCTATCAACCTCCAAGCCTCCGCCTTACTGATAGGAAGAACAACCTTCAACCTCGTTGTATTACCCAAAAAGTACGGGTTCTCCACGTCAACAGTTTCCGCCAACACTGCTCACAACGCGAGACCTTGAACAGGCAAGTAGAAGTTTAAAGGGGCCTGGCATGTTCACGCATGGCTGAACAATAATGGAATCAACAACCCAAGTAACCCGTCCACAGCCCAAGGAAGGAACCCTTGTACACTTCGAGATACCCGCCACCGACCCCGCCAAGATCTCCAGCTTCTACAGCCAGCTCTTCGGCTGGAAATTCAACAAGTGGGAAGGAGCCGCAACGCAGAACGCAACGCAGAAGTCCAGCATGGACTATTGGCTCATCAGCCACAAGGACGCCACCAGCCCAGACGACACCATAGGAGGCCTCTACAAGCGCAACACCCCACAAGAGCAATTCCTCAACTACATGCTAGTCAAGTCGGTCGACGACTCGCTCGCAAAAGCCACCGGCCTAGGCGCAAAGGTCCTGATGGCGAAACAGGAAATCCCCAACATGGGATGGTTCGCGGTTCTCGCGGACCCCGACGGAAACACCTTCGCGCTCTACCAGTCCAAAGCCGGAATGTAGAAACCCAGCCCCTCCAGACCACAATCCTCTTTTTCGTCCAAGCAGAACCTACCCCACACTTTTACCGTGTGGGAAAATCCGTAATGTTGATTCCGTACTGGTTCAGCGGGGATTGCTGGGCCTTCGGCTCGAATACGCGGCTTTCCTCTTCTTGTTCTTCTTCCTCTGCCGCCTCATGGCCAGGCGGTGGCTACTCATGCTGGGCATCTTTCATCCCCCCGCGAAAGGCCGTGCTATTTGGACCTAGCTAAGAACAGGACACTACCCGTGCTCAACATGTGCCCAGGCTCGGCACTAGACTCCTATTGGAACAGGGGCCACGCGAGACACCTGTCTAGGCGGCCCAGCGCTCTGAAACAGTAACACGACGGCTATACTGGTAGCCTACGAGTCTTACCCTACAGGTCGAGCCGGAGGAATGCCCCACGCATCTCATGGCAAATGGAGCACTACGGGCCGCGCTAATGGTTCTCACTGCGGCCAGCACAAGCTACGCAGCCGGCTTGACCATCCTACCCTCACTCGCAAATAGCAACGGGAACAACGGAAGCTTCCTCCTCACAGTCAACCCCTCAACCCTCACGATACTACAAGGAGCCTGGGCCCCCTCCACCGTCACCGTGTTCAGCCTAAACGGCTTCACCGGGAAAATAGCCCTATCAGCCACATCCACTGACGGCGTAGTAGGACTATCCTTCCAAAACAACACCCTAAGCCTCACAGCAGGCGGAACAGCCAGAACAATCCTAACAGTAACCGTCCCGGGCGACGCCACTCTCGGCAGCCGTGACGTCATCGTGACCGGAACCGGAATAGGTCACAAGAGAACCTTCTCCAGCTCCACCCTACTCTCGGTCAACGTGGTCTCACCAGCCACCTTCGGCATTCACGCCGACCCCTCATCCATAACCAGCATGGCAGGCTCCACAGGCACCGTAAGCATCATCCTCACGAGCCTAAACGGTTTCACCGGAAACGTCACCCTCACGGCCACCGTCCCGTTCGGGTTCATAGCCGTCATGGGAGGCCAAAACCCGGTCCTTCTGACGGCCAACGGAACAGCCACCACAACCCTCCAAGTCACAACGACAGCAGCCACGCAGTCCGGAACTTACACGATCACGGTCACAGGCACTAGCGGTCTGAAGTACTACTCCGAAACAATAACAGTCACCGTAACCGCGTCGGTTGTTGAAGGCCTGAGCCTGACCGGCCACTCGCTCGCCTCAGCCACAAACCTCACTCTCTACCTTCAGAACACGGGAGACGCCCCGGTCACCCTGCAGGCATATGCCATACGAGACTCTTTGGGAAACGCCTGGACCCTCAGAAGCTGGACAGGGCCAACCATCCAAGTCAACAGTGTCAGCTCTGCCAACATCCTCATATCTCTCGACTGCTTCGAGTGCACGTACACGGGAATATTCGGGCTATTCAGCCAGTACGTCGCAGGCCGGACCTACACCGTCACGTTGACAACTAGTACAAACACCGAGTTCACCTTCACCATAACCCTCTAGGAAGACCCGGCACTGAACGCCTTACCGCGCTAGCCTTTCCAGAACCCGAGCGTCACTCCTATGAGGAATGCGGCTGAGGAGAGCGGCAGCGCGCTCGCAATCTCTGTCGCTCGGCCAGTCAGAGCCGGAGCTTGGTAGAAAACCCGTAGGATCGTAGCGGTAGTCGCTTCGTTGAGCGCGAGGTTGACGTATCCAGTCACCGCCAAGAGGACTACCAGGGAGACGATTGCAAACGCGAGCTTCAACGCCCTCTTTGTCACAACCCCAATGAGAAGGCCTAGGGTAAAGGTCACCGCTGAAAGGGCCGTAATCCCCAGCGTAGGATCAAACGCCAATTATTGACCTTCTCCCGTCTGTCCTGCGGAGCATTTCTCTCTAATACGTCTTCGGAAGCAACCACGCATTAATGGCAAGAGCATCTGGCTGAGGCCGTGAGGATATCTCTTTCAATACATAGGTTGAAGGAACAAGAATTATCCTGCGTTAGTTAATATCAGAGTCCCCGAGCAACCGTCCGTTCGAACCATAACATGAAAAGCGCACTAAAACAAGCCATCGCAACACTCGCAATCTTCACGGTACTGGCGATAGCCACCCCCGTGCAGGCCGCATCAAACGCCAGCATAAGCATGGTCGACGTCCGTTCCTTCAACCCTGACACATTCTTCTTCACAGGCGGACCGGCCTTCGGGTACCATCCCGGCCTCGCCACAGTCGCCCAGGGCGGAACAGTCAACTTCCACGACAAAGGCTGGGAAGAACACACCGTCACAAGCTACACCAACAAGGAGACAGTTGATTTCGAAGGAGTAATGGTCAGCATGCCCATCCCCGACGGGAAATTTGACAGTGGCATCGCCACACCTATAGAATCAGGCGAAACCTGGACACTTGATACAAGCTCAATATCGACAGGCGACCACAACTACTTCTGCATGATACACCCGTGGATGCAAGGCACAATACGAGTAGTCGAAGACAATGCCCCCGACAGCATAACAGTCAACATGGATCACCCGCTCGGAGACAACGACCAGTTCTTCGCCGGAGCCGGAAGCTGGGGCTTCCTCGCCCGCAACCTTCGAGTCCGACAGGGAACAATGGTGACGATAACCAACGACGGAATGCTCCCACACACAGCCACAAGCTACACGGAAACCATCTCCTTCGAAGAAGGAGGACGAACACTCAGCATACCGATACCCGATGGAAAATTTGACTCCGGACTCCTAACGCCTGGACAAGACTACATCCTCAACACTAGCAGCCTCAGCAAGGGAACGTACACCTACTTCTGCCAGCTCCACCCGTGGATGCTAGGGTCCCTGACCGTCGGTTGAAACCCGCCTCAAACAAAGGAAACCTCTCTCTTTTTATCACGCGGACACACAGCATTCTCCGCTTGATAACCGAACAAGTCAAGACCGTCCAATTGAAAAACGGCCAAGCAGTTCAGATCAGAACTTACATTCCTGGGGATTTTGAGAAACTTGTCTCGTTCTACGCGAGCCTTTCACCCGAAACGCTGCGCTGGAGCCTCCCACCATACGACCGGCCAAAGATCCAGCGATGGACTTCGAACCTTGAAACCTCGATAATGCTCCTTGCCATTTCCCAAGACAGAATCGTGGGCCACCTCTACGTGACCGGCAGGCCTGGAACGAACGCCTGAGAGCAAACGGGGAACTCATCATCTACCTCCACCAAGACTACCAGAGCGTCGGGCTGGGAACAGCAATAATGCGCGAAGCCATCGAGCTCTCCCGCCGGAAGGGTCTCCACCGTCTCGCCCTCTCAGTCATTGCCAACAACCACAACGCCATCAAGCTCTACGAGAAAGTCGGATTCCGGCACGAAGGCCTACGACGAGAAGACTACCTAGGTGAAGACGGAAAATACCATGACGTAGTCGAAATGGGCCTGTTGCTGTGACACGCCGTGGGAAAGAAGATACTCACCGCAACCAGACGCGCCCTCCCACATCCCTTCAGCTTCGAATGGGGAAAAGCCCAAGTCGTAGAAGAAGCATCCGTCAAAGTCCAGTTCAACGATCACAGTTGGGAGCCCACAATCCAATTATTACAGTTCGAAGATGGCTCGGAGACCCTGCCCTTCTGAGGACTCGTCAGACCAACAGTTCAGTTCTATGCTTCGGCCATGACGGGCTTCCTTTCCGCCCGACCGGTCTCCGCCTGCCACGGCTCAATCATCCAGAACGCGTTCCCGTACAGATCTTCGAAGCCCACCTCCACACCGTACGGCCGCTCCACAGGCTCGCCTAGGACCCTGACGCCTTTACCCTTCAGCTCCTCCCAGGTCTTCCGGCAATCGTCCGTCTCGAAGACCCATGTAGCCTCAGGGTTTCCCTTCGGGCCCGGCTGCTTACCAACCTGCTGCATAGCTTCCTCGCTCCTTGGCTTGCCCAGAACAATCATCAGCTCCTTCTGGCCCTTGGGAGCCACCGTAAGCCAGCGGTACCCTGAAACGGTGGCAGAATCGTCATCCCGTTTCTCAAACCCCAGCTTCTCAGTATACCACTTCAGCGCCTCATCCTGGTCCCGGACCAGGATGCTCACAACGGAAAGTTTGGTGATCAATCCGCAACAGCAAGAGAAGAGGCTTTTCCCACGTAAAAGCGTTTAGAAGAGCGCAACATAGGAGAACCGTGGAGAGCAGCTTGAGGCTTCGCACACTATCCTACATCACACTCTGGACAGTCAAGTTCGAAGAGGCCAAGAGACTCTACCGGGACACGCTAGGGTTACCGGTTGCAGAGGACAACCCTGGCTTCATCATGTTCCAGACAGAAGGCTCACGGCTCGCGATTCACAGGATAACCAAAGCTCCACCGTTGACCAGGCTCACCGCCGAACTCCACCTGGAGGTTAGAGATGTCGACGAGATATTCGAGGCCTTGCAAAAGAAAGGTGTCAAGTTCGAAGAGAAACCCGCCAACAGGCCCTGGGGAACCAGGATGGCCAGCTTCCGAGACCCCGAAGGCTACAGAGTAGAACTAGTCGGACCATTGAAACCCGGGGAGCCCGTCAAAGGGGACTAGGACTTTGGCGGCCTGCCTCTGCTGTGTGTCAAGACTTTTTCCTTGACCGTTTCCCCGAGGGGACAAGAGCAGATTCCTTGCCCGAAGACGGAAAGTAGTAGGGCATGCTGACAGAAGGGCTCGGCGGGTTGCCCCGGGGCGCAGTTCGAGCCACCGGTTTCCTGACCTCACGAACCTCTAGCACCCCCGCCTCCGGTGCTACTACCCTGAAACCTCTGATACTCTTCTTGTGCAGGAACTTGTTGAGTAGAAGCTTCACCTCTCTCGCCTTCACTCCTTCAATGTGAAGCTGGCTTCCCTGGATCGTCATCCCGCTCTTCAGTCTCGACCGAAGAAATAGCGCCGCAGGGCTTGCGTCTCGTCGAAGCTCCTTCAGCTCAATCGTTAGCAAACCCGGACCCGTCCGTGCCTCCTGAGCACCCGGCCCCTATTAACACCACGCACGAATAGTCCCGCCAGGAAAGCTGAGTCCAATCTGGCTCCTGCGTCGAACAACTTTCTTTTGACCATTCTCTTGAACAAAAGTCCGGTCCGGTTTTAGGCGGGTGCAACAAGGGTATGGGCGAGTGCACATGCGCTGAAGGTCTGAATGCTCACAAAGCTCCTAGCCTTCGTTGGACTTTTGCTCACTTTGAGCTCGCTCCTTCTCGGCGTACGCTTCTGGGGGTACCAGCGAGCGGTCATCCTGTTACAAACGGGAGGGGTCGCCCTCGCCCTGGGCTTGTTCTTTCGAATCACCAGCGGCCAAAGGCAAACGCCGGCTCGCACGGTTAGAGGGCTGGCAGAACTCTATGATATGGAAAGCTTCACACGGCCCATCTAGGACAATCAGAAAGAATCATCTGCCAAAACTTTCCGTGTTCCCTGGACAATTCTTAAATCGGGAGATTCCCACAATCGTCGACTGGCGCGTGAGTGGGGCCTCCCACCCGTTGCGCCCAGAGAAACCCCGGAGCAGGGAGGCAAAATTGAACCCGGTAACAACAGAGTATCCATCGCTTACCAAGGAACTAACACTTACCGCAACACTAGCTGCAACATTTGTCGTATCCACCTTCCTTCCCGTGTCCGCATTCATAGGAGGCGCAGCCCTCATCACGTCCGAGATCCTCATGGTTCCGGTTATCGCCGCTGTACTCAGACCAGTCTGGGCCGGTATTGCTGCTACTGCAGGCAGCCTAGGTATGGCGTTTTTCCAGACAGGAATCTTTCCCGTGTTCGGTCCCCTGGGACTCTTGATACCCGTTCTCGCAACGATACTTGGGAGTATAGGTTTCCACTACAGATGGGGTCCGGTCGCCTCATGGGGCTACGTTCTCGCCGGTGCAACATACTACATAGTCTACTCGGGCGGGACTCCGCTCTGGCTTGCACCTTACATCCTTGTCCTGATTTCACTGCCACTAGTCCTCAGGATGGAGGGGACCCACGTAACGGGGTTCTTGACTCTCTACACGACGATGTCGGAACAGGTCACCATGAACATTCTGAGCATCGCTCTTCTCGGTTTCGTCGGCGGAATCTGGGCCATAATCACGCCTTTCATGCTGCTGGAAAGAGCGATCGCCACTCTCGGCGGCCTCTTTCTCATAGTCGCCCTTAAAAACCGATTCGGAACAAAGCTACAACTAGGTCGGACAACAAGGAGGTGAAGTGAACAGTATGTGTGTTACTCCTGTCGTCAAGTGTTGGCATTGCGGAGAGTGGTTCGTCAAGAAATCCACCAGAGGAGACTTCGAGGACTGCCCTCATTGCGGAAAGGGATTCGACGAGCTGACCCCTGAGGCCCAGCGAGCCGTCAAGGCAACCCTCGCGCCATTCTTTGAGGTCCCCCAGATCAAACAGGTGGCCTAGCCCACCAAACGGACCTCCCCTTTCTTTACACCTCTTAGATTCTCTCCAACTTTACCAGGGCTAAGCCAGCTTAACCTGCCTTCCCTCCGATGGTCTAAGGTCGGACAATCGAACCCCTACCAGCCGAAACTTTCTCAGGTCCCTCTCAAACTCCCTAAAGAGCAGCTTCACATATTCCTCAACAACCCCGACATCGTCAACGTAACCGGCGTGTGTCTTCTCCCGTGTAAAGGTAGCAAACCCTTCGAACCGAACTTTAATCCCGATCGTACGAAACATCAAGGCTTCGTTCAACAACCTCTCATGAACCTCAACGACCAATGCGTCAAGCGCCTCGCGCACCACCGCGCGGTTCTGAACATCCCGCTCAAACGTCTGCTCCACGCTGATCGACTTGCGCAGCGGCCGCTCCTCAACCGGTGTCTCCTCCAAACCACTCGCAATAGCCCACAACCAGACCCCGCCCTTCCCAAACCACTCCGTCAGCTTCCTCGCCGGAACCTGTCTCAACTGGCCAATCGTCTCAACGCCCATACCGTGAAGAAACTGCGTCGTCTTCTTTCCAACACCACTGATCCTTTCGACCGCCAATGGCCCCAGAAACTCATCCACCTCTCCAGCCCGGACCATTGTAAGCCCATCAGGCTTCTGCACTTCAGACGCCATTTTCGCAATGGACTTGTTAGGCGCCGCTCCCACACTCATCGTCAGACCCTCTCTTGCTTTGACATCTTCCTTCATCCTCAAAGCTAGTTCCCGGCCGTCGTCGAAAGTCTTGCACCGTTGACTCACATCGAGAAACGCCTCGTCAATGCTGGTCTGCTCGAACTTGTCGGCGAAATTCCGGAGGAGACCCATCACCCTCTCAGACGTCTCACCATACAGCCGAAAATCGGGCCTGACGTAGACCCCCTGAGGACAGAGCCGGTAAGCTTGAGAGATAGGCATTCCAGACCGGACCCCGAACTTTCTGGCCTCGTAGGAACAAGACGTGACTACACCTCTCCCGCGTCCCGCTTTAGGGTCCGCCCCCACAATCAAAGGCTCTCCCCTCAGCGACGGGTCCCGGCGGACCTCGCAAGACGGGTAGAAAGCGTCAAGGTCGCAGTGCATTATGATGCGGTGAGGTCTTGACATTGAAGGATGCGGCCCGTTGACCGCTATCGACTGAGCTGGTCCTGCCTTTTCAGTTCTGCTGCCGGCCGCAAAAACACTTTCTCCGTTCTCAACAGGAAATCGACAATAAGCTATTACTGCAACCGCGTTGACTGAGGGCTCCTGGATTCCTGTGGACCCCCTCGAAGCTCGGCCAAACCATCTCTACGCCCGGACGTTGCGGGACGAGTATAATCGGCAGTATGAGATTGCCACCCTTGCCCGTTCGAAAGGGCTCGACCCGTCATGGAAAGTGGAATCCGAGACAACGTATGACCTTGCCGAACGGGTCGAGAAGGCAGTGGGACCGCCCGGAGTGGCTGAAAGAATTCGGGAGCTGGGAAAACTAATCTCCCGGGAGGAAACGGCGCTCAAGCTCAGCGAAGAAATCATCCTAGGCCGGTTCGGCGGCTTCGGCGAGGAAGAGGGAGCCCTCCAGGCAGTAAGAACCGCCCTCGCCATCCTAGACGAAGCTGTCACAGTGGCCCCCATTCAGGGAATCCACCAGGTCAAAATCAAGGTAAACGAGGATCGGACCCGACACCTATCCATCTACTTCGCAGGCCCGATGCGGGCGGCCGGCGGCACAGAAATGGGGCTCACACTCATCGTCGGCGACCACGTTCGTCGAAAGCTCAACCTTCAGCCCTACAGGGCGACAGACCAGGAGGCTCGGAGGTTCGTCGAGGAGCTCCGCCTCTACGAGCGCATGGTCAACAGGTTCCAGTACAGGAACCCGGACAGCGTCATCCGGGACACGGTTCTCCGGCTGCCTGTAGAACCGAACGGTGTCGAAACAGACCCTGTCGAGGTATCCGTTAACCGGAACCTTCCGCGAGTCGAGACCAACAGAGTCCGAGGAGGCGCCCTCAGAGTCGTCAACGACGGCCTTCTAGGGCGGTCCCAGAAGATACTCCGAATCATCGACAAGCTGGGCCTCGAAGGTTGGGAATGGCTCCGGACCCTCCGAACACCTTCCGCGGAAGGAGAGGAGGCGAAAGAGTTCATGTTCATGGAGGACGTGGTCGGCGGACGGCCGATCTTCGCCTTTCCCAACAAGGTCGGAGGCTTCCGCATACGCTACGGCAGGGCGCGGAACACTGGACTCGCCTCCATCGGACTCCACCCCGCCACCATGGAGATACTCGGAGGCTTCCCGGCTATCGGGGTCCAGTTGAGAACAGAACGCCCAGGCAAGGCCGGAATAGTGACCGCGGTCGACTCGATCGAACCCCCAGTCGTGAAACTTGCCGACGGCTCGATCATTAGAGTTGAGAACCCTCACGAAGCAAGAACGCTGACCAACAAGGTCGCAAAGATCCTCTTCCTCGGAGACCTACTCGTCGCCTTCGGCGAGTTCCTAGAGAACAACAGGTCACTTACACCCTCAGGTTTCGTGGAAGAATGGTGGGCCCACATATTAAGAGAGAAACTCAATACCACAGGGGAATCTCAACACTTCCCACCGCTCGACACTGACCGGCTTCGCGCACTCGCCGAGGACCCGCTAGGGACGAGACCATCAGCCCTTGAGGCCGTAGCTATTTCTCAATCGCTCAAAATCCCGCTGCACCCCCATTTTACACATTTCTGGGACAACATCAACCTAGACGACCTGCAGTATCTCCGCCACATGCTCTCACAATACCTCAACCACTCCAACGCCCTTCGCCTTCCAAGAGACTCGCGTCTGGAGCTGATCTTCGAAAAGCTTTGCATGCCCCACCGTGTCCTTGACGGAACATTACACGTTCAGGAAGACGAGGCCCTTGTACTGGCCAGTCTTCTACGACCCGCCGACCCCGACACTAACATCGGGGACGTCACTGGTGTCCTGGAAGCACTCGCACGAATCGCGGGCTTCCCCCTTGAACAGAAATCCCGAGCCTATGTCGGTGCACGAATGGGCCGCCCCGAGAAAGCAAAGGAACGAGTCATGACGCCCAAGGTCCACGCCATGTTCCCCACCGGACAGCTAGGAGGGCCTAGACGAGACATCGTGGAAGCTTCGCGAAAGTCCATCTCGAGCCTCGAAGTCATCGACAGAGTCTGTCCCAGCTGTGACCGCTGGGACCCCCACCTCCAGTGTCCTTCGTGCGGAACGAGAACAATCCACCGCCTCCGATGCCCTCGTTGCGGACAACTAGGCCAGGAAACATGTAGAACCTGCAATATTCCCACCCTGCCATACCATTCTACAAACCTAGACCTTCAGAAAATACTGAATGCCGCTCTGAAACGCCTGGGAATACCCCAGACCCCTGAAACAGTCAAGGGAGTCAAAGGCCTCACCAACAGGACCCGAATCCCAGAGTCTCTTGAGAAGGGCATTCTCCGAGCCAAATGGGAGGTTTCCGTCTTCAAAGACGGAACAGTGCGGTATGATGCGACGAACGCTGTACTGACACACTTCCGTCCCGGCGAGGGAGGACTCTCCCTGGACAGGGCGCATGCTCTAGGGTACAACAAGGACATGAACGGCCAGCCTCTTACTCGGCCGGATCAGCTTTGCCAACTGGAACTCCAAGACCTAGTGGTACCGGAGGGTTGCGCCGACTATCTTCTGAAAGTATCCAGGTTCCTAGACGACCTGTTAGAAGTGCATTATGGGCTTGAGAGGCTTTACAGCGCAAAAACTAGGGAAGACCTCATCGGCCATCTGGTCGTCGGGCTCTCCCCGCACACATCAGTAGGCGTTGTCGGCCGGATCATCGGCTTCACCAAGGCCAGCGTCTGTTACGCCCACCCCTTCTTTCACGCCGCGAAAAGGCGGGACTGTGACGGTGACGAGGACTCCCTATCCCTTCTCCTGGACGTGTTGTTGAATTTCTCCCGGGAGTATTTGCCCGACAGAATCGGGGGCCTGATGGATGCGCCCCTGCTTCTGGCACCACTTCTAAACCCTGTTGAAGTGGCCCGTCAGGCCTTCAACATAGAAGTGGGAGAAGAGCTTCCTCTCAAATTCTACGAGAAAACATTGGAGAGCGCCAATCCAAAGGAGATAGAGGACCTTATACCGACCCTTAACCTGAGCCTCTCGTCTCCCAACGGAGACTGGAAGATAGGGTTCACCCACCCTACAGAGGACCTCGACCGGGGACGCCTCATCAGCTCGTACAAGGAACTCCCCACTATGCTGGAAAAGGTCCAGGCCCAGCTAGAACTCGCAAACAAGATAATCGCGGTAAAAGGAGACGAGGTGGCCCGAAAGGTCCTTTCCACCCACATACTGCGAGACCTTGTTGGAAACCTCCGAACGTACACGTCACAGCGTGCCCGCTGTCTAAAGTGCGGATTCAAACCTCGCCGCCCACCACTCGGTGGAACATGTAGACGGTGCGGCGGTAAGCTAGGCGCAACCGTCTTCAAGAGCGGCGTAGAAAAGTACCTGAACGTGGCCACCGACATGGTGGAAAAGTATGCTGTGGGCGACTATCTCAAACAGCGACTTGACCTAGTAAAGCTGGAACTGAAAGAAACGTTCAAGCCTAAAGTGGAGGACCGCGAACAACAGAAACTCCTAGTCGGCGACTTTGCCTAGGAGGCAAGTGCTTGAGCCCTGCCTACCACCCGCGGGCATACGTGTCAGGAATGAGGAACATCAGCAGGGGCCTAGCCTCCAGAACCAAGATTATCCAAGCCATGGAACAAGGAAAAGCACACGTCGCCGACATCAGCGAGAGATCGAAGCTGGGCAAAGCCTGCGTTAGCTACCATCTGAAGCTGCTGCTGAGAAGGAAGGTTGTAGGCCTCACTCAGACAGGCCGGACCGGACGGTGGACACTGACCAAATACGGTCAGGAAAAACTAGCCGTGTAGACTCCTTCACTTCTGGAATTCAGCCATACTGCTCTGCAACGGTCCAGCCTCCGGTGATACCTTCTTCCAGTCCAGCTCGGCCAAACCGGCAAGTCTGCGGAACTCGTTAACAGAACCCGGCCCAAATCCCGCGAAATGGTTGTTGAAGAAGATGAACCCCTGTTTGAAGAGGCTTGATTTTTCCTCCAAGGCGCTGTACCACTTTCGCATGACCTCGCCCTGGTCACGCTGGGTCTTACTGAAGTCCGTAATCGAACGATCTCCCACCATGCGAACATACGCAACCTCCGACGTTGCCTCCGGTGGCGTAGACGCGTACTGGTTCTCCGACCAGACCAGAGCAACATTAGACTGCCCTAGCATCTTGTAGACATCCGGCCTAAACCACGACCTGTTTCGCAACTCGATAGCGTGCCGATACCCGGTGTCAATCTGGCCCAGAAACTGCTCCAGTGCATCCCGGTCCTTCTTGTAGTTGAACGAAGGCGGCAGCTGGACGAGCAGGGCACCGAGCTTTTCGCGAAGCTCTGACATCGACTTGTAGAATCTTTCCAACTGCTCCCCCACGTCACGAAGCTTCTTCTCATGTGTGATCTTCTTTGGAAACTTGGCTGTGAACACGAACCCCTCAGGAGTACCCCTTCGCCAGTTCGAGACCATGAGAGGGGATGGGTTCCTGTAGTAGGTTGAATCAACCTCGACAGCGTCGAAGACGCTCGAGTAGAGACGGAGGTAATCGCTGGCCTGCGCATCTTTCGGGTAAAACGGCCCGACCCAGTCCCGGTATGACCAGCCGCTGCATCCAATCTTCAGTTTCGTCAGATCAAACAAGGAGGTTCGTAGAATTGTGGCAGGTTCATGTTAAAGCGATTCCGGAAAAACTAGATTAGGGGAGTGTTGGAGAACACGATTCCCTGGTTAGTGATCTGGTAGTAGTAGCCGCGTGAAGGCGTCAGATTCCTCCCCATTCTCAGAACTTTCAACGTCCCGCCTTTCAATAGGACCTCTCCGGTCCGCTTGCGCATCTCTATTACCCCGTCGACAAGGTTCGCCGTTGCGTTCTCGATGTTCTGGTCCACCACCTCCGTATGCAGCGACACCAGCGTTACGGCTCTGGCTATCCTGGTTGCGAACCTCATCACCTGCATATATTGAAACACCCGCCGTGCTTCTGTGAGCAGGAAGAAGGGCGTAATCGAGTCCAGAACCATAGCTTTCGGCTCATCGGTATGCTGCAACGCAAAATTCCGTCCATAACTCAACAAATCTCCGAATTTCAAAGTCTCCTCGAGAATATCGTTCGGATCAGCCGTCTGCAACGATTCTGCCAATTTCTGGGCTCCCAGCGAAAACATGTCCACGAACTCCAGCCGCCCCTCCTTCTCAATCTCAGCAACCGCAATGTGATGGTCCTCCAAACCAAGCTTCACCACCTCAGCAGGGTCATCAATGCAGTAGTAGAGGACATGGCATCCCTGCCGCAGAAAGTTCGCAACCATCTCCCGAATCATGGTCGACTTTCCGCTTCCAAGGGGCCCCATCAAAGCCACAGCCGAGGGGCGTGGAAAACCCCCGCCCGTAATCTTATCCAACAATGGAATACCGGTTAGTTGCAGAGCCTCCTGTCGATAGTCCCTAGGACTGCTCCTCGGCTCCTCGTTACCAAGCGGCATGGGACAGAACCTGTTTCAGAATACGGCTTGTAACTGTAAAAGGTATCGGTTAGTAAGGAGCGCTCACTCCGAACGGGACCTAGCCAAGTTAACCATCCACGTTCCAATCATCATCCCGACGAAGGCTCCGGCAATGACGTCGCTGAGAAAATGACGACCGATCACCATCATCGAGACGCCGGTAGCCACGGCTAAGGCAGCGAACGGTAATCTCCACTTCACGTACCTCCCCCAGACTACAGCTGCCAAGGTGAAAGCCCTAGAAGTGTGCCCAGAGGGAAAAGCGAAGTTCGTAGGAACCCCAAATCCCTCTGGCCGGTACATTATTCCCAGGCCCATCACCTCAGGAGGGCGCTCTAACATCAAAACAGCCTTCAACAAGTCGACCGAGACCATCGATAACACCGTAGCCACAGCGATGAGAACAGCGCTTGTCCACTCGTGCCGGTCTTTCCGGAAAACATACAGCCAGAATGCCAAAGGCATCCATAGCAAATGGCCGACCGACGCGACCGCCCACGCCGCAAGAGCCAGACCCGCACCGGCGTCGTAGACAGCCAATGTTGCTGCTTTGTCCACCTCGAATGCAGGGCCTCTGAGAATCAGCAGCGAGAATGAGAACCCGGCCAGGCCACTGATGATGATTCGTCGAGAGGACCATAGGCTGACCAGCCATGTTCTTGCGTCCAGGCCGGCCCTGTCGAAGATTGACATTGCTTGCTGAAAACTGGCCGGGCCATAATAACTTGGATGGGCACCAGTCGCAGCTGCAGTTTTAATAGCCGCGGGCCTCGGCTCCCGGTTCGCTCATGATAGTTTTGGGGGGTTCTTCGTCAACCCAGCTGGCGGAGAGAGTTGCCAAAGAACTGGGGGTAGAGCCAGGGCGTTTGGAAATCAGGCGTTTTCCAGATGGAGAAAAATACGTGCGTGTCCACGAGGACGTCGAGGGTCAGGACGTTGCGGTTGTGCAGTCGTTGCATCGGTCCCCCGATGAGTACATCTTCGAATACCTCCTCCTGGTCGACACTCTGCGAGACCTTGGAGCGCGATCCATCACGGGCGTCGTACCGTACTTGCGCTACGCGAGGCAGGATGCCAGGTTCTACCCGGGGGAAGCGGTCAGCTCTTCGGCTGTAGCCAGATTCTTCGAGTCCGCCGGCACCACGTCTTTTCTCACGGTAGACTGTCACTTGCACAGATTGGGAGATGTTTCGAAGGTCTTCAAGATTCCTGCACGAAACCTCTCTGCCATGCCACTTCTGGGCCGTTACGCTCGGGAGAATCTTGGTCCTCGGAAACCAGTGGTTATTGCGCCTGA
>Ga0209521_10001801_pt1 | contig 17467 bp, 20 predicted proteins | sample Rifsed19ft4_FD_184016 | JGI IMG/M metagenome (GOLD analysis project Ga0209521, IMG submission 184016) | Soil microbial communities from Rifle, Colorado, USA - sediment 19ft 4 (version 2) | ecosystem: Environmental > Terrestrial > Deep subsurface > Rock core/Sediment | place: Rifle, Colorado...
TCCACGAGGGCTGGGCGCGGAACATCGTCATCGGGTTCGCCCGCCTCGATGGGTACCCCGTGGGCGTCGTCGGGAACCAGCCCGCCGTGCTCGCGGGGACGCTTGACATCAACTCCTCGATCAAGGGCGCGCGGTTCGTGCGGTTCTGCGACTGCTTCAACCTCCCGCTCGTGACTTTCGTCGACGTGCCCGGGTTCCTCCCCGGGACGCAGCAGGAGCACGGTGGAATCATCCGGAGCGGGGCGAAACTGCTGTACGCGTTCGCGGAGGCCACGGTGCCGAAGCTCACCGTGATCACGCGGAAGGGCTACGGCGGGGCGTACGACGTGATGTCGTCGAAACACATCCGCGGGGACTTCAACGTCGCATGGCCGGGGGCGGAGATCGCGGTGATGGGCCCGGAGGGCGCGGTGAACATTGTCTTCCGGAAGGAAATCGAGGCCGCGACGGGCCCGAAGCAACGGGAGGCGGAGCTCGTCAAGGAGTACAGGGAGAAGTTCGCGAACCCATACATCGCGGCCGAGCTCGGGTACCTCGACGACGTGATTGAGTCTCAGGAGACGAGGCCCGCCCTCATCAAGGCCCTTCACGCCCTGCGGTCGAAGAGGGACACGAGGCCCGCGCGGAAGCACGGGAACATCCCGCTGTGAGTCCGTCCCACAGGTCGCGAACGTCTTTATCCGTCAAGGGCATCGCACGTGCGTGTTCCGTCGCGTCCTCGTCTCGAACCGCGGGGAGATCGCGATCCGCGTCGCCCGCACGTGCCGGAAGCTCGGCGTCGAGCCGATTGGCGTGTACTCCACGGCGGATGTCCATGCGGTCCACCGCCGCTACATGGAGGACGACGTCTGCATCGGGCCTGCCCCGCCCATGGAGAGCTACCTCGCCATCGACAAGATTGTGAAGGCCGCAGAGGACCTCCGCTGCGAGGCCGTCCATCCGGGCTACGGCTTCCTCGCGGAGAACCCCGCCTTCGTGAAGCGGTGCGAGGAGGAGGACCTCGCGTTCATCGGCCCGCCCTCGGGGCCCATGGCCCTCAGCGGGGACAAGATTGCCTCCCGCAAGGCGATGGCCGCGGCGGGCGTCCCCGTCACGAAGGGCGTGGACCGCGTCCTCCACACGGTCGACGACGCGGCGGCGGTCGCCGAATCACTCGGCTATCCGGTGATGTTCAAGGCCACGGCGGGCGGCGGGGGCATCGGGATGTCCCGCGTGGACTCCCTCAAGGACCTCCCCGCGGCGTTCGAGGCGGCCTGCTCCGTCGCCCTCGCGAACTTCGGGAACCCGGACCTCTTCCTCGAGAAGTACGTCGTCCACGCCCGCCACATCGAGATTCAGGTCCTGATCGACTCGCAGGGCCACGGCGTCCACCTCGGGGAGCGGGAGTGCAGTGTCCAGCGCCGCCACCAGAAGCTGATCGAGGAGTCGCCGTCGCCCGCGATGACGCCGGAGCTGCGGGAGGAAATCGGCGCCACGGCCGTCCGCGGGCTGCAGTCCGTCGGATACCGGAACGCGGGCACCGTCGAGTTCCTCTTCGCGGGCGGGAACTTCCACTTCAACGAGGTGAACGCACGCCTCCAGGTCGAGCACCCCGTCACGGAGGCGGTCACGGGCCTCGACCTCGTCGAGCTCCAGATCCGCATCGCGGCGGGGGAACCGCTGTCGTTGGACCAGATGGAGGTCCGCCTCCGAGGCCACGCGATGGAGTGCCGGATCAACGCGGAGGACCCGACGGCGAACTTCACGCCGGGCCCGGGTCGGATTACGGAGTACCGGGAGCCCCGCGGCCCGGGCGTGCGGGTGGACAGCGGTGTCGCGGCGGGGAGCGTCGTGAGCGAGCACTACGACCCGCTCATCGCGAAGCTCATCGTCCATGGAGAGAATCGAGCGTCCACCGTGGCGGGGATGGAGCGGGCCCTCCGGACCTTCACGATCGAGGGCGTGCCGACGACGATCCCGTTCCACCGCGCGATGCTCCGGGACGAGGCGTTCCGGAAGGGAGACCTGTGGACGACGATGATCGCGGACCGGAACGTGCTTCGGGCGATGGCGGGCCCGCCCCTCGCGGACGGGGACATCCAGGCCCTCGCGGTCGCCCTCGCGTCCATGCCGCAGGTCGTCGAGCTGCTCGCGTCCCGCCAGCCCCTGCGGCGGCTCCGCGTGCCCGTGTGGGCGGCCCGCGGCCGGCGCGAGCTCATGGGAGGAGGCCATGCGGTTCCGTCTCGTCGTCAACGGTGAGGCGCACGAGGTCGAGGCGGGCCCGGAGGGCGTCGCGATCGACGGCCGGACGGTGAAGGGGAGCGCCGTCCAGACCGGACCTGGCATCGACGTGCGTGTCGGGTCGAAGCGGCACCGCGTGTTCGTCACCCTTTGGGGCGCAATGGTGGACCGCCGGCCCATCCGTTTCGACGTGCGGGACTTCGAGCCGGGGGACGCGGAGGGCCCCGCCGCGGGCCCAGGGCACGCGGCCCACGGGCCGGTGGAGGTCCGCCCGCTGATGCCCGGCCGGGTCGTGAAGGTCGCGGTCCAGGCCGGAGATAGGGTGTCCCGCCACGCGCCGCTCGTCATCCTCGAGGCGATGAAGATGCAGAACGAGATCCCCGCTCCGGTGGCGGGCGTCGTGCGGGAGGTCCGCGTGCGGGAGGGGCAGGGCGTCCTCGCGTCGGACGTCCTCGTCGTTATCGAGCCCGGATAGCGCCCGGCGCGGTTACCGGCCCCTGGATGAGCGAATGCGAACGTCGCGTGCGACGGTCCGGAAGTCTCGGTCTCCCGTGACGAGGGTCTGGTTTCTCGCCTTGGCCATCCCGGCCACCATCACGTCCACCGTCCCCATCGTCCGCCCCGCTCGCGAGAGGGCCGCCTGGAGGAGCCCCGCCTCCCGAGCGTCGCCGTCTGTCATCACCATCACGGGGAAGCTGGACACGAGAGTTTCGATTCCCTCGATTTCCTCCTTGCGCCGCGCAGCCCGCCCGGCACCCAGCCAGAGCTCGAACAGCGCGGGGGAGGGCAGGTACAGGGGCTCGCCTGACCGATCCAGCTCCTCCGCAGTGGCGATTGCATCGGAACGTCCCTTCATCAGGTCGATCAGGAAGCTCGTCTCGAGAATCATCGGGTCTCGTCCACCCGTCGGCGTCGCTCCCAATCCTCGTCAATCGCCCGGCGCATGGCATCACCGGTCTCGGGGCTCAGGATGCCCGCGAAGTCCGTCAGCTTGCGCCGTTTCGTGAGTCTGAGGATGACATCGGAGAAGCTCTCGTCCCCCGTTTTATGCGCCTTCAGGCGGCGGTACGCCTCCTGTGTGACGGTGATGGTCTTCACAGTCATGTATGTTTAAACGTAAACAGGCTACTTAAGCCCTTCGACGGGTCAATCGAGCAGATGCGCGAGCTTCTCCCGCTTCGTCCTCAGGTACCGCAGGTTCGCGGGGTTCGGCTTCACCTCGAGCGGGATCCGCTTCGTGACGACGATCCCGTGCCGCTGGAGCTCCGAGATCTTCTGCGGGTTGTTCGTCATCAGCCGCACGCTCCGGACCCCGAGGATCCGGAGCATCGCGGCCGCGAACGCGTAGTCCCGCGAGTCCGCGGGGAAGCCGAGCGCCTCGTTCGCCTCGACCGTGTCGAGCCCGTGGTCCTGGAGGTGGTACGCCGCGACCTTGTTCGAGATCCCGATCCCGCGGCCCTCCTGCGCGAGGTAGAGGAGCACGCCACGCGGGGCCTTCCCGATCTTCCTCAGGGCGGCGTCGAGCTGCTCCCCGCAGTCGCACCGCCGCGAGCCGAAGACGTCCCCGGTGAGGCACTCGGAGTGGACGCGGACGAGGACGTCCCGCGCGCCCTCCACGCGCCCCTTCACGAGCGCGACGTGCTCCCCTTCCTGCCCGCCGCCCGCGAAGCTCACGATCCGGAAGCTCCCGTAGCGGGTGGGGAGCCCCGCGCGGTTCACGAGGATCAGGTTGCTCGGCGGCTGGGCGTGGGCTTGGGCCATGGACGCGTTCCCATGAGGGCGGCGATATTTCAACGTTGGTTGGTCAGTACGAGAGCGCGAGGATCCGGCACCCGGTGCAGCGGAAGCCGTCGAGGTACACGTTCCCCCACCGGTCCGGGGGGACGAGGCTCTCCCCACCGAGCGCGAGGCGGGTCCGCTCCTTCACCCACTTCGCCCCGCCGACGAAGCTCTCCGCGGCGAGGAGGCCCTTCTCCATCGCCTTCCCGCACACCGGGCACGCCGGGGCCGCGGGGGTCGCACGGGCGGGGGCGGGGGCTTGCGCGGCGGGGGAGGAGGCCATGGGACGCGGATACCGGCAGGGGGCGGATGAAGGTTTCTTCCTGGTTCTCTCAGCCGGGATGGAGGGCGCCCCAGATCAGGGCGGGCGCCGCGCCGAGCGCGGTCGCGGTCTCGAGGGAGAGGCCGCGGCCCGTAAGGTCGAAGTGGTACCGTCCGAGCGGGTACACATCGCGGTCGTCGAGGCCCCGCGGCCCGAGGCCGAATACGAGGCAGATCGACGTCCCGTGCCTCAGGAGGCCCGCGAGGAGCGTCGCGCTCGCCCGCCGCGGCGGGTCCGGCCGGTTCGTCGTCACGACGATCTCCCCGAGCTGGGGCGGGAACCCCTTTCTCGGGAAGTCGAACATCTGGAAACGACCCGCCTCCGCGAGCTCGACCAGATACTTCCCGCCCTCCCCGATCGATGTCGTGCCGGAGACCCAGCGGACGACCTCGAGCGGGGTCCGCAGGTCCTTCCCGTAGGGGAAGCCGAAGGTCGCGAGGTTCGCGTCGAACGCCAGGGCGACGGGGCCCGCGCGGGCGAGGGCGCGGCGGTGGGCCTCCGCGAACTTCACGGGGTCGTACGAGTTGTACAGCCCGATCGTCATCCGGCCGAGGGGCACGGCTGCGGGGAGGCCCGCGGTCCACTTGACCCTTGCCGTCCCGCCCGCGCGGGCGGGGGCCCGGGTCGCCGGTCTTACCTCTGGGTCTGGGTAGAGGTAAGACGGGACCACGGCTTGAGCTCGCCCCGGGTCCCCGAAAGTGCCTCCGTGGCCCCCGCACATACCAGAGATTCTTTGAGGCGCCCCGTCATGGCCCGCCCCGCATGGACCCGTTCGTCTACACGGTCGACATGGGCCGCGTCGGCGGGCGGCCCGCCCCCGGTCGGGAGCCCTGGGACCTCCGGGGCCTCCGGAGGGCCGGCTTCGCCGTCATCGTGTCCTTCGAGTGCGAGCGGATCGACGGGGACGAGATCCGCGCGGCGGGTATCGAGCACGTGCGGATCTGCGTGGAGGACTTCACCCCGCCGACCCAGGAGCAGCTGCGGGAGTTCAACGAGCTGTGCGACCGCGCGCTCGCGGAGGGGAAGAAGGTCCTAGCGCACTGCTGGGCGGGCCGCGGCCGCACGGGCACGTTCCTCGCCTCCCGCCTGGTCTGGACCGGCATGGGCGCGGCCGACGCGATCGCGGAGGTCCGCGCGAAGATCCTGAAGACCCAACGCACCCTCGCGGGCGCGATTGAGCCCGCCCAGGAGGCGGCCCTGTTCGCGTTCGAGCGGTCCCTGCGGCCCGGCCTCACGAGACGCTGACGAGCGTGTCGCCCCTCCACTTGAACGCCTTGGGCTTCCGCCGCTTGTGGACGCCCTTCTGCATCAGGTATCCGACGAGGAGCGGGAGGCCGATCGTCGCCTCCACGAGGCTCTGCGCCATCTTCGCGTCCTTTTGGAACTTGCCCCACGACTGGCTCTCCTCGAACGTGCACCCGCTCAGTCCGCCCCACTGCGGGACGTCCGTCGTGATCTGCACCGCGTACCAGTGCGGGTTCTCCTCGTGCCCGAGGACCTCCTGGATCACCTCGACCTGCGAGATGTAGTTCTTCGGCGTGCCGCCGCCCACGTAGAACACGCCCGTCCGCGGGGACTTGAGCTTGACCTGGGCCATCTCGTAGTTGTCCTTGATCGAGTCGATGCGGACTGGCGGCTTCCCCGCCTTCACGCGGTCCCGGTGGTGGCGGGTCAGGGCGATCCCGATCGACGAGTCGTTCAGGGCGGGCACGAAGTACGGGATCCCGCGGCGGTAGCACGCCCCCACGAGGGAGTTCGGGTCCTTCGCGGCCCGCTCCCCCATCAGGGCGAGGAACTCGCGGGAGGAGTACGCCCGCGGCTCCAGGTTGTCCGCCATGTTCGCGATCTCGTCGTCGCATTCCCGGAACAGGGACTCGTCCGCGAGGGTGTCGTACACGCGGTCGAGCATGTGCTCCCGCAGGACGATGTCGTCCGCCTCGGGCGAGGACATGTAGTGCCGGTGCCCGTGGGCCTCGTAGAAGTCGTGGTATGCGATTGCGCCCGTCGTCACCATGACGTCGACGAGCCCGAACTCCACGAGGTCCCGGAGGACCTTCCGCAGCCCGCCCGGCACGAGCGCCCCCGCCCCGCCGAAGAACACCGTGCACCGCGGGTCGAGCGCCATCCGCTCGAGGACCTGCGCGCACGCCCCGAGGGTGCGGGCCTGGAACGAGATTTTCGCGTACCCGTCCAAGAGGTCCACGAGGTTCGACACCTTCTCGAGGTCGAGGTGTTCGATCGGGACCTGCGTGAGCTCCTCCTTCGTCGGCTTCCCGCCCGCCCGCGGTGCGGCGTGCGTCGTTCTGTGCGGCATGGGCACCCCGCCGCGGGAGACCGGCCGAGACCAAAAGGGTATTCATTCCTTCTTCGGGCGGGAGCAGATCGCGTACTCGTCCCCGTCGAAGAACACGTCCAGGTCCGGATGCTGCCGCTGGATCTCCTGGATTTTCTGCATGATGTCCTTGAGGGTGATCGACTCGTCGTTCGGGTCGATCCGGAGATGGACCTTCTTCTGCATCGTCGCCCCCAAGGCCCCCGGCGGGAGGGTTTTTATTCTCGCCGTCGAATCTTACCCTCGCTATAAAGACTTTTGGAGCTTTCCGCCGTCGCCCGGCGGGCGTCGATTCCCACGTCGCATGGCTTATATACGGTCAGCCGCCATACTCACGAGAAACCAGCGTCCGCCCACCTCTAGGACCGTTCTTCTGACGTCGAGGTGCAACGGGAGTGGCAACGAAGTCGAAGGCCGCAGTCGATGCCGTGCCCCAGGCCTGCGGGGTGTGCGGCGGAGCCTTGAGTCCGGACGGCGAGTGCACGATCTGCGGGACGAAGCACGAGATCGGCGCGAACGGGTCCGCGACGCCCCTCGCGGCGAACGCCCCGCCGAAGAACCACTCGAGCGGGCCGAACAACGCGGACAACGGCCTGAGCCGCTGGCTGTCCGGGGAGGGCGGGGACCAGAGCCTGCAGGTCTGGCTCGGCGGCCCCGCCCCCGGCCCGCGCCCGGGGGACACGAGCGTCGAGGCGCTGAAGAAGTGGCTCACGGGCGAGGAGCGCGCGTTCGACGAGTGGCTCGGCGGGGTCGCCGCGGCGGTCTCGGAGGTCCCCGGGGACGTCGGCCGCAAGATCAAGGACCTCCAGGCGAGGCTCGACGACCGGGAGCGGGACCTGCGGGCGCGGGACCTCGAGATCGACGGCCTGCGGGCGGAGCTCGACGCGTTCAAGCAGACCGTGCAGAGAGAGCTCTCCACGTTCAAGTCCGGCCGGTTCGACCCGGTCCGGTACATCGAGGAGACCGCGTCCCTGAACAAGAACCTCCAGACGGAGATCGCGAAGCGGAAGGGGCTCGAGGAGGAGATCGAGCACATCAAGAAGGGCTCCATCGCGGTGATCAGGTACGTGAAGGCCCAGCAGCTGAAGTCCGGGGCCTCCCCCGACGTCAAGAAGAAGCTCGCGGAGGGGGCGAACGCCCGGCGGCAACTCGAGATCGCGGCCCAGAAGAACCAGGAGATCATCACCACGCTGAAGGCGCAGTTCGAGCGGAACCTGATGAACCAGGCCCCGGAGTTCCGCGAGATCAAGCAGAAGGAGCTCGCGCTCGCCGAGAGGGAGGCGGGGCTCAAGGCCCGGGAGGCGGAGCTCGCGAGCCTGCAGGAGGCGGCCCGCTCGGGCCAGCTCGACGTCACCGGGACCGGCGCGGGCGAGGAGCTCCGGGAGCGGCTCGCGGAGGAGCTCCGGGGGAAGGAGCAGGAGTACCTCAGGAAGGAGGACCAGCTCAAGAAGCGGATGATCCTCCTCGAGGAAGAGGTGGGCAAGTACAAGATCGAGGACCAGGTCCGCGCGGAGGCCGCGTCCCTAAAGGGGAAGCCGAAGGCGGAGGTCGACGCGATCCTCGCGAAGAAGGAGACGGAGATCCTCGCGAAGGAGAAGTCGATCCTGATTCGAGAGGCGGAGATCCAGCGGCTGAAGGACGAGCTCGACGGCAAGGAGGACGAGATGAAGAAGCTGAAGGAGCCCCTCGGGTACAAGGAGGAGGAGCTCCTGCGGCGGGAGGAGGACCTCGTGTACCGGGAGCGGCTCCTCCATGCGGAGCGGCAGAAGCTCGACCAGGCGAAGGCCCTCGGCGGGAGCACGGAGGAGCTCGAGCTGAAGGACCGCCTGGAGATTCTCAAGTCCGAGATCGCGCAGAAGGAGGAGGAGGTCCGCTCGAAGGAGAAGTACCTCAAGGCGAAGATGGAGGAGCTCCGCCTGCGCGAGCAGGGGCTGATCGAGGAGGAGATCGAGGCCCGCGAGGAGGAGCGGATGCTCGAGGTGAAGCAGGACAAGGTGAAGACGGGCACCCCGCGGCTCGACGACCTCCTGCTCGGCGGCGTCCCGTTCGGCTCGAACGCCACGGTCTACGGCCCCGCCCATGTGGGCAAAGAGGTGATCGTGAACGCGTTCATGGCGGAGGGCCTGAAGAAGGGCATCCCGATCATCTGGGTCCTGACGGACAAGATGTCGAGCGACATCCGGGACGAGATGGCGTTCGTGCTCCCGGGCTACGAGGAGTACGAGAAGCTCGGCCTCGTGAAGTACGTCGACGCGTACTCGAAGTCCATGGGCGCGGACACGGCGGACCCGTACACGACGTACGTCGACGACCTGACGGACTTCGCGACGACGGCGAAGGCCGTGGACGCGGTCGCGTCGGAGTACAAGAAGAAGCACCCGTACTACCGCCTCGCGTTCCGGTCCGTGTCCACGCTGATCGCGTACCTGGACCCCACGACGACGTTCAAGTTCCTCCAGCCCTTCGTGGGCCGCCGCAAGCGGGACAAGGCCGTCGCCCTGTATGTGATCGAGAAGGGCATGCACGAGGATAAGGAGATCGAGATGCTGTCCTCGATGATGGACGGCACGTTCGAGTTCAAGGTCGAGCAGCTGCGGTCCTTCATGGCGGTGAAGGGCGTGTGCGACGTCCAGTCGCGGGCGTGGATCAAGTACACGCACAGCCGCAGTGCGGTCGGCATCGGTTCGTTCTCGCTGGAACTGATCAAGTAGGTGCCGGGACCGGCGTCCACGGGAAGGCGTTGAGGCGCGCGATTCGCCGCATGCTCCCTTGGGCATGATGCGAAGAGTGGCCCTACGCGACCTCGATGCCTTGGTGCCTCGACGGCGGCTGCTGGCCCGGGATGCTGACCTGGGGGATCGGGATCGGCGGCGGGAGCCGAAGGTCCCGCGCGACGACGACCGCCTCCGGGATGCAGACGTTCATGATCGTCGTGTGGATCTCGCTCGCGACCTCGTTCGGCATCTGGCCCGTCGAGCTCCACTGGCGCGCGACCTCGCGGCCCTTCCCCTCGTACACGAGGGAGCCCTCGATCCGGATGATGCCGACGACCTCCTCGACGGCCCGGTAGTTCGCGGTGAACCGGAAGTCGACGCTCGCCTCCCGCTCGCTCGTCTCCTGGATCAGCGTGACCGTGGAGTTGTGGTCGATTCGGAGGTTTTGCGTCCGCGGCGGCCCCTTCGCGAGGCGCCGCGCGTCGATCGTGGAGATCTCGAAGGACTTGATCGCCATCGCGGTGCACGCTCCATGAGGCCCGCGTTATTTGAACCCTCCGGGCCGCGAGGGTTATCCGTGCCGGAACGGTTCCCCGCCCCCGGATGACGCTGGTCCTCGGCGTGGACGACACGGACTCCCTCCGCGGGATGTGCACGACGTTCCTCGCGACGGAGCTCGTGCGGGCCCTCCGCGGGTGGGACCTCGTCGGGTACCCGCGACTCGTCCGCCTGAACCCGAATGTCCCGTGGAAGACCCGCGGCAACGGCGCGATCTGCCTCCGCCTGGGGCGGGGCCGAGGGCCACGATTCCCCGTGGGCCGGATCGACGGGCGGACCCTGTGGGCGCACCCGCGGGCGGATCGCGGGCCCGCCCCCGACGACCTGGTCGACGCCGTGGCGGGGGTCGTGGAGGCGTGGTCCGCGTTCGACGACCCGAAGACGAACCCCGCCTTCGTCCTCCTGACGAGGCCGCCGCGGCCCGGGCTGTACTGGCGGGCCGTGCGGGAGATCGTACCGAAGGCGGAGGCCCTCGCGGCGATCGACGGCCTCGGGCTGCGCCGGGAGTACAAGAACGGGCGCGGCGTGATCGGCGCGTCCGCCGCGGCCGCGTGGAGGCCGCGGGACCGGACATACGAGGTGCTCGCGTACCGGGAGCGCAGCCGGTGGGGGACGCGTCGCGGAATCGATCCGGACTCCGTGCGCGCGATGGATGCGGCCTTCCCCTCGACGTTCAACAACTACGACCCGGAGAACGACCGCGTCGTGATCGCCCCCAGGACGCCCTGTCCCGTGCTCTGCGGGATCCGCGGGGACGACGCGGGCGTGCTCCCCGCCGCCCTCGCCTCCCTCCGCAGCGAGCGGCCGGACCGGTGGCTGCTCTTCGAGACGAACCAGGGGACGGATGACCACGTGATCGCGGACCCGCGGGAGGCCCGCCCGCGCACCTCCGTCTCGATCGCGGGCGAGGTCGCCGCGCCGCCTCGCACGTTCCCCGGAGGCCACGTCGTCTTCCCGCTCCGGTGGCGGGAGGCCCTGGACGTCGTCGCGTACGAGCCGTCGAAGCAGTTCCGACGCGTCGTGCGGGCGCTCGCCCCGGGGGACCGCGTCCGGGTCGTCGGCTCGATCCGGGAGACCCCGCGCTCCCTGAACCTCGAGAAGCTCGAGCTCGTGTCCGCGGCCGTCGTCGTCGCGCCGGCGGGGAACCCGAGGTGCCCGCGGTGCTCGAGGCGGATGAAGTCGAGCGGGGCCGTGGGACCGTACCGCTGCCGCCGGTGCGGGTCCCGCCGCGCGCGCTCCGAGGCCGGATGGCGGGTCCGACCGCGAATGATCGAGCCGGGCTGGTACGAGCCCCCCGCGGGGTCCCGGCGCCACCTGAGCAAACCTCTGAAACGGGCGGGGCCGTGGGGAAAGGAAACGGTAGCAGGTAGGACGCCCATTCGGGCCTCCCCCAACACTCTCGCGGAGCCGATTCCCTGCCTACTACCGGCGATTGTGCAGGGGCCGCCGGCCTATAAAACCTGATTTGTGCGAGCCTCTAATCCATGCCCGACTCGTTGCGGGACTCCCGGCGTGGTTTTCCTATGAGCACACGGCCGCGTCGGACCATGAGGGCGGCCATCCGCAGTCCCGCCCCGTCGATGCCGAGGACGCGAGCCGCGAGGGACCGCGCGCCCCGCGCCGGCCGTCCGCGCACCTCCTGCTGGATTCCAAGGCCAGGGATCCGGTATCGGCGCTCGAGCCAGGCAATGATCTTGCTCATGGGGACGGTCATCGCGAGGTAAATCGCGGTGACCATGAGGTACGTTTCGACGAGCTTGCCACCGAACGTGAGGATGCGCCCCTCGTACGTGAGCTCCTGCACCCCGATGTAGAAGAGGAGGGACGACGCCTTCAGGAGCGAGATCCCCTCGTTCGTCAGGGGAGGCACGACGATGCGGATCGCTTGGGGGAGGATGACCGTCCGCATCGCACCCCAGTACGTGAGCCCGATGGACCGCGCGGCGTCCACCTGTCCCGCGGCAACGCTCTGCAACCCCGCGCGGAAGATTTCCGCCTGGTACGCGCTCGTGTTCAGGGCAAGGGCGAGAAATCCGGTCACGAGGAGCCTGGACTCCAGCGTCGGGAAGTAGTACAGGAGTACGTTGTACAGGAACAAGAGCTGCACGAAGAGCGGGGTCCCCCGGATTGCCTCGACCCACCCCGTTGCGAGGCCGCGCGGAATCCGGTGCTTCGACGTCCGAAGCCATCCGAAAACGAATCCTAGGGCCATCCCGCTGGAGTACGCCGCCCCTGTGACCAGGACGGACAGGACCGCCCCCTCGAGCAGGACTTCGTAGTTCCCCGCCATGAATTGGAGGTCGAGCGGCTCGTTCAAGTTCATCGCGTACAACAGGCCGAGGGCGACGGCGACGACCAGGACGACGGCGCCCGCCTTCTCCCCCAGCTGCTCGATCCGCGGACGGAGCGGCGGTTCCTCGGGGTTCGGCGTCATCCTCACTCCAGGATCTTGTTCATGAAGGCCCGCGTCCGTTCGTGGCGAGGGGCAGCGATCACCTCTTCCGGGGTGCCCTCTTCGAGGACGAGGCCGTTGTCCATGAACAGCACGCGGTTCGCCACGTTTCGCGCGAACCCCATCTCGTGGCTAACGACGACCATCGTCATTCCCTCGCGCGCGAGCCGCGTCATCACGTCGAGGACTTCCTTGATGAACTCTGGATCGAGGGCGCTTGTCGGCTCGTCGAACAAGACCGCCTTCGGGTCCATCGCGAGGGCGCGGGCAATCGCCACGCGCTGTTGCTGGCCCCCGGACAGCTCCGCCGGATACGCGTCAATCTTGTGGACGAGCCCGACGCGAGCGAGGCGCTCCTTCCCCTTCCGCTTCGCCTCCTCTTCCCGCACCTTTCGGACCTTCCGGAGGCCGAGCGTCACGTTCTCGAGGGCGGTGAGGTGCGCGAAGAGGTTGAACTGCTGGAACACCATCCCAACCTGCTGGCGGACCCATTCCGGGCGGATCTTCGGCGAGTTCACCTGGACACCGTCGATGAGGACCCGACCCTCGTCCGGGAGGACGAGGAGGTTGATGCACCGCAGGAGCGTGCTCTTCCCGGACCCGCTCGGCCCGATGACAACGAGGACATCCCCTTTCTTCACCTCGAATGATATTCCCTTCAAGACGTGAAGAGTGCCGAACCACTTGTGAATCCCCTCGACGCGAATCAAAACGCCACGCTCCCGAGCCCCGGCACGCGGAACGCGTGTTCGACCGCGCCCACCATGTTCGTGATCACGTAGGTGATGACGAAGTAGAACAGGGCGATCACGAGCCACACGCTGATTACCCACCCGATTGATCCGATGGAGAGGGCGTATTGCGCGGACTCGCGGCCCCAGTACACGAGTTCCAGCGCACCAATTGCCGCAAGGAGGGATGTGTCCTTGATGATGACGGCGAACTCGTTCCCCAGCGCGGGGAGGGTCACGCGAAACGTCTGGGGCAGGACGACGTGTCGCATCGCCTGCCACCGGTTGAGGCCAATCGCCTCAGCGGCATCGACTTGCCCGCTGGGGACGGACTGGAAGCCCGCTCGGAAGATTTCCGCTTGGTACGCGGATGTGTGGACGGCGAGGGCAAGGACCGCATACGTGAGCCCGGCGGAGGGGTCCCGGGACTTGAGGACGAAGGGGAGCCAGAAGAACGCGAACAGAATCATCACGAGCGCGGGTGTGCCCCGGACGATGTCCACGTACACGGAGGCCGGCCACGCCAGAATGGGGTGGCGGGTGACGCGGGCCCATCCCATGAAGAACCCGATGACCGCCCCGATCGGGATGATCGTGACGGAGAACCGGAGGGTGTTCACGGCCCCCTCCGAAATCGGAAGTTCCAATAGGTTCCAGAGGCGCGGGTCGATGTAGCCGAGGCCGCGGGCGAGGCCGAGCGCCAGGAACACCCCGCCCACGACCCCGGCCACGAGGACCCCGCGGCCGAACGTCGGGTCCTCGAGGATCGCCGTCCCGGTCTTGCGCCAGTCGCGCCGTCGGAGGCGAGGCTCCTGACCGTTCATCAGGCTCCCTCAGGAGGCCCGGGAGGCACCGGATTCGCCGAGGCCCTCCCCAAGTTCGCTCAACCGCCGAGCCACTTGTTCGAGATGGTCGTGAACGTGCCGTCCGCCCTCATCGAGGCGAGCGCGCCGTTGATCTTCGGAATGAGTTGCATCGGATCGGTGTTCGCGACCGCGAAGGCGTACAACTCGTTCGTCTCGATCGTGCCCTCGACCTGGAGCTGCGAGTTCGTCCGCGCGAAGTTCTGCGCGATGGGCTTGTCGACGAGGACCCACTGGACCCCGCCGTTCAGCAGCTCCTGGATCACGGAGTTGACGTCGCCGAAGTCCTTCACCATGCTCGCCGGCGTCTTTGCGGCGTCGACGAGGTTGCTCTGGACCCACCAGTAGCTCGAGGTCAGGGTTTGGACCGCGACGGTGTGATTTGCGAGCTCATCTGGCGTGCACTCGGTCGCCGCGCAACTGACCGCGGTCGTGCCTGTCTTGATCAGCACCCCCTGGTCTGACTCGTAGTAGGTGTCCGAGAAGTCGAAAGAGTCATTCCTCTGCTGTCCCTGGGTGCCCGGGAGGTTCGAGGTGATGGAGGAGGCCCCGATGTCCACGCCTCGGAACTTGATGGCCGCGAGCAGGGCGTCCCAGTCCTGGAAGTCCCGCCAGACGACATCCCATCCGTTCCGCTTCCCGATCTCATTGATTAGGTCCACGTCGAGGCCTTCCAAGGCACCCGACGTAGGGTTCTTCCGCTCGAACGGCGGGAACGGGGTGTTCGTTCCGATGACGACGATCGGCTTCGCGGGGCCGGCCGGGAACATGATTGGTCCCAAACCGAGACCGCCCAGGAGCGCGATGATCGCCACGATGACGACCGTGACCACGAACAGGGTCTTGCTCACTCCACTCCGGACCGCCTCCGGAGGCGGTGCTGAGGAATCCGCCATGGTCGGCGGTATCCCCTATCGCTATATAGTCATTTGTGGCCGCCCATAAAAGTCGGCTAGGCCGCCCGCCGGATGCAGTCCTCCACGATGTCGAGGCCCGCCTCGAGCAGCTCGTCCGGGATGTTCAGCGCGGGGATGTACCGGATCCCGCTCTCCCCGCACGGCAGCACGAGCACGCCGTGCTCGAAGAGGTCCTTCGCGATCGCGTTCCGGACCTTCGGGTCGTTCTTCTTCGTCTTCCGGTCCGCGACGAACTCCGTGACCTGCATCAAGCCGATGCCGCGGCGGTCCCCGATGATCTCGTACTTCTCCGCCATCCCGTCGAGCCGCGCGGCCACCCGCTTCCCGAGCCGCTCCGCGTTCTTCAACAGGCCGTCGCCCTCGATCACGTCCAGGGTCGCCAGGGACGACGCGCACGCGATTGGGTTCCCGCCGTACGTGTTGCTGTGGGCGCCCTTCTCCCCGAAGTCCAGGGACGCGTCGAACACCGCAGCGCCGATCGGCATCCCGCTCCCCATCGCTTTCGCGATCGTCAGGATGTCCGGGACGACGCCCTCGTGCTCCACCGCGAACATCTTCCCGGTTCGACCGAAGCCTGTCTGGACCTCGTCGTCGATCAGGAGGAGCCCGTTGTCCTTCGCGATCTGCGCGACGCGGGGGAGCCATCCCTTCGGCGGGACGATGTACCCGCCCTCGCCCTGGACCGGCTCGACGAATATCCCCGCCACGTCTCCCGGGGGCGCGACCGTCTTCATGTACAGGTCCTCGATGATGTTCGCGCAGTGCAGGTCGCAGCTCGGGTACGTGAGCTGGTACGGGCACCGGTAGCAGTACGCGTACGGCACGTGGACGACGCCGGGCATCGTCGGGAAGAACCGCTCCTTCTGCACCCGCTTGCTCGCGGTCAGGGAGAGCGCGCCGATCGTGCGGCCGTGGAACGCCCCGAGGAACGCGAGGAACATCCCCCGCCGCGTGTGCCACTTCGCGACCTTGATCGCGGCCTCGTTCGCCTCCGCGCCGCTGTTCGTGAAGAACACCTTCTTCGGCCGCTTCCCGGGGGCGAGTTTCGCGAGCCGCTCCGCGAGGCGGACCTGGATGTCGTAGTAGAAGTCCGTCCCCGCGAAGTGGAAGAACTCCCCGGCCTGGCGCCGGACGGCCTCGACGACCTTCGGGTGCCCGTGACCGATGTTCACGACGGAGATCCCGCACGTGAAGTCGATGTACGTGTTCCCGTCGACGTCCTCGATCACCGAGCCCTGGGCCCGCTTCGCCACGATCGGGGACGTCTTCGTGCTCGTCGCCAGGAACCTCGTGTCCCGCTCGATGATCTCGCGCGCCTTCGGACCGGGAGGGGTCACCTTGATGTCGGGGACCTTCACAACGACACCTCGGACCGTCCCATGTCCGGCGAGGGTATTAATAGACTTTGAAAAGAGCGACGGGGGTTCTCACGTCCGGGCCCCCTTCTCCGCGCCGAGACGGAGTTTTATCCATGGTGTCGCATATAATTTGGTGCGAGCGCATACTGGACCCGCGGATCGTTGTGCGGTCGGACGCCTCGCGCCCGCGTGCGCCCGGACGGCCGGCCTTAGGCCGCGCCGATCCGGAACAGCGCGGTCCCGCACTTCGGGCACTTGCCCTTCATCGCGGGCTTCCCGTTCTTCAACTTGACCTTCTTCGCGTCCGCCATCTCCCGCTTCGCGCGGCACTTCACGCAATAGGCCTGGACCATCCGAGGTTCACCGAGGCGGAATGCGAGGTGCGGGTCATAAAGCGTGCGGCCGCGCTCTCGAGGGCGGGGTCGGGACGGCTACCGCTGACCGACCGCGTCCACCCTAGGTGGAACGCTTCAACGGCAATCGCGTCCGGGTTCTCCTACGGTGGCGGTGCCATCGGCGGCGGCATCATCGGCGCGGGCGCCGCGGCCGCTGCCTTCTTCTTCCACTCGGAGTACGCGAGCGGCCCGCCGATGATCAGGAGGATCGCGCCCACGAGGGACAGGTACGCGCCGTACCCGATGGCGACCGAGTACCCCGTCCCCGAGGCGCCCACTAAGCCCGCAATCAGCGACGTGAGAGCCATGGTGATGAGGCCGAAGACCAGCGCGAGGATGCCGAACACCATCCCGAGGATTGCGGTAATCTTGTTCGGGATGGCGACCATGATAAGCCCGAGGAGAGCGAAGATGAGGAAGAGCCACCCGAGGATCGGGATGGCCGCGCCTGCGAACACGGTCGGTGCTCCCGAAGGGTTATTCACGTTTATCCACGGCAGAAACGAGCCCACGAGCGCCAGGATGCCACCGATGATGCCCAGAATCCAACCCACGCCGATTTTCATTGGCTCCCTCCTCTCATATGGAGGCGAGGGTGATTGCGGGAGGTAGGTTATAAGGGTGGCGACCGTCCCAAACCTTTATATGGCCCCCATTTCTGGCGCCCCTTCCGAGGTTTTGCGACATGCTCCCGCTCACGCGCTTCGAGAAGGCCCGCATCATCGGCGCCCGCGCACTGCAGATCGCGATGGGCGCGCCGATCCTCCTGGACGACGCGGCCGGGGTCGTGGATCCGATGACGATCTCGATGCGGGAGTTCGAGCGA
>Ga0209521_10001812_pt1 | contig 17409 bp, 16 predicted proteins | sample Rifsed19ft4_FD_184016 | JGI IMG/M metagenome (GOLD analysis project Ga0209521, IMG submission 184016) | Soil microbial communities from Rifle, Colorado, USA - sediment 19ft 4 (version 2) | ecosystem: Environmental > Terrestrial > Deep subsurface > Rock core/Sediment | place: Rifle, Colorado...
CCCGCCGCGCCTTCGCCGAATCCTCTCGCCCGGAAACCGATCGTTACAAGTTGATTGGCGGTTTTAGCCGCTAGAGCCCCCATTTGCTTATGGTTCTCATAAGTATCGCGGCCGAGCTCAAGCATATCGCCCAAGACGGCAATTTTTCGGCCCGGTGTTTTGATATCGCGAAGCGTGTTGAGTGCCTCTTCAAGGGCTTTCGGTGAAGAATTATAAGAATCATCAATGATCAAGGCTCCTTGTTTGCCGAGGGAGAGCCTCATTCTGCCCCAAGGCGCACTATAATTCTCCGCTGCTTGGCTTGCCTCGATCAGATTAAAGCGCTCCCGGGACGCCAGCGCCACACTCGCCAAAAAAGCGCAGACGTGGTTTTTACCGAGAGCGCCCTTGATATTGACCGGCAGGCTATGCCCTTCCAAATTGACTTTAAAATTCATTCCGCTCGGAAAATCATTTTCATATATTGTTTGAACATTAGAACCGAGGACGTTGACTCCGGCCGTCAGACCAAAGGTAACAATTGACGCTTTGATTTTACTTTTTACATATTCAAAATTCGGATCATCGGCATTCAAGTAAACCGTGCCTCCCTTCTTGAGCCTCGCGATAATTTTTAATTTTTCATCAATTAAGTGTTCCCGGGATTTGAAAAATTCTATATGAGGCGGCATGAGGCCGAAATAAGTGACGATAACACTATCGGGTGTTAGCCAAGGCGTGATCAAACGAAGATCTCCCGGTTCCCTGACGGAAAGTTCCAAAATGAGCCATTTTGGGTATGGTGCTTTTAATAACACTAGATTAATTCCCTTCCAAATAGTTTGGAGATAATTAAGCGGCTTTGGCTCCGGATCGCCGCCGATAATCGAAAGCGCCAGTCCTAAATTGTTGCCTTGAATGGTGTTTTTTCTGACGGAGACGAAGCGCCGCAAAATCGTATAAAGCGCTTCTTTGGTTGATGTTTTGCCAATACTGCCGGTAATCACCACAATTTTTGGCTGATACTTGGTTAAAATCACTTTTGCCAAGCCGACAAATAATCCGGTCAATAAATTTTTAGCGATCAGGCGGAATTTCATAATAACTTATTAAAAATTTGGCGATTTGCATAAATGGTTCGCTGAGAGTTTGAGTCGCGAAGCGGGCCCCTTTAGGAGCGCGATTGTAAAGCAAAACAAGAAACTCCGGATTGTAGGCCGGAAAATAACCAAAGAAGGTATGAAAGTGTCTGTCTTCATAATAGCCGCCGCCGGCCTCTTTCGCAATTTGAGCGGTGCCTGTTTTGGCGGCAACGCTGTAGTGCGAGAGAATCGGATCATTTTTGACAATCGAGGTGTCGAAAACTGTCACGAGCATCCGGGTGATTTCTTCGGCCGTGCTTGTTTTGATCACCTGCTTGCCGAGCGGCTCAGCAATCTCTTTATCTTTGAGACCCGCTCCCCGGTCGATTTTGGTCACTAAATGCGGCTTTGTCAGAAATCCGCCGTTAGCGAGAATGGAAAAAGCCCGCGCCGCCGAGATCGGCGTCAAGGCGATACTTTGGCCAAAAGAAGTTGACGCGTAATCGATTTCCTGTTTACTTTCAAGGTTTGTGATATTTTTGGCCTCGTTAGGAAGATCAACGCCGGTCTTTTCATTCAAACCAAAGGAATAAAAGTAATCCCGGAAACGATCTTTGCCAAGACGCTGCATGACAAAGACCGCGCCGGTATTGAGAGATTGATTTAAGACGTCTTGCATGCTCGCGGTGCCCCGGCCTTTTTTATCAAAATTGTTGATTGTTTCCTTGCCAACGACGACAAAACCTCTGTCCTCGTAAGTCGTATCGGCTGTAATCAATCCTTCGTTTAGCGCGGCGGCAAGAGTTAAGGGTTTAATTGTGGAGCCGTATTCATAGACATTCTCCACCAAAGGATTGGCAAAAACTAAAGGACTGGCTACTTTTGAAAATTCATTTAAATTAAATTGCGGCAAATGAGCCAGAGCGTAAATTGACCCGGTCTTCGGGTTGATAATAATACCGCCGGCATTTTCCGAATCCCATTTTTTTATAACGCCGGCGAGCGCCTCGGAAAGAATGCTCTCAATACTCGGCTCAATGGAAGTAATGACGTCGCCGGTCTCGTTTTGCTCAAAAACAAAACTGCTTAAATTGGCAAAGACTTCAGCGAAAAAATTAACGTAGAGCTTGTCGGTTTCGCGCTCCAAGACGCTGTTATAAAACCGCTCAAGACCATAGCGGCCGGAAAGCGAATCGCCACTGTAAGCCACGAAGCCGACGGCATGACTGGCAAGATCATTGCCGGGGTAAAATCGCCACCTTTCTTTAAAAATATTGACCCCGTGGAGCTTAAGCAAAGCAATTTCATCGGCGGTTTTTTTATCAAGTTTCCAAGCCACTTCTTCATAAGGGTCGTTTTTAGCGGCTTTAGCCAAAAATTCTTCCTTATTAAGCTCTATAATCGCGTTTAAAGCATTAAAAACAGCTTCCGCATCCTCTACCCCTTTAGGATTAATAGCAACTTTAAAGCCGACTTTAACCGAAGCCGCCGCGACCAATTCCCCATTTTTCGTTTTAAAAAATATGGAACCCCGATTAAAAAGATTTTCAACCGGAGTCACGTATTGACGATCAGCCCGTTCATTATAAGATTCACCTTTAAGGACCTGCAAAAAGAAAAGTTTAACGAGCAAAACTAAAGCCATAAGAAAGATAAAAACGGAAAAAATTCGAATTCTTGTGGAAATTACCGTCATTGATTGACAACAAAAACTTTACGCTCGGCAAAAAAAGTATTCGAATTTTCAATGAAACCAAGCGTCCAAGCTAAATCGAGATTAATCTCTCGATCAAGCGAAAGATATTCCAATTCGAGCTGACTTAATTGGCTATTTGAATTTTTTATTTCATTTTCAATATTTTTGCGTTCAATAACATTAAAAGTAATACTGCCAACAATATATAAATAGGATAGAAATGAAGCAACTGAAGCAAAAATAACCACCTGCCAAATATTTTGGAGGTCGTTGAAGATATTTATTTTTGCAATTTTTTTCATATATTAATTACGAAATTATACTTTTCGCAGAGTACGGATATTTTTTTGCTAAAAAATTCCTCGTGCTCGGTCCGTCGACCTCGCAAGTCTCTGCTCAAAGTACAATTTCATAATTTGAATCATATTGTTTCATATTTTAATTTTTCTAAAATTCGCAATTTCGCGCTGCGAGCCCGGGGATTTTCCCCGATTTCCTCCTCGCCGGTCCTGATCGGTTTTTTGGTGATAATTTCGGCGACACCGGTTTTTTTCTTTTCCCGGAAAAATCGCTTTACGATCCGATCCTCCAAGCTATGAAAAGAAATGACGAGAAGCCGGCCGCCGGGTTTTAAAAGGTCAAATGCTTTCGGTAGGGCTTCTGTGAGAACCTTTAGTTCATCATTCACAGCAATCCGGATGGCTTGAAAAGTTTTTGTGGCAAAATGAATTTTCCGATTTTTGTAATTTGCCGGTACTGCTTTTTCTATCACCTGAACCAAATCTGTTGTTGTCGCGATCGGCTTTTTTTCTCGTTCTTCGACGATGCTTTTCGCAATGCGTCTTGCGTAACGCTCTTCGCCGTAACCACGAAGAATCATTTCGAGATTTTCCTCACGCCATTCATTGACAATATCTTTGGCGGTGGCGACATATTCATCTGGTTCCCCGAAAGTCATAAGAAGCGGCTCGTTTTTCTGAAACGAAAACCCGCGACCGGAATTTGTTAGTTCAATTGAGCTAAGACCGAGATCAAAGAGAATAGCAGCGGCTTCTTTCATTCCTGATTTTTCGAGATTTCGGAAATTGTCCGGAATGATTTTGAAATTGCAATCCCCTTCGCTAAGTTTTTGATTAGCCAACTCTCGCGCTTTTGGGTCAAGTTCAAAGCCGATAATTGAAACAGCGGGATATTTTTGGCAAATGGCCAAGCTGTGGCCGGCCCCACCAAGCGTTCCGTCAATAAAAATTTCATTCGGCAGAAGGCGTAAATTTGCCAGAATTTCATTTAAAAGAACAGGCTTGTGCATGATTAGAGAATGCCGAGTTCTCCCAACCGTTCCGCCAGATCATCAGCTTTTTCTACCGCTATTTTCTTGTAGTTCTGCCAGCGTTTGGTACTCCAGATTTCAAGACGATTCTGCACGCCGATAACGATCACTTCATTTTTCAAATCGGCATAGGTCTTTAGAAAATCGGGAATCAGAATCCTGCCGATATTATCCGTGCTGACCTCCACTGCCCCGCCAAAGAAAAATCTTGAGAAACTTCGATTGTTCGATTGCAATAAATTTGTTTTTGCGAGCGCTTCAGAAATTCTTTGCCATTCTTTTTGAGTAAAAACAAACAGACAATTATCAAGGCCGGGGGCAACAACAAGACGTTTACCGGTTTCCTTGCGAAATTTAGCCGGCAAGGAAAGCCGGTTCTTTTCATCGACCCCATGAATGTATTCGCCGATTAACATAATTATTTCCAATAATTATCTTCCAGACCGGCCCTCTTGAAATTCAAGAGAGCCGAGTGGGAGATAATTACAGACTGATTGGCCCGTAAGGACCGCCCCCTTTAGAAAATAGGTTTTTCATAAGAGATAATATAAATTACCATATTTTCCCACCTGACATATATTGTAAACCACTCTTTTCCACAAAACAAACAAGGTTATCCACAGCCAATTTCACCCTTATCAAACAATGGTTTTTCCCGATTCGAAGCGCTAAAAACAGCTTCGAGGCGCTAAAAAGAAAAAAACCGCCGTGCACCTCAAAGTGCACGGCGGTTTGTGAATTATTGGATTTTCTTTCCTAAATCTACCCCTCTCTTTTCTTTAGGCCGTCAAGTAGCCAAACAACAATATCGGTACTGCCGGGAACCAGATTAAACACGACCACGAAAGCAAAAAATGAAAGTGAAATGTTTGTATTCACAAAGCTTAACAAAATCGCCAGGACGGAAAAAACGCCCGGCAAGGCTAAGCGGATATTGCCGTTGCGAATATCGCGATAACTCAAAATCGATTCAATGTCATGAGAAACGATGACAAAGCGCTTCATTTCAAAAAGAATCGCGCTGATCAAAATAATATGCAAACCGTAAATAAAAACCGCAATTTGAGTTTGGCTGTAAATGCCCAAAAAGTGCGTTGAGAACGGCACCAGCGCAATGGCAATTAAAAAAATAGCATTGCGGACAACAAGAGGAAAAGTTATATTTTTGGCGTAGACGGAAATAATAAAATGGTGGGCATTCCAATAAGTAAAAAGAAGAGCAAAACTGAAAACAAAAGAAAGAAAAGATATTTTAATATCACTTAAAGCTTGCCAGAGATTGGCATTAGCCACTTCAGAAATTGGCAACTCCGGCACCTTAAGAGTAAGTACAAGAAGCGTCATGACGATCGCAAAAATGCCATCTGAAAGCCCTGTTAAACGTTCCTGTTTCATATACTCATTAATTGTACACCAAAAACAACGCTTTGAGCAGAAACTTGTAAGGCGACTCCCGGGCCAGACTTTTTTCGAGCATATGCTTGGCCGAGCGGCCCTGAGCGTCTCGAAAGAAGTCTGGCCGGAAGTCGGGGAAAATCTTTGCTCCGCTCAAAGCGTTGTTTTTGGTATTTATTTCGAGCGTAAAGTTGGAAAAAAGATGACTTCCCGGATATTGTGGGTATTGGTAAGAAGCATCACTAGGCGATCAATGCCGATTCCCACGCCGCCAGCTGGCGGCATGCCGTATTCAAGCGCCTCCAGAAACTCCTCATCGAGCCGTTGAGCTTCCTTCTCGCCTTCCTGCCTGACCTTTTCCTGGGTCATAAATCGCTCGCGCTGATCAATCGGGTCATTGAGCTCCGAGAAGGCCTTCACTAATTCAACCCCGCCGATAATTAATTGGAAGGCGTCGACTATGTTTTGATTATTCTCTTTTCTTTTGGCTAAAGGCAGTTGATCGGCCGGGTAATCAATGACGAAAGTCGGCTGAATGATTTTCGGCCGGCAAGATTTTTTATAAATGTTGTCAAGAATTGTTTGGAATGAATCCCCCGGCGCTACTTGGACATTCAATTGCTCGGCCTTTAACCGTAATTCATTTTTGGAAATATTTAAAATATCGTCGATTAAGGTATGTTTCTTTAAAAGATCAAGATAAGAAATAACAGTAAATTTTTTACTAAAATCAATTTCTTTGTCTTGCCAAACCAATTTGGTTGTTTTCTTTAATTTCTTGACGAGAGTTTTAAAAATTTTCTCGACAAAATCCCGTTGTTTGGAAGCCGTACTGAAGCTTTCATAAAATTCAAGCATTGTAAATTCCGGATTATGACTCCAGTCGATTCCTTCGTTGCGAAAATCTTTGCAGATTTCATAAACTTTTGGGAAACTGCCGACAAGCATTCTTTTTAAATAAAGCTCATCACTGATTCGTAAATACAGATCAACATCAAGCGCGTTGTGGTGCGTTACAAACGGCAGCGCCGAAGCGCCGCCCGGAAGCGGCTGCAGGGCCGGTGTTTCCACTTCGAGAAAACCCGCTTTGTCTAAAATTTCCCGCAAAGCGGAAATAGCTTGGCCGCGGAGGACGAATCGCTCTTTTACTTCTGGATCCATGAGCGAATCAAGATAACGCTTGCGGAAACGCTCTTCAACATCTTGCAGGCCATGCCATTTTTCCGGGAGCGGCCTTATACTTTTTGCGAGCATTCGCCAGCTTTTTATCAAAAGAGTTTTCTCCTTTCTTTTTGTCAGGAAAAGATTGCCGGTTAATAGAACAAAATCCCCAATATCAACAGTCCGGCTGAATAAATCAAATTTTTTTTCTTCAATTTCTCCCTTTTTAAGCATTGCCTGAAAAGGGCCGCTACCGTCATTGAAATTAAGGAAAATTATCGCGCCTTGAGGCCGGAGCGACATTACTCGTCCGACTAAATTAATTTTGCGTTTTGTTTTAAGCTTGGCGAAATTTTTGCAAACCTCATCAAGAGAATAATCAAAATCAGTCTCGGTTGGGTAAGGGTTAAATCCAGCTTCGAGAAGAAGCTTTAATTTCTTTAGTCTGACTTGACGAATTTCTTCTAAAGACACAGTTTATTTGATATCAATAATTTTGTAATTAACGATGCCGCCTGGCGTTTTGAAGGAGATAGTGTCTCCTTTTTTCTTGCCAAAAAGAGCTTGACCGATCGGCGAAGTGTTTGAAATTTTACCGGCGGCCATGTCAACCTCGTGAGTGCCGACTATTTGGTAAGATTTTTCTTCTTTGTCGCCTTCTTTTCGAACGATTATTGCCGAACCCATCTCCACTTTTTCACTGTGATGCTGTTTGATAATAATGGCTGTTTTCAAAATATTTTCGATTTCAGCGATTCTTTCCTCGAGGGCGGCCTGCTCTTCGCGGGCTTGCTGGTATTCGGCGTTTTCGGAAAGATCGCCGAGTGATTTGGCAAATTCCAAACTCTCTAAAATCTCCTTGCGTTTAGTCGTTTTCAATTCCTGAAGTTCTTGTTCGAGAGCTTGTTTTTTTTCTGCTGTTAAATATTGCTCAGTGTTATTCATTGGGGCTTATTTTAAATTCTAAAAAAAGAAAAGTCAAGCTAAATTGAGTTTTTCCCCCAAAAGAACCGTTTGCTGACCTCAATCAAAAGGACATTGAAGAAAGAAAGGCCCAATAAAATCAACCAGTCGAGAAGACGAATGGATACCGTTCCGAAAATATTCTGAAGGGGCGGCGCATAAAACGCGAGTAAATAGAGCGCAAAACCAATAATAACGCTCACATTCAAGAACCGATTATTTAAAACAGGGGCTTGCCAGAAAGATCGGGAAAAGTTTTTAATTGAAAAAACATAAAAAAGCGACGTCAAACCAAGGCCGCCAAAGGTCATTGTCCGAGCATAATCAATATCCCCGGTATTCTTAAAAAGAACATAAAAAAGGAAAAATAAGGTGAGATCAGCAATCAGGGCAAAAGAAACAATAAACTTTTTCATTGGCCTGGTCAGCACCATGTTCCTTTTTTCGGGTTTTTCTTTCATCACGTTATTCTCTTCACCTTCGAAAGCAAACGCCATAGCCGGCAAGCCATCTTCAATGATATTGACCCAAAGAATTTGGGCCGGTAAGAGAGCCAGCGGCAAGCCAAGAAGAATGCTCCCGCCAATCAAAATAATTTCCGTAAAAGCGCCGGAAAGCAAAAAGGTAACGGTTTTTTTAATGTTAGCTAAAATAATGCGTCCTTGGCGGATTGCTTCGACAATAACGCTAAAACTGTCGTGAAGCAAAATGAGATCAGCCGTCTCGCGAGCGACATCGGTGCCGGATCCAACCGCCACGCCAAGATTAGCCTGAATCAATGCCGGCGCGTCATTGACTCCATCGCCAATCATTGCGACATTATGACCTTTGTTTTTAAAAGCCGTTACCAAGTTTAATTTTGTAATCGGTGTTATTCTGGCAAAAACATCATAATCGTCAATAATCGTTTCGGGATTGGCCGGCAAAGCCGCCTCTTCGATGCTTCGGTTTGCCGCTTTTAAAATCCCAAGTTCCCGGCCGACAAAATTTGCGGTTTGTAAGTGATCGCCTGTTAAAATCACGGTCCGGATACCAGCTTCGCGCGCTGTCTTGATCGCTTCCCCCACATCTTTTCTGATTGGATCACTAAAGACGACAAGACTCAAAAAAGAAAGGCTGGAAATTGCTTGACGAGAAATTTTTGCATCCTTAGTTTTTCGAATCCCAAGCGCTAAAACCCGAAAACCTTCTTTTGTTAAATCGTTCATTTTTGAGACAGCCCAATCCGGCGGGTTTTCGGAAAGACTTATAATTGCTTCCGGAGCGCCAAAAACAATAACGACGTTTTCCTTGCTGTCAAAACGATTAAGAGTGGCGGAATATTTATAACTAGCGTCAAAGGGAATCTCGTCGAGCCGCGGCTGATTTTCGCGAAGTTTTTCGTCATCAATGTCGGCCGTGAGAGCGGCAAGCAAAACCGCCTTGTCAATCGGATGACCGAAAATCCGCCATGATTCCTTCGGCTCTTCCCTGTTTTCAATAATGGCTTCGCTTGTGAGCGCGAGCATTTCAAGCAAGGTTCCAGCTTCGAATTGATCCGGCGTGAATTCCCTTTCGTTGGTAATAAGTTTAGTAATGGCAATTTTTCCCTCGGTCAGGGTGGCTGTTTTATCAGCCAAAATCACGTCAGTATTGCCAAGCCCTTCTGCTGCCAGCAGTCTTTTTATCAGCCCGCCTTTTTGATAAATCTTTCTCGCTCCCACGGCCAAGGCAATAGTGAGCGCTATTGGCAGACTTTCCGGCACCGCCGCCACCGCCACTGCCACCGCGGTTAGAAACATCTCAAAGAAATCGCGCCCAGCCGCGAATCCCACGACAAACAAAAGAAAAGAAACAGCGACAAAAACAACGCCGAAAAGACGAGCAAGTTTTTTTATTTTCACTTGTAGCGGCGTAACTTCTTCTTTGAGACCCAGCACCAAAGCGGTAATTTTGCCAAATTCAGTCCGAGCGCCGGTGGCCGTCACGACGGCTTCCCCTACTCCATCTTCAATAAAAGTTCCGAGAAAAACGAAATTTTTCCGATCGGCTAGGGCCGTTGTCTCCGGCAAAATAGCCAAAGTCTTTTCCACCAAATCTGATTCGCCGGTCAAAACTGCTTCATTTGTTTTTAAATTAGAAATTTTAATCAAGCGGGCATCAGCCGGTATTCGTTCGCCTGATTTTAAAATCAGGATATCGCCCGGCACCAGCTCCTTGGTGTCAATATTTTTCAATTTGCCGTCCCGACGGACAACAGCGCGGTAACTTACAAATTTTTTAAGCGCCCGGAAAATATTTGCCGCCCGCCATTCCTGAAAGAAGCCGATTGCGGCATTCAAGATAAGCGCGGCGAAAACGATAACCGCATCAACAGCCGATCCGAGGAGAAGCGAGAGCAAGCCGGCAATCGCCAAAATATAGGCAAAAGGGTTGTTAAATTGATTCCAAATTATTTTTAAAATTAGCCTCTGCTTTTTTTCCGGCAGGATATTGGGGCCGAATTTTTCCAAACGAGCTTTTGCCTCTGCTTCGGCAAGACCTGCTGGCAAAGAATCAGCAAAAGCCAAAGCTTCTTCGGGCGTCAAAGCGATCCAATTTTTGACTGCGTTGTTCATTGTCTAAATTTGTCTTACTATTAATCCTAAAATAAATATTCCTACAAAATTTAAGATAAAGGAGAACGGGACAAGAAGCCAGATCGGGAATCTTGAAAACCCGAGAAGAGCTAAACCCAGTTCATCTGGCAAGGGCGAGGCGATTATAATGACACCAAAGAAAGGCACAAGCCAAGCTAAACCCGAATGAAATAAAAACCGAATTCTTTCCGGTTTCAATTTTTTAAACAACTCTTCAAAATACAAAGAATGAAAACTCAGAAAAAATCGATAAATCAAAAAGTCACCAGCTACCGCTCCGAGAGCCGCGAAAAAACTTGTTTCGAAGAGAAAACCAGTTGTGAAAAGTGAAAACAGAATTCCGATTGCTGGCGCTACTGTAAAGATAGAAACAAAAAAGAGGCCGGCGATGAAACTACCAAGAAAACGAAACTCCGCTGTTTTTAGAAGCAGATAATCAATTACCCCCAATCGGACAATTAAAATAGCAATGGCAATACTCAAAACAAGCAAAAAGATATCCTTTTTTAAAGTAGAGGGATGAGTGTTTAGATTATTATTGAAACTATCATTCATAAAATGCCTAATTGAAATACTCCGGCGTGTTTTCGATCATAAAAACCAATAATTGACTCATGACCATTTGTGCCGAGATACCGATATCTTTAGGCCCGTCTTCAAGAAGAACAGTGAAAGCAAAGCGGGGCTCGGTAAACGGCGCAAAGCCAATGACCCAAGAATTCAAGTGGTCTTTCGCCAAACCGATTTGAGCGGTGCCTGTTTTAGCCGCTACTTTCAGATTGCCGAAATTAAGACTTGTCGCCGTTCCCGTTGTCACCGCTTGCTGCATCCCCTCGCGAACCACCTGAAAAATTTCAGGCGAAATAGCAAGAACTGATTCTTCGACTGAAGCATCGTGGCGCAAATGAGGCGTTAACAGCCGCCCGTCGGTCGCGATCGCGCCGGTTGCTCGCGCTAATTGGAGAGGCGTAACCTGGAAACCATACTGGCCGATTGCCGTATTATAAGTATCGCCGATCCGCCAAATATCGCCCGGGAATCGCTCTTTCTTCCAAGTCGGATTTGGAATCGTGCCGATCGCTTCATCTTCAAGATCGATACTTGTCTTCTCTCCCAAGCCAAACAGCCGGAGATATTTTTCGATCCGGCTTATGCCAAGGCCCGGCTGGCTTTCAAAACCGCCGCCAATCTCATAAAAATAGACATTTGATGACACCGCGAGCGCGTCGCGAATATCAACAAAACCATGAGCTTTCCAATCATTAAAAACAGAAAATTGATTCGGGTTATAAGGATTAGCCAAAGCAATGGAACCGGTCGAAAGAATTCTGGTGTCGGGCGTGATAATATTTTCTTTAAGCGCCGCCGTTGCCAAAAAAGGTTTGACCGTCGAGCCGGGAGTGTAAAGACCGGAAACGGCCCGGTTTAAAAAAACTTTTCGCTTATCGCTTGAAAAGCTTGCGATCGCTTCGCGATCTTTTCCCAAAGAAACAATTTCTGAATCAAATTCCGGGAAGTTGACAAGCGTCAGGAGGCCGCCGTCTTTGAGGTCAATAAGGATCCCTACCCCGCCGGTAAAATGCGAACGGGCGGTATTTTTTAAAATATCAAAAAGTTTTTCCTGAAGCCGCGAATCGATGGCGAGAGTGATATTCTCTCCGGGCCGGGTTGCCGTCACAACGTTTTCCGAATGAACATCGCCAAAAACATCGGTTTCGATAATTTTCAGGCCGTTTTCGCCGGCCAAAACGGCGTCATACTCTTTTTCAATCCCTTCTTTGCCGACAAAATTTTCCCGCCAATAAAAACCGGCTTTGTCTTTGGTCGGATAATTGACAAAGCCAAGAACATGGGCAAAGCCGGGCGCCTTGTAAGCCCGCTCGATGCTTTCCGTTCCTTCGCGATTCCAGGCAAGCTCTACGCCATTTCGGTCATAAATGATGCCCCGCGGCGCGATAATCGGAATTTTTTGAAGACGATTGCGCTCGCTTAAATTAAAATATGTTTTTCCTTCGGCAATTTGAATAAAGCCGATACGGGACATAAAAACAAGACCTACAAAAAGAAAGGCTAAGCCAACCGCAAAAATCACTCGCTTGGTAATAGGTTTGCTAAGCCTCCCTTCAAGTTGATGAACATTGAAATTTGGAAGATTCTCCGCGTCGGAAAAGATTTCATCAGGTTCAATTTCTTTAAATTTCTTTTTCATGGCCGCAAATATTTCTTTAATAAATTAACAGAAAAATAGATGATGATACCAAGAAGAGTCGTCACAAAAACACCCCCCCAGAAGCGGTTTTCGGGTGCGCCAAATAAGAGATCGGAAAAAAAGAAGATCGGGACAATTTCCCAAAAAGAAGCAAAAAAGAAAACAAGGCCGGCCGCCAAAGGAAGCCAAAACCACCAAGGCAAGAAAAGCGTTGCTAGGATTAACAAAAAAACGCCTGTAATGCGCAAAAACATACACCTATTATATCAACAAACGAGGCGTACGAGCAAATACACAAAAATATTTTAGTTAAAATACGAAAACAAGAAAGAGGATGTAAAAAGTAATAGCCAGAATAAAGTTGATAAGAATACCAGTGAGTGATCCGATAACGGAATAACTTGCCGCCTTAAAGGCTTTTTTATGATCCCGAAATGAAACAAGCTCCGCCAGCAGGACGCCGGCAAAAAGACCAATGAGTCCGCCGAAAGGCGGAATAAGAAATGTGCCGACAACAGCGCCAAGGAAACCGAAGATAAGCGAGTCGCGGCCTGCCCCGCCGTATTTGGCGCCAAGAATCCCTGCTGAATAATCGACGATAATGGAAACAACCACAAAGGCGCCGAGAATCAGGAATTCATTGAGGCCAAGCCGCGTGAATTTGTCGATGAAGCCGTAAAGCAAAGCCAGTATGAACATAAAAGGGATAACTGGCAGGGCCGGAATGAAAACCAAAAATACCATTGGGGCGAGAATAATGCTGGTGATAATGGCGGCGACTAAACTCATAATTATTTATCTTTGGCGAGCTTATTGATCATTTGGATAACCCCTAAAAAGCGGCCACCGATAACGCCAAGCATTGTTGCCGCAAACACCCCTCTCACGACATGGATATTTTGGTAATAATCTTCGAGAAGCGGCGTGGTGATTATCCGAAGAATAATGTAGAGAATAAAAATTACAACCGCCGTGCGATCCATCCGGGCAATGGTCACTACTTTGTTGAATTTTTGCAAACCAAATTTATAAATTCGCGCGGTTAGATAACCAATAATGGCGCTTACGATAATAATCGGCAGCGGCAGCCACCAAATAAGGCCAAAAACTAAAATATCGTAAAGAATAAACGCGGCAAAGCTGAAAGATAGAAGAAACATAATCCCGAACAAAAACCTGACGCGCCAATGAAGACGTTTTTCCCGGAGAACAGACACCGCTTCCATTAAAGCGACTGGTTTCAATCCTTCTAGACTTGGTGTTTCTTTGATAATTTTTTTAAACACACAGCTTAAATTTTAAGCGAAACTAAACCCTCCTTTAATTAAAAAAACGAGACCAAAAACAACAAAAAGAGTAATGGAAAGTTCCGCATAATGACTGCCGACAAGAACCGAACCGCCGGCAATATCAATGAAACTGCCGACATCGGTTGAGAGAAAAACAAAAAGCAAGCCTTTGATAATAAGATAAACGCCGAAGACAATCAAAAGCCAAATCGGCAGCTCTACCGCGAAAGCCGATAAGAAAAAGAGAAAACTCGCTAAAATATCAAAAAGGCCAAGTAATTTCATAGTAATTTCATAGAGATTAGTATTCCCTGCCCCGTTTCCCTTGAACCCCTTTTTTATAGGGATGCTTTACTTCCCGGAATTCAGTCATGATATCGGCGTAAGACCGAAGCGCGCTCGAAGTGCCCAAATCGCTACGGCCGGTTAAAACAAGATCTGTTGCGGAAGGAGTTTTTTTGATGAGCACAAGGACATCCTTAAGTTTAACTAATTTAAGGGAGAGCGCAACATTGACTTCATCAAGGATTACAAGGTCGTATTTTTTTGAAACTAAAGCTTTTTTTGCCCTTCTTAGCGTTTCTACGGCGGCTTTTTTGTGAATCGCTATTGGTAATTTATCACCCATAATGCCGACAAATCCCTGGCCGCCTTTAATAAGCCGGAAGCGGCCCCCCAATTTGGCGATTGCTTTTTCTTCACCCGTCGGCCACTTTCGACTCTTGATAAATTGAAAACAGATGACTTTTCCGCCGTTGCCAAAAACACGGAGGCCTTGGCCCATCGCGGCGGTGGTTTTGCCTTTACCGTTGCCTGTGAAAAGTAGAATCATCTTAAGAATTGCGAAATAAACATTCCTCGCAGAGCACGGATATTTTCCTGCTGGAAAATTCCTCGTGCTCGGCCCAGTCGGCCTCGCAAGTCTCTGCTCGGAATGTTTATTTCGCAATTAAGTAAATACTAGGCGCCGGGAGCAAGGGTGCCGGTTTGGATATCGATCTCGCAAGTGCCGCCAACACAAGCAAGCTCTTTCGCTCCTTGAGTTTCGTCTTCTTTTTCGTAAGCGACAATTCGGGAGAAATCAATATCAGGAGTTTTCATCAAGACTTCGTTGTACTTTTCATTATCCACTTCTTCGTAAGGCGCAAGTTTGTAAACATGTTCGCTTCTCGGCAGAAAGGAAAGACCGCCGATCATTTCCCAATTGTTGTAAAGCCAGTTAGCCGTCTCCACCCATTCGTTATCACCGACGGAAACGGTGACGGACGGATTATGTTCGGTGTAATTTTCTTTAACCATCTTCCAGTACTCAAGTTGCTCGATCGCCGACAAATCGTTCCGGAAAATTTTGCTTGGCGGAGCTTTGACCGGAAAATCGATAACAAAGGTTGTCGCGTTGTCTTCCATCTGCCCCACTTCCGGCTGGTTCGGGAATTTTTGTTCCCGGAGCATGTGGAAAAGCGGATCAGTAGCGGCAATTCTCACGCGGCGAATATAGTAAGGCGCGTGGCGCGGATGAATACCGGAGGATGAATCAACAAGCTGCGAAACGGTGCCGCTTGGCTTGTTGCAGGTAATCGACATGGAAACCGGAATGCCGAAGCGCTTGGCGTAGTGCTTGTTCGTTTCAATCGTCATTTCGCGCATCTTCCGGAGCATTTCTCCGTTTTGGAGGACTGCGCAATCCCAAAAACCGGTGATTGAAACACCAAGCAAACGCTCTTCATTGCAGTTTGTTTGCCAATCCTTGGAAATATAGGGGAAATCGGTGAGCATTGACTGGTAAGTGCCCAAAATAGTGGCTAATTTGGCCTTTCGGAGAAGGGTTTCCGGGGTATCTTCGCTACGCGCCACCACCTCTGTCAGATTGCAAAATTCTTTATTTCGGAGAACTATTTCTCCGCAGGGGTTAGTGCCGGTCTTTTGAATTTGCGCTTTTGATTTTTTCCAACGCCGCTGTGGCATTTGGTACTCCAGTCCGCCTCTGTTAAATATTCCCCGCTCGCCGGTGCCGCTCTTGGCAAGCGAAAGCCATTCATCGAGAAAATTCGTGGCGCTCGGTTTTTCGGTATAAACGGCGGAATTGTTTGCCATGCTCCGCTGTGGGTTATTGATATAAAACATTCCATCTTTAGCATGACGCATTTCTTCATCATCAAAATCAGAAAGAGAAATTAAAGCGGTTCGCCTGACGCCGCCCATCACAACAACTTCTCCGACTTTACAACAGATATCATGAACATCAAGAGTCGAAAGACGTTTGCCTTGGCGCGCGAGAATTTTCGCGCGAGTGAAATCAAGAAGAGCGCGAAGCGGTTCCGGGCCACTTGATCTCCCGCCCATTGTTTTGAGTCGGGAACCGGTTGACCGAAGCGCCGAGTAATCAAATTTTATATCTTTTCCGGAAAACCAAGTTTTTAATCCAATCGTTAAAGAATCCGCCCAACCTTCTTTTGAATCCTCGATCAGATGAGTTGCTAAAATTTTTCCGGTTTGAATTTTTACGATCGGTAATTGTTGAATGTGTTGGTTTTCAACGGAAAAGCCGACACCGGTGCCGCACATGGAAAGAAACATAATTTCGGCAAAATCTTCGAAACGATTCGGAGCGATGAAAGAGCAATTGTAGGCAGTGACATGATTTTTCCGCGCCGCGTTGCCGGCGGACCACAGAAGTCTCATGCTGGGCATGACTTCTTGGCGCAAAATTCCTTCACGGATTTCCGTGTATTCGTTTTCAGTGAGCCGGTCACGCAAATTTTCTTTCATAAAGGACATATAGCGATCAACCGTCTCGATCCAGGTCTCCCGGCGGCCTTCTTCATCCATCCAACGGGAATAAGTGCGGAAATAAATGAATTCGCCGAGTTTGTTTCGGAAATATTTTTTGCTGTCCGCGACGAGTTGCCTGACTTTTTCCGGAACTTGGCGGACCTTTTCCCGGATAGTCGATCGTTCTTGGCGGTAAAGAATGTAAGCTTTGGCAGTTTTGGGCAAGTCGCCCAAAATTAAAGATTCTTCAACGATGTCTTGGATTTCTTCAACGGTTGGAATAATCTTGCCGTCAAATTTTTTGTTGAGTTCAGTGACGACTTTGTCGGAAATTTTGACCGAATCGCGAATTACATTCCCTTCACCGACAGCCGTCATCGCTTTGGCGACGGCACTGGAGATCCGGCTTTGTTCAAAACTTACAATTCGACCGTCTCTTTTTTTTACTTGTTTAATTTGTGAGGTAACCATGCTATTTTTTTTATTTATAACTTTATAGATATTATACTTTGCCGAAAAACTCTATTCAATACAAAATTATTGTGGATAAGTAATTTCACAATGAAATTTTTTATCGGCAAGAGGCAATTTTTTAAAAATTTGCAAAATGAACGGCAAATTGAGAAAATATTTTTTGATTTCGGGCGATTTTTCAAATTTTTGCTAATTTCGTGATTAAAAAAGAAAAAAATGCTAAAATTAGGTGATGAAAAACGAAAAACTCTTCAGCCAAATGCGAAATCGCGGCCTCTCGACGGAAAATTTCCGAAAAAACGCCGAAATTTTGTCGTTTAGTTTGGCCAGAAAGACTTTTGCGAAGATTCCGGCGTCAAAAAGAAGCAAAGTAGCGCTCATAATGATTTTGCGGTCGGCCCTTGCCATGTTGTCGGCCTTCCTTAAATACTTCCCGAAGGC
>Ga0209521_10001813_pt1 | contig 17406 bp, 13 predicted proteins | sample Rifsed19ft4_FD_184016 | JGI IMG/M metagenome (GOLD analysis project Ga0209521, IMG submission 184016) | Soil microbial communities from Rifle, Colorado, USA - sediment 19ft 4 (version 2) | ecosystem: Environmental > Terrestrial > Deep subsurface > Rock core/Sediment | place: Rifle, Colorado...
ATTACGGGCATATTCTGGTCTTAATTGCTCTGCTTTATTTCCTCTCCCCTTGGGGAGAGGAGTAAGGTGAGGGGGGCTTTAATTCGTGTCCCCCTCATCCCAATCTTCTCCCAAAAGGGGAGAAGGGGAGATGCTGAATCATTCCAGAATCATTCGAACCTTACCCTCGGGTCCACAAGGGTATAGCTTATGTCTGTGATAATGAGCCCTATGATGTAGAGTATCGAACCGAGATATACCATTGAGCGCACTATGGCGAAGTCCTGCGACTGTATGGCGTCTATGGTGAAGTTGCCGAGCCCCGGTATCGCGAAGAAGGTCTCCATTATGAGGCTCCCGTAAAAGAGGAACGGTATGGAGACGACCACGTTCGTAAGTACCGGTATCATGGCGTTCTTAAGCGCGTGCTTGAATAGCACCCGTCCCTCCGTGAGGCCCTTTGCCCGCGCGGTCCTTATGTGGTCCTTGTTTATCTCTTCGAGGAATACCGTCCGGTAGAACCTTACGCCGACCCCGATAGAGGCTATGATGCCGATTATGACCGGCAGAACGAGGAACTTGGCCGCGTGGAGGCCCGTGTCGTAGCCTGATATGGGAAATAGCCGCAATATCTTGCCCAGGATATACTGCCCGCCGATGATGTAGAAGAGGGTGGATACGGACATGAGGACGACGGCCAGCACCACTCCCCACATATCGATGTAGGTCGCCCGGTAGTAGGCGAGCATCATGGCCAGGAACAGGTTTATGACAAGCCCTGCCGTGAACATCGGGAGGCTGATGGCGAGGCTCGGCCACATGCGCGTCTTTATCTCCCGGCCGATGTCGATGTTGTTCCTGTCAGACCTGCCGAAGTCAAACCAGAGCAGAGGCACGGACTTCTGGAAGAAGATAGTCTCGGTTACCCGCTTTACGCCTTCCTCTTCCGTGTTCACGAAGCTGGGGAGGTTGTAGCCGTGGTCCCTCTTCCAGTTCTCGATGGCCGCGGGCGTGACGTTCTTCTCGCCGAGAATCTTCCTTGCCATGTCGTCCGGCTTGTTGACATAGAAAAAGAGCAGCGCCGTTAGGACATTCACGCCTATGATTATAGGAATGGCATAGAGTATGCGTCGAATTATGTATGAAAGCATATATTTTTCAGTGTGCGGCGCGAGAGTTTATTTCCTCTCCCTTTGGGGGAGAGGGGAAAAAGCAATATATGGCCGCCCAGCTTACCATGGGCTTTGTTAATCCTTTTTCCCCAGCCCGCGCTTGCGCCTCATGGTGATTATGGCCGGGAGCGATGATATGGCGAGTATTGCTATGGCAATAATGACCGGCCATACATTGGGCCTGTTCCACGCGTCCCTCCTGGCCTGCCTCTCCGAGGAGTCTATCTTTATGTACTTCATCGTGTTGTTCGCCATCGGGTTTGGCTTTACGTTCTCGACCCAGCCGTGCTGGAGAGAGAAGGCCACGGGGTGAAAGCCCCATACCCAGGGCGCGTCAGAGCGCGCAATCGCCGTCATCTCGTCTATTACCTTCTGGCGCTCAGGCCCGTTGTCCATGTTCTCCATCTGCTTGAAGAGCCTGTCGAACTCGGGGTTCGAGTAGTTGGCCGCGTTCTCTCCCTGGTGCGCCACCTTGCTGTTCGATCCCACGAGAAGGAAGAAGAAGTTCTCCGGGTCAGGGTAGTCCGCATTCCATCCCCATGAGAAGAACTGGAAGTTGCCCCCGAACATCTTCTCCTGGAAGCGGTTGTAGTCGGTCGTCCTGTTCTCGAGCTGTATGCCGAGGAGGGCGAATTTTTTAATGTACCAGTTTATCATGGCCGTCGAGTCGGCGCCCGTCCAGGGGTTGTCGAAGGTGATGACAAGGGGCCTGCCGTTCCTGTCCCTGCCGCCCGGATACCCGGCCTCGGCCAGAAGCCTTTTCGCCTCCTGGATGGTCTTCCTTACGGGCCGCCTCCTTGCCTCGTCCCAGTCATAGACGTATGGGTTTATGCCCTCTCTGCCTTCTTTATATCCGAAGATGTCCGGCGGCAGCGCGGACATCGCCGCCATGCCCCTGCCGTTATTGAATATCTCGATGTACTCTTCGTAATCGAGCGCAATGGAGATCGCCTGACGGAGCTTCTGCTTCTCCGGCGAGTAGCCCCCGACGACATCGTCGAGCATGTTGAAGCCGGCGTAGTAGGTCGACGGCCTCACCGATGTCAGGAGCCTCATGCCGCGCTCGCTCATCTCTTCCGTGAGCCCGGGCTTGCCCGTGGTCGACATGGATACGGCCTGGTCAAAGCTGTCGGAGGTAATCCCGGAGTTGTCATAGTAGCCCTGAAGGAATTTGTTCCAGCGCGGGATGGCCTCCTTCTCGAGCTTGAAGACAATTTTTTCTATGAACGGGAGCTTCTGGCCCGCGTACCTCAAGAGGACTGCCTTCTCATCGGCATCTTCGCCCTCCTCGGGATAGGGCTCGAAATGAAAGTTATTGTTTTTGGCGAGCGCTATCTCCATGTTGGGATTGAAGGTCTCCATTACATACGGGCCGGTGCCCACAGGATACCTGTCGAGGGTGATATTCCTCCGGGCGAGCGCGCCCTGCTTGTAGAACTCCGCGGCCTCCCTGGGCATCGGAGAGAAGAACGGCATGGCCAGCCAGTAGACGAACTGCGGGTACTTGGTCTTGAGTATTATCCTGAATGTGTGGCTGTCGACCTTCTCGACTCCGGGGAGCGGGTGCTTACGGTAATCGAGTATTATGGGGTTTTGCTCCTCGTCCGCTGCCTGGTTATAGGCGAGGCCTGCGGCGGCCCTGCGCTTTGCCCTTATCTCATCGAGGTCCTTACGCAGAGCCTCCGAGTATTCCTTGAGGCCCAATATGTACTTCTCCAATATGGAGAGCACGGGGCTTTCGACCTGCGGGTCCGCAAGGCGCATTATCTGGTAGATGAAGTCGTCTGCCGCAAGCTCTCTCGTGCCCTTTATCTTGAAGTCCCCAGGCCCGCTTACGCCTGAGAGGCTACCGGGGTCAAGCCCGGAATAGAGCGGCTTCCCGTTCCTGTCCCTTGCAAAAGCCGGGTGCTCCTGGTACATGACGCCCTTCTTTACCTTCAGCTCATATACGGCCTTTGCCACGGCGCTTGCGGGCGCCCCCTGAGGCACTCGTTCGCCTCCAGTCCCGAAGTAGGCAGGCTCCGGAACATCTTCCACGGTAAGCGGTATCAGTGTGTACGGTCTTTTCAGGTAATGGTATTGCAGCGGCGGCTCATAGATCTGGGAGAGGAAATCATACTCATCCGAGCTGTAGGCGCGCGCCGGATCGAGGTGCTTTGGCGGCTCAAGAAAAGTGGTATAGAAGATATTGCTGCTACGCTCAGAAGGGCGGTACGGGTCATTGGGCGTGCAGCCGGCCAGCAGCGCAAAAGCAAAAAGCGAAAGGGCCAGGAGGGCTCTGTAGGCTCTGTTACCGATAGCTCGTCCCCTTGTAAACACGGGATTTAAAAATTCTGTTTAAAAGTATCATAGGTCACAGACCTGATCGTATAACCCCTTATAAAATAACGAAATTGACCAATTGACAAGTCTAACATACAGCCCACGGCAGGTCAAGTTCGCAGCCTCAAAACCGCGCAAAAACGCTAACTTGACTGGGCTTGACAACTGTCTTATAGTTATGTTAGTATTACATAATTTTCTGCCCCTTAGAGAGAGCATTGTAAAGGAAGGGTTTTATGACCAAGAAGGCTGGCGGCAACAATAATCACAGCAGTGACCTTGTTAACCTTATCGACATCGGTAAGGACAAGGGATTTCTCACTTACGATGAGATAAACGACGCGTTTCCGCAGGATAATTTCTCAGTGGAGGAGATGGACAACTTGCTTGAGACACTTGGAGATCTCGGGATCGACGTCGTTGATAGCGCTGAAAAAGGCTCTGCCTCTGAGACGGTTGAGGCGAGCGAGCCCAGGGAAGAGCTGGAGGTCGAAGAGGTTGAGCGCGTAGAGGATCCCGTCAGGATTTACATGAGGGAGATGGGCGCTGTGCCTCTCCTCAAGAGGGAAGAAGAGATCGTTTACGCCAAGAGGATAGAGGAGAGCAGGAACGAGCTCAGAAGGCTTACCCTCACGAGTCCCTTTGCCGTTATCGAAGTATTGAGGGTAGTGGGCCGCGTCAGGGCAGGCAAGTCCTCTTTGAGAGAACTCCTCGAGGAAGAGGCTGAAGAGGGGCAGCAGGAAGATGAAGCCTTAGCCGCTACCGACGAGGTTCTTACCAGGCTGGAGAGGCTCAAAAGAAGAAAGCCGGAAAGCGCCTATAAGCTCCTCAAGGATGTAAACCTGAGCAATGCGCTCATAAGGCGCATTGTAAAACGCATTGTCCGCCTTGAGCACTTCGTCGAGCGCGAGGAGTCCAAGAAGGGCGCCAGGAAGCAGGAGAGGGCAAAGCTCCGCATCAGGCGCATATTCAAGCGGCTTGAGATCAAGAGGACTGAGCTGAAGGAAGTTGCCCGCCAGGTAAAGGTCCACGATTTCAATATGTGGGAGGCCAAGCAGAGGCTGATTGAGGCCAACCTGAGGCTTGTCGTCTCGATAGCAAAGAGGTATGTGAACCTCGGTCTCAAGTTCTCGGACCTTATCCAGGAAGGCAACATCGGCCTCATGAAGGCCGTAGACAAGTTCGATTATAAAAAGGGCTACAAGTTCTCCACATACGCCACATGGTGGATACGGCAGGCTATCACGAGGTCCATCGCCGACCACGGCAGGACCATCAGGATACCTGTCCACATGATCGAGACGATCAACAGGCTCCTGCAGACCTCAAGGCAGCTTTTAAAGGAGCTTGGCCGCGAGCCGTATCCTGAAGAGATAGCCGAGAGGATGGACATCCCCATCCAGAAGGTCAGAAGGATACTGAGGCTCATGAAGCAGACGCTCTCCCTCGAGACGCCTATCGGAGACGACGAGGAGAGTTCGCTTGGAGACTTCATAGAGGACGAGAAATCCCCTTCGCCTGCCGATGCGGCCATTGAGAAGGACCTTTCTGACCAGACCAATTCCGTGCTGGAGACCCTTACGCCCAGGGAGGAGAAGGTGCTCCGCATGAGGTTCGGAATAGGCGAAAAGCAGGACTATACGCTCGAAGAGGTCGGCAAAGTATTGGGAGTGACCCGTGAGAGGGTGCGTCAGATAGAGGCCAAGGCAATAAGGCGTCTCAGGCATCCGACCAGGGCAAAGCTCCTGAAGGGCTTTAGCGAAGGATAAAAGCCCGGAAAAATAACGCAAGGGCTTGCAGCATCTGAAGCCGGTCACTTAAGCAGTTCATCGTAGAAAAGGACCCCTTGACAGAACAAGGGGTCCTTTTTTTTATTTATCAGGCTGCTGAAAAAGTCCCATCTGCTTTGTTATCTTCGGCGCTCGTCACTGCAGCGTACATGAAGAGTACGACTCGTTCCTCGCTCCCCGATTTAACCGGGGCCTCGCATCTGGAACTTTTTGAGCAGCCTTGACAAGAATCTAAAATCCGGGGGAGTATCCAATGACATCCCTTAAAAAAAGCCTGAGGGCGAAATTCACCCTCATCCTGCTCTTCGTAGGCATCCTGCCGCTCGCTGTTGCGAGCGCATTCTTCTACCATTCGGCAAAGGACTCCCTTTTCCAGAACGTCTTCAAGGAACTGAAGTGGAACCTCGAGGAGATCTCCGGCGTCGTCGAAGGGTATTTCGCGGAGACCGGAAAGGACATCCTTACCGCTTCGAGGAACACGGCTTTTCCGATGTATTACCTCGATCCCCCGAGAAAGCAGTACTGGCTCAAGGAGCAGCACAAGACCCTTCAATACCTGAGGGGCATATACCCGGACATGCTCGATGAGGCCTGCTTCATAGACGCGAGCGGAAAAGAGGTGTCGAGGATAGTATTCGATCAGCTCGCGCATGAGCACGACCTCTCATCCGACGAGGCCAGGAACCGGTTTTTCCAGGAGGCGTTCAAGCTCTCCGAAGGCCAGGTATATCAGGGCCGCCCGGTGATCTCGCAGGACACGCACAGGTGGGTACTCCCCAATGCGACTCCGATAGCGGTAAACGGCAAGAACATGGCCATACTGCATTTCGAGGTCACCATGGACCATTTTCAGAAGCTTCTGAAGAAGCTTGTAAACCCTGACAGGGGCTTTGGGCTCATCCTCGACGGCGACGGACTGATATTGGCCCACAGCCGCCTTGATATAAGCGAGACAGAGCCCTTCCCGCCGGCCGTGACCGACAAGACCCCGGGAGACCTCAAGGCCATCTACAGCCGCATGATAAAGGGCGATAGCGGCATGGAGAGCTTTTGGCAGGGAGGGAAGGAGCACTTCATGATATTCAGGCCGCTCAAGCTCTCCGGCATAAACGGGAGGAACGATAACAGCTGGTCGATAGCGTACGTAATCCCGAGCGAGCGGGTCTACGTAGAGCTCGACATACTGAGGTACAATATCGCGGTCCTGCTCGCGACAGTGGCTCTCTCCATCCTGCTCTCCTATATAATGGGCAATTACCTGACCAGGCCCATAACGAACCTGGCTTCGGCTACGAACAAGGTGGCGGCAGGCGAGATGCCGAATATAGAGGTGGACAGGGAGGACGAGCTCGGCACGCTCTCAAGCTCGTTCAACGTGATGGTGGAGTCCATAAAGAGGAGGGACGATGCCCTGAAGGCCCTCGCGATAACCGACGGGCTTACCGGCCTCTATAACTACAGGTATTTCAGGTCAGAGCTTGAAAAAGAGGTGAAGAGCAGCCACAGGTTCTCGAGGCCTCTCTCGCTCATAATGGCGGATGTCGATTACTTCAAGAATTATAACGACAGGAACGGCCACGCGCAGGGCGACATGGCATTGAAGAAGGTCGCGGAGGTGCTCTCCAAGGCTGTAAGGGAAGTGGACCTGTGCGCCCGGTACGGCGGCGAGGAGTTCGTCGTCATACTGCCGGAGACTACGCTTGAAGTAGCTCTTAACGTAGCCGAGAGGATCAGGCGCAAGTTCGAGGAAGAGGAGTTCGCATATGAAGAGCTGCAGCCGGGAGGAAAGCTGACTTTAAGCCTCGGGGTTGCAACGCTGCCTGCTGACGCAAACGAAGCGCAGGAGCTTGTGGAAGCGGCTGACAGGGCGCTCTATAAGGCCAAGGAGAATGGAAGAAACCAGGTCTGGCCTTCCGGCTGCTGAAAAAAGCCCATGCTTGACCCCTCTTTTCTAAAGAGGGGCAGGGGAGATTATCTTTCAACTCCGTAATCCCGCTCAGTCCCCCTTTAGTAAGGGGGACGCAAAAAGCTTCATTGCGAGCGAAGCGACAATTTTTGCAGGATAGCAAAAATTGAATGCTGCGCCGAAGGTGCGGCAGCCCGAAGGGTCGAGCCCCAGGGATGGGGCGAGATAAGCAATCTCAGACCTTTGAAAATAGCAGATTGCTTCGTCGCTGCGCTCCTCGCAATGACGGCTAAAGACCCTTCTCAGGGTATCAGCACTATCTTCCCGTACGCGCTCTCTTCCATTATCGCGCGGTGCGCATCTTTCGCGTCGCTTAGTTTTATCTCGCGGCCTGCCACAGGCCTTAAATAACCCGCTTCGAAACCGGCGATAAGCCCTGAATGTATGGACGCAAGCTCCTTTTCATTCGCGTTGAAGAGCGACATCCCGATGACGCTCGCGTCCCTTGCCATGAGGTCGCGCGGATCTATCTCGATAGTCCCTCTGTTCCCGACTACGACAGTCCTTCCGAACGGAGAGAGCGTCTTAAGGTCCCCCGCAAGGTTCACATTGGCAAGGAACTCGATTATGACATCGATGCCGCCCCCGGCAATGCGCGCTGCCTCGATGAGGTGGCCGGGTTCCTTGTGGTCCAGCGCGTAGTGCGCGCCCTCGGCAAGGACAAGCTTTCTGCCCTTTTCTGTGCCGCCGCTCCCTATTACTGTCATGCCCAGCGCCCGCGCAAGCTGTACCGTTGCCATGCCCACGCCGCCCGTTGCGCCGTGGACAAGTACGCTCTCGCCCGCCTTTGCAGCCGCTTTATGAATGAGCGCCCTGTAAGCCGTCGCGTAAGGCACGCCTATGCACGCGCCCTGGCTGAACGAGAGCTTCTCGGGCAGCCTGTGGAGCTGGGCCGCCTTGCACAGGCACAGCTCCGCGTATGTTCCGGTCAATGAGCCAGAGGTATATACCCTGTCGCCGGGGCGTATATCTTCCACGCCTTCCCCGACAGCTTCAACAACGCCCGCCGCGTCGGTACCCGGCGTATATGGCAGATCCTTTTTATAGAAAAGACCCGACCGCATATAGGTGTCCACAGGGTTGACGCCAGCTGCTTTTATTTTCACAAGCGCCTGGCCTGCTTTTGGTGAGGGCTGGGGAACATCCTCGACTTTCAGCACATCAGGAGGGCCGAATTCATGCACGCGGATGGCTTTCATGGGTCACCTCGTTGAGTTATGCTCTGATTATTGCAGATTTTCAGGAAAGAAGGGAGGTACGATAGCGAATTTAAAAATGCGGTAAGCGGACATTGAAAAGCAAAACGCTAAATGAGTTACTCCGGCTGCACCAGTATGCTCACGCGCCTGTTCTGCGGGTCGTACGGGTCTCCCTTCAAGGGGACGGCGCTGGCGAAGCTCGCGACCTTGGTTATCCGGGTCTGGTCAAAGCCGTTCTTTACCAGCTCTCTTCTCGCGGCGTTTGCCCTGTCTGCCGCAAGCTCCCAGTTGGTATATCCTTTCACGTCGTAGTTCGAGCTGTCCGTGTGCCCTTCGATGGTGACCTTGTTCGGGAACTCTCCGAGGACCTCGGAGAGAGTCGCGAGCACCACAACGCCCCGCGCCGTGAGCTTCGCCTTTCCTGACTCGAACATGGGGTCCTGCCCCCTGTCGGTGAGCTCGAGCCTCACCCCTTCCTGGGTAGTGAATATCAGTATATTGTCCCTGTACTGGTGAAGTTTCTCTTCGACCATCTTGTTGAGCTTTATGGTTACGAGCTCAAGCCTGCTGTCCTTGGTCTTGAGGCCGCCGTCCTCGCTGTCGAGCTTTACGGGGTTGCCTTTCATCATGGAGAAGCCCTTTGCGCCTCCGGCCTCCGTGCCCTTGAAAATAGTATATGAACGGAAGTACTCGGCTATGATCTTCTTGGAGTCTATGGAGAGGACGGCCACGAGCCAGAGCACGAGGAAGAGCGCCATCATGGCGGTTATGAAATCCGCGTAGGCGACCTTCCATGCGCCGCCGTGGTGCCCGGCATGGATCTTCTTTATCTTCTTCCTGATTATTATGGGCTGGGGTTCGGGGGGCATCAGGCAGCCTTCTTCTTTATGGTCTTCTCAAGCTCCTTGAAGGACGGCTTCGTGTCGACCATGAGCACTCTGCGGGCCGCCTCTATGGCGAGCTGCGGGGGCATGTCCTTGGCAAAGGCGAGTATCGCGACCTTTATTGCCTCGAAGTACTTGGCCTCTTCCCGTGCCCTGTGCTCGAGGTTGCTGGCAATCGGGCCGAGCAGTCCGTAGCAGAGAAGTATTCCGAGGAATGTGCCGACGAGCGCGGCCGCGATGCTGTGGCCTATGGCCTCCGGCGACTCGCTCATCTTGCCCATCGTTATGACGACCCCGAGCACCGCCGCCACGATGCCGAAGCCCGGCAGAGAGTCGGCGACCTTCGATATGACGGCAGACGGCAGGCTCGATTCATGATGGTGAGTCTCTATCTCGAGGTCCATCATCTCCTCGAAGTCATAAGGCTTTATTCCGAGTATATAGACCCTGAAGTTGTCGCAGATGAACTCGACGGCGTGGTGGTTCTTGAGGACGCCCCGGTGCTTCTTGAAGATCGGGCTCTTTGCCGGGTGCTCTACGTCGGCCTCGAGGGCGAGGAGCCCTTCCTTCTTTATCTTCGAGAAGAGCCCGTAGAGAAGCCCCAGCAGGTCGAGAAAATCGTGCTTGGCCGGGCCGCTGCTAAAGAGCTTCGGGATCTCCTTGAATATCTTTGTAAGGAGCTTCGGAGGGCAGGTTATGATGAGCGATCCTACTGCCGCGCCGCCTATTATGATGAGCTCGGCGGGCTGGAGGAGTATGTAGAGGTTGCCCTGCTCGAAGAGATAGCCGCCTATTATGGAGCCAAAGACTATGACAATGCCTATTACGGGGAACATGCGGGGAGAGACCTCAAAATTTGATGATTTCTTATCGGAGAAAGGGGGGCAAACTGTAGGGGAAATCTATTGGATGTTGAAAAGTCCATCCATGGCTTTTTCAACAACGGCTTGTCCGAAGTGAATTCGGCCAAGCCTCACAAATTGCTCGACTTTCAAGTCTCGCAATTATGTCTTTCCATCCCTGGATTGCTTGGCAGATTGTTTTTTCAACAACCTGCTAACTCTCCGCCAAAAGAACCCGAAATGACAGAAATCGTCACCCGCACTGACAAAAATTGTTACTTTTCTGGCCCCTTTTTTCGCCGTGTAATTAGTAACTATCTGATTTTTAAGCTTTTAGGTGTTTGGCACGCCCGTTGCATTTTACTTAGGGCAAGTACATTGACTATAAAGTTTTAAGCCGTATATCCGAAAAGAAAGAAATTAAACACTCAGGGGAGCCTGAAAGGAGGAAACACAATGCTGCAGAAATTCGCTAAGAAGATCAAAAGAGAGGAAGGCTTCACACTGGTCGAGCTGCTGATAGTCGTCGCTATCATAGCGATACTGGCCGCAATAGCTATCCCGCAGTTCTCAGCCTATAGAAAGAGGGGCTATGCCGCATCATTAAACTCTGACGCCAAGAACGTCTATACCGCGGCAATGGCATATCTCTCGGATAACCCGGTAGCGACCTCAAACTGCGCTACGGCCTCCACCGTCCCTGGCTACCAGGCTACAACCGGAGTTACCTGCGCCGGAACCATGGATTCCGCTGCCGGTACTTTCACCTTGACCGGGACTACGGCATGGGGCGTAACGACCTCCTCGATCGACTATCTTGGCGCGCTTACAAAGTCCGCTCCGAACTAATTAGGGCTTTGTCGGGAAACATGAACGATAGAGGGACCTCCGGGTCCCTCTATTTATTTGAACCCTGCGAGGGATGCAGAAGATGAACAGGCAGTCAAACATATATGCCAGATGGTCAGGCCCCGCCCTGTGCGCCTTTGTTGCCTTTCTGGTCTATCTGCCGGCCCTGCAGAACGGTTTCGTGAACTGGGATGACGGGCTCTATATTACGGACAACCCCCAATTGCGGGCGTTGGACCTGGCGTTTATCAAATGGGCGTTCACCACAAATGCCGCCGCCAACTGGCACCCCCTCACATGGATCTCATATTCAATAGAGTACGCCTTTTTCGGCAGGGAGCCTTTCGTCTATCACCTGACCAACGTATTGCTGCACTCGGCCAATACGGGCCTCGTCTATATTCTCTCTAAAAAGCTCGCTGATGCCGCCGGCATCGATGGACGCAAAAGCATCATATTGGCTGCAACGGCAGCCCTGCTTTTCGGGGTCCACCCGGTCCACGTCGAGTCTGTCGCGTGGATAGCCGAGAGAAAGGATGTCCTGTACGGCCTTTTCATCCTTTCATGCCTGATATTCTATTTAAAGTACTGCGGGTCAGGGCTTGCCAGGAACAAGTCATTTTACGCTCTCTCGATAATCTCTTTTATTTTAGCGCTGATGAGCAAACCAATGGCGCTCACGCTGCCTCTGGTCCTTCTTGTCCTCGATTATTATCCGCTCAAAAGGATAAACGGACTCAAACATGACATAACCGCGGTCCTGACTGAAAAGGTCCCCTTTTTCGTTTTGAGCGCCATTTCCGCGGCAACGACGCTGATGGCTCAGGACGACGGCGGCGCAATGGTCTCGCTCGATGCCGTCCCCTTGCATTTGCGCGTCCTCGTGGCCCTGAAGAGCTATATCTTCTATTTGTGGAAGCTCGTCCTCCCGACCGGCCTTGCGCCTTTTTATCCCTATCCGCGAGTTGAGGAAATCAATGGGTTTGAGTATATTGCCGCCGCGCTTGTCTTCGCCGCCGTCTCGGCGGCATGCCTTTTCCTGAGGCGGCAGAAGCTCCTGGCCGCTGTATGGGTCTATTTCGTTGTGACTCTTCTTCCGGTAATAGGCATCGTCCAGGTTGGAACCCAGTCGGCCGCGGATAGGTACCTGTACCTGCCCAGCCTGGGTTTCTTTATACTTGCCGGGGCTGCGATGAGCTCGGTTTACGCTTTTTCAGCGGAACGTGGGAGATCAGCGTCAGCTAAAACGGCAGTCGGCGTCTTTGCCGCGCTTGTGCTCGCGCTCCTTTCAGTCCAGACAATAAAGCAGGAGCGCGTATGGCGGGATTCGGCCGCGCTCTGGACTCATGAGATAAACCTGTATCCGGCGCTCCCGAAGGGATACCTGTACAGGGCCAGCGGGTTCCATGCGGCAGGGGACTATCCGGCGGCGATAAGTGATTTGAAGGCCGCCATCTCGCTCAACCCGTCGTTCGCCATGGCCTATAACGAGCTCGGCATAATCTACGGCAAGATGGGCAGGTTCGATGAATCCATCGCGGAGTTCGGGATGGCGATAAAGCTCGATCCGGATAACTCGAGCGCGTATAACAACAGGGGTTTCACGCATTACAGGGCCGGCGATTACAGCAGGGCGCTCGGTGATTTCGAAAAAGCCGTACAGTACAACCCGCGAAACGGCGGGGCCTATTATAACATGGGCGTGGCCTACGCGAAGATAATGGATAATGCCAACGCGGATGTAAACTTTAAAAAGGCAAAGGATCTGGGAGTGAGGAATGATTCTGGCGCGATTGATTAAAAGGAGAAATACCATGAAGCCACTGGAGCGTGGATTCACGCTTGTCGAGCTCCTGATCGTCGTAGCTATAATTGCGATACTGGCGGCAATAGCCGTCCCTCAATTTCAGGCCTACATACAGAGATCCGTGAGGATGGGCATGATATCAGACGCCAAGAACGCGGTCATAATGGAAGAGAACTACAGGACGGAAAACCAGACATACGTGGCAGTAGCTGCGATAACGGGGCCGGCTACCTATGCCATCGGTCTTGACTCCGTGAGCATAAGCAAAGGGAATACTCTCTCGGTAGCCGCGGGGGGGACCGGGATCGCGGTTTCGTTCATATTGACCGTATCTGGCGCGAACGCCGGCCCCGGCAAATCCCCTCTGACATGGACCAACACCGGAGGCTGCGCCTGGGCTGACGGAAGCGCCTGCTGAGAAAAATAAACCCCTCTTTTGGTAATCCCCCTCTGTCCCCCTTTAGAAAAGGGGGAAGTTAAAAAGAAACCCCTCTTTTCTAAAGAGGGGCAGGGGAGATTATTTTTCAATTTTGTCAGCTTATCTCGCACAGGCTCTTTACCTTGAACCCGCCGGGTATCTCCTTTATGTCGACAGAGGTGTGGCCGAACTGCTGGAACCTGTTGGTCTTGACCTTTATGTCGCAGGGGTTGCACCGGCCGTAGACGTCGCAGATACGGTAGATGTCCTCGAGCTCGAATGCAGGGTCGGTGATGTTGCCCACAGGCTCTCTGCCCTCGTAGAGGTCGCTGTGGCACTTATAGACACCGCCGCCGCCGCCCATGATAAGCTCCGTGGTCTTGCACAGGACCTTCTCCTCGAATTTACGGTCGCAGGCGCCTTCATACTTGAAGGTGCCGTACATCTTCCCGTCGCACTCGCCCAGGAACTCCTTGAACCGGAAATCTATGCCGATCTTCGCGCACTTCTCCTGCGCTTCCCTTACTATCCTGTCCTGAGAGGGGTGGAGCACTCCCCAGATGCCTATAGAGAAGCCGGCGTCCTGCATCCTCAGTACCTTTTTTACAAGGGGGTCAAGCTCCATCTGCTCCGGGTGGTAGCTTACCCTTATCGAAGCGTAGGGGGCGTTCCGCTTAAGCCGCTTGGGGTCGACCTCTTTTATGAACCTCTCGATGTCGAACTGGAGGTTGGTGAGTATGTCGATGTGAAGCTCGGGCTTCAGGTTGTTTAGTATGTAGATGAAGTCCTTATGCAGGCTCGGCTCGCCTCCCTGGAGCGTAAGCGGCAGGTCGTCCCTCGATATTATCCTGTTCAGGCCCCGGACCCATTCCTCGCCCGTGAGGTGTTTCTTCTCAAAGCCGTTCTTGCCGAAGTGGTTTATGCAGTAGCTGCACTTCAGGTTGCACGCGAGCGTCAGGAAGGCGGCGACATAATTGTAATGCTCCGGTATCTTTATGGGCTTCAAGTCCATATTCCTACTCCGACAGAAATTTTTCTACGTTCTTCAAGACTGTAGCGGGGCTTATCTCGTACATGCACGGCCTGTCCCTTACGCAGCTGGTCGACATGCAGGGCAGGCAGTCGTATTCCTTCTCCGGCAGGAGCTTCACGCCGTTCTTCACGTAGACCTCGGTTGAAAGCGTAGGCCCGAAGAGGGCGATTATCCTCTTGTCCAGGGCATGGGCTATGTGCAGGCCCAGGCTGTCGTTGGTGACAATCAGCCTGCAGGAGTTTATCCACTCGATATACTCCTCGATGGACTTCAATCCCTGCTGCCACGATATGGCGTATTTCGAGCCGATAAGCTTTTCGAGCTCCTTCCAGTACTCGAGCGGCCAGGCCTTTACGGGCCACTTGTCGCCGACGTTGAAGTTGAAACCGATGTCGAAGACCTCTTTGGACGAGGGCTTGTATCCGATTATCGGTATCTCGCCCTTCCACTTGCTGCCTACCATCTCGAAGAGGAAGTCCTCCCAGTACTTCTTGTTTGAGAGCTTCTCCTTCTCGTTCATGCAGAGCTCAAGCACATGCTGCGAACCGTCGTACGCCTTTGCCTCTCCGTCCTCAGGATCGAACCTGAAGCCGAACCTCCTCCACGCGGTAAGGGAGTCGGCAAAGGCGCAGATACCGGCGACCTTCTCCAGGTTTATTATGGTGTCGAACCGCTCCGCCTTAAGCTGCAGGACCGATGTAAGGTCGTACGGTATTATCCTCTCTATATAAGGGTTGCCCTTCAGGAGCGCGATGGCCTTCTCGTCGACCAGCCACGTTATGGCCGCGTCCTTGAAGTTCGGAAGGAGCACCGTGCTCCTCAAGACGTCTCCCAGGCTGGTCTTGCGGCTTATTTCGCCCACGAGAGTCTCGGAGTAGCCGAGCTTTATTATGAGGACCTTCTCTTTAGCCATACTTTGCGTCAAGCCTCCCTTGTCATCCGTACTGCTTCCTGGTAGAGATCAGCGGGCCTCAAGCCCTTTTTAGCCAGCAGGCGCCTCCTTATGAAGTACTCGGTGAAGGAGTGCGCCCTGACGAACGGGGCCCTGTTTACCGCCAGATTGACGGCATCCAGCATGCAGTGGAATATGCAGCCGAGCCACAGACTCAAAAGCAGCCCCGAATCCGTCCATAATGCGATCAACAACAGCGGCCCAAGGAACTCGGCCGTGTGAAAAAGCTCTATGTTGAGGAACTCGGGCCTGTGCAACTTTTTGTAAAGCCAGTCGTGATAGGCGAACATGCTCCGTACGCTGAAATCGGTTAAGCGGTTGTTCCAAAGAAAATCAAGGTAATGGTCAATGTCTATGAATATCGAGGCCAGCCAGAAGGCCAGGCTGCCTGTCCCCAGGAGCGGGTACAGGACAGCGGCCCCTACCGTGCCTGTTATTACATGGTCCCGTAGTTTCATTCAGACTCTTTTATCAGCATTCAGAAAAACTCAGTTTAAGGCTGCTCAAAAAGCTCCATATGCAAGGCGTCGAGGCGCGAGGAACGAGTCGTACTCTTCATGTACGTCGCAGTGACTCGCTTTGAGGACAACGCAGCAGATGGACTTTTTCAGCAGCCTGCTCAGACCTTGCGCAGCTCATCTTTGGTGAACATCTCTTCGGTGTGTTTGAATTTCTCAAGCACGAAGCTTTCGTATATGCCACGGAGTGTGTTCAGGAACGAGAACTTCATCGGGTATATCCGCGTCTTCACGAGGTATGCCTTGACGAAATAATAGAGCAGGAAATAGAGGCCGCCGAGCGGCAGGCGTATGAGCCCGTTTATGACCAGGTTACGGAGCGACGGCTTCCATACGCAGACGGTCGCAAGGAGCGAGAGGTTCCGCTGCAGCTTCTTCTCCTCGTCCGTAAAGCAGGTGAGCGGTGAGTTGGCCTGGTAGCTCATGTGCAGCGCATCGAAGTCGCCGTTGAAATCTCCGCGCGATATGGCGTACTCGGCAAGCTCGGTCTTTGGATACGGGAAAAAGAGCGGGAATTCGCCGAAGGTGACGCGGCAGCGGATATTGAGGTCGAGCGACTCTATGTCTTCCTTAAGGGAAGTGCCGGGTATCGCGAATATGGTGTTGGAGAAGGTCGGGACGCCGTGCTTGTGGCAGAGGTCAAAGGCTTCCGTCATTGTCTCCTTTGTCATGTTCCTCTTCAGGACCTCGTTCCTTATCCTGTCGTTGCCGCTCTCTATGGACATGCTCATGGAGGCGAGCCCGGCCTTCTTGAGCTTCAGAAGAATGGGCTCGGTGAGGAGGTTTGCCCTCATGAGGCAGTGGAAGGGCACGCCGATCTCCAACGGGTATCTCTCGGAGAACTCGTCGAGCCATTCGTCATCCTTCAGGACGAATATGTCGTCGTAGAACTTTATGAACTGGGTCTCGTATCTGGATTTAAGGTCCTTGAGCTCGGCGATGACCCTGCCGACGCTCATCCTTGAATGCAGAGGCCCCTTGCCCTTATAGAGCATGTTGTACTTGTGGTTGAAGCAGTAGGTGCACTTATAGGGGCAGCCGCGCGAGACCATGAAGCTCCGCATCGGGAACCTGCACAGGCGGGTGGCTGAATATACAAGCTCCCTGTCGAGGAACGGCAGGTCGTCCAGCGACCGCCTCCTCTCGCGTATGACCGGCATCTTTCCGTCGGTGAAGTTCTTCCTTGTGACTATGTTGGGGATCGCGTCGAGGGGCGTCTTGTCCTTTAGCGCCGTAAGAAGCTCGGGCCACGCATCGTCGCCTTCGCCTATGCAGAGCGCGTCAATATCGTATTTCACGATGATGTCGGGGAAGAATGTCGCGTGCGGCCCGCCCATCACCGTGAAGATTCCCTTGTCCAGCTTCTTTACGAGGTTGTTTGCCGCGAGATAGTACTTGTGCTCTCCGGTCTTTGCGCTGAACGCGACTATGTCGGGCTTCTCGCGCAGCACATCCTCTTTCAGCTTCCCGTTCGCCATTACGGAAAGGGCGGTCGCGTGCCCCTTCTCCCTGGCGAGCGCGGAGAGGAGCATGATGCCCATCGGGTCGATGTATTCGACGTCTTTTATGACAAAAAGTATCTTCATCCGATAATTGCCATTCTGCTGCGCGTTTTTTTTAATCTCCTCTCCCCAGGGGGAGAGGAATAAGGTGAGGGGGGCTTTCAATCCCGTAT